>Ga0209491_10007374_pt1 | contig 14566 bp, 17 predicted proteins | sample BON02_FD_187213 | JGI IMG/M metagenome (GOLD analysis project Ga0209491, IMG submission 187213) | Freshwater microbial communities from Lake Bonney liftoff mats and glacier meltwater in Antarctica - BON-02 (SPAdes) (version 2) | ecosystem: Environmental > Aquatic > Freshwater > Ice > Glacier...
GGCATGTGGGGTGGAGGGAGGAAGGGGTGGGAGAGTTCAAGAAGGCGTTTAGAGATAGTGTTGGTGGTGGTGCTGGTGCTGGTGGTCGTCGTGCTACTGCTACAACTGCTACTGCTGCTGTTGCTGCTGCTGCTGGTAGTGGGTTTGACCTGCCTAGTTTCGTGCAGTGGTCGCATCATTTACGTCAGCTGCAGCACCACCGGCGGGTCCTAGCAGAGGAGCAGACTGCTGCTGCTGCTGCTACTGCTGCTGCTGCTGCTTCTCTTCCTCCTTCTCTCGGCATCACTACCGCCGCCGACGAAGACTCCACCCCACCAATAGCAACAACAGCAGCAACAGCAGCAGAAGACCAAACCCCCTCCCTCCTCCTCCCGGCCGCTGCAGTCTTCAACAGCTCCCTGTACATGCCCCTCTTTCCCTTCAGCCCCATCCTCATCCCCTCTCCCGACCCTCAACAAACAACCACCAACAAAGTTTATCTTGCCTCCCGCCTCGGGCATTGCCAAGCCTGCGATGTCACTGGCCCCGGCTTCGATTTTGATTCTATCGAAGGAGGGAGCGAGGGAGGGAGGGAGGGAGGGCAGGCGCTGACGACAGCCGCGCATTTCAATGGACAAGGCACGGAGGGGTGTGCTTTTAAAGAGAGTTGTGGGACGATCGCGGAGGAAGAGGAGGAGGAAGGGAGGGAAAAGGAGGAGCAGATGTGGATGTCGGATCCAGAGCGTGGCATCCAGCCAAATACTAGCCTGGCGATTGTGGACTTGCTTGTCACCTATACCCCTTCCTCCCCCGCTCTCTCGACCAGCAGCAGCAGCAGCGGTAGCAGCAGTAGTGGGGTAGAACCTCAACATGTCCTAGCAGCTGTCAATCAGACCATGCAGCGCCTCGGTCTCTCTCAACGATTACTCCTACGGGTAGTCCCCAACAGTGACACCCCTCCCTACCCCCCCTCCTCCACCGACGACGAAGAGCCAAGACACCTCCAGCAGCAGCAGCAGCAGCAGCAGCAGCAGCAGCAGCAGCAGCAGCAGCAGCAGCAGGAGCGGAAGCCATGCTCGGCCACGGCGCCTTTTCGTGCGTACGTGGTGACTGATCAAAGGCAAGTCGCTAACCAAGCGAGCAAGAGCTTGAGGCAACCTAGCACTGCTTTTCTCTTGACCAAAGCATTGCAAGCACAAAACCCTTCTGTGTGTCGCGTCTCTACTACTATGGCCTCTAATATGTATGTCCCTTCTCTGAATGCATCGGCGCTCATGCTGGGTGGGGGGAGGGAGGGAGGGAAAGAGGGGGGGTATTTTGCTAGGATCATTGGTAGCGCCGCAAAGGCGATGCCGCAGACTGATCTGGGTGGTGCGTTGGTGGGGATGGGTGGGGTTGGGTTGCAGCAGCGGTCTCTGCAGCAGCAGCAGCAGCAGCAGCAGCACGAGCCGCAGCTGCCCACGGCGGCTGTGTTGATGGCGGAAGTAAGGAAGGAGGGCGGGGAGGAGGGGAAGGAAGAGGGGGAGGAGGGGCATGTGGGTCGCGTCGCCCAAGTGGTGATGGGAGATACATACCGCGTGTCTTTGCATGATTTCCCTCCTGGACGTTTGCTTAGCTTGCGATTGGTGCCTAAGATGGGGCCAAGCACTTTGTTGGGGTTCATCCCTTCCTCTTCTTCTTCTGCCTCTCCTTCAGTCTCTAGGGGGAGGCAGGAGTGGGTGTGGACGGTGTCAAAAGGAAAGCATCCGGAGGGGGAGTATTTCATTGAGGTGACCTCTCAAGCCAAGGACACCTTTTCGTACACTCAGGCCTTTGATTTGGTGGAGTGAAATAGAAGAGGCGGAGGCTGAAAAGTAGGATTTATTATTTATTTTCCTCGTGTCTTTTTTCATGCTGTCGCCACCGCAGGGGTAGAAATGCACGAGCTCAACTTATAAGAGCGAGCCAATGACGTCTTTTTCTTACTGGCGCCATTTACTTTGAGGAATTAAAAAAATAGGTGGAGGCTGACAAATAGAGGAGGGAAATAAAAGGAGAGGGGAAATGCAAATTGTACAACGGGTAATAGTAGGAGAAAAGAAGTTGATTGCGTGTGTAGATTCATGTAGTGCGGTTTTACGGCGGGGGGAGAGGAGAGGGCCTTAGGGCAAGGACAAGGACAGTTAATAGAAGAATGAGTAGAACAACAAGACGAGCAAGCGTCGTTGACAAAAGTAAATCAAGGTAATTGAAGATAAAATGTCATCTGTCTCTATATTGACTTGCCTTTTTGGGGGGGGAAGAGAATAGCCGAGAAAACCAAGAAAGTTCTTGTGCCGAGATTAAATTCGTGCTGTTATTCACAACAGAGAAAAAAATTACAGGCGCCAAAAGTCAAGTCGCGCACTTCCAATTTAGTTGGCACACGTCCTTGGTTTGAAGGGTACTTCGAGATCAGGCAGCGCGGCCACTGACATAAATGGTATATATGCATTCGAGCATGAGCTCTTTAGATTGAAAGGTAGGTCTGACGAAAGTTTTGACCAAGGTCGTGAAGTGGCTCAACTCGAAATTTCGACATGATGAATTGATATTCTCCGCCACCATTTTTAGTGACACGTCGGGTCCTCGCAAGCTAACAATGTAGAGTCGTGGCATCTGACGGAGGAGACGGGCGAGAGCCGGCCAGTGTTCCATTGATGTATATGACGGCCGATCATGGCTTCCCATCCAGCTCGTGACTACCAGCTTTCCGTGGCCAGAGGTGGAAAGAACGCATGACACCACCGCGATGCTCCGCCCAAGCGCAAGAGGGAGTGGGCGGGGAGGCGGCGACGGCGATATGGATCACGGTAGGAAGAGCGACGAAGTTCAATGTCGCCGCCTGCGCGTCGGGCATGGCCATGCTGCCTGTTCTGGGGTTGTGGTGAAGCAAGGATGAAGCAAAGTAAAGCAAACAAAATCTGGATGTCTCTCTCTCTTGGGCGCTCTGTCGACTTTGCTTTGTGTCAAGCTAGTATTGCTGTGTCAGAATGCCATGAAACTGCTGAGCCCTGTCGACGTTTATGTAAAGGTAACCATTCTCCCGAATGGGTTATGTAAATGGATTTCGCCTGGGGGCGAGAGTCCACGAGGTAGGGAAGCGAGGCCAGACACGTACAGGGTATTGATAGTTCTAAATGAAAATCCGCGCATTTGGAAAAAGGTGATTGGGCTCAATTCGAACTTTCCTCGTAAATGAATCGTGAGCTTCGCCACCTGCCTGAGGAGGGACATCGGGCTCCCTCGCAAGGTAACGATGTAGAGTCGCGGCATTTGGCGCAAGAGCCGAGGAAGGGATGTGGCGTGATGGTCCAAAAGCATCCCCTGCTGGCAATTGGTGTCATATCGAAGAGGCAAGTCCGTGACTGACAGCCTTCTCGTGGCCAGAGGGAGAATGAATGCGTGGGACCCCTGCGACTGCCCGCCGAGACGCACGAGGGAGTACCTCTTTTGTGGAGCGTATAAGAGTGCGTCATCGCTCGGCTGGACTTGGCTGCCTTCCCTCTTCATGCTCCACGTCCCCCTTCACAAGCTCACTCACTCACGTCCACACTTACACTACACTCACAACACAGCATTGCTGAGCCATGGAATCAGCCATCGAAGACGCCGCCTCGACCCGGCGTGTGACCCTGGACCTAAGCTTCAAGAACCAACACCACGTCTTGACTCTGCCCGCTAGCACTCCTCTCCTCGACATTCAAGCCTTGGCGGAGGCCAAGACCGGCATTGCACCGGCCCACCAGAAGCTGATTCACAAGGGCAAGACGCTCACGGACCCAACCATTACCCTGGGCCAGCTTGGTGGGGACACAAGCATCGTCAAGCTTGTCCTGATTGGCACGACTGCTGCTGCTCTTGCTGCGCTGGCGGAGGGTCCCAAGCTGGTGGGCAACGTGCGCATCATCAATGACCTGGGCAGCACGGGTGGTAGTGGCAGGGGCATGGTCCCCATCTTGCGTTCTCGACGATATGGGTTCCAGCGCGTGGACGTCCTGCCCCACTTGCCAGAGGAGGAAAGGGCTCGGCGGATTTTGTTGGAGCTGGCCTCGGACCCGGGGGTGCTGCATGTGATGGAAAAATACCAATGGAGCGTGGGTGCGCTCTGCGAAATGTACCCCGAGGGCCTCGTAGGCGTCTCGAGCGTGTGTGTCATGGGTACGTGTTTGCGTCTATGTTTTCTCAACCTTTTGCCTGCGCCCTTTGGTTAATTTCCTTCCAGAATCGCACGGATACCCTCTCACGGTCTTTCTTCCCTCCCTCCCTCCCTCCCTCCTCAGGTCTCAACGAAAACAAAGGCCAACGCATCCTCCTCCGCCTCCGAACCGACGACCTGCAAGGCTGGCGCAAGGTCCTAAGTGTCCGCAAAGTGCTCTATCACGAAATGGCACATAATATTCATTCGGATCACGACGATCAATTCCATATTTTGATGCGTACCATCGAACGAGAGGTCAATGCCTTCAACAAGAGCGGGCGTGCCATCGGCGGCTCCACCTACATTCAAGCTGATTCGATAGCGTGGGGTCCCGCGGCTTTCGCGGGGGGGAGTGGGAGATTAGGAGGGGCGAGTGCGGATCTGACGCAGGTGCTGCCGGCTAGAGTGATGGCAGGACACGCGGCCATGCAGCGATTGTCGGAGGAGGAGCAAGCGATTGAGGATGCGTGTGCATCGGGCCGGCATGTTACGGCGACGACGCTTCCGACTTTGCCTCCTCTCAATCACGACGGCTGTTGTAGTGGTAGCAGCAGCAGGAGTCCTGGCGTGGCGCCTGGCCAGGGGGAAGGGGAGGACCTGCACTCGTCATTACCACCACACCACCATGCCGAGCCGCTATCTGTGGAGGCTGAAATGCCGCCGGCGATGGAAGAAGAACTGCCTGCGTTGGGGACATCGTCTTCGCTAGCATCAGCACCATCAGCAGCACAAGCATCATCCACTCTCCTCTCCACCAACCCTTGGGCTGAGGCCACGACCACACCAGTTGTCGCATCAGAAAACGAAAAGGAGGTTACCGTCGCCTCGCCCTTGCCTCAGCCACCACAGCCATCTTCCACATTGTTATCAGAGGCACCAGCAGCAGCAGCTGAAGAAGACCAAAAGCAACCCACCCTTCCACTTCTCCCTCCCCCTGACGAGCTCACCACCGCTGCCACCACCACCCTCCCCACCCAACCCCAACCCACCACCATTGCCGACACCGCTGCAGCAATTGCAATGGACGACGCAACTGAGCAGCTCCTAGGGCTGGGCTTCGCAGAAGTAGAGGTACGACGGGCCCTGCAAGAATGTGGGGGAGATGTGATGCACGCCGCGGATTACCTCCTCTTGATGGCGGCGGTGGAGGAAGACCGAACTGGGGGAGGAGGAGGCATGGAGAGCGAAAGCAGCAATGCCGACGCAGCAGCAGCAGCAGCAGCAGCAGCAGCAGCAGCAGCGGTTGTTGATTCGGTCTTTGCCCCTCCGCCCGACAGTCGGCAAGCGCGTGTGTTGGAGGCTGCCCAGCGCCTGGCGCACCAAACACGGGAAGAGCCGGAGGCGGGCACGTTGGCATTCTCTACACTGCAAAGCATGTTGCAGTCGCTGCTGGACCACCCACAGGAACCGAAATACAAACGCGTACGGTTGGGCAATGCGAAGTTTCAACGGGCTGTGGGACGGTTTCAGCCGGCGATGGATTTGTTGAGGGCTGTAGGATTTGAGGAACGGGAGGGGGGGCAAGTGTTGGAGTACACGAGGAACGACCCGGGGTTGCTGTGGTGGGGGAAGAGTGCGGTGGAGGGAGCGCAAGTGCAAGCAGGCAAGGGGTGATAGTGCGAGGTCTATTTGTTATCTTTTTTTCTTTTGATGGTAGAATTGAACATAGAGACTGTACAGGGGGAGATAATACAAGAAAGAAAAATATACTACGGCGGCTTCCGATTGCTCGATGCTCGTGTCTAGCTGGAGCCTGGCTTCTTTGAATTCCGTTAATCGTCTTCGGCTGTGGGAATGAGCATGAAATTGGTATTCATTTGCCCTTTCACTTCCTGCCGGTGCTGCTCGGGCGGGCTTGGCGGAGGAGACGCAGGCGGCAGCCGCCGAGGGTGGGGTTGGGAGAAGAGCCACGTCGCGCCCAGCACGAGCGGCGTGAGCACAAAGCCACCCACCCACACCCTGCCGCCGCCCTTCGTTCTCCACGTCCAGGCAAAAGGCCAGAACCCCATGCTTCGGATGCCGCCTATTTAGTGCGGCGGGACTGGGAAATAGGGACATGGGGATGGGGATGGGGAGGTTTTAATTTGTACAAAGAGCAAAAGTACGTCGTAAATGTACATATAAAAGTTTGGCTTGCATCTAGGCAGCACCCCATGCCACGGCAGAGGGTGTAGGACCGTGTGGGCCTGCTTTTGACAAGTCGTGGGGGCGCTGGTGTACGTGCAAGGCCGGCCTTCCCCCACGCCTCGCCCGAACGAACGACGAACCCGCATCAGCGATCGACTTTCTTTGCTCGCGTCCAACCCAGCACACACACACGCTAATGCATGCCCATCCCCACTACGCACAGGCACCCGATCTTGCGGAGATAGCGTTCAAAGCCCTGCACCGTCGGCGGCGCGCCCGCATGACCGCGCCTAAGTACAGCCAAGCAACCCTCTACCACCAAGCTCGACTCCGTCAGGCAGACCGCCAAGCACCATGAGCAACGCGAGGCGCTCCATTGCGCAGCTGCGCGCTGAAAAGGAGGCCCGTCACCAAGACGGGCCATAAGGTATTCGCTTACGCACTGCCGTTAGCAAGGCGCACAACAAGTACAACAATTCCTTACGCGCGGACCCTTCGATGCATGCCATATATCTCACCGCACTCCTCGAGAAAGCCAAGCGGGGATGTGCCCTATTGGAACACTTTCCTGATCCGTTGGAGCGTGCGTACGCCCATGAAAGCAAAGCTTTTTAACGAAGGGATGGGGCAGATTGGAGACGCGATGACAACCTATCACGAAACGCGACAGCTGTGCGCGCTTGCCGCCACGCCCGCTGCTCACGAGGTCTCGATTAGCATCCTGTCCGGTTTGGGAGTGCTCTTTCTTTCCGCAAATTTGCTCCTGGAGAGTGAGAAATGTTTCTGAGAAAGCTTGGCCAAGTCCAAGCCGACAGCGTCTTCTCGAGTGATATGTCTGCTGGGACTCGGCCGCATTTCCATTCAGCGGAGAGAGTGGAGCAAGAGCGTCCAGTACCTCGAGGAAGGATTGACGCTGCTATCGATGGAACCTATGGAAGAACCCTTACCCCAACTGAAAGCCAAAATGCAGCTCTTCGGCCTTCTAGGTGAGTGGGCGCGCGCCCGTCAGTACGACAAGCAGGCCATCGATATCTGGAGTCAGTCCCCATTGAAAGGTTGCCATTCAGAGGCCATGGGTGCCCTCTGTCGAGAGGCCATAGATTTCATCCGCGAGGGGAACCCCTTACTGGCCATAATCAGCAACCTACATACAGCCGAGTATCATTACACCACGACCCTGGAGCAGTACGGCATCAATCCTGTCCATAATATTCGACTGCGACCCCTGATGGCCGCCCTCAAAGTGTGGACCGATGCGTGTTTTCTTGCCGGGGAAGCTGAAAGCGTCGGGCACGCGAAAATAGTACTGGCGGATGCGGCGGATACAGAGAAGCTCATCGAAGCATATCACGAGGCTGCCCTCGAAGAGACCAGGCGTGAGGCGAGGGAAGCTCGTGCTGCAGCCGCCATTGATGGTGCGACGACGGGGGAGGGTGCATCGGCCGGGAAGAGCAAGGCGGCCAAGCGGAAGCAGCAAAAGCGCAAAGCCCAACAGAAGAAGCGGGCGGCCGAAGCAGCAGCAGCGGCAGCAGCAGCAGCAGCAGCAGCGGCAGCAGCAGCGGCAGCAGCAGCAGCAGCAGCAGCAGCAGCAGCAGCAGCAGCAGCAGCAGCAGCAGCAGCAGTAGAAGAACCAAGCAGGGGCGATCAGAACGGTGTCGAGGAGGCGAAGGAGGGGGAGGAAGGGAGGCAGCAGCAGCAGCAGCAGCAGCGGCAGCAGCAGCAGCAGATCGGAGACTTGGCCGCTGTCACGCTTGACTTGACGCTTCAAGGAGGACAAGAAGAAGAAGAAGAAGAAGTAGAAAAGGAGGAGGAGGAGGAACAAGAGAACTCCGTGTGTCTATGCATTTTTGAAGAGCGACGACCGCGGGCGCCGGCTTGTGTGCAAGCACGTCTATCACAACGCGTGCTTGGCGCTTTGGCAAGCGAACTGTGTGAGGAAGGCCATTGAGCCGACCTGTCCTTACTGCAGGGCGTCATTGCAGTTTGACGAGAACTCAAAAAGTTAGAGAAAGGCATAGAGTGGAAAATAAGCGAAACACAAAAGATGTACAAAGAAAAATCCCTTCTTTTATTATATTCAAGACACGCGCTAATCTATTTCTTTATTTTCTTACACCACCACACACAGGCCACAGCAACCCTCCCAGCCCCAAGCACCAAGCACCATGGCGTCCAATATCCTCAACCTTCTGCGGAGCGCTGAGCTCGTCCGCGTAGGTGGCGCAGCGCCTTCCTCTTCGCCGCTACTAGGCTTTGACGCCCTCAAAGGCAAGGTCCTCCTTCTCTACTTCTCTGCTAGCTGGTGCCCGCCCTGCCGCCGATTCACGCCTATGCTCAAGAGTTTCTACGAAGAAGTTGCGAAGAAGAGCCCGGTGGAGGTTGTGTGGGTGTCGTCGGATGACTCGCAAAAGGAATGGAATGAGTACGGAAGCAAGATGGCATCTTACTTGGCAGTGCCCTACGCAAATGTCGCCCTTCGAACGAAGCTCAAGCAAGGGCTGGTTGTGTGTGCCGGGAAGGAGCAAGGGACCGTAGGCGTTGAGAAGAGGAAGCGGGGCATTCCGACTTTGGCTGTTATCAAGCCGGATGGGACGCTGTTGACGTTGGAGGGGGATGTGCAGGTGGAGAAGAAGGGCGCGGACGTGTTGCAGGAATGGGGATTGTAAAAGCAATTTGAAAGGCAAAGTTATTATAAGAATTTTTGAAAGAAAGAGAGCATTTGTAGTGTTTTGTTTTCTAATTTATTTCCTCCTTCTTCTTTTTTCGTGAGTTCCATTGAGGCGATCTTGGAGAAGAGACGGAAATAAGGGCATGTCACATCCCCCTCTTTCGCTGCTTCTACTCGCCTCCTCCACCCCACGCATTGGGTTTTCTTTCCTTTGCTTCGCTCGCCCTCCACTATACGCTTCTTCTCTGTCTCGTTTGCTCTGTTCTTGCTCTTGCCTCACCGGCTCCTTCTCATAAAAAGAGGAGGCTAATTGCTGCTGCTGCTGTTCGTGTACCTTCCTCCCTCCCCTCCCTCCCTCCCTCCCTCCATCGATACTACCAAATGACAAACCACTTCTCATTCTTCTCTTCTCTGCTGTCCTTCCACTCACTCTCTCTCCCTCCCTCTGGCTACTCGCATTGCAGCCAATTTGTACACTTCATTCTGCCTCCATCCCTCCTCCTCCTCCTTCACTCACACACACATACTTAAATAACCCCCCTCCCTCCCTCCCTCCCTCCCTCTCTCCCTCCCTCCCTCCCTCGTCCTCCCCCAGCTTAAAACAGAAACGTCGGGTTCGGCAACACCACACGGCAATACAAGCCCACGGCCCCCTCCCCCCACGTAATAAATTTAGCCTCATCCGTAATGGTATTGACGTGGTAGTCGTCATTCACGTACGAAGCCCGGCTCCAGGCGGCATCATCAAAATCGGGGTTGAGCCACTCATCGTCCGCGGGGGGCTGGTCAATACACTTCCACTTGCTGTCGGTCACGTAGGAGTAACCGCAGACCTGAAGGAAGAAAGGGGAGAGAGGGAGGGAGGGAGGGTGAGTTGTCATTGTCAAAATCAAGATTGAGCCCGTCAGTTTTTACTAGGGCTGCTGCTGAGGAGTAAGGAAGGAAAGGACACTCATTTTATACACACATACAAGCAAATCATCGCAATCACACCCCACCCTCCTCTATTTCTGCTGCTATAAACTCACCTCCACCTCCCCCTTGAAATAAGCATCAATTGGGTCCTTCGCCTTGATCGACACGCCCACCACAAACTCGGGCTGCTTCGCAGAGATCGATAGAGGGAAAGTCGCCAGCGTATTCGCCGGGGCCGTGGTCGCTCCCTGCAGATATCCCTGGACGGTGATAGTGCTAGGCCCCATAACCTTGACCAATGCCTGACTAACAGCATCGGGGCAGAACTGGTAAAAGTACTGGGAGGAACGAGGCACCAGCGCCTTGCTGTCGAAGCGGGTGTCGAATTGGTAGTCGACCACAGGGTCCGCGATGGCCAGGATGCCGGTTGGCGAGCAGGTGAACCACTCCACGCGGGGGTAGTGCTCCTGTGGAGGGAGGGAGGGGGGGAGGGAATGGGGAGTGTGAGAAAAGGGAAGAAAGAATGGCTGGTAAAAGTTTGCTCTTGAAAAAGCATCATCAGACAAAAGAGGGAGGGAGGGAAGGAAGAAGAGACAGGAAGAAACAAAAGACAAACCAAAAAGAACTTACCTTCATAATAGACGCCGCCCGGTAGGGGTTCCTATCACAGCTGTCCCCCTCCTCCGTGCACATCACATTGCGGGCATCCTGGATCGACGTCTTGTAAATGTCCTTTGCCTTCATCCCATACTGCGCCGCGTTGGTCGCATTGATAATCTCCCCCTGGGGAATCAACTCCCTGTAAACAATCGACCACCACTCAGGGCCCCCCGGCGCTTGGCCATTCGTCTCCGTCTCCCCCATCCCCTCAAGCGTCAACACCAACGACTCCGACGTATCCATCCTGCACCTATCAAGGGCCGCCTGGCTGCTCGCCACCACCACAGACACATTCCTCTGGAATGTCTCCTCCCACAACTGAGCCCCGTACAGGTTATAATAAAAATCACGGATCTCGCTATCGGAAAAGGTCTTCATCACAGGCCCAGGCGGCTTCAAGTCATACACAGACAAAGACGCATATCGCATATCATACGTCTCGGGCGCCCCCACGAACCGAGCAGCAAACTTAGAGTAAGGCGTGCTAGGGAAGAAGGACTTCACCACACCGATGAGCTCGTTGTTCCTGATGTAGTCAGGGCGGGAGTTAGCGCAGGCCATCAGGTAGGCACCGTCGGCGTTCACGAAGGGGGCGCGGCTGTTGGGGAGGGAGGGAAGGAGGGAGGGAGGGAGGGAGGGAGGGAGGGAGGGGTGAGTAACTTGATTCATCGGCTGCTCACACGAAAGGCTAGGCCTCTCGGCCGCCGTGGGGGAACTGACAAAACGGCGATAGGGATGGAGGGAGGGAGAGAGGGAGGGAGGGAGGGAGGGCACGTACCTGGACTGGGTGCGCTCGCGGGACATAAGCATGAAGCCGTCCTTGACGTTCTCGATCTTGCAGGAGACGGAGTCCTCCTTGAAGTTCAGCTCCACCAGGCGGGACTGTGGGAGGGAGGGAGGGAGGAGGAAGTGGTAAATGACTGTGCATTGGTAAAGCCGCACTACATCTACTAGGGGGGAAAGGTGTGGAAGGGAGGGAAGGAAGGAGGGAGGGAGGGAGGGAAGGAAAGGCACACACTTACGTCCACAGCAACATTGACCGCCTTGGCGACAATCTCGGCATTGGAATCCGGGCATAGGCTCAGCTTCTTCCATCCCTGGTCAAACGTCGCGGGCGTCAGGGACCCCGCGGTACGCAGAGAAATAGTAGGGGGGTTCTTATATCCCCACTTGGCGAGATTCGCGTTGGTTGTCTTGGCGAGGGGGTCGATGCCGTAGAGACGGAACATGACATAGCCCTGGGAGGTGGCGGAGAAGTTGCCGATGCTGACGGGGAGCTCGTTGGGGAAGCCGCGTTTCCCGTCCTTGGACAGAACGATCTTGAAGCGGCCGTCGCGGATCTGCAGGGGGGACTTGCGAGCGAAGGAGTTGACGCCTGGAAGAGGGTCGAAGAGAAGAGATAAATTAATTAGAATGAGTTTGTTTCCAGGTTTCATGATCGTCTGTTATGTCCTTACATACGTTTACGCACAAACACACAACAAAACACACAGCTCCAGCTCCACTGAAGTACGCCAAGTCAATCTAATCCTGCGGGAGAGAAAAGATAATCACCAAAAAACTTACCCTCATAAGGCTCAGCCTCCCGGTCCTGCAGCCCGGTGATGGGCGAGAAGCTATCGTCGTAGGTCTGCACGGAGAAGTACCTGGGAGGGCGGGAGGGAGGCAGGGGAGGGTGAGTATGCGAAATAGAACATTTCTTCCCTTGCCACGAAAGGGGGGAGGGAGGGGGGGCGGGAGGGAGGGAGGGAGGGTTTACGTACCTAGCATCCGGGAACTCCCCCTCAATCATCGCCAAGTCCGCGGGGCCAAACTGGGGAAACAACATCAAGTGATACACACTCTGCGCGTCGGGGAAAAACAAATTAGCGGTCTGATAATCCGCGGAGGCCGTCCAGGCACAATCCGTTTTGATCGCCCCCGTGTCTCCCTTGACGGCCCCCATCATCGTCCGCAGCCAAAAGGCGGGATCCATCATGGTTTCCTTCATGTTCTTCTCTGGGTCGAGGCCCAAGGCCAGGCCCAGCGTGTCCTTGACCTGAAGGAGGGAGAAAGGGAGGGAGGGGGGAAGGGGAAGACGATGAGTCATGGTTTAAAACAACATGATATCCCCCTGTTATACTGCTATACACAAAGAGCCACATACACACATATACAAAACACATCCCACCCTCCAACCCCCCACCCCCATCCCACCCACCCCCCAAAATAACAACAACTCACACTCGCAGCCTGCTTATTAAAATCCGTGCCCAACGTCATCGTCATCAACGAGTTCGGGTTCACCGCCTCCCCAGGCACCGCCGAGTTAAAAATCGAGCTAGCATCCCCCTGCTCCAGCCCCCCAAAGCTCTTGGCATACTTCTCCATTGACCCTCCCTCCAACCCACTCCTGGCCGCATTCAAAAACGCAGCCCACACTTTCGAGTCCGACCCAAACCCTCCCGCCGGCTCGATGCTCGCAGCCTTGAGCTCATCAGATATCCCCGAAGAAGAGAGCAACGCAGAGGCCATATCCTCTACCTTGGGGATAGGCAAGATCTCGCCATTAGTCAAGTTGAGGGCATCGGCGCTGGGCAGGGTGGTGGTGGTGGGAACGGCACCGGTGCCGGCAGCAGCCCCTGACTCCGCGGCCTTCTTAATGGATGTGTCGACTGCGCCAGAGACGGCATCGCCGACAGCGGCCCCGAGGTCGGTTCCGTTGATTAAATTTCCAGCGGTCTGGGCGTGAGTGCGCCCGGCTAGGAGCACGAGCATCCCTGCCGTGGCCGCGGCCAGCACGAAGTTGTTGCTGCGGCGGAAGACACGCATGGTTCTCGTCGTCGTCCTGCTGCTGCTGCTGCTGCTGCTGCTGCTGCTGCTGCTGCTGCTGCTGCTGCTTGTTGTTTCCTTTTAGTCCAGCCTCAGGTTCTGGTCCGAAGCGAAGAGGAAAGGCGAGAGAGAGGAAGACTCCCTGTATGTTTGCGTGGGGTTGAGGAAGGGTGAGTGACAGGCCTTGCTTGCATGCATACATATCTGGGGGATTCCCTCGTCTGCAGGGCTAGAGTAACTTAAAGTGTGTGGGGCATGTCTGCCAAAGAGCACAGCCCGCGTGACTGGTGTGTCGTCGTCTTCGTGGTGCATAGCAGGCAGAACGGTGACTCGCTCCAGCGTGGCAAAGAACAAAACGCATCGACCCCACACGACCCGCCCGCCCCCTGCGTACAAGGCGGACAGCGCAGCTCTAGGTAAATCTCGAGGCACGCGGTGCTTGTGTTGGTGTCGTCGTCGTGGAGGCGTGCCAGCAGACCCCCACAGCCAAAGGGCTAGCTAGCCAAGCCCGCGCATGTGAGAGAACAAAACGTGCGCGGAGTCGAGGTCTCGTCCAGGGCGAGGTGCGACGCTGCGTTGTCCTCGCTTGCTTCGCCTTGCCTCTGCCATAGCGTCCCATGCTGTCCTAGTGCTGCCCACGCATGTAGCCCCAAGCAAAGCAAGGTGTACTCCGACCACCACCTGTGAGAGTGTGCGTGTCTCCTGGAGGGATGAAGACAAGCAAGAGAGGAGACGACGTTGGAGGCGCGCTGGCCCATCGAGCGTTTGTTCGTGTGCAGCACACGACAATCACCTGCCTGCCCTGCATTGGGCTCTGCGTGTGGGGAAACAAAGAGTGAGCGTGACCCAGGTGCGGTGCCAGAGTCCTGGCTCGTGTCGGAGAGCGCAGGGGAGGGGAGGAGGGCAGTGTCTACGCCACTGGTGGAAGATTGGGAGAAGCAGAGACGAGGGGCGTTTGAACAGACGGTTGCGAAGCGCGTTCTTTGACATGCTTCCCCGATTGGGTTGTTGGGAGGAGGTTTCTCTTGAGTTAGGGCACCCTTGTGAAGGGGGAGCATGGAACGACTTGTGTGTGGAACCCCAAGTGAGGGCGCTTGTTGGGAGGGGTTTCTGCAAGCCGTGTAAGAAGTTTTACGACGACAACAAAGGTCTGGAGGCTCACCAAAAACGACGCCACCCGAGGCCAC
>Ga0209491_10007378_pt1 | contig 14560 bp, 17 predicted proteins | sample BON02_FD_187213 | JGI IMG/M metagenome (GOLD analysis project Ga0209491, IMG submission 187213) | Freshwater microbial communities from Lake Bonney liftoff mats and glacier meltwater in Antarctica - BON-02 (SPAdes) (version 2) | ecosystem: Environmental > Aquatic > Freshwater > Ice > Glacier...
TGTGTGTGTGTGCGTGTGCACATGTGTTCGTGTGCGTGTATGTGCGTGCACGTGAGTGTGTGTGTGTGTGTGTGTGTGTGTGTATGTGTGCGTATGTGTGTGTGTGTGTGTGTTTGTGTGTGTGTGCGTGTGTGCATGTGTTCGTGTGCGTGTAAGTGCGTGCATGTGAGTGTGTGCATGTGTGAGTGTGTGTTTGTGTGTGTGTGCGTGTGCACATGTGTTCGTGTGCGTGTATGTGCGTGCACGTGAGTGTGTGTGTGTGTGTGTGTGTGTGTGTATGTGTGCGTATGTGTGTGTGTGTGTGTGTTTGTGTGTGTGTGCGTGTGCACATGTGTTCGTGTGCGTGTATGTGCGTGCACGTGAGTGTGTGTGTGTGTGTGTGTGTGTGTGTATGTGTGCGTATGTGTATGTGTGTGTGTGTTTGCATGTGTGTGCATGTGTGTGCGTGTGTGCGTGTGTGTACGTCTGCACGTGCATGTGTGTGTGCATGTGCGTGTGTGTGAATGTGTGTGTGTGTGTGTACATTTGTGTTTGCATGTGCGTGTGTGTGTGGTTCTGTTTGTGTGCGTGTGACTGTGTGTGTGTAACTGTCACTGCGTCTGTGTCTATGTGTGCGTGTGAGTGTGTGAAGGACAGAGAGAGTAAGTGTGTGTGTGTGTGCGTGTGTGTGTGTGAGAGAGTTTGTGTGTGAGTGTGAGTTTGCATGTGTCCGAGTGCGTACGTGTGCGTGTTCGTGAAAAATCAGCTCAACAGCCCAAGTTTGTGTCCCTGGGAACATCATGGATTTTTTTTTTGAAGTCATTTTGTACTGCCTTGGTGTTTACTTTCTGTCTTTTGTTTTAAGTACTGTAATACCTGAGACTGTAATTCGCACACATTTTCACGTGTAGCTGTAATAAAGCTATCTTTATGACCATGACACTTCTTTCACAGTAAGATACTCACCTGAACTTTTTTCCAATTAGTCTGGCAATGGTGTACAGACATGTATGCCAAACCTCAGCCACTCTGTCAAAGAACGCTCTGATCCTTTGTGTCATGGGGTGGCAACAATTCGCAGGCTCGATACATCCAAATTAAGGGATGTGTCTTGCAAGATGGTCCTGGATACTTAATACTATTATCTTACTATTATCTGCCAAAAGACTGCCAACCATTAACAAAAAGTATCAAATCGTCGTACTTTTGCATCTTTCACTGTCAGTAAATTTGCATAGTTTGATACAAGTCCAGAACTTGGCCGAGACTTTGGTCGCGGCCATCTCATAATAAAACTACTCAGCTATCATAATCACATCCTAAAGCCTTCAAGTAGGACACAAGCCCGGTAGCAAGTCCTCTGCAGGTTTTATCATGGTTGTGTGCGTGTGCGCGCACGAGGCTCCATTGCTGACTCCTTGATAGACAGACAGCCAGACCGCCAGATCAAGAAGGGAGAGAGGATAGCCCTTTCATCTTTCCCCTCAGTGAAGGGGTCTTGTGAGGGAGAAAGAGAATAGGTATTTTGTAATTTCTGGCTGTTGAGCATAGCAAGGAAGTGAGCCTGCCCAGTCTGTGTGTGTTTTATTTGTAAACCTGTGTGAAATTGAACACAAATTGCACCATACAGCTGTATAAATGCGTTCACACGAAAACACTTGAGGTTGTTGTACACTGATTTTATTCGATTCAACGAGTAAAATAAAAAGAAAGAATCGCCCTGGGTGGACAGGATTGTACATATGATACGAGTAAGTGTGCGCATACAGTTATACCCTCGTAATGTGCGCATTTTTTGGTAACAGCTGAATTTTTGCAGATTGTGTGTCGGTGTGTGGCGCATGAGATGGTTAGAGACCATCCCATCGCTAATGTACAAGTATCTGAGTAATGAACTCACATACTAAAAACTCTTAATTCGAAAACTCGTCGCTCGCCATCTCCCAATTGTCAAAGCGAGCAAAGGCATCCGTAGCATCCGAATTGCCAACGCAAGCAAAGGCATCCCAGTTGTCAAAGTGCGCAAAGGCATCCTTGGCATCGGCGACTGACTCGTCGCTTTGCTTCTTGTCACTAATGACGCTCTTGGCACTTTCGACCCGCGGCTTCACATCACCAACCAAGGACAGCAAGTCCGACTGCGAGCCCTCGCGCTGTATGGCGCGCAGCGTGATCCTGTCGCCTGCGCAAGTCGGAATGGCCGTTGCGCAGATGCTCTTGCCGTTCACAAAGTTGCCAACAATGTTGGAAGAGCGCAGTGAGGTTGGGACAGGCGAAAAGGCGTTCACAGCGATTGCCGCAAAAAGCAGGAGAGTGATAGTGATAAGAGACATCGTGGCACAGTTGCCTCGGCTACTGCGTCTGTTTGCTTTTGTAGCCCACGGTGTCCTTCTGATGGATTGGAGAGGCGCAGGTAAGATACGACTATGAGTTTCATCTTAGTTCCAAAAAAACGCTGTAGTAAATCACTCTCTACCACTAGTAAAGTGCTATTTCGCTCTCTTTCGAATCGTGCTCTCTGGCTCCGAGTCTCTGCAGGGTAGATCAGTGAGGTGCAGGGTGACACAGGAGCATCGCTCATTGCGCATTGAATTAAGGTGTGAAAAGAGGGGAAACACGCTTCGATAGACTAGGCGGTTGTACTTGAAGAATCTACGATTGATTGTCTCCTGCGTCTCTGATGCGAGTAACAATTTTTATCTTTGCGACTGTTTGAATCTAATTTTTGCGACCTTCCCCGCGAGCAAAGGATGCCTGCTCTTGCCGGCGAAGTTGGGGCACTGTGCTGTAGTCCATTGTATCAAAGCTTGTCCACCATTGAAGCATGGGCGCATGAACAGCCGCGCTGACCACAGTACGGTGCAAGATGGGAACGATGGGAACGCAGATGGCGGCATTCGCATCTTTCCTCGCCGAAAACTTCACGAGGGAGAGCAGGGCGCAGCAAACTCTGAGCCAAAACCACGTGGTCGTCCACCGCTGAAACTGGGCCTCAAGGCAGTAGAGTCGCAGTTTAATCTGCCCCAAAAGGACGCAGCTGCGTCGTTCGGCATCTCACTGACTGCCTTCAAGCAAGTGTGTCGCAAGCTCGGCATCAATCGTTGGCCATACCGTAGGCAAGGCAAGGTAATAGGAGTGTTGAACAGTCACCTCCGTGCTCCCGCGTGTCACAGTGTGTGTGGTGTCTGGGCGTGCGGCTTGCGATAGGCTTTAGCCCAGGCTGGCAGAGCTTCCGCGCCACACAGGTCCAAACCAATTTTTTTGGATGATTTGGATTCTTTTGAATCCGACATGTGCAAAACATTCAGATTGCGACGCTGCACTCCAAAACAGAGCAAACCAAACCCGACTTGCAATCCGCCAAAAAAATCAAAATCCAATTGTTCACCAAACTCACCTTTGATCATATTTTTCTGCCGCGTGTGAGGTATCCTATTTTACTGGTTGCCATTGCCGCTCTTTGCACATCACCGTGTCACTAATAGATTTACGTTTGAACAACGAAACAGGCCTTGGCTCAAGAGCCTGATGACATGAATGCCGATGGCCAGACAAGCTCCTCTAAAACAGGAGAGCTGCATGCAGATGAACGCTGCCATGCGGATGGATCTAGCATGCCATCGGTTTACAAGCATAAGTCGAAATCCGTGGTGCTGCCGTCACTGCCCTCTCTTCTCAGCAGCCGGCACGGCGGCATTGTCCCTGCGCATAGCCTGGAGACTGGCAGGTCCATTCTGTCGGGCCTACCTGATGCACTCCCCAGTATGCAAAGCAGGGCGATGGGTATGCCGCTGCCAGGGCTCTCACCAGTGCCAATTTCTTTCCACTTTTTGGATTTGATGGGGGGGCCAGCCCCCAGTCCAGCCCCCAGAACAAACTTACCGTTTGTTCAAACCCAGCCTTCCTTGAACACACATCCAGGCTCAAACATACAAACTGACAGAGGCAGAAAATGGGGTGGACATATTTCTGGATGCATGGGCACACGGGCAGCCGATTCAAACTCTGTGTTTGGCGAAGAATTTGACGTAATGACGGCATCGAACCGATGCCAGCCTACCTTATTTCTAGCCGCACCTCTTATGCCGACCCACGTTTCAAATCACCATGCCGGCAACAAGGATAATGTGGAGGCAAGCTTCGAACCTGCACGAGAGGATGCAAAGGTGCAGCAACACTCCGTCATGCTCAACACACAAAAGGCCAGTTTCGCACGTGTTATTCAGGCAGACACGCATCATGATCAACCCATGTCAACGCAGACCATGCACGCGCACACCCTGAATCAATCACACACTCCGAGGCTTCGCCTCAACATGCAGGAACACGCATTGTCCTCTATGAAGCACGGGGCGGTACAGGCGGCCACCAACTTAAACAGCAAACAACCGCACATTGAAGTAGCGAGCCCTCTCTACAATATACATATTGCTGAGCTTGAAGGAAGCGAGCCGCAGCTATCTTCCAGGCACCTGGGCACCACCATTAACACATCATTCATGACTCCACTTGTCAGTATATCAGAGACACTGGAAAAAAATGAAGATGCAACAGCACCACTTTCCCTAGCGCCCTTTGATGACGACAAAGCAGTGGTATCTTAGTTTTTGGCTTCCATTTACTTGAGTCTGAGAACGAGGGCACACAAAGGGCAAACGCTCTCCGCTGACAACGTGACACACACACACAAACAGGCGCTTCCGCGGCTGTAGGCAGCGCATCCGACAAAGTTACTTCCCGCAGGCAGCCTGAGCGGACTTTGCTTTTTGGCGACAGACTCATACCAACACAACAAGTCGCACTGCAACCGAACAATCGATCATAGTTTTGTCGACTTTTGTGAAACATAGCCATTTGTGTTGTCCGCCTTCATTACAAGCGCCAGTATCCACTAGTCGATTGATTGATTCATCTGTTTATTTGTCTAATTTACAGTCGGTTGGGTCTATTAAAAAACGGTTGCATTGAGAACAGCAGGCTGGAACAAGAAAAGAAGCCTATACAGGAAAACATTGTTTGAAGAAACTGAGGCTGGGCTGAAATCTTTCACGGGAGCCCTATGCCACGTGGCAAAGGCTGGCGTGTGTTTACAAACGAACAAGATGAAAAATACATGTCCGTGGCATACCCCCCCGCCTTGGGAAATGTGAACATGTAATACGCCGAGACGACTGAAACGGACTCGATAAGTTTAAAACAGCTCTGTTATATGTTTTGAATTAAATATTTTGCAGTTGTCAATCAGAGGTTTATAAACATATTTGAATGTACTTCCCCTCATCATCAGTGTCATGAATTGTTGTGCGAGGGCAGAGGTATGACTCAATCAGACTGTACATGTCTCAAATACTTCTGTTATCAATTCTGATCTGGGCTTCTTCCAGGTGTTAATTAGGGGTTTCGAATCATGTACGCATGAATATGGCTAATCCCATCAACAAATAAAGTTTCATCACACAGGCATTCAAAAAGGGGATTTATGGGTATACAAAATGATTCAATCCGAGCTTAGATCTCAAACAGCTCGGTGATCTATTCTGATTTGGGCAACTTCCAGTTCGTTACTAAGGAAGGCCTCTGTGAACATTCGCACATGAAAAAAATCTTTGTCGCACACCGACATATTTGGAATGTGCCTGTCCATCGCTTGTTCCTCGAAGGTGCTCACACAGGTTCTTCTTTGCTTCTTCGTACCCTCTTTTCGCTGCCACTCCACACAGGAGAATCGATTATTTTCTTCATCTTCGTCATTTTTCGTACTGAAGGATTTAGTCACCTTTGACAAATAATTTTTTGACCCATGGGGGGGGGGGGGGGTGACAAAGACTAAAGAACGGACCATTGATGATCAAGGTGAAAACGCACATGTGTGTTCGTGTGCATATGTATGCGTATGAATATGTTTGTAGGTATGTATATGTGTGCATTTTTTTGGCAGTGAGTTTTGCATGCACTTTGGAACAGGTTCTTTGGGCACAAGTGCATGGGCAGGTGTGTAAGCTACACAGGTGTGTTTTTACACCAACGTACACATCTGCGAACACACTCGCTGCAGGTTGTGTACATATGTGTACATTTTATACACATGTGTATGTGTATGTGTACGCATATTTGTGCATAGATTGTTTGTCTCAGTATCAGTGCTTCAGCGTGTGGAAAGTGTCATGCATGTGCATGTGTGTTCGTGTGCATATGTATGCATATGAATATGTTTGTAGGTGCATTCTTTTTGCAGTGAGTTTTGCATGCACTTTGGAACAGGTTTTTTGGGCACTAGTGCATGGGCAGGTGTGTAAGTTACACAGGTGTGTTTTTACACCAACGTACACATCTACGAACACACTCGCTGCAGGTTGTGTACATATGTGTATATTTATATATATGTGTATATGCATGCATATTTGTATGGATGCGTATGTGCGTCTATGATATAGCTTGACACGTTGAGGCTTTGTTACTAAGATTTTCTAACTGTGCATACGTGTGCATATGCATGCGTATGTATTTGTGTGTGCATGTTTGCGTGTATAGGTGCATGCGTATATGAATGTATATGTATATATGTATGTCTGTGTATATGTATTCATATACATTTATATAAACACACGTGTGGGTGTACATGTGCACTCGTGTAGGCGCATTTTGTTTATTTGTACTGTTCAATCTCCCTACTACATGCGCGTGTATCACAGGTGTTTCTTAACCCTTGCATGCGTGTGTGTGGGGGGATTGGAAGTGGAGTTTTTCTCAACTTGTTCATGGATAGCGCTTGTTACTGGTGCGGGAGGCTATGTTTTGGTAGGGGTGAGATAGGGGTTTTGTCTTGAATATTTTTCTATTTTTGCGGGTGTTAGGGTGGTGGGTGTGTGTGTGCTTGTATACTCGCGTACACACTCACAAACTACTTGGGTACTTGATGTGAGCCTAGATGTGGGATGGACACCTGGAGAGCCAGAGAAACACAGATCGATCAAAGCGCAGTATACATGTAGACTGTATAGGTGTACAAAGTACATTTGTCTATATATATGCTTGGCTGCGGGTTTTGATGATCTGGGCTAACTGTTTTTTTCTTTTAACATGTCTTTTTTTTTGAGAAAAGTAGAAGATGTGACAACAATCAGCAAATCACAATCTCTCAATCCGGTGAGCATTAAAGACTGCACCTTAAGAGTTCCAAACAAAACTACTACATTATGTCTTTTATGAGCAATAATAAATGCATTGATCTATCTTCCATCCGACTGACTATCTATGTATCTATTAAGAATTGTCTGACATTTTCACAAGCGACAGACTGTTACCTGTGGACAGATTGATCTTTTTTATGAGTGTGCATTGAAAATTCTAATGAGTAAGAGTACTTCTTATTAATAGGAGTCCTCATGAATGCTAGCAAGACATGATGAGAAACACTCAAGATAGAATCCAACGAGTATTGACGAACAGTGATAAGTAATGAGGAGTAGGATATATTTATGCGTTTACAACAAAAAGTCACAAGCCAAATGATCGAATAACTTCTTGTGTCTTAGGGTATCACTTTTTTTCCTTTCTTTCTTGGGTGGTGACAACCCACCTTTATCACTGCAAAACGAGGGTTGTGAATCTCAAGACACTTCAATTTTTGTATTTGTTCGACGACTGTTTCAAGATCTTTTTGCAATCACTCTTCTTGAATTTTGAAATCACTTTTGTGACATTCATCACCCAAATGAAATCACTTTTGTGTCTTCCATCTGAATACTTCATGTAGAATCTCATGTTGACACTGTGGAGGATTTTACAAATTCCACATATGTTCTGCAAACAGACACAGACTTTTTTGTTGGACGATTTTTATATACATCGTTATTTCACACAGTTGCGTCGTTTTCCATCACGTATTATGTGGGACATTTCTTTCAGATCCATGTACTCTTTCTATGATATATCTTCCGCATTCACAAATTCAGAAGGCATACGACATTGTTAGGTACCTGTACCTGCACTAGCTCCGTCTTCGAGAACAAATGCAAACACTGGTACGCATAGTATAGTACACTGGACATTGATCAACATAGTGAGCAACACCAGCGATTCGCCGAGCAAATTGACCAACGTTTTTTTACAGATAGGTGTCGCACTGTCCGAGCATACGCTCAGCCTTGTCAGGCTTGTCACTCCCATCCCTTGTCTTCCCGAGTGAAGAAATAAACTGCGGATGATTCTATCTTTTTTAGTCATGTCACGTCAGGCCTCGGAGCCACAGATGCACACATGCTTGTTTGTGAAGGCTGCACCCGACGGCTTTGTACAGTGAGTGGCCCGGTTATGAGGAATCTGCAGAGGGCATGGAGAAATGCTCAGTTTGATTGATGTTGCTTTTATTACTCCATAAGAAATAGTCTACTACTGAGTAGCTTTGCTGGAAGCTCGATGCTGAGCGATCTGCAGAGGAGATGGAAAAATGCGTAGATAGGTGGGAACAGTGGCAAGAGCAGTGGGCTCCCGTTTAAAAAAAAGATGACACACACACGCATGTGTGGGAGTGTATGTGTGTGTATGTGTGTATATACACACACACACTGCACATGGGGTACTCGGTTGTGAGCCCAGGGGTCGGGACGAGACACCTGAGGGGCCCGAAGAATATAGACGGACTAAATCTCATCATGTGTATTCGTATATGTGTACTCGTATATGTGTACAAATTACACATGTGTACTTATATATTGGGAGGCGAGATGACATCTTGGACTGACTGCTTTTTTTCTTTAACACATTTGTCCTTCCGAAAAAGCAAAGCAAGAGGTGTGAACGTAGAACCCCGCGAAAACGATGGTGGAAATAGAATTCTGTGATTGATAGGCTCCGTGGCCAAGCTTCGAGTGCGAACCATAGACAAACTAGATGGGGCCCGCACGAACGCAGATGATCAGATGATGCCTGTGTAAAAACGCAGCTGCGACTGCGCTTTGGGCTGGCGTGGATTCTGACGGTGTCTTTGGCAGAGCTCAAGTTGCAAGATGGGTCGGGTCGCATGGTGAAGAAGTTACTGCACCGTCACACAGGCGTGCTTGCGCGGGTGTATGTGCATTTTTGCGGTGAGCGCAGTATGCACTAAACAGTGCACACAGGTGTGTACATTCCACAGGTATTTTTGATTTCTCCGTAAATATTTGCGACACAATCACCGCAGGGTGTGCACATACGCTCGTGTATGCGCAGTTTGTTCATTCGCGTCGGGGGACGAGGGTGGGGGGGTTCAACTAGTCTATGCATAGCACTTGTCGCTTGGCGTGGAGGGTTATTTTTGACAGACAGAGAGAAAGAGATATTGTCTTGTGTCTTCTCTATTTTTGACGCGGGTTGAAATAGAGTCAATGTGTTCTCTATGGCAAAGGTTGGCAGACATGGAGGGGGTTGCCCCAAGGACTGCTGAATGAAGACAAGAGAAAGGCACTATTAAATGGCCCTTGGAGCAGTGAGCTCAGCCTTTACTTGAATCAACGATATATGTCGCCAGACGCCCACCTTTAGTAGCGCCAGCCCGCAGCACAATCTTGCGCTGCGTTGCTCTCTTTGGTCTTGTTTTGTTGCAGATGTTGAACGCAGCCGTAAGCTGACGTTGCAAGTGTTGGTCCAAACGGCTCACAAGGTCGATCTTGAAACTCAAGCGAATCCTTCAACGTGAAACGTTTTAAGGGACGAAGGAAAAGTACCTCTCCTGTGACTCCTGTCACCATGAAAACATAAGAGACTGTACATGAAACCCCATGTACGTCTCAAGGTATAGATTACACATTGGAAACAAAAGATGAGATCTAGAGTCTGTATGATGCTCTTGAGGCTAGAGCAGTCACACATGTCAGTGTCACGGGCTGACTCTGACAACCCCCCTCACTTGTATCATCATCATAATCAAGCATGTGAGATGTACGAGCATAAAGCATGTGTTCAAAAATAACTCAGAAATAACAGATAATCGTAGTTGCTAAAGCAATGCGCATTCCCCCCCCTTGCTCAGAAGCCAAACAGCCTACATTGAGCAATCATGCAGACGCACAGCAAGACAAGAAGAGGAAAATACAAAGCATCCTAACCAAGCAAACCAAATCAAAGTTGATAGCAGACACACGTGGCTTAGGACAGGCCGAATGATGAATCTTTTGTTGCCACGTGCTTGTCGCCGAAAATCTGATCCGTAAAGTTTGCATTGGTATACGAGGCAGTGCGTTTGTTCAACTTGCCAATGTCTGCAATCTGCGCTGTAATGGGTCATTGTTTAACGTTGATTAATCCGTCCAGAATGAGATACTGAATAAAGCATACTCGCAGAGCAATGTGCTTACTGCAACCACGAAGGTGCATGTGTTAGCAAGAGTAATGCAACCAGTGTTGGCCTCGTAAACATCAGTAGGCTTGAGTTGCGGAAAACCTAGCTCGAGAGCATGTTTACGCCTCACAGTTTCACAACAGAAACTAGCCAGAGCCATAAGCTTGGCTTCAGTAGTGCTTAACGCAATGATCTGCAAGAGGGTGGCACGCCATGAAAAGGTCGCATTGTTGACGAACAGATACTCAGCCATGGAACTGCGCCTGTTGATGATGATAATTGCTTTTATTCAAGCAACAAGTGCCCTCATAGACTAGCTGGACCCCCCCACCCTTGTTCCCCAACGCTGAATGAACAAAATGCACATACATGAGCGCATATGCACACCCTGTAGCGAGCGTGTACGCAAATGTGTACGTTGATGCACACAACACCTGTTTAACGTACACACCAGCACATGCGTGGTGCTCACAACACCTGTCAAAATGCATGCATACTCTCCGCAAAAAATGCACATGCACCCGTGCATGCACGACCATGCAACGCTGCAGGAACTTCTTTGCCATGGAAACTATTGCGAACTTATCTTGAGTCTTGCGCAAAGCATCGTGCAGGCTGTTGTTTGCCGCCCGCCCTGCTGCTGTCTCGACGAGATTAGTTTCACGACGCTGTTCACTCAAGAAATCCGTCCAAATCCACGCTAGCTCATGACGTGGTAGCCGCTGCGGTATCGCACAGGCATCATTCGATCATCCGCGTTGGGGCAGGCCTCATCCACTTTGTCTGTGGTTCGCACTCGCACTTGGCCGCGGACCTCATCCTCCACAAAGTTCTATTTCCATCATGTTTTTAATTCATGTTGTCTGCTAGAGTCGACAAAGGCCAAAATTTCGCCTGAGATATGAGGCCAAGATACCCGTTGTCCAAACCACGTGAGCTGCCTTTTCTTGATCCCAGTAAGATAACGCAACTCCACCTTAGCATAGGTAAGCCGCGGATGTGCCGGCGTCGCCTTGGACATGTACCTAGCAAGAGAGCTCATGGAGTAGCTGAGCTGAGGCACGGTGTTTATAGCGATGTAGAGAAGCTCGCCAATCAGCGCTGCATAAGCATGCACAACGATTTTATCAGGCGTGTCAAGGACGTGAAGCGAGTCAAGGTCGAGCCTGGATTCATCAGCAGCTTGCAAGCATTAGCATTTGGTCAAGAACGGCATGCCATGCCGTTCTTGACCAAGCGAAAATGTAAGCCTCTGGGCTACAACCGACAGCGCCAGTGATCTTGTTGTAAGTATAGCGAACCGATAGAAACCAGTCGAGCTCTCTTTCACGTTGCAAATTAATGCGACCATTTTGCTTGACAGACTTCCTCAATTCTTGCACCAAATCCTCAAAGTTGTGATGGATACCGTTATTATCAACATACATCACCAAAATCATAGCAGCCACTAGATGACAGCACGATCTGTACACCTGCATCTGCAAAGGCACAATTTCCATGCAGAGAAATTTGTCGTTGAAAAGCAGATTCCCATTCGTGAGTGATGGTTGCCCGATGATGCTGGAGACGTAACGAGTCAAGACTCGGGCACACTCATCGCTCTCAAGCTGCTTCATACCAGCCTTCTGATAAACTTCACGACAGAACATGTAATATTGGCGAGGAGCTTGCACGAGGCCATAAATGCACTTGAGCACAGACAAGCAGTTTCCATCACCAATATCGTAACCAGGTGGACCTTTCATGTAAACGCACTCCAATTCGACAAGGTCGCTTGAAATGAGAGCACACACGGCGTCAAGATCCAAAGAACTGATGTGAGTGCTAGGACAAGCCGAATAGTAGCATAAGAGCAGGTGAGAGCAAAGCTTTCAAAGTAGTCGCGTGCTTTTTCTTGTTGGTAACCCATAGCGACGAGGCATGCACTGATCATGCACGATGATGGTCGTATATTCCATCCCTGTACTTGAGCTTAAACATCCAACGGCAAGAAATGAGCTCAGCACCGTGAGGCACTGAGGACAACTCGACAACTTTCCAGTAGCGCATTTTCTCCAGCTCTTTTATCTCCTTAATCATTGCCTTGAGCCATTCGGAATGATCAGGCGCCTTGCAGTACATCTTGTAATCGCCGGGCTCGGTAAACTTTTCGGATAAAAGAGGAGTTACATCAAATTGCCAATACCAAGACAGGAAACTGCGTGAGAAGCACGAGCAAGACAGTGTATGACGCAAGCCTGATGTGTCCTGGCTTGTTTTTTATCATGACTGGATAACATACTTAGCACGTCCTCAAACGTCATGAAGTGCACCACGTTGTCTACCACAGACTCAAGCTTGTACAAATCTTTGACAATATCATACTCATCCGTATCTCTCATAGCTGCTACTGTAGAGAAATGCGCCCTGCTGTGTTTGTCTGGGTGGATACGTGAGACTAGTATCCAATATCAAGTAACACAGTCTTGTTAGCACGTAGGCCTTGTTCTGTCAATGAAGTCTTAGACTTATGAATCTTGGGTGCAAGATTGGATGGATTGCTGCGATCATCATCGCCAGTTCACATCAGCGATTTCACGCCGTGTGCCGAGAAACGTGTTGCATAAGCAGGACTTGCACCGTCATCCTCATCTTCGTCACTGCGACAATCACTGTCACTATAGTTAGTGTTGTATGCGCTTGCCCACTTCAACAGGATCACTGAGGCCACATCCTAACACAATCTGATTCATAAGAAGCCATATCTTCATCAGATGAATCATTCGAACCGCCACGAGCATAATTGCAGATGTTGAAGATTTAGATGAAGGCAGTATGAAATCTTGACGATGGTAGCAGGAGTAGGAGCGTTGTCAAGATGAGCAAGGGCCACCAAGACCTCACTGTCAAAATCCATCGGATGAGAATATTCTGAGTCCGCAAAACTGCTATGTAACAACAGACTTTGAAGATCTGGTCAACACCTCGGCAGCTTCTTGCGAAGGATCCAGCGCCGCAATTTCGTTACCTTGCATGTCCTCAAAATCCTCAGTCAATCAATTTTTCTTCGACAGAAGGATTCAGATCCGTAGGCGTCTTTCTTAAGGTAGCGAACCGAAGAAAACGACTCCAGCATGAATGTTGGGAGACAAGGCACCCAACTTGAGATCCTTGGTGTCAGAAATGCCAGGTGAGGTATGGCATCAAGGAAACACGATTTCCTTCGACTTCGAACATACAATGTGTGACTCCAGTTAGGCAGCTTGAATCACAACACAATTAGAGTGCCATTGCAGCCATCTGGCAGATTTTGTGGATAGCCTCTGCTGGATCCATTGAAATCGAGAACGCCGCTCGCGGCATGATAGACGTGTGAGCCTTGCTATTCTTGTTGAGATTGATCTGCTCTGACATTAACGTCCATGAGCCGTAGCCAGTGCTTTAAACAGTGAATTTGTCGAATCAAAGCTATGTGCTGCAAGCAGCATACCCTTGAATCCTTGATCTTCTCTGCTTGGATGCTGAGAAATAAAAGCATGCTTCCCCTCGAGCGTATTTGAAAATCACCAGATAGGGTCTTCCCCCCCTTGACGAGAGCAAAGAGCACGTGATATAGAGCGCGTGGCATGTCGTCATGATACAATCCTAATGATGAGCTCGAAGAAATCGGAAGAAGAAAAATATGCAGAGGCACTATCAGCATCTGAAGAGGTGGCACTGCTGCCGATACAAGGATCGGAGATCGAATCAGCCATGTCTCCAAGTACCAACGGGCAATTCAGCATCACTAGCAGTTATGATGATTATTGCTTTTATTGCTATAAAAGGTGGTTTAGTACCCTTGATTCAGGGTCTATGCGCTCAAATCTATTATTTTAGTCTTGAAATCATCGGTGGTTTGCGTTCACATCTTTTGCTTTTCTTTTTCGAGAGAAAAAATGTGTTGGAAAAAAAGCAGTTAGTCTTTGTAAACATATGCGAATATATATATGCCGAGATTTAGTTGAATTTTTTGGGCCCTCCAGATGTCTCATCCTGACCCCTGGGCTCACAACCGAGTATCCCAACTGTGCAGTGTGTGTGTGTGCGTGCGTATACACACGCATACACGTACATACACTCCCACCCACGTTAAAAATAGAGAAGACACAGAAAAAACCCTTAACTCTCCTTCTGTCAAAAATAATCCCCCACGCCAAGCATCAAGTGCCCTCATAGACTAGCTGGACCCCCCCACCCTTGTTCCCCAACGCTGAATGAACAAAATGCACATACATGAGCGCA
>Ga0209491_10007379_pt1 | contig 14560 bp, 14 predicted proteins | sample BON02_FD_187213 | JGI IMG/M metagenome (GOLD analysis project Ga0209491, IMG submission 187213) | Freshwater microbial communities from Lake Bonney liftoff mats and glacier meltwater in Antarctica - BON-02 (SPAdes) (version 2) | ecosystem: Environmental > Aquatic > Freshwater > Ice > Glacier...
TCACGCGAAATCTGCCATTTTTCGGCGACGTTTTCAGCGGTCTGACCCATGTGATAGCCATTGAAGGCATCCCACAGCCCGTCCTTGATCATCGAATCGATCAACTGCAGGTCGCCCATCTTCTGTCCCGGGCGCAGGTTCTGCACATGGGGCGACATCGACATGTTTTCCTGGCCGCCCGCCGCGACGATGGCGGCGTCGCCCAACTGGATGTGCTGGGCGCCCAGCGCGACGGCACGCAAGCCCGAACCGCAGACCTGGTTGATGCCCCAGGCCGCCGATTCGATGGGCAGGCCCGCCTTGATATGGGCCTGCCTTGCGGGGTTCTGGCCCTGCCCTGCGGTCAGCACCTGGCCCAGAATCGTCTCGCTGACCTCGGCCTTGTCGATCCCGGCGCGGGCGACCACGCCTTCCAGGACGGCGGCACCCAGATCGTGGGCGGGCACGTTGGCGAACGACCCCAGAAAGCTGCCCACGGCAGTGCGGCCCGCCGATACGATCACAACATTGGTCATAGAAAAAACCCCTTTGGCTCTTGCGTCAGGCCCGGTGTTTGGCCACGGGGCCGGTTTGGAGCAAGACTAGGGGGTGGAAGACCAAAGCACAACGGGATCAGGCGCGCTTTTCCTCTTGGCAGGGTTCCCAGCGGGCGCGAATCGTCGGTGCGCCGAAGTAGTACCCTTGCAGGCAATCGACCCCGATCTTGGTCAGATACGCTGCATCCTCGCTCGACTCGACGAACTCAGCCACCGTCACCATGTCGAAATGCCGCCCGATGGACAGCAGCGCCTTGACCAGCGCCTGATTGTCGGGGTTGTGCGCGATGCCACGGATGAACTGGCCGTCGATCTTGAGGATGTCGAAATACAGATCCTTGAGATAGCGAAGAGAGGTATAGCCAGCGCCGAAATCGTCGATGGCAAAGCTGATGCCCCGCGCCTGCAGGTCGCCCATGAAGCTTTGCACGACATCGGGCATCAGGATCGCCGAGCTTTCGGTGATTTCCAGGATCAGCCGTTCGCCGAGGGTGGGGTCGACGGCCAGATGCGCATTCATCACCGCCATCCATTTCGCGTAGCCGATCGAACGGGCCGACATGTTGATCGACAGGCGCAGGCGCGGATGGGCGGCGAGCGTCTCAAGCCCCTTTTCCAGCGCCAGACAGTCGATCTTGCGCCCGAGTTCGCGGGTTTCCACCGTGCCGATGAACTCCTGCGCCGGGATGATGCGACCGTTCTTGTCGAGAATCCGGATCAGCCCTTCGTAAAAGGCCGGGCGGTCCTGTCGCCCGGCGGGCACCACGGGCTGATAGGCCAGCATGACATTGCCGCTGGCCACCGCCCGTTCGACGGTGTTCAGCACGTCGCGGTCACGTTCGGTCACAGCGAACGACAGCGGGCTTTCCGTGCCGGTTCTGGCGTCGGCAATGTTTCTGGGATAGTCGGGCTGCATTCGGGGAATCTCCTTGGCGGGCAGGGCCACACTGGCAAAAGGGTTCTAACAAGAGATGAATATTCACATTTTGTTCTAATTTTCATAGAGTGCCATGGCGGCGGGCAAAAGGCAGGGAAACCGATGGAAAAACGGTGCGACTGGTGCGGCGACGATCCGGTTTATCGGGCCTATCACGACACCGAATGGGGTGTGCCGGAATGGGACAGCCGGGCGCTGTGGGAAAAGCTGGTGCTGGATGGGTTTCAGGCCGGGCTGAGCTGGATCACCATCCTGAAAAAGCGCGACAATTTTCGCGCGGCCTTTGATGGCTTCCGCCCCGAAACCATTGCCCGCTGGGGCGAGACGGATGTGCAGCGGCTGCTGGGCGACCCCGGCATCATCCGCCACCGCGGCAAGATCGAGGCCACCGTATGCAATGCCCGGGCCTGGCTGGAGATCGAGGAAAAACAGGGGTTCGACCGGTTCCTATGGGGCTTTATGGACGGTAAAGCGCAACAGAACCGATTCGCCACCATGGCCGAAGTGCCACCCTTCACGCCGCTTTCAACGCAAATCTCGAAAGACCTCAGGAAACGGGGTTTCCGCTTCTGCGGCCCGACCATCGTCTATGCCTTCATGGAGGCGGTCGGCATGGTCAACGACCACCTTGTCACCTGCCATTGCCACAGCCGGGTGGCGCAGTTGGCCCGCCCCTAACCGTCGATCAGGGCGCGCAGAATCGCCTTGGCGCTGTCGCTGTTCCACTCGGCATCGCCGCGCAGGCGGGCGATTTCCTGACCCTCGCGGTTCAGGATCACCGTGATCGGCAGGCCCAGCACCGCCATTTCGCGCGCCACGGCCTGCTTTGGGTCCAGAAGGATCGGCAGGTGCTTGATTTCGACCTCATCGAAGAACCGCTCGATCCCGGGCACGGCGTTGCGCCCGGTGGCCAGCGTGACCACCTCGAAATCGGCACCGCCGAGTTCGCCCTGCAAGGCGTCGAGCGCGGGCATTTCATGGCGACACGGCGCGCACCAGGTGGCCCAGAAGTTCAGCAGAATGATCTTGCCCTGCCAGTCGGACAGGGTGAATTCGGCACCACCGCGGTCAGTGAACACCTGCTGCGACACCTCGACCGGTTCGGAATGGAAGTTCAGCTTTTTCATGTCGCCCGCGCGCAGGGCGTTCAACGTGGCAAGATCGGCGGCATTTGCGCCCACCGTCAGTGCAAGATAAAGAACCGCAGACAGCAGCATTTTCATGATCAGGGCCCTTCCATGACCGACAAGACCTCGAACGCGATGTGGGGCGGGCGGTTCGCCGCCGGGCCGGACGCGATCATGGAGGCGATCAATGCCTCGATCTCGTTCGATCAACGGATGGCCGCGCAGGATATCGCCGGGTCGCGTGCCCATGCCGCGATGTTGGCAGCACAGGGTATCATCACCGATAGCGATGCAAATGCGATCCGGGAAGGCCTGCTCACGGTGTTGTCAGAGATTGAAACGGGGACGTTTCAATTTTCCGCAGCGCTTGAGGATATTCACATGAACGTCGAGGCGCGGCTGAAAGAGGTGATCGGCGAACCCGCCGGGCGGCTGCACACCGGGCGGTCGCGCAACGATCAGGTTGCAGTCGATTTTCGCCTGTGGGTGCGCGATCAGACCGATGCCGCGATTGCCGGCTGCGTGGCGTTGCAACGCGCGCTGCTGACACAGGCCGAAGCGGGCGCCGATTGGGTGATGCCCGGGTTCACCCACCTGCAAACGGCGCAGCCGGTGACATGGGGGCATCACATGATGGCCTATGTCGAAATGCTGGGCCGCGATGTTTCGCGGTTTCGCGATGCAAGGGTGCGGATGAACGAATCGCCCCTTGGCGCCGCAGCCTTGGCCGGAACGGGGTTTCCGATTGACCGGCACATGACGGCGGAAGCTTTGGGGTTTGACCGCCCCTGCGCCAATTCGCTGGACGCCGTCGCCGACCGCGATTTCGCGCTTGAATTCCTTGCCGCCGCGACGATCTGTTCCATGCACCTGAGCCGCTTTGCCGAGGAGTTGGTGATCTGGTCATCGGCGCAGTTCCGATTCGTCGCGCTGTCGGACCGGTTCTCGACCGGCTCCAGTATCATGCCGCAAAAGAAGAACCCCGATGCCGCTGAGTTGATCCGCGCCAAGATCGGGCGCATCCTTGGCGCCATGGTGGCGCTGTTCACCGTGATGAAGGGCCTGCCGCTGGCCTATTCCAAGGACATGCAAGAGGACAAGGAACAGACCTTCGATGCCGCCGACAGTCTGATCTTGGCCCTTGCCGCGATGGAGGGGATGGTGCGCGACATGACCGCCAACACCAAAGCGCTGGAGGCGGCGGCGGGGTCGGGGTTTTCCACCGCCACCGATCTGGCCGACTGGCTGGTGCGCAGTCTGGGTATGCCGTTTCGCGATGCCCACCATGTGACCGGCAGCCTGGTGGTTTTGGCCGAAACGAAAGGCTGCGATTTGCCCGACCTGTCGTTGGCCGACATGCAATCAGTTCACGCTGCGATCACCCAAGATGTGTTCACGGTTCTGGGCGTACACAATTCGGTTGCCTCGCGCACCAGTTACGGGGGGACCGCCCCGGTGCGGGTGCGCGAACAGATCGCCCTTTGGCGCGCCCGATTGACACCGGCGTAGGGTGGGTTTCAACCCACCTGCCGACACTTGCCGCACCGGTCCCGCCGCCCTATCCTTGGTCCAATCAATCACCGGAGGCCAAATGCGCACCCTTCTGATCGCCCTGTCCCTTGCCCTGCTGTCGGCCTGCGGCATCGACGGCGCCCCCGTCACCCCGGGCAAGGCCACCACCGGCATCACCGTCAACGGCGAGGCGCGCATCGGCGTGACGGGCACCCTGTGATGGCGCCGATCCGCGTGGTCTGGCTGGCCCTGGCCGTCTGGGGCGCGATACACCCGATGTACTGGTTCATCCGCCATATGAACGAAACCGGCACCGGGCTTTCGGGGCTGATCGACGCCTGGTATGTGAACGCCTCGACCACCGGCCTGACCTGGGATCTGACGATTGCGGCGATCACCCTGCTGGTCTGGGTGCTGGTCGAAACCTGGCAGCGCAAGGCCTGGCTGAACCTGATCGCCATCCCGGCCACATTCTGCATCGGCGTCAGTTGCGGATTGCCGCTGTACCTGTTCCTCAGGTCACGCTGAGGGTTTCGACGGACAGCACCGTGGGCAGGTGGCGCGCGACCTCGTCCCAACTCTCGCCTTTGTCCCGGCTGGCGAACACCGACCCCGAGTTGGTGCCGAAAAAGACACCGCCCGCCGCATCCGTCGCCATACCCTGCCGCAACACCGTGAAAAAAGCCTGTTCCGGCAACCCCCTGGTCAGCCGCTCCCATGTCTCGCCACCATCGCGCGACCGCCACACCGCCGCGCGCCCCCCGGGCGCAAACCGTCCGTCGTTGTCGCCGTTCAGCGGCACCACCCAGATCGTATCGGGGTCGCCCGGATCGACCGCAATGGGAAACCCGAAGGTGCTGGGCAACCCATGGGTGATGTCGTCCCAGTTGCGCCCGCCATCGCGGCTGCGATAGGTACCGTGGTGGTTCTGCTGGTACACGGTTTCGCCGGGCGTGCGCACCAGGTTTTGCACACACAGCCCCGTGTCGCTGCCACAGGGCGCGGCGGGGTGGCTGTGGGTGCCGGGCGCCACGGCATTTGACAGGCGATTGCGCCTGTCCCAGGTCTGGCCGCCATCCTCGGAAGCGAACACCGCCGCCGCCGAAATGCCCACCCACAGCTTGGCCCCGTCGCCCGGGTCGGACAATATCGTGTGCAGCGTCAGGCCCACGGCCCCGGGTTGCCAGCTTTCATTGGACGGATGGTCAGACAACCCCTGCACGATGTTCCAGCTTGCCCCGCCATCCCGGCTGGCAAACAGCGTTGCAGGCTTTGCCCCAGCATAGACCGTGCCGTTCGAGTACCCCAGGGACCAAAGCGCCGTGATCCGGTCGGTGAAGGGCGCGGGCGGCCCTGCCTCCATGCCCAGTTGCGACGCAACCGCGGGGTCGGACGCCGCCCAGGCATCGGCTTGCCCCCCGGCCAGCTTGCTCAGGCTCCAGCTTTGGCCATGGTCAAGCGACCGCCACACCCCCGCGCCGTGCCAATCGCCGCCACCCGCCGCCCAGATCGCGCCGCTGTCGGCATCGCCCAGCATGTGATTGATCGGCCAGCCTTCGCAATACGGCCCGCGCACCGCGCGCCATCGTGCAGAACAAAGGCGCCCTTGGTCGTACCCACAAGAATTTGCATCATGCCATCCCCCCCGGGTTCGGAACAGGATAGCACGGTTCGCCCCGCGACAGGCGCCAAGAATTGCACCCGCCCGCCACTGTGCTATGTCGCGCCCAGCATTGGGGACACGCATGGATCATTTTCTCTACCGCAACGGTCATCTGCATGCCGAGGATGTGCCGCTGGCCGATATCGCCACCACCGTGGGCACGCCGTTCTATTGCTATTCCGCCGCCACGCTGACCCGGCATTACAGGCTGTTCGACGAGGCGCTGGCAGGTATGGATCATCTGATCTGCTATGCGATGAAGGCCAATTCCAACCTTGCCGTGCTGAAATTGCTGGGCGACCTCGGGGCAGGCATGGATGTGGTGTCGGGCGGCGAGTACCGCCGCGCCCGTGCCGCCGGAGTGCCGGGCGAGCGGATCGTGTTTTCCGGCGTGGGCAAGACCCGCGACGAGATGCGCCTGGCGCTGGTCGGCGGCATTCGCCAGTTCAACGTCGAATCCGAACCCGAGATGGATGCGCTGAACGCCGTCGCCCGGTCTCTGGGTCAGGTCGCGCCAATCACCATCCGGGTGAACCCCGATGTCGACGCCAGAACCCATGAAAAGATTTCCACGGGCCGCAAGGAAGACAAGTTCGGCATCCCGATTTCCCGCGCCCGCTCCGTCTATGCCCATGCCGCCACCCTGCCCGGGATCAGGGTGATCGGAATCGATGTGCATATCGGGTCGCAACTGACCGACCTTGCCCCGTTTGAAGCCGCCTATCGCAAGGTTGCCGAATTGACAGGCATCCTGCGCGCCGATGGTCACGAAATAACCCGGCTCGACCTGGGGGGCGGTCTGGGCATCCCCTATGAGCGGACCAACGCCGACCCGCCCCTGCCCTCGGATTACGGCGCCATGGTCAAGGCCACGCTGGGCCATCTGGGCTGCGAGATCGAGATCGAACCGGGGCGCCTGATCGCGGGCAACGCGGGCGTGCTGGTGAGTGAGGTGATCTATGTAAAACAGGGCGAAGAGCGCGAATTCCTGATCCTCGACGCAGCGATGAACGATCTGATCCGCCCTGCCATGTATGGCGCCCACCATGATATCGTGCCCCTCGTCGAACCCGCGCCGGGCACCGAGGCGCAGTTGTACGATGTCGTCGGCCCGGTCTGCGAATCGGGCGATACCTTTGCCAGGCGCCGTGCGATGACACCGTTGCAGCCCGGCGCCCTGTTGGCGTTCCGCAGTGCCGGGGCTTACGGCGCGGTGATGAGTTCAGAGTACAATTCGCGCCCGATGATCCCCGAAGTTCTGGTCAGCGGCGATCACTTCGCTGTCATTCGCGCAAGACCAACCTTTGACGAAATGCTCAATCGAGATACCATACCCGAATGGCTCTGATGCGGGATGTCCCGCCGGGGCGAACCCGTTCGCCCCTGGGTCGAACCGCAAGCGAGGGCCGATGCCGGACACGCAACTGACCCACCCCGCCCTTGACGGCCTTCGCCGCCCGCTGGCCCTGACCCGTCTGGGCATGGTGGCAGAACGGCTGACGCGCAGTTTCTGGAAGGTCTGGAGCGTGCTTCTGGCGGTTCTGGGCGCGCTGATGCTGGGCCTGCACGACGCGGCGCCGGTCGAACTGGTCTGGGGCTTGGCGATTCTGGCCGTTCTGGCGGTGGGATGGTTCGTCTGGCGCGGGGCGCGCGGCTTTGCCATGCCCACCCGCATCGAGGCGTTGCAGCGGCTGGATTCCACCCTGCGCGGGCGGCCCATCCAGACCCTGACCGACACCCAGGCCATCGGCAGCGCCGATCCCGGATCGCAGGCCGTCTGGCACGCCCATGTGGCGCGCATGGCCGAGCGGGTGAAGGCCGCGCGCGCCGTGCGGCCCGATCTGAAGATGTCGTCGCGCGACCCCTTCGCGCTGCGCTATGCTGCCGTGCTGGTGTTTGCCGTGGCGCTGCTGTTCGGCTCGTTCTGGCGGGTGGCATCGGTGGGCGAACTGGCCCCCGGCGGCGGCGCGGCACTGGCGGCGGGCCCGGCCTGGGAAGGCTGGATCGAACCGCCCGCCTATACCGGCAAGCCCAGCCTGTATCTCGCAGATCTGCGCAGCGGCAGCGTTTCGGTGCCCCAGGGCAGCCGCGTCACCCTGCGTCTTTACGGCGAGGTGGGTGCGCTGCGGGTGATCGAGGATGTGTCGGCCCGCATGGACCCAACCGGAGAGACGCCCCCTTCCGACCTGCTGGCCCAGACCTTCGAGGTACAGCAAAGCGGCACGATCGAAATCGCAGGCCCCGCCGGGCGCGAATGGCAGATCCTGATGCAGCCCGACGCCCTGCCCGACGTGGCAGCCGCCGGCCCGGCCGAGCGAAAGGCCGACGGCGAGTTGCGCCAGCCCTTTGCCGCGGGCGACGATTATGGTGTGGTGTCCGGCACCGCCATGATCACGCTGGATCTTGCAGCACTTGACCGGCGGCACGGGCTGGCCATCGCCCCCGACGCGCGCGAGGAAATCGTGCTTGACCTGCCGCTGCCGTTCAAGGGCGACCGCACCGCGTTCGAGGAAATGCTTGTCGACAACTTCAGCAAACATCCCTGGGCCAACATGCCCGTCAGCCTGCAATTCACGGTCGAGGATGCCATCGGGCAGACCGGCGAAAGCGCCATGATCGGCGAAAACCTCGGGGGCCTCCGCTTCTTCGATCCGCTGGCCAAGGCGATCATCGAACAGCGGCGCGATCTGCTCTGGTCGCGCGACAATGGCGGCCGCGTCGCGCAGATTCTGCGCGCCGTGTCGCATTCACCAAACGACATCTTCCGCAGCGAAACGCTCTATCTGAAGTTGCGGGTCACGATCCGGCGGCTGGAGGCGGGTCTGATGATGGCCTCGCTGTCCACAGAGATTCAGGAAGAGGTGGCCGAGGCCCTTTGGGGCATTGCCGAAGAACTGGAATACGGCGACCTGGCCGACGCGCTGGAACGTCTGCGGCGCGCCCAGGACCGGCTGGCCGAGGCCATGCGCAACGGCGCCAGCAATGAGGAAATCGCCGAGTTGATGCAGGAATTGCGCGAGGCGATGGACGACTACATGCGCCAACTGGCCGAAAACGCCGAGCGCAACGGCGAGCAGCAGCAGGCCCAGGGCGAGAGCCAGGAAATCAGCCCCGATCAGTTGCAGCAGATGCTGGACCGCATTCAGGAACTGATGGAGCAGGGCCGGATGGCAGAGGCCCAGGCGCTTCTGGACCAGTTGCAGCAGATGATGGAGAACATGCAGGTCACGCAGGGTCAGGGCGGGCAGGGCCAGCAGGGCGAGGGTCAGCAGGCGATGGAAGACCTCCAGGAGACGCTGCGCGAACAGCAGGGCCTTTCGGACCAGGCGTTCCGCGATCTTCAGGAGCAATTCAACCCGGGCCAGCAGGGCCAGGAAGGGCAGCAGCCCGGCCAGCCCGGCCAGGGTCAGCAACCCGGTCAAGGGCAGCAACCCGGCCAGCCGGGCCAGGGCCAGCAACCCGGTCAAGGGCAGCAGCCCGGTCAACCGGGGCAGGGCCAGGCGGAAAATGGCCAGCCCGGGCAGGGCGAGCCCGGTCAAGGTCTGGCAGACCGCCAGCAGGCCCTGCGCAACGAATTGAACCGCCAGCAGGGCAATCTGCCGGGTGCGGGCACGCCCGAGGGCGATGCCGCCCGCGAGGCGCTGGGCCGCGCCGGTGAAGCGATGGACGGCGCCGAACAGGCCCTGCGCGACGGCGATTATGCCGAGGCGCTGGACCAGCAGTCCGAAGCGATGGAGGCCCTGCGCGAAGGCATCCGCAACCTGGGCGATGCCATGGCACAGCAGCAGCAGCAGGGCCAGCAGCAGGGCCAGGGCCAGGCCAGCACCAATGGCGATGCCAATGGCACCCGCCGCGATCCGTTGGGCCGCGAAGCCGGTTCGCAAGGCCAGTTGGGCACCGAGGAAAATCTGCTGCAGGGCGAAGACGTGTATCGCCGGGCCGAGGAACTGCTGGACGAAATCCGACGCCGCTCGGGCGAGCAGGGGCGACCGGATGAGGAACTGGATTACCTCAAGCGGCTGCTCGACCGGTTCTGAAGCCGACGGGCGGCGTCAACCTTCGCCGTCCGTCCTGCCCAGCAGCCCGCCCATCGCATCCACCGCCCATTGCAATCCGCTGTCGATCAGGTCCAGCATTCCGTTCGCCCAGTCCAGATAACCCGCCAGCACCGGCGCCAGAGCGGGCACTGCGGCGCCGAGTTGCGGGGCGAACAGATACAACAGCACCATCAGCACGATGAGCAGCAGGATACTGACAAACCCCAGCCGGAACCCGCGACGCGACTTTTGCTCCTGCACCTCTTCCTCGCCTGCCTCGCCTTCGGTGCGGTCGCCGGTGGCGGTGAGGGTCGAGTTGATCTCTTCGATGTCGGGCAGCAAATCGCGCCGCGATCCGGCCACTGTCGCGGCGACAACTGCGGCGGTGTCGGTGCTGCGGGTGGCTGCTGCGGCTGAGGCGGCATTCGCCTCGTCCTCGGGCGCTTCCTCGGGGGTCTGGCGCAGTCGGGCCAGCCGGGCCTTGGCCGCAGCGGCACGGGACTGCGCGCCCTCGGGATAGCCCAGACCCAGGTCGGGCTGGGTTTCCAGACCGCCACCACGGGCCTCGCGGCGGCGCGCCTCTGCCTCGCGCGCGGCCTCCTCGCGCAGGATCTCGCGCGCCGCGTTGTCAGTCGGGCGGGCCTTGGGCGCCTCGGGTGGGGGCCGGGCAGGCTCGGGGTCGGGCTCTGTGTCGTCTTCGGGAAAGGTGTCGGGCGCATCGAAGGCCGGGTCATGCTCGGTCACGCCCTGTTCGTCGGCCAGCATCTCTTCGGCCTCGTCGGGGCGCTGAAACCAGGTATGACCGCAGGAGGAGCATTGCACATCGCGCCCCTCGGTCGGGATCATCGAGGCATCCACCTCATACTGCGCTGCGCAATTCGGACATATCAGCCGCATTGCTGGCCCCTCGCCATTACCACACTGGGATATAGTTAACATTGTCACTGCGTCACTGCGAACATCAAGGCCCCGCCCGGAAATAAAGCCTTTCCCGCGTGATATGATTGAAACACCGCCGCATCTGGGGCAGAACGGCCCCCGTGGGTACCCCCGGGGGCAAATCGTGATCGAGTTGAACGATGTCAGCTACAGCTATGGCGGTGACGCGCTGTTGTCGGACATCTCGCTGCGGCTGGCGCCGGGGTCGTTCCATTTCCTGACCGGGCCGTCGGGCGCGGGCAAATCCACCCTGCTCAAGCTGTGCTATATGGAGTTGCAGGCCACCAAGGGCACCGTCACCCTGTTCGGTCGCCCCGCCCAGGACATCGGGCGCGACGGCGTGGCCGCCGTGCGCCGCCGGGTCGGAATCGTGCATCAGGATTGCCAGTTCCTCGACCATCTGCCGCTCCTGGAGAACGTCGCCCTGCCGCTGACCGTGTCGGGCCAGAGCACCGAGGCGCATATGGCCGAGATTCAGGAATTGCTGGGCTGGGTCGGGCTTGCCTCGAAATTGCGCGCCCTGCCGCCGGAGTTGTCGGGCGGCGAGCGCCAGCGCGCGGCGCTGGCCCGGGCCGTGGTGATGTCGCCCGACGTGATCCTGGCCGACGAGCCGACGGGCAACCTGGATTGGGAAATGTCGTTGCGCCTGCTGACGCTGCTGGTGGAACTGAACCGCATGGGCAAGGCCATATTGGTCGCCACCCACGACCTGAACCTGATCCGCCAGGCCAAGGCCCAGGTCGCCGCCCGGGTGCTGCGCATCAAGGACCGGCGGCTGCAACTGGCCGGGGCCGATCTGTGAAAAACCTGCCGCAGATCGTCACGATCCTGCGGGGCGATCCGCGTGCCGACAGGGCCGTGCCGCCCACCGGCTATACAGCGCAACTGACCCTGCTGACGGCGGGGGCGATGGCGTTTCTGGGGGTGTTCGCGCTGGCGCTGTCGCTGGCCACGGGGCGGCTGGCCGACCGCTGGGCCGGCGAACTGGCCCAAAGCTCGACCGTGCGCATCTCGGCGCCGTTCGACCAGCTTGAAGCCCAGACCGCTGCCGCGTTGCGCGTGCTGGGTCAGACCACGGGCGTTGCCACGGCCCGCGCGCTGGACCCCGCCGAACAGCGCGCCCTTCTGGAGCCCTGGTTCGGCCCCGATCTGCCGGTCGAAACCCTGCCCATCCCGCAACTGATCGAAGTGATCGAAACCCGCGACGGATACGACGCCGAAGGGCTGCGCCTGCGCCTGCGCGCCGAAGCGCCGGGCGCGGTGCTGGACGATCACACCCGCTGGCGCCGCCCGCTGATCGAGGCCGCAGGGCGGCTGAACCTGCTGGGTCTGATCAGTCTGGGCCTGATCGCGGCGGTGATGGTGGCGATGATCACGCTGGCCGCCAATGCCGCCCTGTCGGCCAACGCTCAGGTCATTCGCGTGCTGCGCCTTGTGGGGGCGCGCGACAGTTATATCGCCCGTGCCTTCGTGCGCCGGTTCACCCTGCGTGCGCTGAGTGGCGCGGCGGTGGGCACCGCGCTGGGCATGATTGCCATGGCGCTTTTGCCCAGCGCGGATGCGGCGGGCGGGTTTCTGACCGGCCTTGGGTTTGTGGGGGCCGGGTGGCTGGTGCCGCTGTTGATACCGCCACTGGCCGCTGTTATCGCGTTCTGGTCCACCCGTCTGGCCGCCCTGCGCGCGCTCAAGGAAATCACCTGATGGCATATGCCCTGCAATGGATTCGTTCGCTGGTCTTCAACATCTCGATGTATCTGGCGATGCCGGTGATCGGGCTGCTGTACGCGCCCTGGGCAATCGTGTCGCGCGAAGGGGGCTATGGCGCCGTCCACGCCTATTGTGCCTGGGTGCAATGGTCGGCCCGCTGGATGATCGGGCTGCGCTGCGAGGTGCGGGGCACGCCGCCCACCACAGGTGTTCTGGTGGCGGCCAAGCATCAGTCGTTTCTGGACATCCTGATGATCTTTGGCGCCATGCCCCGGGGCCGGTTCATCATGAAGAAAGAGCTGATGTGGGCGCCGGTCCTGGGCGCCTATGCCTGGCGCATCGGCTGTGTGTTCGTTGACCGTGGCAAACGCGGCCCGGCGATCACCAGGATGATCAGGGATGTCAAGGCGGGCAATGCCGAGCCGGGGCAGTTGACCATCTATTCCCAGGGCACGCGCGTGGCACCTGGCGCCTATCTGCCTTATAAAATGGGCACCGGGGTGTTGTACGAACAACTGGGCCAGCCCTGTGTGCCCGTGGCCTGCAACGTCGGGGTGTTTTGGCCCAAGCGGGGGATTTATCGCAAACCGGGCACCGCCGTGGTCGAGTTTTTGCCGGTCATCGCGCCGGGCCTGACCAAGGGCGGGTTCATGATGCAGCTTGAACAACAGGTCGAGGCGCGGTCAAACGCCCTGATGGCCGAGGCCGGATTTGCCCCATTGGCCACCAACCCCTAAGCGGCGCCGCAGCGTCAGGCCGCCAGACCCTTTGACCCCATTGCGAGAAATTTGGCCCGCCGTTCGGCCACGATGGCAGCGCGCGGCATGCCGTCCATCTGGCCCAGCATCGCCTTGATTGCGGCGCCGACACTGGCCATCGCCTGCGCCGGATCACGCTGGGCGCCGCCCATGGGTTCGGGGATGATCTGGTCGATCACACCCAGTTTTTTCAGGTCTTGCGCGGTCAGGCGCAGCGCCTCGGCGGCTTCGCGCATCTTTTCGGCGTCTTTCCACAGGATACTGGCACAGCCCTCGGGCGAAATCACCGAATAGATCGAATGTTCCAACATCGCCAGCCGCGACGCCGTGGCAAAGGCGACCGCCCCGCCCGAGCCACCCTCGCCGATGATCACCGACACCAGCGGCACCCCGATCTGCAGGCATTTCTGGGTGGACCGGGCGATGGCCTCGGACTGGCCACGCTCTTCCGCGCCCTTGCCCGGATAGGCGCCGGGCGTGTCGACCAGCGCGATCACCGGCATGTCGAACCGGTCGGCCAGATCCATCAGCCGGATCGCCTTGCGATACCCCTCGGGGCGGGCCATGCCGAAGTTGCGCTCCAGCCGGGTCTTGGTGTCGTTGCCCTTTTCATGGCCGATCACCATCACGGGCCGGTCGTTGAACCGCGCCATTCCGCCGATCACGGCATGATCGTCGGCAAAGTTGCGGTCGCCCGCCAGCGGCATGAACTCGGTGAACAGCGCCTTGACGTAATCGCTGCAATGGGGCCGGTCGGGGTGGCGCGCGACCTGGCATTTGGCCCATGGGGTCAGCGTGCGGTACATCTCGGCCAGCATCACCGCCGCCTTCTTGTCCAGCGCGGCGGCCTCTTTCTCGATATCGGTGCCCTCATTGGCCCGGGCCATGGCACGCAGTTCCTCGGCCTTGCCCTCGATGGCGGAGAGCGGCTTCTCGAATTCGAGATAGGTGGTCATCGACATCTCCTGCGGCACACGCGGCTGTGCGGTGTATATGAAGGCGGGGCCGGGGCAATGCAACTCGCTGACGGGCCATGGTCCGGCGTGGCGAGACGAGGAGGTGAGAAACGGCGCCGTGGCCCGGTTTCGGCTAGCCCGCTTCCGGCCCGGCCGGGCGCGTCACGCGGATCAGCACGCCGTGGTTGTCGTCGGCATCGTCATCGGTGATCGTGCGGCCCGTCACGCCGGTGCGTTCGGCAAAGGCCTGCATTGTCTGGACCGGGTAGTAACTGACGGGAAACCCCTCGAACCCCGGCAACCGACGCAGGATGCCGGTGGTGGTGACGGAACAGGTTGCCTGCGCTGCGGGCCCCTCTTCCTGCGCCAGCCTCAGCGCCAGTTCGGC
>Ga0209491_10007384_pt1 | contig 14548 bp, 8 predicted proteins | sample BON02_FD_187213 | JGI IMG/M metagenome (GOLD analysis project Ga0209491, IMG submission 187213) | Freshwater microbial communities from Lake Bonney liftoff mats and glacier meltwater in Antarctica - BON-02 (SPAdes) (version 2) | ecosystem: Environmental > Aquatic > Freshwater > Ice > Glacier...
CAGGAAATAATTCTTTTTAATCCTTGTTCTGTTAATGGTCCACGATTGGCATGGGGTGGATTTCGCGGACCAACCGGATCGCCATAGAAAAAATTCGGTGCCTGGCTGGCCATTCGACTATGAAAACCAATAGGCATTTTTATAATCGTAAAACCTTCTTTGGAAGCTTTCACTTTAGCTACCGCCTCTGCATAATCAGAGGGTTCAATGCCTGCGGTTTGCTGATACTGTGCAACTGCGGTAGTATAAACTCTAACCCGGTCGCGCACCTTGCCGCCCAATAATTTGTAAACTGGTAGTGATGCGGCTTTGCCCGCAATATCCCATAGCGCCATTTCAATAATACTTACAGCACTGCCATAAGGCTTGAAACTTCCCATGCGTCTGATTTTCATCATACAACGCTCTACATTGGTTGGGTCTTCGCCAATTAGATAGTCTTTATAAAAAAGTACGAATGGTTTTAAATACTTCTTCGAACTTTCTGCCTGCCCATAACCACTAATGCCTTCATTTGTTGTTATACGTACAATCGGACTTCCTCCAATGATAGCGCACTTAATATCTGTAATCGTTAGTACACCCTTTACAGGGACTTTCATTTCCAAATCATTCATCTTTTCAGATGAATACCCAAATAGTTTATTACTAATAAGACCAAGTCCCAATCCACTTAAGGAGGATTTAAACAAAAAGTCTCTTCGGCTTGCTTTAGCTCGTTCCGTAAAATCCATTGCTTCGTTTATTGATGGGGTAAGTGGTATAGATAAATCCGATTTATAAATCGGATTTATCTATATCAAACTAAATTTGTGGTAACTCTTAATACTACTTATCCCACCAAACACGAGTATCTAATTTGTCTCCACCTTGCCTTGAAATCGCTACATTAAGATTCGTTTTATTGATGGCATACTCGGAATCCGGGTAGGTTATTTTCCTTACAAAGGGTGAAACATCTTTACCAGGATAAGGATTTGGAGTCAATGCTGGAAATCCGCTTCTACGAAAATTTGCAAATGTTTCCGGTCCATTTAAAAATGATGCTATCCAGTATTGCTCGTTAATTTCTCTTAACTCATTTCCAACGCTTAAAGGATTAGCCGAAACATAAGCCTCAATATCGTTAGTAGCTATGGCTGATGCAGCTGAGTATTGTGCCATTTCCATCATGTTTGCGCGAATAGCATCTGCATACAAAGCGGCTGCCGAGGGACCTGTTGTTATCCATCCGCGAACACGAGCTTCAGCTAATAGTAATTTAGTTTGAGCATTAGTAACCAAGAAGAGTGGAGCATCAATTTTGCCCATTCTAAACCTGTCAAGCTGAGAGTAATCATAAAAACTAGCCAATCCATCTACTGTTGCTCGCGCAACGATTGTTCCGTTATCGAAGCCCATAGGCATACCTCTTTGAGCAGCCGGAGTGAAATTTGCCCGGGCCGGTGTTTGCTGAGGACCGCTTGCTGCACCCACGTACCGCACCGACATAGATATCAATCGTGGATCGCCTTTCAAGAATAAAAAGTCTACAAACGGCTTAGCCAAAAAATAGTTATTTGCTTCCGAGCCATTCAATAAGCCGCTAACTGCGTTTTGATATAAAGTAGTATGACGTATCACCGCACTGCCGGTATTTGCCTGAATCACGCCACCTGTTACTGCTTTGGCAACGGACTGCTGCGCTAGCGCTGGGTCAACTTTAGAGAGACGCATAGCAACACGAAGCATGAGCGAATATCCAAAGGCCTTCCATTGCGGGATATCGCCACCGAATAAAACATCACTTGTATTTCTTGGCTTTGCAGCATCTAAGGCAGCAGAGGCTTGCTCCAATTCTTTTAGTACGTCTTTGTAAATAGACTCTTGGCTATCGTAAACTGGAAGGGAAATATTTTCTGTAAATCCCTTTCCTGCTTGAAAATATGGAATATCACCATACGAATCGGTTAGAACGATGGCCGCATAGGCACGCATAATACGCGCAGAGTGATAGAGGTTTGAGCGGTCTGGAGCACCTGGTTTAGTCACCGCTGTTTCAGTGATTACCGAAACCAAAGACTTTAACACTGACTGGTAGTATCGAACCCAATTCCCCTGGTTACGAACTTTGTTGTCCTGATTGTAATTTCCACCACCAAGCACCCCGCCAAAGGGGGTAATTATTTGCTGTACAATCGCAAGCTCAAACACCATTGTTTCTAAAGGAATCGAAGTGTTGATGATCGCATTATTCATTAAAAAAGCTGGATCTAGTGAAATCGGCAGCGTTTTATTTGTATTGATTTCCTCAAAGCCTTTATCGCAACTCGGCAATAAGCACAATGTTGATAAAAACAGGATGATATATAAAGTTATCTTTTTCATTGTCGTTTTTTTAAATGATTCAGTAAGAATATATTTCAAGTTAGAATTTCGCGTTAAGATTGAACCCGATGCTGCGGCTGGTAGGAAGACCGGTTTGCTCCAACCCTTCCAGATTGTCCGACACGCTATTTGCCTGTTCAGGATCTATATTTGGCACCCATTTCTTAAGGATTGCAATATTATTCGCAACTGCGCTCAATCGCAAGCCTTTAATAAAAAGTCGTGAGGGTAGTATTTTAGTAAAGTCGTAGCCCATAGAAATTTGTCTCAATTTCCAGAACCCTGCATTGTAGGCAAACTCTTCACGAATACTACTCGTGTTAACCGTTTCATAGAAAGTTTGAAGTGGTGTTCTAACTACGTTGGGAGTGCCTAGCTGATTTACACCCACACCGGTTACAAGGTTTGTTTCTCTGCCAACCAATGTTGATTTGTGTAAGCCGTGGCGGTATAAGTTAAAGTTAGTTTGTGATCCTAAATAATGCCCGAGCTTAAAATCGACTAAGGCCGATATTGATACGCCCTTGTAATTGAACGAATTAAAAATACCACCAATATATTTCGGGATAGTTGTTCCTATGCGCAAGGCTTGAGGCGCTCTAAGTGGTCGACCACTATTCGTATCAAATATCTGTCGGCCTTGTGCATCACGCAGGTAGGCAGTTGCATATAGCCCGTTTAACTCCTGACCCAAAGCCTGTCGCAATGAATTGGAACCGGCAGCCCCTCCTGAAATTATTTCATTTACGCCAGCACCTAGGTCAAGCACTTCAGTATTGTTTTGAGCAAAATTTAAGTTAACGTCCCATCTAAAATTATTGCTTAACATAGGCGTTCCTGTTAACAACACTTCAATACCCGAATTCTTGCTGCGACCTACGTTAATCACCGAACTTGTGAAACCTGAAGCGTCCGATATTTGGGAAGCCAAAATTTGGTCATTGGTGATCTTATTGTAATAAGTTAAATCCAAACCAATTCTATTTTCAAAAAGTTTTAATTCAAGACCAAACTCGGCTTCTTCAACGCGCGATGGTTTCAAATTTGCATTGGGTACTATACCGCTAGGAATAGAACCAACCGGTTGCACTGCACCAGCTGGATTAGGAAACAAATTATTGTTAACCCCAAAAAATAAGCTGTTTGCATAAGGACCAACTGAGTTGTCGCTACCTACCTGAGAATAACCACCTCTTATTTTTCCAAAAGATAACCAGCTTGGCACGCCTTCAAATGCTTGGCTAAAAATAAAACTTGCATTAGCCGAAGGATAAAGAATACTTCTATTTTCAGGTGATAAAGTGGAGAACCAATCATTGCGGGCGGTTAAGTTCAAATACAAATAGCCTTTATAAGAAAGTTCTGTTGCGGCATAAAGCGAGTTAATTTTCACTTCACTCAAATCATAAAAAGGATCTTTTACTCGTCCATTTGCTACGGTATAAAGATCGCGCACAACAAAATCCTGAACAGTAACCGAGTTACGATCGAATACACTATAGCGTTGGTTACCGCCCAAAGTCGCGTCAAAAGCAAACCCACTTTTGAAACTTTTGGTAGCACCAAGTATGAAATCTGAATTTAATTCGCGACTACGAAGCACTTCTTGCGTGTAGCGACCATTAACAAAACCGGCTGGTGCTGCAGGGTTTGAGGCTCTACCGGTCGGATCATTGAAGTCACGATCGCGCGAGAAATAATCCTGCCCAATTCTACCTTGCAAGTAAAGCCAATCGGTAAGATTATACTTAGCAGTTATATTCCCGAAAACCCGATCGCGACTTATATTTTCAAACCGATTGAATGTCGAGATGTAAGGATTTGTTCTGTTCCTAAATCGTGTCCACACAAACTCATTCCCGTTGGCATCGAAACGCTTTTGATTCAACAGATCAAAGGGCATTGAGTTGGACATTGTATAAACTACTACGGGTGTACTAACATCCTGTCCACCTACTACTACTGGGTTTGTATTTTTCTCGTTTGAATAAGCAAGATTACCTGAGACAACTAATTTCTCAGAAATTTTTTGATTAAACCCGAGGTTGATCGTCCTGCGATTGAATGTACTATTTGGCTGAATGCTTTTGTTATCCATATTCGCAATCGAGAGATTAAAGCCACCATTTACCCCCCCATTGGAAACGGTAACGGTGTTGGTCAATGTGTTCCCTACCTGATAGAATTTTTTGATGCGGTCTGTTATGGGTTCATAAGGAGCTGTTACGCCATCAAATAAAACCTGCGTCATTCCAGGCTGAAATTTTTCTCCAAAACTCCAAACACCCGATGTTGGATTTGCTGATGTTGGCCGAACTCCAAATTCTCCTTGACCATATTCGTACTGAAGGTCTGTGAAGTCCAGAGGCGTATCGGATGTAAAATTGGTGTTAAAATCAACGCCCAAGCCCTTATTTGCAGTACCGGATTTTGTGGTAATCATAACTACCCCATTTTGAGCGCGAGAGCCGTACAATGCAGCGGCAGCCCCTCCTTTCAAAACTGTCATTGATTCAATATCGTCAGGGTTAATACTACTAAGTCCATCCCCACCATCTGTCGAAGCTACAGCACCTTGTCCACCAAAATCTCCATTTACACCAAAAGTTGTGTTGTTAATAGGAACACCATTAACAACAATAAGCGGACTGTTTTGACCGCTAAACGAAGATTGGCCTCGAATTCGGATTTTGCTGGAACCGGCAGGACCAGTACCCATTGGCGTAATATTTACACCGGGCATTTTTCCTACTAAGCCGCTCATAAAATTGACCGTGCGGTTTTCACTAATTTGTTGTGCATTGACTGTTGCAGTAGCGTAACCAAGTCGCTTTGTTTCCTTTTTAATACCCAAGGCGGTAACCACCACCTCAGTTAATGCAGTCAATTCTTCAGATAATCTTACATCTATGGTTGTACGTTCCCCTACTGATATTTCCTGCGAATTAAAGCCAATAGAACTGAATAATAGGATCGCGTTTCCATTGGGGATGGTGATTGAATATTTCCCATCCATGTCTGTTGTAGAGCCGGTCATTGTTCCTTTAAGCTTTACACTAACACCAGGAAGGGTTACCCCTTTGCTATCACTGACAGTTCCCTTAATTATTATATCTTTTAAAGGAATCGTTTCAGTATTAAGATTTTCCAAGCTCTTTATCACAATAGTACTTTGAAAAATTTTATAAGTTAAAGGCTTGTCTTTAAAGCATTTAGATAGTGCCAATTCCACTGATACATTTTCGACATCCACATTTATAACTCCCGCTTTTGTGATGTCACGCTTGTCATATAGAAAATGATAATTAGTTTGTTTTTCTATTAACCTCAGAACCTCTCCTACAGAAATATTCTTTTCATGAAGCGTTACCATTTGACTATAGCTATTAGCACTCACCGTGGAGAGTGTTGCAAGTATAATAAAGGCAGTCAATTTCATAGCCAATAAAATTTTGGATAGATTAAGTCGCCCCGTAGGAATGACTTTAGAATTAAATTTCATAACTTTGTTTCGTTTGGGTTAAACATGATTCTTCGATTGGTGATTGGATAATTTTGGAACCCGATACTTCTCCGGGAAAGTGGGCAAACACTTCCCGGTTTTTTTATCCTTATAAATCGTCTGCCTAAAATTTTAATTTAAAATAAAATTGGCATCTAATTTCGAGTTCCCTTTGTCTAATTCTTGAGTATTTTGTCCGTCATAATTATAATTTTAGTGAATTATTCATTTTTCATTTCTGGGTTCTTATTTATTTATTACAACAATATTTTTTCCTTCAATTTTGAATTTTACTCCGGTATACATAAGCATATTCATGAATTCCGAAGCATTTACATTCCTGGAAACTTTACCTGTAAAATATTTTTCCGGAATTTTTCCCTCAAAACTTACATTCAGATCATACCATAAGGCTGCCTGATGCATCACATCCTGTATTCCCGCATCTTTAAATTGAAATAATCCATTTTTCCATGCAATTTGTTCTTCTATATCTACATCACTAAGAACCTTCATCTCATTACCAATTAGTACGGCTTGCTGCCCTGGTTTTAATAGATGAGATGAATTTCCTCTTGTAATTTTTATAGAGCCTTCCACCAAGGTAGTTTTCATCACTTCCTCATTAGTATAGGTTTTGACATTGAAGTGAGTCCCGATTACTTCAATCTCGACATTTTTCGACTTTACTTTAAATGGCAAGGCAGGATTCTTTGCAATTTCAAAATATGCTTCACCTTCAAGTTCGATACTTCGGGTATTTCCTTTAAATACTCCAGGAAATTTTATTGAGGAAGCTGAGTTTAGCCAAACCTTACTCCCATCTGGCAGAATGACCCTGTATTCACCTCCTCGTGGTGTTGTGATTGTATTAAATTCAGCACCAAGGACATTATTTTGGATTCTCTCAAATGGATAGTAGACCACTTGCCCACTTTCCGTTTTCATAACTTTAAAGCTCTTGGTGATTGCGATAATTCCATTCTTTACGCTATCCAAAATGATCATTTTGCCATCCGTAAGTGTTAGAATTGCTTTATTTCCGCCAGGAGGTACATCTTGAAATACAGGAGTATAAGCGATCTGAGCTTGATGTGATGAGGTTGGTTTAAACCAGAAATACAGGCCTGAACTTAGAAGAACAAGAATTGCAGCAGCAACTGAAATTCTTTTGAATCGCGAAGACCAGCTTATATCAGTAATCACTACAACTTCTTCCTCCTGATCATTGCTTTTTTGTTCTGTAGGAAAAATCTTATTCAGCATCTCCATACTTTGATCAGAACTAAACAAAGGATCTGTCATTTCTAGATTATCCCACTCTTCTCTCATAAGCGCTTTCAACTTATCATCAGAAGTGGTTTTCATAAGTTGAAATAATTCTTCCGTTTCCTTTATACTTGCTGTTTTATTATAATATTTCTTAAAAAGAAAAGATGTCCTAGTTTTTATTGAATGCATATTGTATAAAAAATTGGGTATAAATTTATTCTAGACAAATTATATGTAAAGACACCAAACAAATAAAAAAAGGGGGTATTGGATATTAAAAAAATATTGAAATAATCAATATAAGTATATCTTTTTTCAAATTAATGCGTACAAATGAAGTAATAGAAGTTGTAGCTATCTGCAAATATTTCTTAACTGATTGATGAGAAATATTGAGTTTATTGGCTACTTCAATGTATTTTAAACGCTCATGTCTACTTAAAAGATAGACCAATTGCTGTTGGGGTGGTAAATGATCGATCGCATCATCCAGAAGGCTATGATAAATATTAATATTACTTTCAGGTGTAATCTCTCGCGCAGTATGTTCTTCAAATAATTGCCTTTGCTGTCGTTCTTTTGTCAGTTTTCTTAAGCAATTCAATGTGTGATTTTTTGAAATAACAAAAAGATATGCTTTAAAATTATGCACTCCTGCCAGAGCTTCCCTGCTCATCCAAATTTTAAGAAATACATCCTGTACGATCTCTTCCGCAAGAACACTTGAATTGGTAATCCGAAAAATGTGTACCCCTAATTGATTATGGTATTTTAAGAATAGATGCTGAAAGGCCTTTTCACTCCCTTCGGATGCTTTTCTCAACAAATCATTCTCAGTATTAACATCTATATTCGACATAAGAATACTATTTGGGTAACCAAAGTAACAAAAATAATATATAGCTACAAATATTCTCTATTTTAAAAATTCCTAAATAAAAGTATTTGTTTTTCAGAAATTCCGGTACATCTAAACTTCTATTCAATCTTCAGCAATTTCAAAATCTGTACGTTGCATATTTCTATTTAATCGAGAAGGTAAATTCATAAGTTATCTTACATATCTCACATTCAGCATCTGAATGGCCACAAGAACGTCATTTATTCTAACATCAAAATTATTTGTTCGACTTTGGCACCATTATTTCATGCAGTTATAAGCCGACAACCATACGGCCGAAAGAAATTATGAAAAATATACTAATCTTTTTTGCATTATCAGCTATTGTAGCTGGATGTAATGGAAATGCTAGTGAAAATGCCAGAATTAGTCAGGACTCGATCAGGATGGTTCATGAACTCGACAGTTTTAAAAGAGCTGCATCAGCGGATTCGGCTGCCACTGCACTTGCAAAACAAAGATCAAATACAAAAACTCAATTTCAATCCTCCGGATCATCTTCGGGTTCAACAAACTCAACCACTCAAACAAGTACATCAACTCAGAAAAAAGGCTGGAGTTCGGCCGCTAAAGGAGCCGTGATTGGCGGAGTTATTGGTGCCGGAACAGGAATTATCGTAGATAAAAAAGATGGTAGAGGTGCTGCTATCGGTGGTGTTGTTGGTGCAGGAACAGGTTATGTAATTGGCAGAGAGCGGGATAAAAAATCAGGCAGAGTGAAGCAATAATAAATCATGAATTAAAATTTTTACACTCTGCTGGCGTACGCTTGCCGAATGTGACCCATGTTAATATTATTACATCGTCACACGCGACATGCGTGCGCCAGCAATACTTACAACGTCACACGCGAAACGCGTCGCCAGCAATACAAATCTATTTCAGGACAAGATAACTTTCTTATGATTTCAACACCCTTTGTATCTCATCGAGCTTCATTAAAGCTTCGACTGGGGTCAGTGTGTTTACTTCCAGATTGTTCAACATATCTCTAATCTTAACCAGCACGGGATCATCAATTGAAAACATCTGAAGCTGATAAGCCTGTTTCTGAACCTTTTTAAGGCTGTCTTTTATATCCTCACCGCCTGTTCGCTCCTGCTCAAGCCGTTTCAATATTTCATTTGCCCTACTTACCAGTTTAGGAGGCATACCGGCCATCTTAGCCACATGAATCCCAAAACTATGTTCACTGCCACCAGGTACCAGCTTACGCAAGAAGATCACTTTGTTACCCAGCTCTTTAACAGACACATTGAAATTTTTAATCCTGCTGAATGAATTAGTCAGTTCATTCAACTCATGATAATGTGTTGCGAAGAGTGTCTTTGCTTTGGCTGTGGGGTGATTATGAAGATATTCTGCAATAGACCAAGCAATAGATATTCCATCATAGGTACTGGTACCTCTGCCGATCTCATCCATAAGAATGAGGCTTCGCGGCGATAAATTATTCAGAATACTGGCCGTTTCATTCATTTCAACCATGAATGTCGACTCACCGGTAGTCAGATTGTCTGAAGCCCCTACCCTAGTATAAATTTTATCCACGATGCCGATCTGAGCCTCCTTTGCCGGCACAAAACTTCCCATTTGAGCCATTAGTACAATCAGACCGGTTTGCCTCAACAAGGCCGATTTACCCGACATATTCGGACCGGTGATAATAATAATTTGCTGTGTATCACTATCTAGAAACACATCATTAGTAATGTATTCCTCTCCCGGAGGAAGGTTCTTTTCAATAACCGGATGTCTGCCTCCCTTAATATCAATTATACTGCTTTCATCAATCGTGGGCTTGATGTAATAATTCTTTATCGCCAGATTAGCAAAATTGAGTAATACATCCAATTGGGCCACTAGTTGGGCATTCAATTGAATGGGTTTGATAAATTCGGACAATGCAAAGGTCAATTCATTGTATAAACGGGTTTCCAGAACCTGAATTTTTTCTTCAGCACCAAGAATCTGCTCCTCATATTCTTTTAGCTCTGGAGTAATATAACGTTCTGCATTCACCAATGTTTGTTTTCTCAGCCATTCGGACGGTACTTTATCCTTATGGGTATGGGTTACTTCCAGATAATAACCGAAAACATTATTAAATGCAACTTTGAGAGATGGAATACCGGTAATTTCAGCTTCGCGCTTTTGGATTTCAAGCAGGTAACCCTTTCCACCGAAAGCAATCTTCCTCAAACGATCAAGTTCTTCATCAACCCCATCAGCTATAACCGAACCTTTTGCCAGCATTACCGGCGGATCGGGATTTAGCTCTATCTCAATTTTGTCCCTAATCAGAACACAGGAATTGAGTTGCTCGGCAATGATTTTTAAGGGGAAACTGTCAGCCCCCTGACATAGCTCTTTCAGATTAGAAATAGCATATAGTGCCCTTTTCAACTGCAATACTTCTCGGGGATTTGCCTTTTGAAGACCAATTTTAGAGATTAGCCTTTCGAGATCTCCTATTTGTTTCAATTCATGCACTAATTTTTCACGGAGTTCATCCTGTAAAACAAAGTATTCAACCACGTCCAGACGCTCCTGAATAGGTTTTAACTCCTTCAATGGCATAATAATCCAACGACGAAGCAAACGTGCTCCCATCGGCGAGCAGGTCTTGTCGAGCACATCAACCAGGCTGACCGCATTCTCATTTGATGAACCAATCAGTTCCAAGTTCCGAATTGTAAACCGATCCAGCCACATGTAACGGTCTTCCTCTATCCTAGAAACAGAAGAAATATGCTGAAGATTACGATGTTCGGTCTCGTTCAGATAATGTAGAGCAACCCCTGCAGCAGTGATGGCTAGGGGATATTTTTCAATACCAAACCCTTTCAATGATTTAACATCGAAATGTTTGAGTAGAAACTCAGAAGCGTAATCACCGCTATAGGCCCAGTCATCGAGGTGATAGGTGTAAAAACGGTCGCCAAAAGTCTCCGTAAAATCACGCTGTCTGCTTTTTTGAAAAATTACTTCACTCGGCTTAAAACTTTGAAGCAGTTTGTCTATATAATCTGAATTACCCTGGGCAAGCAGAAATTCACCTGTTGAGATATCAATAAAGGCTATCCCAAATGAATTCTTTTCAAAATACAGAGAAGCAAGATAATTATTGGTGTTTTGCTGAATGATATTATCGCTGTAGGATACGCCCGGAGTAATCAGCTCGGTTACCCCTCTTTTAACAATGGTCTTTGTTGTTTTTGGATCCTCCAGCTGGTCGCAAATAGCCACCCTTTGTCCAGCTCTAACCAATTTTGGCAAATAAGTTTCAAGAGAATGATAAGGAAAACCAGCCAACTCGGTATTGGTGCCCGAACCATTACCCCTTTTGGTTAGAACAATTCCTAAAATTCCGGATGCTTTGATAGCATCCTGCCCAAAAGTTTCATAAAAATCGCCAACACGAAACAATAATAATGCACCGGGATATTTCGCCTTGATGGCATTATACTGCAGCATTAAAGGTGTTTCCTTTTGTTCGTTCTTCTTGGCCAAGTTCTTTCAATTAATCAGGCCATAAAGTTAATGGATTGCATAACTTTTAGAAGATTTGTGGAAAACTGTTTTGAGGTGGGAAAGTCTGTATCCTAATTTTTAGTCCAGAATCACTAGTGTCCAATTAAAATTAAGCGCTTATAAAAAAAATTTATGTTTTTCGTTGAGTGTTTTTTAGTTAATTTTCAAAAGAAAGCCTCTCCTACAAAGACAGATAAGCTTGGCTCAAAAGCTACAATATTATGATTTAATGGTTTTGTTATATCCAGACAAAAGCATTCCAAGTTAGAATTTTTTATACTGACCCCAGAGGGGTCAAATGTTTATAGAATTAGTTAGTACGGAAATCTCGACCCCGTAGGTGGTCGTATATATTTTAATTTCCCAGATACGGCCAATTAAGTTATAAGAACAAAAACTTTTAACCAAGCATAGTGTACCAGAATGTAATAAATCAACAGTTCTATAGTCAAATGTTAGCTTATAGCATCAATTTTCGATACAATTATTTAATTTGCCACGTGCTTTCATATCCTATTAATCTATACAAAAACGCCTATTCCGGACTTAGTAAGGAAAGCTGGTACCTTTCTTTTGTGATGCTGATCAACCGCAGCGGCACCATGGTATTACCCTTTTTGACCATTTACTGCACCCAGAAACTTAATTTCAGCATTGTTCAGGCAGGTATGATCATGGCTATTTTCGGGCTTGGATCTGTGATAGGAGCTTTTATTGGCGGGAAAATCACCGATAAAATTGGATTCTATAATTTGCAGGTAGCTGCCCTTTTTAGTGGCGGTATCATGTTTATTTCGCTGAGTTTTCTCGACACTTTCCTAAGTTTGGGTATCGGAACTTTCTTTTTAAGCATGTGTAACGAATCTTTTCGTCCGGCTAATTCAACAGCGGTTGCACATTACAGTACAGAAAAAAACTTTACCCGTTCTTATTCTCTGAACCGGCTTGCAATAAACCTGGGTTGGTCTTTTGGGGGCGCATTGGGTGGAATGATTGCTTCCATTGATTACCACTTATTGTTTTATGTAGATGGTTGCACCAATATCCTGGCGGCTTTTTTATTATTAAAACTTTTGCCCCATGTAAAAAAAGCTAAAAGCACTATTGATGGAGAGGAAAAACCGGTGATCCACTCCGCTTACCGGGATAAACTTTATCTCGTTTTCATCATCCTTACTATTTTATTTGCTTCTTGCTTCTTCCAGATATTTACCCTGCAGACTGTCTTTTTTAAATCAGAATGGCACTTTTCAGAGCAATTAATTGGTGGATTACTGGCAATGAACGGACTGATCATTGTATTTACAGAAATGCTGCTGATCAATAGACTTCAAAACCAAAAACCGCCGCTGTATTTTATCGCCATTGGTGTAATGCTGGCCGCGCTCAGTTTTTCACTGTTGAATATCTTACCTCCGGTAGTATGGGTGGCAGTTATTTCACTGGCTATCATCACTGTGGGTGAAATCTTTTCTATGCCATTTATGAATACCTTTTGGATCAGCCGGTCAAGAGAAAATAACCGTGGTGAATACGCAGCACTTTATACCATGGCTTGGGCCATTGCTCAAATTATAGGCCCCGTTTATGGTGCATTCCTGATAGAAAAAGGTGGTTATACTTTATTATGGTGGAGTTTAACAGGCATTTGTATGCTTTCATCCCTGGGTTTTATAGCAATATATAATCTCGATAAAATCAAAGGCTGGAGGAGATTTAAACGGATTCCAATTTCTTAATAAAGTTATTTGTCTTTAACAAGGCCCGTGCGATAGGATGTTTTATGCCTATATACTTCTCCAGGCCTGAGTACCGTTTCCGGAAAACCAGGAATATTAATAGCATTGGAATGATGCTGTGTTTCAAAACAAAACCCGGTAAAAGCAGGATAAGTCTGCCCTTTCTTAAGTCCTTCCAGATTTAAATATTTGCCGGTGTAAAAATGAACAGTTGGTTCATCTGTATAAACCTCCAATGTTATTCCGCTTTTTTCAGAATATGCGTATGCGGCCTTGCCCCAGGTGCCATATTCCTTATTAAGCACAAACGACTGGTCATAACCGTCTCCTGCATTCCAATCCTGCCGGATCTGCTTTGCCTGCGTAAAATCATAAGGGGTGTTTGCCACCGGATGCAGCTCTCCGTTGGATACATAATCCTCATGCTGTCCTAAATAGAACGAGGAAGAAATTTCAACCCAGTGATCTTCGATCAGGCCAGTGCAGTTCAGGTTAAAATAATCATGGTGAGTCAGGTTTACAGCCGTTGCTTTATCTGTTATTGCTTCAGTAATCAGAATCAGTTCGTTCTCATCAGTGAGTTCAAAACTGATCGTTAACTGCAAATTGCCAGGAAAACCTTCTTCTCCATCCTTACTGAGATAGCTAAGTACAAGTTGAGCATTTGAAAAACTTTCAAGCTTCCAGACTTTTCTGTCAAAACCTTCATGCCCGCCATGCAGCTGATGTGGTGGAAGGTTTGAGGATAGCCTGTAAAGTTCAGAATCAAGTTCAAAATGTGAATTGCTGATCCTGTTGGCATATCTCCCTACAATAGCGCCGAGATAAGAGTTAGATTCGAGGTAGGTCTGATCAATGTAATGCTCCATTTGATCAAAGCCTAATACGATATCTGTTGGTTTCCCTTTTCTATCAGGAACGATGAATGAGCGAATAATAGCTCCAAGATTACTGATACTTACCTCAACACCATTCCTGTTTTTCAATGTAAAAAGATACACTTCCTTATCCTGGTGATGAAATAATACTGGAGACTGGATTAATAACATATCTGATTCTAAAACCAATAAAATACACAAGCATTTCAAATGATGAAATTAAGCCAAAATCTTTAATAATTTTGAAAAATAGAACAGCTTCAAATCGAAGATATATTTTTAGAGGATATGCGGAAATTAAAAACAGAAGAACTCAGGCGTGTAGGTATTGAAGACTTTAAAAAGCAGGATAAAT
>Ga0209491_10007387_pt1 | contig 14542 bp, 7 predicted proteins | sample BON02_FD_187213 | JGI IMG/M metagenome (GOLD analysis project Ga0209491, IMG submission 187213) | Freshwater microbial communities from Lake Bonney liftoff mats and glacier meltwater in Antarctica - BON-02 (SPAdes) (version 2) | ecosystem: Environmental > Aquatic > Freshwater > Ice > Glacier...
TATATATATATATATATATATATGTATGTATATGCATATATATGTATGTATGTATGTATGTATATATAATGTGTGCATAATGTGTGTGTGTGCTGATTCTGTATCACCGTGAAGAGCCCCGGCGCGTTGGTGCAGACGAGCAGGTCGAGCAGCTCGGGGTAGAGCGAGTCGAGCGCGAGGAAGGAGCGCGTGTAGCTGTAGGCAAATTTGAGGTTGAGGTGGCGCAGCGCGAGGCGCTGGAAATCAAATATGGTGGAGACCTTAACCAGCCGGTCGAACTTGGCCGAGCGGCGGTCGCAGTTGAGCAGGTTGAACTGGAAGAGGTCACGGAAAGGGATGTTTACGTTAGGTTATGTGCAGCGGTATCGTGAAAAGGGGGGCTCAGGAAATCGCCAAGGTCGGCCCGACTCGTCCTCACCTCGAGGCAGGCTGTCACGGCGCAGCGGTAGTCCTCGGCCGACAGCTTCTCCATCAGGGCGACGGGCTCGAACCCGTCGTGCACGTAGATGTTCAGCGGCCCGCCGTCGTGCGCCCAGCCGTGCCCCACCAGGCACGGGAAGTGGCCGAAGAGCATAGGTATGCCAGGGTGGAGCTCCATAAGGGGAGTGCCGGCCAGGACTTTGGCACGGAAATCGGCAGCGCCGGTGCCGGAGTTCTTCCGCCACTCGGTGGTCGAGACCAGCTGGCGCGTGGCCGCCTCTTCGTCGCCGTCGTTGCCCACCAGGAAGCGTAGGAAAAAGTTATCAATGAATTCGTCCGGCACACCGCCGGCGCCAACAAACGCGGCGCGCATCCGCGAGAGCGCCTTTGCGTTTGTGGACAGCAGGGCGACGAGCGAGGTCGACGACAAGGGCGACGACGTTAACCGCTTCTGGGGAGGCCCGCCGGTAGAGCGGCGGCGCCTCCCCCACCAAAGCAGGAGGAGCGGCAGCAAGAGGGCGAGGAGACCGACGACAACCGGGGTGTGATCGGTCAGCCGTGCCGGCGCCGGCGCCTCTGGCGCGGCGCGCTTGGTCCAAGGTGCCATTGAGCTTGAGCGCTGCGAAAGAGCGTTCGCGCGACTGACTCGTAAATAGATTAATAAAAAAAAAAAAAAAAAAAAAAAGAAAAGGGATCAGGGAAAAGACCATGTTTCTAAATAGATCATAGCCCAATATACAGCCTGGAAATAGTTTCCCACTGTGAAATCCCACTGTGAAAAAATACGCCGAAGACTTCGCCGAAGCCGCCAACCCTGCGAGTGCCGCGTGGAGTGTCCCGCCTAAGCTAGCTGTGTGAACGTATGGGCGGCTTCGTGCGCCCTTTCGCCCTGCTCCTCGCCGGGCTCGGCCGGGTGGGCGCGGCGAACGCCTACCTGACGCTCGGTGTGCCGCCCGACGCGAGTGAGCAGACGATTCGCGCGGCGTATCGCCGCTCCGCACTCGCCAGCCACCCAGACAAGCTGGCGAAGGGCGCCAGCGCGGCTCGCCGCGAGGCAGCCGTGACCCGCATGGAGCTGGTCAACGAGGCGTACGCGTCAGTTGGCGATCCCGACGCGCGCCGCGCGTACGACCGCGGCCAGCTCAGCCACGACGCAGCTGGCCGTGACGGGCGGGCGTACCATGGCAGTTACCGCCCTCCGCCCGTGGAGGTCCGAGCGAGCTTCGCTTGCACGCTGGAGCAGATGGGGGGATTCGCCGCCGCGACGGTCGACCTGGCGTCGGTCCTCGGGCCGCGGTACGCCTCCCTCCGGGGCCTGCCCCCGCTTCGGCAGTGGTTGCCACCGGGCTGCGCTCCTGGCGACGTGGTGCGAGTCTCACTGGAGAGGATGGGGATTGAGCTGCTGCTCGAGCTGCGGCTGGCGGAGCCGGCGGACTCGAGGGGGGTGGATTGGCGGCCGCGCTTCGTGCGGCACGGCGCGGACCTGGACACCACCCTCTGGCTGCCGGCGTGGCACAATGCGTGGAGGCGTGCGGCCCGCGTCCGCTCCATCGACGGCAGGCGTGTGCTGGCCGTCCCAAGGGGAAAGTTGGTCACCTCGGGAGAGGTGGTCACCCTCAGCGGGCTCGGGATGCCGGTGTGCCGCCCTGGCGGCGGCGCCGGCGCGTCGCCCTACACCAACGAGAGGGGCGCGCTCGTGGTCGAGCTCAGACTGCGCTCGCTCTCCGACTCGCTGCTACTCGCCGCCGGGCCCGTGGCCGGCGTGGTTGCCAGTGCAGCGGTGCTTCGCTGGATTGCGCCCTGGCGGCTCCTACGACGGCGGAAGAGGAGTCTCGTCGTCCGGCTCTGGACTGGGCCCAACCCATTGAACTATGGCCGGCCCTTCCGTCTCCTGGGCAGCAAGTCGTGGCACACGTATCAGTGGGTGTACGATTGATGTTGGGTGTCGAGCGGCGTATGCAGAGCAAACGAAGAATGTGTTCTTATCGCGTGCCGTGCGTGTGTGTGTGTGGGGGGGGGGGGTCGTGTTTCATATTCATATGTGTTGAAGCAGATATAGCAGATAGCAGAGTGTGTCACAGTGTGTATGGGCGGGCGGGCGGGGGGGGGAGAATTATGTTGATGTGTATGGTGTATGTATGATATACATTAACATATGACGTAATCCCATGATAATATAAATAAAGCCGTAGCAGCTACATATCTCACTCACTATCTCTCTCCGTCTCCGACCCGCTTACGACCTTGGATGTTCTGTAGCATATAGCATCTATAGCATCGGGGGATGTTATACAGTCTGAGTCACTATACATGCTATATAGTATACTACACTATAGTACTACACCCCGTCCTAGATGCAAATTTTGGTATTTGACCTAGTTTTTAGCATTTTTGGGCCCGGCCGGGGCGTGGGCTAGCAGCTAGCAGCCAGCAGCAGCACCAGTAATCGGGGCAACTCGAAATGGTTCAAATATCAGCAAAAAGTAGAGCTATGCTATATAGTACTGTAGCATCTGATGGAGCGCTATATAGCATTGTAGCATGCTATATAGTATGCTACAGAACAACCAAGCTTACGACCCATCCCCTCTCTCCATATAAAGAAAAATGCGAACGTCATGCTGGCCATCACCATCAACAGACCCTCTCTCTCTCTCTCTCTCTCTCTCTCTCTCTCTCTCTCTCTCACGACAGACACCGTACTAGTCTTAGACATATACTTATACTAGGCTTCGGCACCTATCACCTATCAAACTTAGAAGCTTACTCACCAGGCCGTCGAACGAGTAGAGCGCGCCGGTAACAGGCCGTCGAACGAGTAGAGCGCGCCGGCGTCGGCAGCGAAGGCCTGCCATTTTTGGAATAACGGAGGAGGCGCTGCCCCATGCGGTAAACTAAAAAAACTATACGCAGGGCTACAAAGCCACCGCCTGTGCTCTACGCTCTACGCTTTGTAGAATGTAGAGGAGCGTAGAGCACGCCGTCGACGCCACACACAGTACCAGTACACAGTAGTCGACGCGGTGTAACGTACCACATATAGGTATACGCAGGGCTACAAAGCCACCGCCTACGCCTATGCTCTACGGTCTACGTCTACGCGTTGTAGATTGTAGAGCACGCCGCCGACACACACAGTACACAGTGGGTCGGCGTGGCACGTGGCGTAACAAACTATAATAGGCGGGGCTACATAGCCACCGCCTATGCTCTGTGCGCTCTACGCGTTGTAGATTGTAGAGTACGCCGCTGATGCTGATATGCTGACATCTGCTATCTACATACACACAGTACACAGTGGTCAACGTCAACGTCAGCGCAAAGTGGCGTACTAATACTAATACGTCTATATAACTATAACGTATAACTATATAATATATGTATATATGTGTAATATATAAAGAATGACGATGACGACGGAGAGAAAGCGAACAAGCAAGGAAACGAAGACCAAGACCAAGATAAAGCAGCTTTAAAGCGGCAAGCTTCACCCTCCCACCTCTCACTCCCACGCTCCCACGGCACGCTCCACCTCCATGCTCCATGCTCCACCCACTCTACACTCCACTCCACCACGACCCGCACACGAAAACACGCGACACACAAATAACTCACATCCATATATACACGTCACCCCCACCCACCCCACCCACCACCCCTGCCCCTGCCGCGCCAGCCACCACGTACCAGTACAAACGACTCTGCACTCATATATGCTCACAGTGGCATGGCAGTGGCAGTGGTAGCTAGCCTGTGCTGCCATGCTGTGCATGTGGCTGTGTGTAGAACAGGTTCGTGTCGTGTCGTGTGCGTCTATGATCCCAGCACGCCGACAACACAGCCGCACAAGAGCGCCGTACTACTAAACATCGCTCTCTCGTAGAAGTAGCACTTATTCTAGAGCTCCTCCCGCGTCGGCACCTCGCCAGCGCCGCCGGACGGCGCTGGTTTGGCTGGTTCGACGCGCGACGCGTCGCCTTCCGGCAGGGGAGCCCCGCCTGCCATGTAGAGCACGTCGGAGCGTACGATCGTCTTGACGCCCCTCGTGACCAGGGAGCCCTCGTGGAGTAGCGAGAGCGGGTGCTCTCCGTGGAAGAAACAGAGGGCGCCGCCCTTGGGCACGCGCACGGAGCGCATGTGCGCGCCCGGCTGCTCTGGCGAGGTGGCCGGTGCGCCACGCTCGTCGACAAGGAACGAGGTCTCACCGCCGTCGTAGTCGCCATCAAGGTAGAGCAGCAGCGTCAGCTGAGACCAGCGGTCGTCGTAGCCATCGCGCACCACCACGCCAGCGCCTTCACTGGCGCCGCTGGCCGCATCCTCTCCGGCTATGGAGCCTGGCCACGAGCCGTCCGAGTGCAGCCGGAATATGTCGTCGACGCCGTAGCGATAGAGCCGCCAGCGCCCGTTGAGTCCGGCCGGCTCGCCGCCAGCGACGCGGGGCGGCATGTGCTGCGCGATGCGCTGCCAGATGGGGACCCAGAGGGTCTCGTCGGCGATCCAGACGCAACTATTGTTGTGTCTGATCCGCCGGCCGAGCGACACGGGAGCGTCCTCCGTGAAGCCCATGGAGCTGAGGACGGTCAGGGGGGGGGGGGAGTCAGCCAATGACACTACCACGGAATGGGGCCGCGGGCCCTAACCCCGGAAAAGTCGCTCACCTGGCGACGCCGTTTATCTGGTCGCACTCGTCGTCCGAAAGGATGTTGCTTAGCACAAAGGCGCCTTGGACACCCGGCACATCTGTACGTACAACGGGCCCGGCGGCCGCCGTGTTGTACTTGATCACTTCAGGTGACGACACCCAAATGGGCAAGTCGCTATGCTGTTGGCCAGGCTCGCGCGTGAGTAGGGCGAAATGCCGACCACGCTCGTACGCCACGGGTGCGTTGGTGGCCAGCGTTGCTGCTGCCACTCGTTGCACGCGGGGGGGCGCCCAATGGACCAGCTTGAGCATTGGCATTTGTCGAATCGGGCCAGACGTCAATTTGACGTCTCGGCGCCTGCTGCAACATGAACTTCACAGCTATTTACAGTAACCATTCACAGTCGGTTGTCGTGTGTGTCCGTACTGTAAGTGCAAGATGCGAGACCTGTTTCGAATTAACCCGTGTGGTGTTGTTCTGGTCGTGTGTTTATGAGTGTGACCTGTTTCTCTTCTTACATACGGTTCATGTGTGTGGGTGTGACCTGTTTCTGTTTCTTTGAACTCGCGGACGGTTTTTGGCCTTTACAAGATATTGTTTCACTTCGAGGCTTTATTGCACAATAATATTGTTTGCAAACACCCCCTTTATTGTGCAATATATTGCACAATATTACCAGTTATTGCACCCTCCCGCCAAGTTTTGAGGTGTTTTTGAGGAGTTTGGAGGTGTTTTTGTTTTTTTTAGTTTTAGGGGTCGGATTTTGGATGGGTCGAGGTGTTTTTGAAAAAAATTTATTGTGCAATACCCCCGTCCCAGCCCCCCTTTATTGCCTACAATATTGCACAATATATTTTCCCCACGACCCCCCCTTTATTGCAATATTATTGCAATAAAATATTGACAATATCTTGTACGTAAGGGCCAATGACGGTTACGGTTCATAAATCTTATAAATCATTTTGTTTACGCTGTTCAAAAATAGACGTGCTAAACTGCATTGCGTAAACGCAGTTTAGCACCTCTATTTTTGAACAGCGTATTTTTTTTATAATAATAATAATGTATTATAATATATATAAAAATATTATATAATTATAATAATAATTTATTATATTACAATACAATAATTTTAATTTTAATTATATTAATTATTATATTATTATATATATAAATTATGAATTATATAATATTCTTAATATACATAATTATATAAATTGACAACGAGGGTTGAGCGCGGTTGAGCGTTGAGCCCGAATATGAACAAGTAATACACGATTATAAGTAATTCGAGTAAAAATAAGTTTACGTTAGTGTCAGTGTCGTCGTATAAGTTAGTAAACAAAAAGTAATTCATCTGCAAGATTGAGAGTGGCCTTATTGGTTATTGGGTGCCTAGTGCCTACATGTTGAATACGCAAAGCGGGTTAACCCTAACCCGCTACATGAACAGGATCACACATTCATTATGATTATGAATGGTAATTTGAAGTACTGGATTTTTGTGGACGTGCACAAAAACAAGAAATTCTCAAGAAACTCGTACTCGTACACTTATAACTCCCGTAGGCGAGCGCCTGCTAGACAGAGTGCGTGCGAAGCGCGCCCTTAGGCGCGCCACGCACCGCTTGCCGCGTACGCGGCTCCACGGCTCCGGTCGTCTAAGGCGCGCAGTAGCACGCCTTCGGCTTGCGGGAGATAATACAGTTGAGGATGGCCTGGGAATCAGATACGCACCATCCTTTGGATACAAGGGCTGGGTCGTTCGGTTGAATAGCCTCGCGCGTCTTCCCCTCGCCAGTCAGGCTGGTCGGCATGTGCGGCGTTAACCCTAACCCGCCATTCGCCCCCTAGGAGACCTCGGGTTAAACCGGACCGACTCTCTGCGCATTGGGCGGGACTAGCCTCGTAGGTGCCTCCTGCCTCCCGCCACGTCCCAGCGAACCCCCGTCTAGGCGCCTCGTCCCGGAGCGGGGGCTCCTTCACTGCTTGAGGCGTTCGCCGCACGAGTTGCTTCCGGGCAGGCGCGCCAGGCCCTGCCCCTCGCACGAGAAGAATCCGAAATACTGACCGTTAAAGGTCGTGGGATCGGACGAGTACATCTTGGCGGCTGTGAAGGCCGGCACCTCGTAGCTGCTCGAGAGGACGCCGAGGTAGTCGCCGATGGCGGCGGCGGCGGCGGCGGCCGCCGCCTTCTGCGCGCCCGCTTCGCGGCGGCGGGCCGCGTCCTTGAGGCTCGTCACCTGCGGCGGGAGCGTGTTTGCGTCAGAGAAGGGGACGCGCTTGCATTAGAACAGGCGCGTTTGCTGCGCGCGGTGATCAGGAGGGCGTGTTGCGTTGGTGGGTGCTGGGGAGGCTCTGCCTGTTGTCCGAAGGCCGCCGCGGCCGCCGCAGCGCGCGCCCGTTGGCTGGCGTCGAGCTTTGACGACGACGCCAGCACCTTGTTCATCAACTCGCCCGTCCCGCCCTGCTGGAGGGTGACTGTGCGGAGGACAACTATCGCTTCTTCGTTGGTGTCCTTAAGCGTCCCGATCTGCGCCTACACAACAGGGCGGGTGGTGCGCCCGTTTCTTGTGCATCACTGTCTAGTGGTCAACATACAGGTCTGTGCCTGCGCGACGACGGCGAAGGCAGCCGAGCTGGCCCGGCCTGTGCCTGCGCGACGACGGCGAAGGCAGCCGAGCTGGCCAAGCGGGGCGGCTGGAGAAGGCAGCCGAGCTGGCCAAGCGGGGCCGAGCTGGCCCGGCCTGTGCCTGCGCGACGACGGCGAAGGCAGCCGAGCTGGCCAAACGGGGCGGCTGGCGCACCTCCAGTGCGGTTAGGTCCATCTGCGCCTTCACGAGACTGCCAAGATCAGCCGCCGGGCCGTCGTCGCTGAAGAGGCCAGCGCGCGCAGCCCGGGTGGGCACAAGCGCGAACGGCAACAGCCCAGCGACCGCTGAACCGACTGCCTGGCGGCGTGTCAGTGCCGGCGGGGCACGAAGCGCCGCGAACGAGCACACGAGTCCGACAATGAGCATTGTGCACAGCAGGTTTGGGGTGTTGGCTTGGAAAAGGAGCTCGAAGCTGTCGTTCACACCGCGGTCGGATTCGCGCTGTTCACAGCGCGGTCGGCGTTTCCGCCCTCTTCGGCATCGCTGCAGCAGCGCGTTTCATCGAGCATGCGCACCGAAGAGGAGGCCGGCCCGCCGCGTAGCGCCGCAGGTCTGCGCCTGGCCTGCTTCCTAGTGCTCCAAGCTACACTTGCCCTCACGGTGGCGTGCCGTCCGGCCTGCATCGCATCGCTCTCCTACCTCTTCGTCGTGCTCCTTCCTGGGCCGGCGCCAGCGCCTCTGGCCCCGTTGCTCGCCTTGTCCTGTGCCGCTGCGGCCACCATCGCGCACCTCGTCAATGAGGCCACCGCCGCTGCGGCCGTGCGCGCCGCTGAGGCGGACCTTTTAGTCCTGAGCTTCGCGTTCGGCTCGCTGCTCCTCGAGGCTGCGGTCGGGGGCTTTGGCCACAGGCTTTCACACGCGCTGCACGAGTGTAAGGTGTGGCGTCCGAGCAGCACGGTGCCGCTCTCGTTGCCGACGCGCGTGGCTGCTGCTGCCGTGGCTGCCCTCTGCCCGTGCGCGCTGGGCGTCACGCTGCTTGTCGCGGGCGTCCGCTCGCTGACGGCGAGGCGCGGCGTCGGCGCTGCTGCGCGCCTGGCGAAGAAGACGGGCGATCCGGCGCCGCGTGGTGGTGGGCTGCGTATCACTTTGGTCTACGACGGGTGGGTCGCCGCCCTCTTCCGGCTCTACGTCGGGAGCTGGGCCGTCGGCTGGTACGCGGTGCACCTGCTCGTACGCCACGGCGAAGTCGACCCAACCTCCGCAAGAGGAGACTTCCTCACGCTCGTCGGCCTCCCGCTTCTGCCGCAGCTGCTCCCAGCGGGCCTACTCGCGCAGGGGGCTTCGTCGGGCGCAGCGGGCGGGCTCCGACAAGACGACGTGCTTTCGAGCGCGCAGGCGGCCGCCCTGCTAGCTTTGGCCGCGTTGCTCGCAATGCCTCGGGTTAACCTGACGACGCAGTTCGCGCCGTCGGACAGGCTGCCCCTCGGCGGCGGCGTATCGGTGGCCGCGCGCCTGCCGGGCGGTGGTCGTTCTACGACTGCGGAGGCGCCGGTCGAGCCACAGGGCCCTCATGGCAGCACACAGACGCTACTCTCGCGCCTCTCCGCCCGCCTTCCCGCGTGGCCCACGGCGGAGATCGCGGCGACGCTCGGCGCCACGATCCAGCTCGCCTGGACGCTCGTCTCGCTCTCGCTGGCCAACCTGCTCTTGCTCTCCGTCGGCCTCCTCGCCCTGCTTGCGGCGCCGCTCTGGCCCTGGGACGCGCCCGCGCCCTCCGCCCGCGCCGCGCGATTCCGCGGCCTCGCCCGGCCCGGGGGGCGCACCCTCCGGCCGGGTGACTTGCCCCTGCCATGCGCGCGCAGGCTGCGGTTTGTCTTTGCGCGCTGCCTCGCGCTGCGCCCGCTGCCCGAGTCGCTGCCTTGCGCCGTCTGGCTGCGTGGCTGTCTGCGTGGCGCGGGCGCGTGGACAGTCACCGCCTATTTGACCATGGCGGCGTGGCGCTTTCTACTCGATGACGACCTGAGCGCTGGGCACGACGGCGACGTTGGCTGGGGCGGGGTGGGTCCAGTGGCCGACCAGGGGTCGAATCAGGCGCAGACGAGGGCATGGCTGCGGGTGGCGCTGGTGCGTCTGGGTCTGCTCCCCGAGCCTTCGGCCAGCGCCTGGCTCTGGCGCGACGCGGCCGCGGGACGTGTCCGCGCCGACGCCTCCGTCGCGTGGATGCTGCTCAGCATGCTCGCGCTCCTCAGCGCCACCGCGCTCGCAGCCGCCCTCCACGACGCCGGCGCCGAAGCCCTCGCCGCCGCCACAAGCCCCCGCGCCGGGCAACCAGGCGAGCAGCGGCCGGGTCCGCAGCGCGGCTCGAGCACCGGCGTCGTCAGGTGTCCGGCCTCGCCGCCCCTCCACCCGCGCCACCTCGCGCGCGCCTCGACGGACGGCCTGGGCCCCCGCTCGCGGCCGCCGCCCACGACGGCGCTGCGAATGACGCGCACGGCCACGTCGCAGCCTGCCGCCCACGCGCAGCTCGGCGTGGCGGTGAGCGTTGCGGCGGTCACGCTGCTCGCCGGCTCCTCGGTCGCGGAGGAAGTGCTCGCCATCGCAGAGGACACGGCCGAGGCCGCGGCGCGCGCGCCCGGCGCCGCGCTCACGGCCGCACGCTCGGGCCTGGCGCTGCTGCTCTGGCACTCGCAGTACGCGCCGCTGCTGCTGCTCATCCTCGCCGCGAGGGCGCCCTTCTCCGAGGCGGGCGTCGCGCACGTGGTCTGGCTGGTGCTCTTCTGCTGGCTCGGATCCGTGCCCACGCGCCAGTGCCGCCGGCTCTGGGCCGCGCCGCAGGCGGTCTGCGCCGCCGTCTGCGTCGCGCAGGCCGCCTGGTGCGCCGCCTTCCAGCCAGTCGCGCTCCTCGGCCCCGAAGGAGATACCGGCTGGGGCGACGGCGTGGCGTCCGGCTACGGCCCCGTGCCGGCGCAGCTCTGCTGGTCGCTGGCTCTTGCTCCGCTGCTGGCGTGCCAGGGCGTTCTCTTCGGCTCGCCGTATTTCCGCGCGGCGGCTGCGCGCCGTGCGTGGGCGTGCGCGGCGGCGCGCCACGTTCGCCCGCCCTGCGCCGAAGACGCGCACTCTTCTCCTGCAGAGGCCCTGCAAGAGTCGAGCGTCTCGCGCGCAGGGCTCAGCGCTGGGCTGCTGCTGCTCAAGCGGATCCGGCGGCGCACGCAGCAGCGCAGCTTCGCCAACGCGTTGCGCCGCGCCGCCTCGGAGGCGCTCGCGACGCTGGCGCCGCTGGGCGCGCCGCTCGCCGACACCGTCTTCGCGGTGAGCGCGGCGCTGCTGCCCGGCGTCCGGCTGATGGGTCTGCTCTACGTTTTCAACCTGCTGCTGCACCTGCTGGCGCGCGAGACGCGCCCCACCGGATGGCACAACGCGCTGCGCCAGGGCGCGCTCTCGCTCGAGCTTCTCGTCTGGGGGATCCAGCGACTCGCCGCCGACCTTTACAAGGGCCTCACGGGGGGCGACTCGCTCTCGCTGCTCGAGCTGGCGGGGCCCCTCTGCGAGGTCGCGCCCGGCTCGTGCGACACGGCCGCGGGCTTCCTCGACTCGAACGCCTTCTTCGCGCCGCGCTCGCTCATCGCGCTCGCGCTCCTCTCGGTGGTCTCTTCTCGGCTGGCGCGCACCTCCGCCGACGCATCCAACGCCTACGCATCGCAACGCAGGCCCCCGCCCCAGAGTCCCGAGGAGGGCGCCTACGGCAGCGAGGGCGAGGGCGAGGAGGGCCCGGCCTCGCCGGCCTCCCCCTCCGCAGCGGCGCCCCTCGTGGGTGGCGGCGCGTCGTGGGCCGGCTTGCTGTCGAGCGTGGCCCTCTACCTCTCGTGCGTCGGCGCCGCCTTCGCGGGCGAGGCGGACGCGCTGCGCGCCGCGCTCCTCCTCTCGGCGCTGGCGTGCACCTTCGGCGGCGGCGCCGCAGAACTAACTCAGGGAGAGCAACGCAGCAGGCGCCGGAGCCACTCGCTCGGCGCGCCCTCTGACGGGTGGGGCGCGCTGCCGCACTCTACGCTGCTCTGCAGACTGTGGCTCCCCGTCGGACTTCTCTCCGCGCTCGACATCCTCTTCATCTACTCGCTCGACCTGGGCTCGCTCGGCCTCGGCCTCCACGCGCAAGCCCACCCAACCAACAGCACGCCTGCCGCCGACGAGTCCGACTACTACACGCGCCACGCGCCCAACGTGCGCTGGCTCTCCTCTGCGGCCGACCTGGCCGCCGACTCGCGAGGCGTGTGGCAGCTCGCCAACGCCATGCGCGCGGCGGTCGCGCTGCACCTGCTCGCCGTCGCGCAGCAGGTCCTCCACGGCCACCTCGCTCGCCACCGCGCCGCCGCCGCCGCTGCCGCCGCCAGCGCCGCCCCGGCGGGATACTCCCCCGTGGCTCGCACCGGCGCTCCACCCTTTTCCGCTCCAAGGCGCCGCCAATCGACGCGCCTGCGCCTCTCGTCGCGCGTTGCCCCCTCCGTCGACGCGGCGCGCCTGCTGCTGCCGTGGGCCGCCGGCGCCGTGTTGGTCGCCTCCGCCGCCACCTCGCCCACCGCATGGGCGCTACCCCTCCTCCTCGCCGCAGCGCTACTCCGACTGCTTCCACCCTCCTCCTCCCCTTCCTCCCGCTCCTCCTCTTCAGCCTCCTCCTCCTCCTCCTCCTCCTCCTCCTCCTCCGCCTCCTCCTCCCAGGGCAGCTGGTCGGGCCGCGCAGGTCCTTTCGCGTGGCTGGGTGCGCGCTGCCTCCTGGCGTGCTTCGTCGCCTGCGCCTACCTCGCCGACATCTCGCTGCCGCCCGCCGTCTGGCCAGCGCCGCGTCGGCCGTGGGCGACGTGGCAAGCCGAGTGGGCGCCCGCCGCAGGCCAGTGCGCCGGACTCAACTCGACCGGCGTCTCTCCTCCTTCTCTAGAGGAGCTTAGCGGCGTCTCCCCTCCTCCTTCCGAGGAGCCGCACAGCGGGCTGGTCTGTTGGTTGGGCCTCGCGGGCGAGCGGCACACGGCCTCGGCCCTCCTGGCAGTGCTCGCGCTTACCCTCTGTGCCCTCTGCCGCGACTTCGCGCTCCCGCCGCCCCGCGGCGCGGCAGCCTCCTTCGCCGAGGAGCGTCTGCGGCGCCTGCTTGACGCCTGGCCGGTGCGCGAGGCGCTCCCGCTGCTCGGTATCCTCGCCACCCTCTACGCTTTCGCCACCGCGGACCCTTCCCTCTTGAGCTGCGTCGGCGGCGGGATCGCGCTCTACGCCCTCGCCTCCGCCGCCTCGCCCCTCGCCCTCGGCGCCCGACCCTGGCGCGCCCTCCGCGCCACGGCCTACCTCGCACTTTTCTCGCTCGCTCTCTTCCAGTCGCCCCTCGTGCCGCCGCGCTGCCGCCCCGCGGACGTGCGCTTCCTCGAGGTGATACCGCCTCCTCTCCAGTATCGACGCGTACGTGGTGTCCCCCACTGGTATAGACTCTGGACTGTTGCACAGAAACAAAGAAACAAAGCCCTATCACACTGGCGCACGCTTCACATGTTCGGTATCGTCGTGGTGCTTTCAGGACCAGCCAGTCGGATGGTGCGCACTCGGCTGCACCATACTCGGCCTGCGCCGCTTCGACGCGCGGGCACCCCCCGGCATCTCCGCCCCGGGAATGGCGCTCGGCGCGCTCCTGTGGGCCCTCTATGATTTGATCCTTACGCTGCGCTCGCAGCCCGGTGCCGCCGACGCCGACGCCTCGTGGGAGGTGCGTTGGCCTGTACAAGATATTCTTTTACTGCGAGGCTGTTGTGCACGAATCCACGAATCAATCGTCCTTGCATTCCTTCCGCCCACTCGCATTGCCCACACTGTTGCAATACTATTGCACAACTATTGGGCTATATACGACCCCCTCTCGACCTACCTTTTGTATGCCATACACCATACAATATTGGTAATAACAATATCGTGTAAAGGCCAAGAGGTGCGCCGGTGCAAACCAACCCCGTCTCTAACGCAATCATCCTCTAACTCAGTCATCCTCTAACGCAATGATGACGATGATGATTGTATACCCCGAGAGACACCTCCCCACACCAGGACAGAACGGGCACAGCCCCCAGCGGCACACCGCCGCCGGCACAGCCGCCCACAATCAGCCCCGTCTCGAACCCAACCCTCCATTTCGTCACAGGCCTGGCGAGGCAGCCTCCCCTAACGTCGACCACTAACCCTAACCCTAACCCTAATCCTGTGTTGCCGGCGCCAGGCCAGTGAGGCCCCAGGGCTCGCCAGACGAGCGAAGCTGCGAGCTCGAACAGCTGGTGGCGCCGTGTTGAGTGCACGAGAAACTGGCACACGGTTGTCTAATGATGACGGCTTGCCAGTGCCCGGCTGCGTCCCTCAGCACTTTCTGCTGCAGCCCTCTCTTTGTCCGACACAACCTCCCGTTCCGCCACAGTCCTGGCGACGCCGGGCGGTGGCGCGGTGCGCGGCGTCGCGGGCTAGCGGCGCGACGTCTCGAACCCAACCCTCCGTTTCGGCGAGGCAGCCTCTCCTAACGTCTCCTTGTCCGACGCAACCTCCCGTTCCGCCACAGGCCTGGCGACGCCGGGCGGTGGCGCGGTGCGCGGCGTCGCGTGCTGGCGGCGCGGCGCGTCTGCGCGTGCTGCTCGAGACTCGCCAGGCTAAGTGGGCGTGGCTCGAGGCGGAGAAACTTGACACCATCTGCCAACGGCTCACGACGATCGAGGCGCTCATCCACGGCCCCACACTCCACGGCCCCGCATACGGGATCAAGCCGCCGGCCGAGGCCGCGGCTCCGCAGGCGAGTATATATATATATATATATATATATATATATATATATATATATATATATATATATATATATATAAATATATATATAGA
>Ga0209491_10007390_pt1 | contig 14534 bp, 7 predicted proteins | sample BON02_FD_187213 | JGI IMG/M metagenome (GOLD analysis project Ga0209491, IMG submission 187213) | Freshwater microbial communities from Lake Bonney liftoff mats and glacier meltwater in Antarctica - BON-02 (SPAdes) (version 2) | ecosystem: Environmental > Aquatic > Freshwater > Ice > Glacier...
CCGCCACGCACTGCAACACACTGCAACACACTGCAACACACTGCAACACACTGCAACACACTGCAACACAACTTTTGCTCTGTATCTTGCACACACTCACTCTCCTTAACGTTTTTTCTTTCTCTCTTTCGCATGATCGCTCTCTCTCTCATTCTCTCGCATTCTCTCTCTTTCTTTATCTCACGCTCTCTCTCGCGCGCGCCTGTTCTCTCTTTCTCTCGTGCGCGCGCGCTCTCTCTCTCTCTGTCTCTCTTTGCTTTCTTCATTGACGTCTGCTACGCACGCATTTTTATATATAATGAATACTGACGTCTTCCACGCACGCATTTATTTTGGTGCGCATTGAGAGAGTATGCGTATGTCAAGGGCATATGGGGATAGGTGTGGGGGGTTGAGAGCTCGTGCATGTACTATGAAGCAGATGTATGAATATTCAAGTGGTGGCGAGTATCATAAGTCTTTCAATAGATAGATACATGTATCAGGATAAGATGACAGGGATTTGTGTACGACCATGTACTCCAATATTCAACTGATGGTTGTCTTGTCTTCTTTGTTTTGATTATTTCAGGACCTCAGGTTGACGGTTTCGGCAACAGCAAAGTTTGGAAATGTGGCAGCTACTTCAATCAGTAACTCTCCTGCTGTTGGTGTTGTTTACTCCCCGTCTCTGTCGTTCTCACCCGACAATGCTGGAAAGCCAACGTACATCAGTATCGCCTTTATACTGGGCATGGCCATGGAATGGCAAGAGACCTTCACCCTCCATCTTCCGGGCTTTTTTTCGTCGCAAACAAACTTTGAGATTCAATCTACATTGAAGCGCAGATTCGACAAGGCCACGTGGGACCCACAGTCGCAGAACATGGTGCTCACAGCTGAAATGCCCGTCTTTAAAGGATCTGTTATCAATGAAACCTTTCGGACCATGATCAATCTGCCGCTGGATGGCATTCGATGGTATTCTACAGGCTTCACACTGTCGACTTCAGCTCAAGTGGGCCCGATCCCTCCTACTATCATTCCAAACTTCAATGCTGTTGGAAGCATGCGGTACACAGAGTTGCGAGTTGAACCACATATTCCAGGTGCACGCGTGGCTATCACTATTATCTTTCGACCTCGACAGATTCTGCGCAAAGGATCTACTGTAGAAATCGTCCTTACAGGATTTTCTGGCAAAACATGGGCCGGGGTAGAATATGGAGGCAATGGATCTGGTCTGATACCCGAAGTCGATAGTCATCCTGCAATACTGCACGCAACCTGGGTGGAAACAGACATGGTGGATAGTAACAAAACATCTCCCCTGCTCACGTTGTTTCTTAGTGATTCAGTGAGCGAGAATGCGTTGGTGATAGTGCGCCTCAGCGCTCGTTATGAAATCAAGATGCCAGCAGAAGGTCTCTTGCCAAACATAGCATCTTTTACAATAGCGTCCGAGCAGGTTGCAGGATCTGTTGCCCCCACTCAGCTGTGGCGATCTCCAGGCATCCAACTCGTCGGACGTATTATAAACTCGGCTATGACATACCATGGGAATAATGGACCACATGCCAACGCACCCATTGAACTCGAGCTAAACTTTACAGCCACAGTCACTATTTTCCCTGGAGATGTTATTGCTCTTGCCCTTCCCAAATTCACGTCATTGCAGAAATTGCTGACCGTTGAATTGTCGCACAGCAGCAGCAGATCTGGTGGGCTAGAAACGAATGTTTTAACAACACAGGCCACGTGGTACCCGCAAGATGAGGTGCTAGCCCTACAGGTCAACTACGAATTGCCGGGAGCTGTTCAAGCAAAGATCATCGTCCCGAGAGATATGGGGCTAACATTGCCAATGGACGGTGTGAATCGAAACCAGGACAATTTGCGCATGTGGGTTATGGCAGATGCAGGAAACGTGCCATCTACGGCAATCATGACATCGCCGGCTATAGGCTCTGTATCGGTATCAAGCAGTGTGACGTTCCAGCCTGCAGCAGCAGATGATAGCACCAACATCACACTGAGCTTCTCGACTAACATGCAGGTGCAGAGAGGGGAAGAAGTGCGACTGAAACTGCCATTCTTCGTAAAAGATCCATACAGCCCTCTCGAGTTTGATCCTTTAGACGCTTCTTCTACTTTTCCAAGCGCACTTTGGGATTCAGAGTCTCACACAGTCATTTTCAGATGCAACAGAACCCTACAGGAAACGTTTCCTGTTACAATGCTGCTGCCTTTCTTCACAGTTGGAACAGCGGGAGTTCGACGAAACCAGCCAAGCATTACGCTCGCCAGCGATGCAGTCGACGGTCCGATGCTCCCGACAACGGTTTTTCGGACACAAGGAATTGGATCGATGACGAATTCCACCTTTCTATCCTTCGACCCGATTGGGGCTAATATCGATCTTGATCTCACCTTTGAATTTGTCCCTGAAATGGACTTGTCGCCAGGAGATCTCATTGTTCTTCATCTACCAGATTTTTATCGTGGTAATCTATTGAATGAAGGCCTTACCTACCAGTGTTTGAAAAAAATGCGCGATTCTCTGGGCAATGAGTACTGCTCTGGAGAACATGTTTGCGTTTCCGATCTGTGTCACGTACCACTTGAGTCCAGTTCTGCTCCTTTGGAGGCATTACAGGCGCTGCGGTGGCGGGAAATGCAGTCTGTGGTGCGTACAGTACAGCTTCCTTTCCTCCACAACGATACCGGTATTAATCTAACCACAGGCAAATATTACTCTAGAGACGTCACTGTGTTTGTGCCCCATAATATTTCATTCTTGGAGAGGGTCTATGAACTTGAGATTCTGGTGGCAAAGAAAGTGTCACGAGGTATCGTAGCAAGAGTTACCGTACTCAAGCAATCTCATTTACGAGGTCCAAAGGAAGGACTCAACCCCAACGATCCGAACGTGACAGTTAAAGCTGCTTGTGCAGAGGGTGATATGCCTGTGACGAGTGTGGTGAGCACATTGGAAATTGGATCATATCAAGTCTCGGAACTCGTGTATTCGTTTGCCCAGGCTGCACAAATCAGCGGAATTTCGTTCACCTTTTCAACTACGATTTCGATTGACGTGAATGATACCCTAACTCTTGTTTTGCCAAATTTCCAGCAAGATGGTCCGAGCTCTTTTGATGTGGTAGTCTTTGTTCAGCTGTCAGAAGAAGAGGCCTGGACCAAGATGATGACAGTGCGTAGTAAAGGAGCGTGGTTGGTAGAAGATCAACATCTTGCTATTATATTCGGTGAAGCAATTGCCGCCAAAACTGTCTTCAAACTCGTGATTGACCCGTCTGCGGGCATTCGCCTTCCAAATGGAATCATAAAGAATTCACCCACCCTGCAAGTGATGCTCAATTCGGCAAATGGATTCATTCTGCCAGGTCCCATTGCTGTATCCATGGCAATTGGTGCATTCTCCTCCACTAACCTGTCGTTTCCTCCTGGGGCACGTGCAGGTGAATCTGCCGCAGTGATTATAAATCTGAGAATGACAATGCAGCTGCAGCTAGGCGAGGGAATTGAGATCTACCTCCCTGAATTCGTAGCAAACAACATCACCGGGCCAGAATTTTCGGTGCACATAGCTTTGGACGACGTTGTGGTCTCGTCATGGAGTGCGCAGTGGTTTCAGAGCAATTTCACCATCAGCATTCATGCAGGTCAAATCACGAATACAGGCGAACAGATTACAATCACGATGCCGAAGTCTCTAGGCTTCATCATTCCTTTTAAAGGGGTTGTGGATGAAGTACAGCAATATCTCAACGCATCAGAAAACGTTCGTACCAGAGCAGATGGCAAAATTTCACTCAAAGCTGGAAATATCTTGTTTTTTACTTTCTTCCGGCGCATCAATCCTATTGGTTCCTTCTGGCCGCAAAGCACAGAAGTCATGTCAATGCCTGGCAATGCTCTCGGAAGACCATCGATTTCCTTTTTGCCAGCTGTTGCTCCCACGAGTCGAAATCCTGCACCTTCCCTGCTAAAGATCTTGTTTCAGCCGCAAATGCCTATCGAAGTAGGAGAGGAAATTGAGTTCACGTGCCTCAACTTCCAAGGTGAATCACAGATCTTTATTTCTCTGGCGGGACAATCTGAGTATTTTGTCTCAGCCTCGTGGCATTACTCTGGATCGGGTGAAGACGTGCAACAACACTTGCTTCTTGGCCATAACGTGGCGGACAGAACGCGTCTGAGTACCAACACCGTTGGAGTTCTTCGGCTAGTTGCCTCGGCTTTTCTTCCTGCGCAAACATCTATCGTATTGCAAATACCTGCTTCTGCTGGGATCAAGTTACCACATGAAGGTGTGCCCAGAGACACAGTGTGGGTGCAGACTCGCGCTAGAGGTGGCCCTGTTGTTGCCACCCCTATGTTTTACCTGCCAGTGGGATCCTTTACGACGTCAACGAGTCTTCAATATTCCAACAAACGTGCTGGACAATTCACCGATATTGTTTTTCGTTTCACTGCGGCGATGCCCATCCTTCAGGATGAGTTCATAATCCTTTCGCTTCCTTATTGGCAAGCCCCGGGTCGGGACTTTCTAGTTGCTTCAACTCCTCCCGGTTTCATCGTCTACAGCTCCTGGACCTCAACATTCTCAGAGCTCGAATTCACAGCACGAAGGGACATTCCAGCAAATACGTCTCTTACTGTTGCGGTCTCTCTCACGCACGCTCCCTCTTGCTCGCTTGCTCTTCTCCGTGCGCGAAGGCACTCTTGCTCTCGCTTTCGTTTTCGCTCTTTCTCTCTCAAATACATACACATTGAATCTCTCTTGTTCGCTGTCACGCTCACTCTTTCACCCCCACACTCACACGCACACGCACACATGTGCACACGCACACGGGCACACACGTGTATATACATATATAAGCGTGTTCATTTATACGTATATATGGGTGTGTGTGAACATATATGTATGTATGCATCATTCACATTATAAATATAAATATATATACCTGCATGAAAATACACATGTATGCATGCACACGCACACACACATACACACACATATGCACGCACATAATTAAACATATACGCATGTACATGTTTACGTGTATACACTAGGTCGATGGTGGCTCTTCCAAGCTCATTCTCCCATTGAAAGGCACGAAGGAAAACGACGGCGACTATACAGTGACATGTTCTGCATCTGCTGGTACCGTCGCCCGGGCACCAGTGTGGACATCTCCTCCAGGTTTTTTAATGGTCTTTGTGAATGTCGAATATGCACGTCGAGTCCCTGAGAATGCAGATATCGTACGGGAATGTCTTTTATACTGAGGAACTACATCTCTCTGAAGCGTTGCGTCGAGAGGATGTTTTGGGTGATCTATCCTTTCTTTTTTCGAGTGTGTGGAGTCATTCTAAATGTTTTTGTCTTGAATTTGATCGAAAGAAACCCCTCCCCCCAGGGAGGTTTCCTATTCGATATGTTCCCTGATCAAGAACCCAGCAAAAGAGGACCATTCCTGAAGAACCACCCCCAAAATTGATCAATTTTGGGGGTGGTTCTTCAGGGGGAGTCCTATTCCTCCGGGTTCTTGATTTGGAAACCACACAACAAAGAAAACCCCGCGAAGGGAGGGGTTTCTTTCGATCAAATTGGAAATCTCTCCGAGCTTTGAATCCAATAGAAGCTGTCTTCGAGACAGCACAGGCCACCTGAGCTTGTTTTCTAACACACTTGCTTTCTTCAGTCGGTTCGTTCTACCGGTCAACCGTTTTAGAGCTGTCCTCTTTGAGAGCTGGAGCTGCAGCCGACTTGAACTTTTCGTTTGCAAGCACGATGGAAATCCTATCCAACGAAGTTCTCAAGTTACACCTTCCCGACTTCGTGTTGCCTGAACGGTCGTTAGATGAATTCCTTACTTCCAAGCCTGTCGACATCATTTCGGGCGCAAATTGGAATTCCACGACTCAGATTCTCATGTTCACGGCCTCAGATTTGATCTCCATCGATTTGCCTGTCGTGATTGTTTTAAAGTCCGGTAGTGGCCTGAGGATCCCGTTGCAGGGCCTTCGATCTAATGAGCACTCCCGAGATATGATTGGAGAAAACTATGCTGCTAGCAGTCCTTGCCCAGATGACAACACATTTTCGAACTGCAGATCATGTGATCGAAGTGATCTCACGCCGCTGCAGCTTCCAGAAATCAGCATCGAAAGCCGGTGGGGCCCTGTGTTACCAGTCAGGGTTTATAAGACACCTGCAATTGGCTGCTTCTTGGATTCTCGAATTGAACTGAACCCCGCCAAGGCTGGAGCCGCTGTACGAATCGAGATTTCGTTTACATCTATGATGACCCTCAAGAGATTCGAAACTGTCAGTGTCACCCTTGCCAACTTTCAGGGCGCTGCGACTCGAGGAACCGTGAACGCCAGCATTTTTGATGAATTCTCTTGGAATCCTCTCCAGAGTACATTGGTCCTTACTGTTGGGCGGCAGTGCGTCCAACGAGGTGAACACGTGACAGCCATTCTGTCTGCATCCGTGGGCATAGAAATTGGTGTCGGTGGGATTCAACAAGCCCCCTTCTTTCATACAGCTGCTCAGGATGGGCCGATCCTGCCGACACCGTTTAGTTGGTACCAAAAGATTGGCAGTTTTAGCTATGCAAACGTGAGGTATGAACCTCCAAGAGTCAATGCAATCGTGAATATAGTTGCACAATTCATTCCAACCATGCCTTTCGTATTTAGCGATCGTATTGAGCTGACTTTGACGTCAGTGGAAGTTCTAAACGACGATCCCAGCGACTCTTGTGGAATCCCAGTGCTCGTAAAAGGCTTCGGAGATTTCGAATCACTCGAATTGGAGAGCTGGTCTGCCGACTGGACTGGAGCCTTGGGCACCAATTGTCCTGCTTCTGGCCATCCTAATACTCTGGTAATCACCATTCTCAGTGCCAATGTTTCGGCGGGAACGGCGATCGAAATTGTCGTTTCTAATTCTTCCAGCTTGCGCATTCCGGTCACGGGTACAACGGAAAATGATGTCGGGGTCTTCTTGTCCACTACTGCAAATTCTGGACTCGTTCTGTTCCAGTATCCCTACGTGGTGCCAATATCAGAGCAAGTGAGGGAAATTTCCATCGCAAGAGCCTCCTCTTTGACCTTCAGCAATCCTCGATGGAACAGTTCTTCTGCGCTTACTTTTGCTTTTCGCTTCGACGTAGTTGTATCTAAAGGAGATCGCATTTTAATACATCTCCCTAAATTCAATGGCGGGCCCAAAACATATGTGCCAGCTGCTAACCATTCAAAGTGCCCAGACTCGAGTTGTGATTGGCTTGTCTGTAGTCCGCCGAAGCAGTCTGACGCTCCCGAAAATTCTAATGTTTCCAACGTCTGTGAATGCAACTGCAAGATATCAGAAATTAACTCGCTGCCCAGCATTTCTTCGCAATCTTTTCAGACGGCAGCCGAAGGACAGTACCCGTGGATCCTGAGCAATTTGAAGAATTCTTCCAGCCTCACAGATTCTATGTCGGCAGAGTGGGTAGCCAGCGATAATTTGCTCGTCTTCGTGAGCAACGTTTACATGCCGACCAACTACACTACTGTCTTGAGCATTCCCAACACCTTCAACTTCATTATTCCGGTCTCTCTCTCATGAACACACACAAACACATGCACACAAAAACGTACTCTGTTTCTCTTTTTTCCCCTCCTTCTTTCTCTCTTTCTCTCTTTTTCTCTCTCTGTCTCACTCACTTACTCACTCACTCCCACACACACACTTATGTATATACACGCACACGCACACATACACATGTACACACACATACTTTCTCTCACACACACACAGGTAGAAGGAATCCACAGCAAAAGTGCTCTCACGCTTGAGGCAAAACTCATGGCCGGCCAAATGAATGCCACTCAACTCAAACACATGCAGCCTGTTGGCGTTCTTGTGAACACGCGCCTTTCTTTCGAGGGAGCGTCTCCAAATTCACTCTCTTCGCTGCCTGCCAAAATTACAGTCTCATTTGACCTTGGCTTCGAAATGATCCCGGGTGATCTCTTCATGATCAACTTACCCGGTTTCACTGGAAGTCTGGCAGCGTTTGATATTTCTTCGAGCCCGATTGGGGCGTTTTTGCTCGGAAGTTGGCTGCAGACATCCTCGAATCCGTTGGTCCTGACTGCTGCTGGATCCGTTCCTTCGGGATCATCTGTTAAAATCAATGTTGACATCAATGCCGGCATCCTTCTTCCCCCAGAGGGAGTGCAATTAAACGCAAGAATAGGCATTGCGTCCACTGCTCAGAATGGCCCGCTGCCCATTGATCCTCCAACATACTTTGGCTCTGTTGCACCGATAGGGTCCTTTCTGGAGACTACAAAATTGTTTTTCATGACGCCGCGTGCTGAAAGTGTGACCGCAATGCGCCTGCTGTTTACTCCAACCTTCATGCTGCAGCCCGGAGAAACCGTGACCCTCAGTTTGCCTGCCGACTTTTCTGGCAAGTTTGGGACTCCCAAAAGTGTCAGAATCGAGTCCACACCAGGATGGTGGACTAAAGCGTACTCCCATATCATTACTCTTGAATCGTGCCTGACTTTTTCTGGATTACCGGCATCTGCAGATGACATCGACAATCGCAAACGCGTTATTGCCTTCCTAGCGCACCATAATCGTTTCGAAAACCAGCTGCTTACGAACGCCGATCTTGTATCGAAGTGTGCCATGATTGGATTCACAAAAGCTAATGAAATCCGTAAATTGTCCGAGGCAGGCTCGCAAGTGACACTTGAAATACCCTCTGCGTTAAATTCCTACCTTGCTTCTACCTACCTTGGTTCTAGTGTGTGCAACACTTCGCAGAAATGCAACAATACCTGCGTAGGTGACTGCGTAAAAAGGTTTGCGGACGCTTCACGTTACAAACAGTGTTGGTTCGGTTGTAGGGGAGAATGGTGGTGGGGAGACACAGAGAAAATAATTCAGGAAGGACATGCCGACAGCATAAGTAGCGCTCAAAAAATTGTTGATGGGAAGAAAGGCTCAGGTATGACATTATTGTAGTGTGATGCTTCACTTTCAGCACATTTCCTGTGACTTGGTTGCGTATTTTGCTGACCACTTTTTTTTGCTTGTCTTCAGGATGGGTTCTCGTGCTGCAGATTTCCGACCAAATTCCCGGAAGCTTTCATTACGACTCCGAACTTTGGACAAATAATGACACCCTTAATGCACAATACACAAACATTACGTCAGGCATTGATGTGAAGCTCTCTTCTTATAGCTCACAAGCCCTGGAAGCAGTTCGAGTGTGTGTGGGTTCCCTGGACAAATGTGTGACACTACAAGTCGAGGCCAAATCATCCAAAGACCTGTTCTCAGGAGAGTTTCGCCGTAGAACCGACATTGATCAACATGTTTTCCAGAGTCTGTTTCAGGCAGATGAACTGAGATCACGTTTTTCGCCAGGCAATGCATCGCAATGTATGCAGAGACCAGGCTTTAACTCGCAATGCAGTAGCGGAAACAAGGCTCGATTTGGGTTCTGTGGAAATCTTCCTGCGCAGCCATGTCAGCCCAATGACGATGACGATGCCGACTTTGCTATTGGTTTGGGCCTCGCTGGACAGAGCCGGGGAGGTGCTGGCGGAGCCCATCTACCGTCAACAATGCTAGGCGCTGGTTACAGCGACTACTTTCTTGATGGCATCGCAGGAGAGTACACTCGCAGCTTCCAGGCCTGGGTTTTTGTCCTTGCACCTGGAGCTGAAATCCAAAGTGAACTCTTCCCACCTCCTGCTCCTTCGTACATACACGTAAATCACGGGACATGCGACACAAATCACTGGATGCAGATTGATTTGGGTAGCGAGTTCTTGTTAGGGCGTCTACATCGTTGGTTCTTTTATACAGATCGATCGTATTGCAACCAAGCCGTTCGATTGTCGCCAACAGGCCAGTTCATTGGCGAAGAGTCTGTCGTCTTTGCCTGCAAAACCTACGCGCAGTGTGGAATTGAGAACGCAGCAGGGAAGTCGATTGTGTTTGAGCCTACGCAGGCGCGGTTTGTGCGCTACTACGTCAGTCGAAATAGTCTGGACGCAGGTGTGGGCCATGTTTCGGAGATTGAAGTCTTTGGCTGGCCGTTAGGCCTGGACAGAAATTCCAGCAAATTTTCACAGGCAGAATATCACGACTCCATGCTCGTGTTAAATGTATCCAAAACAATATATCCGGGGGAAGCTGTCGAGGTTTTTATTCCATCTGATTTGGGCATGACGCTTCCCATCGACGGCATAAGGCACAATCAGTCATCAATTGGTATTGCAGCTAATGCTTCACTTGGGCCTGTTGCCATCAATCCTATGACCCCAATAAGCTTGACAATGGCAGTGGGATCGTTTGCAAGGAGCCAGAAAGTCGACATGACTCCTCGCAGAGCAGGCACATCTGCCAACCTTATCTTGTCTTTCTCTCCCAAAATGCGGCTAGTGGAAAACGATACAGTCACTTTTACCCTCCGAAATGTCGTCGGGTCATCCAGTAATTTGTGTTTTGGACCAGCGGCAGGCTTACTCTCAAAATTCAGCCGGGCATCCTGGGTGTTGGAACTCTCCGAACTTGTTCTTACCGTAGCAGACACCGCCATCGAAGTAGACGAAAACGTGTCGGTCGTGATACCGTCATCAGCTGGCCTGTTGCTCCCTTCTGCAGGCATCGTTGCAGATACACAGGACTTTACTGTCTCCGCCAATGTACAGGGCGGATCAATCCCCCAGTTGCCGCTCACGTATGACGTCAGCAGCCCCGCGATAGGGGTCCTAAATGACACTACTCTTTCCTTTGATGTTGGCTGCGCTGGAGGGAGAATATCGGGCTTCAACCTTTCGCTGAGTGTGGGGATGGACATTTTGGCTGGGCAGTGGCTTCTTCTCACCATTCCTGGTGGTGCAAACCCTGATTCTTTTACCTGCAAGGAATTTTTCAGAGATTCCGACGGCATTGACCAGTGCAGACGCGGAACGTGCTCTGGAGAATTCTGTCCCGGCAAATTTGTGTTCGTTTCTGGAAATTCGTCACACCTTTTCCCCCGAGCAGAGTGGATGCACCCAGCTCAAATAGATTCTGAAAATCTCACGCCACTTAGTGTAAATTCTTCTGATGGGGGGACAAGATGTAACGAAACATGCAGTGACACATGCGCTCAATACTGCATAAATGCACATGGTTCGAACGCCTCGAGTTTGGAACAATGCATGCACCTCTGCACTGCTGCTGTAGTGCTGCCCTACGACGACAGTATGTTGATGTTTAAAGCTGTTCAAACAGTCCTGGCAACCTCCAGAATTGAGCTACGCGTCAGTTTGAGTTCTGATTTCATTCTTCCAAAGAGTTTGGTGCAGGCTGATATCGAAGGTATTACTCTGGAATCTAATACAGTGCTGCCATCGCGAGTGCACAGTGTGCTTGGGCTTGGAAAGTTCAAGCCATTTCCGACGCTGGAGCTATCGTCGACTGTGCCTGATTCTTTGACTGAGCTCACCATGTCGTTTGAGCTTCGCGACGCATTGCTGCCCTTGTCTACTCTCATATTTGAGTTGCGAGGATTCGAGCAGCATTGCACGTCAAACTGCAGGATTGGCAATGCATCTACAACGCTGCAGACCACGACAATCGAGGGGGCAGATGCAGTTCTTTTTGGATACACGCCAAGTTCACCTTGCTCTGACACTATGCCCACCGTCTTTGTCGGATGCGATTGGTCTGCTTCCGCAATCGGCATGAATGTTCAAGACGTGTGCTACTCAATCCACTGTCCACCAGGGTGTAATCTCGACGAGCATGCGTCTAGGCATGTTTACAGTCAGTGTGGACACAATTTTGACGTGTTTCTTGAAGGGAGCATACTTCAAGGGAGAGCATATGAACTTTTTCCCTCGTCGATGTGTCGCGCTGGTATTTATTCGGGTGTAATTAGCGACCAGGGAGGTACCTTTTTGGTCGCGCGAACCAATACTTCATCTGAGGCGCGATCGTGCGCAGGCACGCGGAACAATGTGCATTCACGCGTGATGCCTCTTCAAGATGTCATCGCAGTCTCTGCCTTCCAAGTGTACGTGCGCCCTCTTCAATTGCCTATCACCTGGGACTCAGAGTCAGCCATCCTGTCCGTCCCAGTTGGGCACAAAGAAATCATTGCGAATCGCACTGTCGTTTTCAGTGTGCCGAATTTCGTTGCACCGCACCTTGGCGTCAAATCGAACTCAGCAACAGCAAGTATGCTTGCGCCACCTTTGGGCGAAGAACGGGGAGAGAGCCTTGGGGGAGGGTTTTTTGGGCTACCTCCACGACTCTTAGCAGCAGATGGGCTCATTAGTACGGCAAAGGAGAATGAAGGAGTGTGCAAGCTTGAAGGTAAAAGGTTGTTGGATACTCAGCCATCAGGGTCTGTGGGAAATACGTCTCTTCTGGATTTCAATCCACGGTTTTCGGGTGCAGCAACTGATGTCAGGATTGAATTTGTTCCGCAGATGGATATCACTGCCAATGAGTACTTTCTTGTTCGGTTGCCCAACTTTGTCGGTGTTCCTTTTTCAGACACCCCCTGGCTGGCTGGCCACTCAGCGCCAAATTTGCGAGTGTCTTGGTCAATGCAAGAATCTACACTCAATTTTACCGTGCAATGTGGTTCGCTATTGCTAGCAGAAGAGAAAGTTTCTGTCACTTTGCTGAGACACGCTCTTCTTCGGATTCCTCTTTCTGGCATCCAGAGCTCTGAGATCAAGGACTTTACACTTGAGTTCCGCTCAAGCTCACCCATGTCACCACAAGCCTTCTTTTCCTTCAAAGGTGTTGGGTCCTTCACCGACACTCCTATGCTAAGCTTTGGGGACGCGCCTATGGCAGGTCAAGAAACTGAAATCATACTGTCTGTCATTCCAGAAATGGACATCCAAAAAATGGAAGATGTCACACTATTTCTCCCAGATTTTCAGGGTCCCACAGGCCCTTTGAATTGCTCGAGTTTTCCATCACAATACTTCACAACAGCGGCATGGGACCTTGCCACATTCACGCTCCGAATCGTTGCTTCTTCTCCAGTCCCTGCTTCACAACTTGTTACAATCAGCCTCGCTCCCAGAGTTCGTCTGCCAGTGGTCGGCATTCGCTCTAATCAGCAAGCCTTGACAATTTCGTCAGGGGCTGCCGCTGGAAACGTAGAAGCACAGCCCATTCCCAAGACTGAAGCAGTAGGGTCATTTTTGGAGAGCGCAATATCGTTCCATCCAGCTGTGGCTGGAAACATCACGTCTATTAATCTTTTCGTTGTTCCTGCAATGAAGATTGCGGCAAAAGAAAAAATCACGCTGCTCTTGCTTGGTTTCACAGGTAAGAGTGTCGAAACATTTGAGACGATTTCGATCCCAGGCGGTAGGATTGGAAATGCAAGTTGGAACGTTGAGACACATGAGCTGACGCTCACAGTAGATTGTGCAGACAAGGCGATGTATTCTCAGGAGATGACCAAAGTTATCATACCATTTTCTGTCGGAATTTCGCTTCCAGAACAAGGTGTTCGACTCGCGACAAATGATATTAAAATATCCACCACCTCTGTATTTGGATCAGTCGGACCAACTCTCCTCACATCTGTGCAGTCTGTTGGTAGTTTTCTAGTGAATCTTGGGTATTCACGGGGTGGTCCGTCAATTGAATTCACCAATGAGCAGACGGAGCCCATTCAAATCACTGTTTTCTTTCGACCTCAGGTTTTTTTTTAGTCACAAATAATGTCTGATGGTCCATAATAATGTCGCTCTTCCTGTTTTCCTTTTTTCTAACCTGATTTGGTTGTATACTGAGAAGATCTGTATTCCAAAAATGACAGATGAATTTGGTGCCCTTCGAAGTGATCACGCTAAGCCTACCTGGATTCCGTTCAGCTCTGCCCGGCGTATTACTGGGCAGTGCCCCCGTCGACTTCACCGTCTTGCCAGCGGGAGCGCTATTATCGGCAGTATTCAACGCAGTTGATGAAACCTTAGACTTGATCATTGCTCAACATCTGCCTCCAGACGTGCCCTTTCTTGTGACAATCCTCAGGACCTCTCAAATTTATGTGAGTCACGAAGGGATTCGATGGAACCAAACGGGGTTGGCTCTCTCCAGTTCTGCTGCTGACGGTGCCGTGCTACCCATAGACATAACAAAAACCAATGCTGTGGGCACAATCTTTGGGACTGCTATAGGTGCCGACCCACCGTTTCTTGAATATGAGCCTCGTATCGCTGGAGAGGCTGCAACGCTCTTGTTTCATTTTGTTTGCTCTATGGTTGTTGATGCAAACGAAACCTTTGTGGTGCATCTGCCAGAGTTTACCAGCACTGCCCCCCGTGACTCGCCGGTGCTCATTGATATCGAGTCTCCCTTCAGTCAAGGAACTTGGGTGGGATATACCTCAACGCTCATTTTCACTCTAGCAGAAAGAATTGAAGCAAGAACACCACTTTTTGTGTCGATTGCCTCTTCGGAGGGTATTCTGCTTCCCTTGCAGGGT
>Ga0209491_10007393_pt1 | contig 14531 bp, 7 predicted proteins | sample BON02_FD_187213 | JGI IMG/M metagenome (GOLD analysis project Ga0209491, IMG submission 187213) | Freshwater microbial communities from Lake Bonney liftoff mats and glacier meltwater in Antarctica - BON-02 (SPAdes) (version 2) | ecosystem: Environmental > Aquatic > Freshwater > Ice > Glacier...
ATATATATTAAAAAAGGGGTTTAACCCTAACCCTAACCCTAACCGGATTTTTTATAAGTTTACACGATCGAGTCCTCTGTGCAGGTGCAGGTCGCTCACCTTCCGTTCCCTCCGATGACATCCCCTTATCTTGGTTGACCCGATGTGTTTGCTTGCGTGCTGTGCACGATATGCGGAGAGTGGAGAGTGCGCGACGCTCACCCTCCACCTTCCACCTTCGTTAGTCTAGAGCTATTGTCATTCGTAGGTACAGGTACAGAGAGTCAGCAGTCAGCAGGACCTTCTGCTGGTACTGATACCAACGCCACACAAACCACAAACAAAAAGCCAGACAATATTATATGTTTATATATTATGAAAACAATACGGTACATTAATATATATATATATATATATATATATAATATTATATATATATAGACTATTATAATAAATTATATAATTATTATTATATATATATATATAACAACTTAATAACATTAACAACGATCAATAAAGCCAGTAACAGTTAAGTTTAGCAAAGCCAAAAAAGGGCAAGCTATATATTATTAAACTAATACTTATTTATTAAATATATTATTAAAATTCAGTATCACACAGTATAAATTATTATTATTATTATATATATAAGTGTGCTAAATTACTAGCGCCTCGGCGCCGGCACTGTTTCTCGACTCTGACTCTAGACACTCTGCTGTTGTGTGGTGTGAGTTGTATGATATGTGAAAGATTAAAAAGAATAATACTGATTGGTATCGAAATCAGCTCCGCGCCTGCACCTCCCGCCCCTGGCATCTGGCATGGATGGATGGAGATGGAGAGCCATTTTTTCTATAATAACAAACGCCTCCCAGTTCCGGTTCAGACAGTGCTGCAGGTGCAAGCACGCAAAGAACAAAGCATACCCCCGGCTGAGCTCATCACGCACTATTGTTTCTATCATTGTTGTTAGCACAGTTGTCTAGACACCGTGGGGGTTCTGTGCCCGCCTTGTTTGTGTTTCGTCGTGTCGAGCGGCGTTCGCTTTCTGGTTCTTCTCCTTGCTTCTCCGTTGTCTGCTGTCTGCGCGCTGCGCACGCGCTGGCCGCAGCGCGCCCTGCGCCCACCGCGCCGCGCGCTGCGCCTCCGGAAGCTTCTCCTGCTGCACCGCGCACTGGGACCGTCTCAGTGCCCCGCGCTGGCAGCCCGCACGAAACCCAACAGTCGACCCTCAGTCCCTCGATGAGTTATAGATCTACGTGAAAGTGAAAGTAAAAGTGAAACTAACGCAACGTCAAATTCTCAGAGTGCAGAGAGACGAAACTTTCAGACAAAACTTGCTCAGCAGGGGTACCTCTGTCCGAGAGCCACAAGAGAGACGTACTTACTACTAGGTTAGCCCGAATAGCTATTTTATTAAATCTTGGGGTTGGGATAATATTCATACACATTATATAGCAGGGCGCACTCTCTACCAATATTAACATTTTTATTTTCACCCCCCCCCGCCCCTCCCCTCCTTTAATCTGCTTCCTATAGCTATAAGCTATACGTCCTATAACAACGTTTATATATTATATATATAATTATATATTATCATCGTAACATATAATTTTTTTAGTTTTATTATTATAACATTACAAATACCACATAATGTCACATACCACATACCACACCGGCCCACCTTACACTCGTAACTTACACCTAAGCCTACGACGTATGACATAATACTATAACTGCTCTAGCTATATATATTATAATTGACTAGAATGATATAGATACTCGTATAATGATATATTATCACATATAATATATGTATAATATAAGCTATTATATATATTTGTTATAATATAACTCACATAGCTATAACTATATTATCACAATTACAAATTACTATATATATGTTTTATAATTAAAATGCTAAGCTACGAATACCGAAACCGACGACCCGACGTCGAATGATAATCTATTTCAATTTTTTCGGTGTGATGATACACCTCGCTCCCTATGCATATCCCTCCTAGTATACTGGTTACCAGTCCCGTGTCCCTAGCCCTAGCAGTCCCTGTCCCTAGCCCTAGTACCAAAAATACGACTAGTACTTGCGCACCTTTGTTTAGCTTGCTATTAGCTTATATATAATACCTCAAAAAGCACATAATTAAACACATGCAACAATAACAGGTGCAGCATACATCATATACGCAGAGATGCTCCGGCCCCTCTTTCACAACCTCCCACGCACGCAGCCGCCAGCGGCACGCGCTAGAAAGCGCTAGCACTAGCATAGGTGTTAGTAGTAGGCTTCTATCTATTAAAAAGATCAACGATCAACAGCTCATCACACATATACACACACCGAGCTTCTCGTGATTTTTTTTTTTTAAATCTTATAAGCGCGCTTTAAGCGCAGAGAGGTATATAACATTAAACGGAAATGCTTCAACAGAAATAGACGCTATCCTATCATTTTGCCATTCGGGTTAGGGCTTCATTATCATTAACAAGATAACAACTTTATCGTCAAAATCATCAAAACACCCAAATCCGTCCCTCAGGCCTCGGGGAAAGGCTGGGCTAGACTGGGAACTAGCAGCCCTCCTGTCTCTAACTAAACGTTACTCTAAACGCTACAGGTACGTTTATGTTTGTGTGCCGCGTGCGTGTCCGTCCCTCCTTTCTTCCTCGTGCAGAAGAGCGCCTCTCTCTGGCGCTCGCAATACTATCACTATATGTGAGGGGTCCCTCGTGGTGGCTCGTGAACCTCCCTGTGTGTGTGTGTGTGTGGTGAGGGCACCCCGCGATCGCATGCATCAGGTCCCTGCCCGGCCCTTCTGCCAGCGGTGGATGCCGCCCTGGTTTGATCCTCCCCTCGACAGCCTCGCCGTGGCCACGCGCTCAGCGCTGCGGCGTCTGCGGAACCGCCTGCGCGTCGTCTGCTGCGCCATCGGCCATCGACGGCGTCATATACCTGCGGAGTGGGAGGGGTGAGGTGAGCTTAGGGTCTCACTGCACCGACGCCGCCGGTCACCCCCTCCCTCCCCGCCCCGCGACCTCTCGAATCCTCGCACTACCCCCCCTGGGCCGTGGCGCGCACCTGGGCAGCTCGGTCGCCGCGTCGGCTTCCGCCGGCGCCGCGGTCGGCGTGAATATCTTGAACTGGGGCACGGGCGGCTTGGGCTTGGGCGCGGGCAGCGGCATCGCGTCGGCGTTGAACGTGTCGACGTAGCACGAGGTTGGCTTGCGCCGCGCCGAGGATCGGCCCGAGAAGCGCGCGCCGTCGACGCCGGGGAAGCCGCCCGCCATCGGCGTCTGCGGCGCGCCCCCTCCCATCATGCCGGGGGGGCCGCCCGCGCTGTGGACCTCCGAGGGGGGCTCGCCGCCCATCGACGGCGGCGGCGGCGGCGCGGCGAGGTTCTCCTTGGCCCACTCATCGGGGTCGCGGTCGCCCGGAATCCAGGCCTTGTACTTCTCATTGTACTTGATGTCGCACTGGTCCTCGAGCTGCGTGTCCTTCTTGCCGGGCAGGAACGAGGCGATGGCGCGCAGCCCACTCAAGATGCCGCTGCGGCGCGGGCTCTCGTCGCCCAGCCCGACGCTCTTCCCGCGGGACGGCCGCGCCGACGCCGGCGTCGCCGCCGGCGCCGGGGCAGGCGGCTCCCGCGCAGCCTCGGGCGACGACGCTGGCTGCGCGCGCGGCAGCGCGGGCGTTCCAAAGCTCGAGCGGGCCGCCGCTGGCTCCGCCGCGTCTGAGCAGTCGAGCGGCTCCTCCTGCGGGGCCTGCTGCTGCGGCGGCTCGTACTGGCCGTAGCCTTGGTACTCCTGCTGGACCGTGGCGTGCTGCTCGTGGGGCTCCTGCGACGGCTCCGGCTGCGTCGAGCCGTCCCCACTATAGCCCGCGCCGGAACCTGCCGCGCCGTAGCCACCGTCGTAGCTGCCGCCGTTGAGGTCCGTGGCATCGCCCTCCGCCCCCTGCGACGCGTACCCCGGCTGGCTGTACTGCTCTGCGCCGTACTGCTCTGCACCGCACTGCTCGTACTGCTGCTGCTCGTAGCCGAGGGCGTGCTGCTGCTCCGGCTCGTCCGCCGGCCAGTCGAGCGCAATGCCGTGGGCCTGGAGGTGTTGGCTGAGCTGCTCGAAGCGCGCGGCGAACCCGGCGGTCCACGAGGGCATCGCGCGCGTGCGGCCGAGCTCGCGCAGGTAGAGCGCGGCCTGCGCGTGGTGGCCGCTCTCGCTGAGGGCGTGGGCGTAGAGGAGGAGCGGTGCGTGGAGGCCCGCGCCGTCGAACTCCGAGTCGAGCGAGGTGCGGCAGGCCACGTAGAGCTCCGTCGCGCGGATGCACTCGAGCGGCGGGAAGCCGCCCGACACCTCGTCGTACCCGAGCAGCCGGAAGCGCGGCGGCGCGGCGGCGGCGAGCGTCACTGGCGCCTCCGCCAGCAGGTAGCAGACGTGCGCCGCGCACGCGCCCTCGGTGTGCCTGATCCGGTCTCCCAGCTGCGTGATGACCTCGGTGTCGTCCGTCGTCGGGTTGGCGAGCATCATCGCCAGGTTCTCCGCCCACCGCCCCGCGGGAGACGCGCTCGCGCCCGAAACGTCGAGGACGGCGGTACCGCTGCCGGCAAAGAGCGAGTAGAGCGTCGAAAGCGGGCTGCCGCTCTGCGTCGCTTCGGCCGCGTACCTGAAGAGGGCGGGGTGAGAGGGGGCGAGGGGGGCGGGGCGGGTGGCTGGTCGGCTCACCTGGCCATGACGGTCTTCCACGTGGAGGCGTCCATGTGCGACGAGAGAAGTAGCGCGTCCGCCCACAGGCCCGCGGCCATCGCGTGCTCGCACGCCTCCTCGCGCTTGCCCCTCAGCAGGAGCGCCTCGAGCGCCCGCGCGTCGGCCTGCCGCTCCGGCTCGGGCTTGGCCACGCGCGCGAGCAGCGGCCCCGCCGGCGCGTCGGCCGTCGCGGCGCACTCGGCGAGGGCAGCGAGCAGCTGGTCGGCGCCGGCGTCGGCGCCGCTGCCGTCAAGGACTCCGTCCGACTCGCAGAGAAGGTGGAGGAGCCGCCAGAGCAGCCCGCGGGCGGTGGCGCGCCCGTGGGCCTCCGCGCGGCCCGAAGCGAAGGCCAGAAGCCACTCGCGCGAGCCAAGGTAGCGCTCCTCCGTCAGGGGGCCCGGGTACTCGGAGAGCAGGGCCGCGTCGTCGGCGAGCGGTGGCAGGCGCAGCGACGTGTCCGCCAGCCACGCGTCGAGGCTGCGCGCGAACGAGGAGTCCGCCTCCGTTGGCAAGATGGCCAGCGCGGAGGCGGAGTCGGCGGGCGAGCCGTCGCGTGTGTCGTTCGCGAGCCACGACACGCCGCTGCTCGGACTACTCGCCTGGGCCACCGGCTCCAGCTGCTCCTGGCTCGGCGGCTGATCGGGGCTAGGCCCCTGCTGCAACTCGTGGCCAGGCTGCTGCACATAGCCAGGCTGCTCGTAGCCCTGCTGCTGCTCGTAGCCGCCCTGCTGCTGCTCGTAGCCCGGCTGTTCGTAGCCAGACTGCTGCTCGTAGCCAGACTGCTCGTAGCCCTCCTGCTGCTCATAGCCCTCCTGCTGCTCATAGCCCAGCTGCTGCTCGTAGCCCGGCTGCTGATCGTAGCCCGGCCGCTGCTCGTAGCCAGGCTGCTGCTCGTAGCCCGGCTGCTGCTCGTAGCCAGGCTGCTCGTAGCCCGGCTGCTGCTCGTAGCCAGGCTGCTGCTCGTAGCCAGGCTGCTGCTCGTAGCCCGGCTGCTGCTCGTAGCCAGGCTGCTGCTCGTAGCCCGGCTGCTGCTCGTAGTCAGGCTGCTGCTCGTAGCCAGGCTGCTCGCAGCCCGGCTGCTGCTCGTAGCCCGGCTGCTGCTCGTAGCCCGGCTGCCGCTCGTAGCCCGGCTGCTCGTAGCCAGGCTGCTCGTCCTCCGGCTGCTGCCCGCAGCTGGGCTCGTAGCCCTGCTGCTGATAGATGCCCGTCAAATCTGCGGCGGCCGCCGCAGTACTCTTGACCTCTCCACTCATGGCCTCGCCCGCCACAGCGACGCCCTTGTCCGCGGGTGCCTCTGCGGCGGCGGCGGCGGCAGCTGCGGCCTCAGCCTCAGCCTCCTCCTCCGCCCACCTCGCTTCCTCCTCCTCCGCCTCCCGCTCCGCCGCCAGTCGCCCCGCCTCGTCCGAGTCTGTCTTAGCGGCGGGCGGTGCAGCTTCGGCGCACAGCTCCCTTTCGGGCAGCTCCCACGCAGACTCGCCCGTCTCTGTGTTGTACCAATACGGGTAGCCCTCCTCCGTCGCCGCGGCCACCCACGGCGCGGCGTCAGCCTCTGCCACGAAGGCGGCGGCGTACTCTGCCACTGCGACGGGCTCTTGCCGTTCGGGCTCGTCGCCTCCCACCGAGCCAGGCGCGTCGGTCCCCTTGTACTCCGCTCCCGTGTACGAGAGCAGCTGCTGCTCCGTCGCGTAGCGCAGGTCTTCCTGCGGAGGCGGAGGCTCGGGCTCCGCGCCTGGAAAGCTCCAACCATCCGTCGCCGCGTCGGCCGTCACGCCAACGGCAGTGGTGGCACTAGCGGCGGCCTCCGCCTCCTCCGCCGCCCACCGCACCTCCTCCTCCGCCGCCTCCCTCTCGGCCGCTACCCGATCGGCTTCGGCCTGCTGCAACGCAGCCGCCCCCGCTTCCGCCTCCGCCTCCTCCGCCGCCCACCGCGCCTCTTCCTCCGCCGCCTCCCTCTCGGCCGCTACCCGATCGGCTTCGGCCTGCTGTAACGCAGCCGCCTCCGCTTCCGCCTCCGCCTCCTCCGCTTCCCACCGCGCCTCCTGCTCCGCCGCTTTCCTCTTGGCCGCTACCCGATCAGCTTCGGCCTGCCGCAACGCTGCCGCCTCCGCTGCTGCCGCCTCCGCTGCCCACCGCGTCTCCTCCTCCACGACCACCCTCTCAGCCGCCAACCGCGCCGCCTCGGCCGCCGTGTTTGGCGCGGGCGGCTCTGCGCTGGTGTGCTCTGCGCCGGTGTGCTGTGCCGTGTCGCCGCCTTCGTGCCGCCGAAGAGCGGTGCCGCCGTTTCCATTTGAAACAACGCCGTCAGAGGTGACGCCGTAGGGTGGCTGCGGCGCTGCCCACTCCTCCTTTGGCGACCCCTCGGCGGGCGCGCCGAGCCCCTTGGAGCTCTCGGCGAAGAGACCGTCGAGGTCGTCGAGGGTCTCGTCCACCCGGGGCTCGGGTTCGTCCAACCGCTGCGGAGCTTCGGCGGTGGGTTCACTCCAGACAGACTCGTTCGTAAGATAGTTGTACCAGTATGGATAGCCCTCCGGCGTCTCACCAGCCACCCACGCGCTCACAGGCTCCTCCGAGCCCGCCGCCGGATCGGCGCCCAACAGGACGGCCGCACCATCGGCTGGGAGAGCCTCGGCCGTGGCGCCGAACAGGCTCGAGACGGCCGCGCCCTCGGACGGGAGAGCCGTGGCCGCGGCCTCGCTGCAGTCTCTCGGCTCGACATTTGGCGCCGAAGCAGCGTCCGTAGCGTAGTCCGACTGAGCCTGGGCCTCGGCCTGTGCGGAGGCCGCCTCCGCCGCCTTCGCCTCCGCCGCCGCCTCAGCCCACCTTGCCCCCTCCTCCTTCTCAGCCGCTAGCCGATCAGCTTCGGCCTGCTGCAACACGGCTGCCGCCTCCGCTGCCGCCGCCCCAGCCGCCGCCTCCTTCTCAGCCGCTAGCCGATCGGCTTCGGCCTGCTGCAACTCAGCCTGCTCCGCCGCCTTCGCCTCCACCGCCGCCTCAGCCCACCTTGCCGCCTCCTCCTTCTCAGCTGCTAGCCGATCGGCTTCGGCCCGCTGCAACACGGCTGCCGCCTCCGCTGCCGCCGCCCCAGCCGCCTCCTTCTTCTCAGCTGCTAGCCGATCGGCTTCGGCCCGCTGCAACACGGCTGCCGCCTCCGCTGCCGCCGCCCCAGCCGCCTCCTTCTTCTCAGCTGCTAGCCGATCGGCTTCGGCCTGCTGCAACTCAGCCTGCTCCGCTGCCGCCGCCTCCGCCGCCGCCTCCTCCGCTGCCCACCGCGCTTCCTCCTCCGCTGCCTCCCTCTCGGCCGCGAATCGCGCCGCCTCGGCCGCCGTCAGTCGAATCCCCTCGCCATCAGTGCCCGAGACGGACGGAGCGCCAAAGAGCTCCGACGCCGCCATCGCCTCGCCCTCAATAAAGAGCGCTGGGTTGAGGGGCGCGGCCCCCGGTGACACCCCTTCCGGCGGGGCCGCTGACGACGGCGCCGCGGTTGATGGCGCCGCGATTGGAGGTCCCTGCTGCGGCGAGGCTCCTTGCTCTGGCGCCTCGGCCAGCCTCTCTCGCGCCGCCGGCGAGCCGAAGATATCCGAGACACCGAAGCCCGACGAGTCGGCAAACGGGTCCGCACTCCAACCACCGGCCTCCGCCGCAGCCAGCGCTCCGTTCGGCGGTGCAAGCGCTTGCTGCTGCGTCGCACCTTTGGAGATATGTGCTGGGCTGTTGGGGACTGGAGAAGCTGAAAACGGGTCGTTTGCCCACCCGCCAGCCACCCCGTCTGCAGGTGCGAGCGGTACAGCTGGTTGGCCGTCGTGCACGGTGGCTGGCGAGGCCGTAAAGGGGTCGTCCTCTGCCCACCCACCCGCGGAGCCGTTGGGTGCAGCCGCGGCCGTCTGTGGCGAGGCCGAAAACGGATCGTCTTCCAACCACCCACCCGCCGCCGAAAGGTCCGCAGGCCGCGGCTCGGCAGCGCCGCCAAAGAGGTGGGAGGCGTCAAAGCCACCGGTGGACGCCCCAAAGACTCCGAGGCCTTCTCCCCCGGTGGGCGCCGGCGGGCCAACGGTGCTGCGTGCAACCTCGGCATCCAGGGCGACGCCATCCGCTGTGTGCGGCGGCTGGCTTTGCGGCTGGTACTGCCCTGGGACCATGTGTGCCACCGCCGACTCTGGGGCACTCTGGGGCGCGGGTGGCCGGCCAGAAGACAGTGCGCCGTGCGCGGCCGCCTGACCAAAGGCGCCGATCCCCTGTGCCCGAGTCGCACCAAGCGGCGGGGACGGGCCGGACGGGCTGGGAGTCTCCACGGACGGAGAGAAGAGGTCGCTATCCCCCGCGTCGCCGTCGTCGAAGAAGGAGATGGTCGGCAGGCTCATGACGCCGGGTCGCCGGCGCGCCGTCTTGCGGCGGGCGCGCGCCAGAAATAGATGCCTTGGCGCCTTTGTTAGGCCGACGTTGAGAGGGCCCGCGTGAAAGCTCTCAAAAAATGACTACAGCTCACCGCCCCACGTTCCATGCGGCGATCGGCGGCAAAGAGCAGGGCGGTGGCCGCTACATCGCGGGCGTCACGCGCGTCCACGTGCATGACCTCGCGGGACAGATGACTCTGAAGAAGAGGTGCGCCGCCGGCGTATGCCGCCCGCTTGCTCAACCGACCGCTGAGCCGCGCAAGCCCCGCCTCGCAGAGCACCAGGCCAGGGCACGCGGGATGAGCTGCGCACCAAGGACATGCGCGCCGAGCTCGAGCAGCGCGAGCTTGAGCACTTGAAGGCCATTGGCAAGACGCCCGCGGCCAAGCCGTTGCTTATGCCGCCGCCAGAAGACGACGACGAGGAGGACGAGGGCGGCGGTCTGATCATCGACCCAGAGGATGCCGACGACAGGCAGCCCCCGCCGCGCTCGTTGGCCGCCGCCGGTGAGAGCGCGGACGACGAGGACGATGACGATGACGACGATGACGAGACGGAGGAGCTGATGCGCGAGCTCGAGCGGATCAAGAAGGAGCGCGCGGCGGAGGCGGCGAGGCAGGAGCGCGAGACGGCGGAGACAGATGCGAGAGAGGCGGACTCGGCCATCTTGCAGGGCAACCCGCTGCTCGACCCCACCCGACTCGGAGCCTCTGCAGGGGGGGCTAGCTTCAGCGTCAAGCGGAGGTGCGCCGCAAAAATAGCCACGCTAGGCGGCGCACGCGCGCAGTGGTGGCGTGCCCCGTGCGGCACCGCGCGTGGAGGAGCAAGGGCATGGCCACTCAGATGTTTTTGGCCACGGCATGAGGTAGAGTTGCTCGGCCCGCCGACACCTTGTTTCCCCGCAGGTGGGACGACGACGTCGTTTTCAAGAACCAAGCGCGCGAGCCCAAGAAGGAAGCCCGCCGCTTCATCAACGACACGGTCAGAAACGACTTCCACCGCAAGTTCCTTCAGCGCTACGTCAAGTGAGCGCGCCCTAGGCCTTGTGGACGGCAATCGCATTGCAGCCTTCAAAAATTGTAGGCTGTCTCACGGCCTGTATCCTGCTGTGTGCGTGGGCGTTGTTTCCCATGCCCCGTCTCTTTTGGCTTGTGGTGCCTGTCGGGGGTTGGGTGGGGCGTGCAGCTGCCTGTGTCTGAGCCCGAGTGTGGCATATCCCCCATGCACCGCTTCGGCCCCCTGAAGGGGCTGGCATCTTTTTGGTTTCTTGTGGTGGCTGGCATCTTTTTGTTTTCTCAAGCCTCGCAGCGGAGAACAACGGTGGACGATGGAGAGGAACGCGTGTCGGTGGCGGGTTTGAGAGCGCTTGGGTTATGGCGGGGGTCGGTACCGGTCCACCTCCCCAAAACTCCAGTATAATTATAGCTTGTGGTGGAGAGTGTGTAGTTAATTGATAGATATTATTATTATAATTATATTGTTTTATATTTATATATTTAATTTGAAATAATTTGTGTGTGTTTGTGTGATTTTATTATATATATATTAAAAAATGTAGTAATAATATATATATATATATATCCAAATCCAAAAACACACGACATTTTAAATTTTCAAATTCTAAGCACGTGAGCACCACGAGCAGGCCCAGAGGTCAGAGTGAGAGCGGCGAGCAGCCAGGGGCCAGCGCGCCAGCGCCAGCAGCCAGCAGCGTCAGCGTTTCGCATACATATATAGCGTATGCGTATAGCGTATAGTTAGCGCGTATAGCAGCAGTAATATACATATACGCATACGGCATACATAGTACATAGACATAGACGACATAGACATAGGTAGACATATCTACTATAATTATATTACTATTATTACTATTGCACTGCTAATATGATTGTCACGCAGTCGCAGTAGTCACACTGCTGTAGTACGTACCTATGTACCATAACCATGTATGATGATTATGAATGACGACTATGCTCTATACACTATGTGCATATGTGCAGATGCTAAGCATGAGCGAGATTATACGAGATACGAGCTGCGAGACAGAGCCTATGTCGCCCTATCTAATATATCGAATATATCTATACTATACTATACCTCTACTATCTACATGTACTAGAGGTAGAGGCTTCTATCTACCTCTCCCTCTCGACTCTCTGTCTACTGTCTAGCTCGATAGGATAATCATCATTGACATTGACATAGCATCAATCATCAATTAATAACCATACACACACACGTACTAGTACTAGCAGTAGCAGAGTAGCTATAGATATAGATAGTACTAGTACTGGTACTACCAGCTGGTACCACAGTACCAGTATACTAGCAGAGTAGTGTTACTGTATTAGCCTGTATTAGACACGTACGTATAATATTATTGTGTATTGTTACTGTCCGCCGGGCTAGCTACAGCTACTATAACAGTACTAGTCATTTGTCGTTTATAGTCAATAGCCACTTTTTTTTTAATATAGATTTTTTTTTTAGCAATCGCAATAGCAGAGTATATAATAGTTATTTATTATATATATAGCTATAGCTATATAATATAGTTATATATATACTATATAGTATATAGCAGCTGTTTTTTTGCGCGTGGCGCGCTCTGGCGCGGGCCACTTGCAGCTAGAGCGGCACGGAGGGGGACGGGCCGAGGCGGGGACGGGCAGAGGCGCGCGAAATGCGGACGAGCTATAGCTATAGCTATAGTTATAGTCGAGTAGACGAGAGAGGGGGAGAGACTACATGCTAGCGGAGCGGACGCAGGGCGCGCCGTGCGTGGCGAGAGACTCGGCCTGTGTGCATCTGCCTACGCATGCGCGTGTCTGTGTGGCATGGTATACGACCTGGTTCGGGAAAAGTCGGGGGGGGGGGTATCTCAGCCTGAGTGATTTAAACCGACAGGCGGTGGGTCCGCGGCGGCAGCTGTCCACCGAGAAAGCTCGCGCCGATTCGGCGAGCTCATACGGTACGGCGCGCCGGCCACATCTGAACGGAGCGACATGCACGACTGGTTGTCCTTTTGCCTGCCGCACGCGATGATCATCTCGGGGTCGAGTTTGTGCAACACGAGCGTCTTGGGGTTGGCGCATCGGCGCTCGACGAGGCGCAGCTGCTCCGCCGCCGGCGCCAGAGCCTCCGTGATGGCGTGACCGTTGCGCCGGTTTGCGAACGGAACCACGGGAAGCTTTGCGATGTCAAACGGTAGCTCGGACGCCCAATGTCTCCCCGCTCCTGCTCGTGCCTCAGCAGCACCCTCGCCGCCACTGGTTGTGCTGCCGCCGCCGCCGCCCCGTTGATGCACGTTGGCTGCGGGCACGTGCGCTGTGAGGCGGCCAGCGTGCGAGTCTGAGTGCGTGGGGGGCCCCGAATCTCCACGCGCCGATTCCGCCGCCGGTTCTTGCCGCCAGTGTAAGAGCAGGCTGATGGTGGCGTCCTCCGCCGACGGGGTTGGCTGGAGGCGACGGGCATTGCGCACGGCTCTCTCGGCCAGGTTGCGAGAGAGCACGTAACCTGCCCCCGCCATGGTCGAGACGGGGAACCGCCAGCCGCGCTCGCACCGCGCATCCCTGTAGGCTTCGCCCAGCGTGGAATTGAAGAGCGGCACCAGGTCGCCTCCGATGCAACGCTGCGGAAGCCGCGCTCCGGCGTACAGGCCAGTGGACCGCGCGTCCCCCTCGACAGACCCTGCCAACTCGCGCCAGATCCGCGGAGCCCAGCGCTGCACCTCCCAGCGCCGACTGCGCAGCGCCGACCCGCGCCAGCTCTGCCAGCTGTGCAACCACTGAAGCAGCGCGCCCGTGCACACAAACGCGTCGTCGTCTGTCTTGAGCAGGAAGGAGAATGCCAGGCCAGACAACTCCACCGCCCAGCGCAGCGATAGGAGCACCTGCGATCGGTGGTGTGCAGCCAGCCGCTCTCACGCCAGTGACAGGGCATGTGCGAGGGGGCGGTCAGGCATGCACAAACGAGCGGCACCTTCAGGATTAACCCGCGGGGCGGGCGCGCGGGTGCCGCGCACCTTGCGCGACAGCTCCCTGTAGCTCTCTTGGCAAGGCAACACCAACTCGTCGGTGCCCTCTCGTCGCAGGATGGCCTCGGCTGCCATTTCCAGGTCTCTGGCCGGCGGTGCCATCGCGTTTGACATTTCAAGATCGCTGTCGTTGCGGAAACGTTGCAGCCCCAGCACGAAGCGGAACAGCACGCTGCATCCCGGCTCGAAGTGTGCCCACGACGAACGAAGAACCGCTCGGCGTGCCGTGCCGTTTGGCGTGGGCGTCGACAGGGTGAGCACCAAGAGGTCGTAGTGCAGGCAAGTGCCCGTCATGGAAGGCACCATGGGAATTTTCTTCACATGAATACGATGCATGAATAGAATAATAGACCGCCTCCTTCGCGGGGTGTTGTTCTGTTGTTGTTGGCGTGTGTGTGTTCGGGGATGTTGTTCTCTGTCGTTGTGTGTGTGTGTGTGACCTGTTGATATATTTACATGAAAAAGAAAGCCAATACTGAACAGTGTAAGCTAATAAGTATAAAGTAAGTACAGCAGAGTAAGTACTGAGTACATACAGAGAAAGAACAGAGCAGTAACAAGAGAGAGTCGTAGAGAGTAGCTTGATTTGTTCGCCGACTTGACCAGGGACAGGGACAAACGAGCAATGAAGGAGCCAATTATATGTATATATAAGTAAGTAATGGTGGCGAACAAGTAGGTCGCGAACGAACCTCTACCTCTATATCTATATCTCTATAATAATAACATTTAATTTTAGTTGCCTAAGTCGGTGTCGCTTCTTCTAATAACCTTAATTAATGTTAAAAGGTTAATAGTATAGATAATAGTTCTGAAACGTATACGTATAAGCGTATACATATAACCGTATCCGTATATAAGTATAAGGCATTATTATAAGGCTATACGAGTAAGGCCCTTAGAGGGGAACACTCTCACTCTCTGCTTTATGCTTTATCCTGGTGGCACCCTGCTTCAAAAATCTTTTAATTAGAAGCTGGGTACCCAGCAAGGGGGTCCGGACCGCGGCTAAAATAAAACGATGGCGCCCCCGCTGGTATTTTTCGAAGCGCGCGAACATCGCGCGTTCGCCGCCGACCGAGGTCCGATGCGGCCTGGGCGCGTGGACCGAAGGCGGCCCTGGCTAGAGGCCCAGGCACAGGCCCGATTGGGGCGGAGACCGGGGCCGGGGCGCACGCGCCAGGGGCGTGCCGCGCGGGCTTGTGCTTCTGGGGCCATTTTGGCGCCCATCTGCTGACTTTGAGCATGGATTCCCAATCTGGGGGACTCTGGGGGCCGCTGATACTTGGCATGCGCGTCATTCACTCTATGGAGCGACGTATGGCCTAATCCCCAAGTCTCACAGCGTGCGCGCACCCCGCCCA
>Ga0209491_10007395_pt1 | contig 14530 bp, 12 predicted proteins | sample BON02_FD_187213 | JGI IMG/M metagenome (GOLD analysis project Ga0209491, IMG submission 187213) | Freshwater microbial communities from Lake Bonney liftoff mats and glacier meltwater in Antarctica - BON-02 (SPAdes) (version 2) | ecosystem: Environmental > Aquatic > Freshwater > Ice > Glacier...
TGAATCCGGATTTTCGGCTGCACGTGACGCAAGGAATCCTCGAAAATGCATCACTGTTTCCCATGCAACCTCGCCTGTACATCGCTAGCATTCTGCTGCTGAGGCTCATGTGCCCGGTTTCGTGTGTGGAAAGCGCCCTAGACTATCTGCTGCAGCAGTTCTCGGCGATGGCGTTGCGTGTGGATTCCAGCGATGCACAGCAGTGTGATACAGGGATGGAAGTGGAGTGGACTAGCCCGGCCTTCTCACCCACAACCAGTCAAGCATCAGATTGGCAAGAGCGGCAGCACATGGAGAACACGCTCACTCAGTGCATCGAACACATTGTCACGCGACAGGATCTTGCCAAGAGCACCGAGAATTACGTAGCACTCAAGTTGTGTCTGGGCGACATCGCATCGGCCGGAATTGCCATTGTATTGGAGGGGCAGCTTTGCAGTACCGACATCCATCAGGATATGAATGACGATAGGGTTGTCGACACTCGCGCACAGACGCACATGAACACGTGTTGTCTGCTCAGTAACATATTGCCACGATGTTCGGGTGTCACAGAAAAGGAGTTGCTGGCTATCCTGGACTATGTACAGCACCTGGCGAACGCATCTCTGCTGAGCATCTTGTCATTCAGTATTGTGACTCTACTTTCCCGTTTGGTGTCTATGTACAGGGCCGCCAGACAAGCTTTCAACCCTCCTGTGCTGCAGAATCTACTTGAGCTGTTGCACACCACAATGCACACTACTGGGCATAACTTTTGCAACGAAGAAAGCGTCTTGGTTCTCGCCGAGTGTGTCATGTGCATCCTTGTCGAGCAAAGGCCGCAACTATCGTGTGGGGCGTGGGATGTCATGTCGGAAATCTGTTCTGGGCAGCTCCGACACAAACAGGATAACAACCTGCCGTGTCCAGACGGCCTGGTGGAAGCCTTGATCATCAGCGCGCAGCACACATCGGACGTGACGTTTGGAACTACGCTGAGCTCGATGAAAAGCATCTATGAACGTTTCGGGTCGGTGGCGGGCATGAACAGCCGGAAGCGACGCCAGTTTATTGACCTGCTGAAGATTCCACTGTGCCGCGGGTTAATTTTCCCCAAAGCACAAATGAAGCAAATATTTTCTGATCTTGGTGTGATCAAACATGCCGAAGAGTTTGCACACCTATTCTCGCGCCTCGAAAACAGCAAGGGCAGACACACGTGCGGCATGCTCTCCGTTGTACACACGCTGTTTTTACTGGTGCTCTTTCAAGAGTCAGAGTATAGCACCAAGGACACAACACTGCGTCTGTGCGCGAAAATTATGTCGGCCCCGAATGTCAGGGAACCACATCGTATACGCACATACTCTATGATGGTAGAGTTGCTCGGCCGGTATCATCGCTGCAGCATGGACGGAATATTTCCAGGAACCGCATGCGCCATGTGTCCGGCGTTGATCCTGCATCTTGTCCGAGCGATCATCCCACTGCCCAACAGAATCGTATACAGCGAAGTCCCGCTCATACTGTGCATCATTTCTGCCCTGCTGACACACGGGCGCTTCATGTGCTTGTGCGAAAAAAACACCTCTTCCGGGGGTCCAGGGTCGGTGGCCTGTAGAGAGATATACACTTTCTGTGCCGGTGTATTGGCAAATTTCAAGATTATGGCCGCAACCGCTGTACACCGACACGGTGTACTACTGGTGCAGCGTATCATACGCCGTCTGTTGACGTCACCTGTTCATCGCCACGACATTGCCACACCGTTCATTTCGAAACAGTTCTTACTTGAACGTCTTGACGACGTGCGACGTCTCATCATGGAGCATCCCGACACCTTCCCCACTTGTGCGCATGTCAACGGTCTTGCTGACAATGACGCGATTCGCGATTTGTTACGCGTTCGGGTGTGAGGGGGACCGTGTCATCGGGCTGTATATGTATATTTCGATTTTCAGAATCAGTGTATCGGCAGCACTTGGCTCCCAAAAATTGCGTCAAATCCACACTTTGAGTCAGAAATAGCACTTATGCCCACGCCTATTTGATTGGCCGGGGTAAAAAGACATTGGTATATAAAGTTGCCCCACTCTCTGTAACGTGTTTCGGTTGGGACATCATGTCGTCATGTGGTCCACCAGACAATATGCCCCACAATGCCGGAGTGTGGTTTTCGCGTTTCAAGGACATGTTTGCACGATACGATGCGAGTCCTGACAAGCTGCAGCTCTTTTGTGTGTCATGGGACAGACTCAATGCCCAAAACCTGGGGTCCAAAATGTTTGGCATCTTCGAGACGCCTGCTCATTATTTCCGCGTTATCCAAAGCATGCCAGCAGGAACGGTGTGCGGATACGAGATTATCTTGGAGGGAACACGCTGCAAGCTGTACATGGATGTAGAGTGGGAGACACACGGGGTCGAAGACGTGGCCGCCCGCGACACCGTGCATGCAATCTGTGCGGCTGTGACGGCAAGTTGCAAGCGACGTTTTCGCACCACTGCTACCTCTGCTACCTCTGCTACCTCTGCTACCTCTGCTACCACTGCTACCTCTGCTACCTCTGCTACCACTGCTACCACCACCCCCGCCAGCATCGATGTGAACACAAAGACCGACCATTTCCCGTGCAGCAAAAAAGCCGAAGCGACCGAGGTTCTCGCCAGGAAGCGAGAAAGTGACGCGGCCTGGCATGATCTTGAACTTGACTTTTACGTGTCGACCTGTTCCAGGATGAAGAATCAGTCGATCTTCAAAAACTCTTTTCACATTGTCGTCAACAACGTCATTTTTCCGAATAATCACGACGGGATGATGAAGGATTTTGTGATGCAGCTCGATTTTCCAAGCTGCATCGACAAGGCAGTGTATTCGAGGAACCGCTGCATCCGCACCGAGCTTTCGGCCAAATCTGGGCAAATGGCATGTTTCCAAAACATTGCAAGTCTGCCTCCCGACCACACTTCCGCTGACCGAGATCAACTCCTCCTTGCATCCTTGATTACGGTTTTTGACGGTACGCTGCCGTGTGTTTGTTACCGAAAACAGGAAGAGACAGACGCACTCAGCACGATGAAATTCAAGGCCAAGCGAAGCGCAGAGTTAATTCGCACAGACATAGGTAAGAAACCCAGAACAGCCGAATCCAACTCGAGTGTCCATCCCCTCCTCGACGCGTATTTTCAGCATATTTTCTGCGATGACGCTCTGACGAAAATCTCAATCCGTGCAATCCGCGAAACCGACTGGCTACCACCGGCTGTTGAGCTTCTCTTGCAGCTGAAGATTGTGTGCTCCGATAATATACATTTTGTGTACATTGACAAGCCCAAATGGTGCATCAGCCAACTGATGAATGCGGTCAAACACAGACACCACTCCAACAATGCTTGCGCTGTGGCCGTGTTGGTAGATGGGAGGACGGACTTTTATGCGCGCTGTTACTGCTGTCAATCATGCGCATACGCGAAGCTCGCCACCTTCGACGAAAAAACAAAGATGCTACCCAGCCTCTACAGCAACGAGGCGTTCCGCAGGGTAGTTCACAGTCCATACGGCATCGACTGTGTCAAGGACTCAGTCAATCGCAAACGCGTGGCTGCACTATTCCGACAGACGCAGCGGGTTGTCAAAGACAAGCTTGCTCATGCTGGCAGTGCCACGGCATTTACTGCGAGCCTTCGTTATCTGTGGTGTAAGTACGTCGAGAGCGCGGTGCGTGGCTGGTTCTTCATCTCAGAGCCATGTCTTCCTGCAGACTGATTTAGAAGGCCGATTCCACTTGTTAATAGACAGATTCTGAAAGTCGAGCCCAGTATGGGCAACTCCTCTCTGAGTAAGGTCTTGGCAATTTTATTGCTGCTATATAAGTAAACAGAAGAATGTGTGATGTCACTTCACATCTCGGGCTCATCACTTTTTATTTTTTAAGAGTGTTTCCACACCATGAACTTGTTAGATATGCTTGAAAACAGAGCGGGACAGGACTTGACCGATCATATCATGTGCTATTTGCCGGACCAAGAACATGCACATCGCATGCACTTGGTCTCGAAACGCATGCATTCACTTGTCCCCCGTAACAGCGTTCCCGTGAAATTTAACATGAGAGACATGGCCAACGTTGCAGTTCGCACGCGGTACTTGCAGCATCTCGACGACAGGATTCGGACTGTATCAAACGTCAGGTCATTTTGTGTGCACATGCAAAACGTGGCCTCGGCCGAAGACGCCAATGATGTGCTGAGTGAATTTTTGAAACTCAAGACACGAGCCCCACGAGCACTAAGTGGTCTTTATCTGTACATGCCGGAGAGTAAAACAATCGCGCACGCCGAAACCCTGATGACGGCGTTCCTATCACCGCATACGCCACAGTCTAACCTGGGTCTGACTGGTCTAGAACTCAGTTTTCACGACAACGAGGAGATGCGCGCACCGGAATTTGTGCGCAGACTGACAAAGCTGGAGCACCTCGCGCTCCAGGACAGACATATCCGGCTGTTTTCAGCTCCGTTTCAAGACCTCGTGGGCCTCAAGTCGCTGGTGATATATGCACTACAAATTGCAGCGCCGGGTTATTTCTGCTGCTTGCCAATGTGTGTGTGTGTGTGGTCGTGTGCTCGATGTGGTCCCCCGCCCGAAGCACAGAAGAATCGAGGATGTTGCAACCTCAGAAAAGTAAAGACAGAAGAGGAAAAGCTACATTCATTTGAAACTTATTATGTCCTGAGAGTGAGAGAGAACAAGCTGCCCTGCCCCGTCCCTCCTAAAACTCGACTTGCCAAAACAGGTTATTGGAAGTCGCTGGAATACGATGAATGATGACAACCAGCCAGTCCTCGAGTTTCCGACCTTTATCAGCACATTGACTCAGCTCGAGCTGCTGGACATGAGCAATTTTTTCGAGTTCACGGGTGTACGCCAACACAAAACAGTGGACTTGCAGCACCTGACTGCGTTGACAAAGCTCGATCTGTCCAGCAATTATCTGTCACAGGTAGCGCACCGCCGAGCACCAGCATATTGTTGCCGATGTTTGCACGAAGACTGCTGATTTTTTTGCTGCTGTCGTGTATCCGGACGACTGACATTTGTTTTGCGTCTGCACGTGTAGATTCCGGAAAACATATCGCTCCTCGTCAATTTACGTTTCCTTGACATTTCCGACAACTGGTTTGATGACATTGACATTGATTTTAGTGGCATGACAAGCTTAACACATCTGTATGTAAATAGTGAGGCGGTCTTCTACATCGACGTCGAGATACAGATCATCGACGACAGTTTGTGTACATTGATGCACCTGAAGGTCCTCTGTTTCTGCAATACTTTACTTTTCAACCTGCCAGAACAGATTGGCAACCTGGTCAACCTGGAGGTGCTGGATTTGACTGCCTCAAACCTCGTGCAATTACCAGACTCAATCACAAGGCTCACTAACCTGGTGGAGCTATGTGCAACGGCCAACCATTTCTCAGAGTTACCTCCAAATTTCGGCAACTTACGCGCGCTGAAAATATTGGAACTGGCACACAACAACTCTGTGCTCACCCTGCCACCTAGCTTTGTAAACCTGACACAACTCTGTGAGCTCAGTGTTCCCGTCCGGCAGCGTTGCGTGAAACCGCCTGGATACCAAGACTTTGTCGCAACATTGCTGTCAACCCAGTGCACGTATGAAGAAGCCGGACAGCACATGTGAAGAAGAGTGTTTGTTACATGTCATCGGGGTGTTTAAACGTGGACTGAAGTGAAAGTGTGCATTTGACTGTTTCTGTTTTGGGGTATTGTGCCAGACATACCAAGACTTTGTCGCAACATTGCTGTCAACCCAGTGCACATATGAAGAAGCCGGACAGCACATATGGAGAAGAGTGTTGAATACACGCGATCAGGGTGTTTAAACGTGGAATGACGTGAAAGTGTGCATTTGACTGTTTCTGTTTTGGGGTATTCTGCCAGACATACCAAGACTCTGTCGCAACATTGCTGTCAACCCAGTGCACGTACGAAGAAGCCGGACAGCACATATGAAGAAGAGTGTTGAATACACGCGATCAGGGTGTTTAAACGTGGAATGACGTGAAAGTGTGCATTTGACTGTTTCTGTTTTGGGGTATTGTGCCAGACATACCAAGACTTTGTCGCAACATTGCTGTCAACCCATTGCACGTATGAACAAGCCGGACAGCACATATGAAGAAGAGCGTTGAATAAACGCAAACAGGGTGTTTAAACGTGGACTGACGTGAAAGTGTGCATTTGACTGTTTCTGTTTTGGGGTATTGTGCCAGACATACCAAGACTTTGTCGCAACATTGCTGTCAACCCATTGCACGTATGAACAAGCCGGACAGCACATATGAAGAAGAGCGTTGAATAAACGCAAACAGGGTGTTTAAACGTGGACTGACGTGAAAGTGTGCATTTGACTGTTTCTGTTTTGGGGTATTGTGCCAGACACTTTGTATGTTGCAATGTGCTGTTGTCCGACATGACGAGCGTCGCAGAGGTTGTCAATGTCGTCAGCAGTTTCTATGTTATGGTATTGACTCGGTGGACGAGTGTCATGAGCGTTAGTATCACCAGCAGGTTTCCAGATCATGTCACATCCACTTTTTTTGTGAGGTGTGGTTATGTTTGTTCCCAGGACACCTAGAAAGAGCACGCCGAGGCCGCCAAAGAAAAAGACCCAGTTGCGCACAGAAAAGTGGGCGGTTTCGTCGTAAAATACCGCGCCGATGATGATGTTGCCGACATACCAAAAAACGTAAAAGTTTGGAATGTGGTAGAGGATGTCATTTACTGCGAGCGACGCGTTGATGAGGTAGATCTGCAACGGCATTGACACTGCGAATACCACGAGGATGACTGCGACAAACGGATCATTGAACTGGTCTTGTCCAGAGAGGGTGACAAACAAGAGGCCCGAGAATGCCTTACCAAACAACGCAGTGAAATTTCCGACGACGGAACCGACGACTACGTAGAGCAGTCGAATGTACTTGCTCGGACCGGACTCTGTCGTGTCTGGATTTTTGCGACAGTTGACACGGGTTCTGGCGTCGACATACAGAACGACCAGGCTGGCTAACACAAAGCAGCCCAGACTCACCAGGAGAATCACTACCTGTATTTTCCGATAGTGTTGCATGAGACGCGGCAACGTCCAGTCATTTGGGGTGTGGTCTGTGCCGAGAACCATCAAAACAATCCCAGTGACGATGCACACAATTGAAATAATGTCGTACTTCGTGACGACCTCGTGGAGCACGAAATGAGCTGCTAGAGGGTTGACCACCAGCGACCAACTACCCAGCAAAGTCACCACAGACAAAGGTGCAACACCCAGCGCTATGAAGTCACATACGTTGCCAAGAGCGAAAACACACAACCCGGTGACCCATATACACGAGACACGATGGAGAAGTGTGCATCTGCTTCGGCTCGACACCTTGCCATCCACCAGTATTCTACTTTTCTCGTCCGGTTCTTCCCGTTCGACTCGCAGTGAGTTTTTGCGGGATGTGCTATGCAGTTTCCACAGACATAGTCCCAGCGACTGCAACGAGGCGCCTACGAGCGCCAGCATAATTCCATACACGAATTGTGCCGTGTAGCCAAATCCATTATTCAGACTGGTATCGTATGGGGCTTTGACTGCACGCACCAAAAGGGATTGCTTGCGCATTGTCTGGTACAACTACAAACGAGGTGGGTGTGTTCTCGCATATAATGCTTTTTATATACAAACCTAGTTTTCAACTTGTCAATGTGTACATAAAGATATTCGTCGTCTTCAGCACACAGATATGTTGTGTGTCCGTGCCTAGTATCACCAATCGCCCAAGCACTTGCGAAAGAGGTGTTTTGCTGTGGTCTTAAGCGAATCGACTAGTGTTGGTACAGTTTTGTTCTCTGCTACTGTTTCCCACACGTATCCATGTGTGTTGGCTTGTGCTGGCAGAAAAACCGTATCTCTGTAGAACCTGCTGAATGCGTTGACGTGCAAAGACTGGCTGTCGAGCCTCTCCAAACGAAGCATTTCTGTACACTTGGCCAATCTCTGCTGTGTTTCGTTCCAACAAAGAAATGTCGTCGCTGTACACAACAGCTCCGCAAATTTCGCCCACTAAAGACTCGAGAACTCGCACGCGTCGCTGTAGCGCGGCGAAATCTGCCTCAGAATGTTTCTGTGGTCCATATCGTACGCGCGGACGCAAAGCAGGGCATGGAGGTATCGGAGGACATACGTCATTGTCGTCGGCTTGGTGAGAAAATTGTGCCAAGATACGCTGTCTATGCAGCTTTATGCCCCATCTAGCACCGCAACAACCACTGCCAATTCCTGACAATTTGTGTCTTGGTGCGTGTGCACTCTGCGAAACAAACGAACAAGAGAACGTAGCAGAGAATAAGAGAGCGCAAATAATCCGCATCAGAGCTGTGGTTCTGCAGCACATTATTCAACCCTGACAGTCACCACAGATTAGCACTACACTGGGTCTTGTCTACACACGATGCATTATATATGCTACGGTGGGACGCTTTCCGAAAATAGTGACGCTCTCCAAAAATAGTGCCAGCGAGTTCAGACTAGAAAACATGTTTTATGGCGTTTTTAATGAAAATCAAACGTTTTTGTATTTTATTGTTGCGTTTGTCTCTATATGCACTAACGTGTGCTGTGTGAATATACTCGGCATATACGTCGTGTATATACCGAAAATGCGCCTAAATCGTATGATATTCGCAGTGACTAGCACGATTTTGCGCGGTGTGTATGTGTGGATAAATCATTGAGGTGGGGGACACAGGCAGATGTCGCTGCCGTTCCTCGAGCACGCTTTGCAGTGGAAAAGCCACACGATCTCGCAAAGATTGGTGTTGGTGGAGTTGCGAATCTTCTCGATCTGGGCTCCAATGCATTGTAACAGTACCCCAATCTTGTGGTCCAAAGTAGTTTTCGCACCAAGCTCCTCGCGATTAGTGTCGGGGTTGAAGCGAATAAAGACCATCTTGTGCCCCATCGCCATCACCAAATCATCATATCTGTTGATCTCGTCCTGTTTGTCTTTGGAAATATGCGCGTCTTCGTCCGTCTCCACCGCTAGGACTGTATTACCAAGGGAAAATCTATGATCTACCCGACGGCGGTGAGGACAGCATTTTCCACCAACATAATAAGCCTTGTCGTGAATGAAGCCCTCGAAAATTTCATCAATGGCCTCACGGACTATGGTCTCACGACGCTTCAACTTGCTATGTTTGTTGCTGCGAGGATCTCCAGGGAAATAATTACAAAAGCAGTCGCAACAATATTTATCATAGCTGGGATTGGCTTGTGTAATATGACATGCGATACACAGTCTATTACCCCCGTGTCTGGTGCAATATGCTTTCAATTTTAAGCACGGACAGTAAGCTGATCCTCCGCATTCTCGGCAACTTTGGCGTAGTTTATCGTGTTTGCATACCAGACTTGGTGAGCAGATCCGACAACTCGACGTATAACCACCGTGTCCACACAACAGACCAGGGGTGCAGAGTTTGCAAGCTGATAGCCGACCACCGTGTTCGCATACAAGGTGAGGGGAGCAGATTAAACAGTCTGATCGCCGACAACCATGTTCGCATACGATGCTCACGGTACATATTTTGCAACTGCACCTCCAACCACCGTGTTCACAGATTACATTTGGGTTGCAGATTTTGCACCTTGTAGGCTGAAGATTGTGTTGACAGAAGCTGCTGGGAGTACAAATCTTGCAGCCTTGTCTTTTAAGATTGTGGGTACAGAATTTTTCCGGGGTACAAATTCTGCAATTTTGGCGCCGACAGTTGTGTGGGCACAAGATGTTGGGTGAGCAGATTGGGCACTTTCGTAGGGTCTTGTTGTGTATGCAGAAGTTGCCTGGAGAACACTCTCTGCAATCTGATTTTCTCCTGCCATGCTCGCACTTCTTAGGAATATACTTTTTCTTCGTGGCTACGGTAACGTCTATAACGTCACCGAAGAATGCGTTCATACATTCTTCCTCAGTATCAATTTTCCTTTTCGTGTGTACTGAAGACATTTGCTGTGTATACATTCGATTTTTCGACGCTGTGTGCTTATAAAAAAGTGCGGTGCTATTTATAATGTGTATTTTTTGATGCATAAATAGTGCAGCGCAAGATCGCTGTTATAAGCAGAGACATATGCGCGAGTGCCCTGCAGTTGCACGCAAGTGCGAGACAGCACGCCATGATTGTCATTACGGTGGATTCGCACGAAAAGGCGCTGTACGACAGCATGGTTGCGCAAAATTTGGAGCAGAGACTGGGATTTGAGGTGAAATTCGGGCCGCTTGAGCTGGGGGACATCCGCATTGTGCTTTCAGGTCACGATGGTGTTTTGCGGGAGCTTGTGTTTGAACGCAAAACGCTGGCAGATTTAGTATCTTCAATATGCGATAGCAGATACAGAGAGCAGAAGGCGCGACTGTTGTCCAACGTGGCCTCGAGCAACATCAGCTATGTTGTAGAGGGGGATACGCTGTGCCAGAGCATCCGCCGCGGGGCCAAGAGCGTGTCGTCGGCATACCTGAACATGATTTTCCGGGACGATATTCATCTGTTCTTCACGCGCGACGTCGCGGAAACGGGGCTGTTGCTGCTGTCAATCTGCACGAAAATGACGGAGAAGCCTGCGAACTACAGCGTGCCATCGTGTGCACAATCGCAATCGACTGGCAAGGACTACACTAGCTGCCTGAAACTCAAGTCGAAGAAGAACCACAACATCACACCGGACAACTGCATGATCCTGCAGCTAGCGCAGATTCCGTCCATCTCCAACGTGATTGCCAAGAACATCGTGGCTGTCTTCCCCAGCATTGGGGCCTTGGTCGACGCGATGCGCGCGTGCTCGTCACAGCACGAGAAACACAAGATACTCGCGGGTATCGACAAGGTGGGCAAGGCCAAGGCCACCAAGATACTCGAATACATGCACCTTTGAAGCAGGTGGAACACAAGGAAAAACTAAAGCTCCTGGCAGGTATCGACAAGGTCGGCAAGGCCAAAGCCGCAAAGATTATCGAGTATATGCACTTGTAACAACAGCTGATTTGAAAAGTTTAATAAAATTCTACATGTTGGCGTAAATTCTTGAGACTTTGTATGGACACGTCTGCAGTCACAAACAGCAGGATTATGATGTACAGTGATGGTTCAAATTTGCTACTTCAAAATTGGCCTTGACAGTGATATTTAACCCCCGAATCGTAGAGGGTCGGCAATGAACGCGCAAACTCCAAGTTGAAGTGTGACGCTCCTTGCCAGTCGTAGAGTCCGATGGGACCGAGGTAGATCTCGTAGTCAATGTATGGGATTTGCGTGACAAAAACAGGCGTGTCGGTAAACATGGCTTGGGAAAAGATGTGGTGGCGTTGATGTTATGTTGAATATATACAAAACGGTGTCGAACATAGACGCCACAAAAGGTATGGGTTTTCATGTCGGGACGCAGTGTGTGGTGGCACTGTCTGTCGTTGTAGCCGCAGTTTTGGCGTCTGTCTGTTGGGTCTTTTCAGATGCTACGATACAGTATCCGTAACGGATGCATTTGCGCAGAACCACAGCATAGTCGATGCGGTGTTTGAAGAAAACGGACTTTAGTATGACATCAAAGATGCAGAGCTTATGGTTGGTTTTCTTCTGGTTGACATTCGCGACGCTGGCCTCGTTGATGGCTAGCAACAGCCCACACACTACGTTTATGACACCCAGCGCATTATTTCTGTTGCGGTTGTGTGTAGGCAGCTCGAAGCAAATGTGGACGCATTCGTTCTTTTTGAACACGGATCTGGAAGTGTTGCTGTCAATCAACTGACCAACGGCCTGTAGCACTGCATTGGGCATGATATTGTACGGCACGAATAACGACGACGAAAGAAACATACCAGTTTCGTTGAGGATTATTTTCTTCCTCTCATACACGAGACCATTGACAAATAACTCGAGGTTGTGCATTGACTTGTTGTGACTACAAGCACTCTGCAGGATCACGATTATGCCTAGCTTGGTCACCTCTGGTGAGAATATAATTTCTTCTATCGAGTCCCACTCTGCGACGTGCATGTCGACAGACAGACGCCCTGTGAGATGTGACCCAACCCTCCTTAATAATGTATTCTTTTTTGACTCGAGAGCGACATGCTTGCCATGCACACTCGGAGACTTGCATTTGCTTCTGGTATGTTTTGTTCTTCTACAGACGGGTGTGAATACATGTACAAGAATGACGTGGGGTCGTTTTTCATGACAACAACACAACCGATGCATGGTGTGGGATTTCAGGAGGAGTAGTCCCCGATTAGTGTGTCAAGCCCATAGGGCACATATGAGAAGGCACCAGGTTTGCCTTTGCGGCTCCCGTGAGTCTGTCGGCACCGTTGTGTTGCACATCCAGCGCGTAGAGCTGGTCATATGGCGAGCTACTCAGCTTCACGAATTCGCAATTGTGTCGCACATGATTGCGTTGCTTTGTCTTGTACAGAAAATAAATAATAAACGTTTGACACAGAAAGCCGTTGCACGTGGTGATGAGAACGAGCCACTGCATGGTCAGCGTGGCACAGATGATCCACAGCGTCGACAGCAGCAGCTGTAGCAAGAAAAACATCATACTGGTCTCGACCTCGACATCCGCCACAAAAGCCCCGTAGATCTGCGAAAGTTTGCTAACCCATAGCGACAGTGACAATATAACAATTGGCACTTCAAAGTACACATGTATCGACATTTAGAAGCGGCGCTCAGTCGACACCCAGTTAACATGAGTTATTATATATAAAACACGCCATGTCTGGACGCTAAACAGGTTGGTTGTTTTGCTGAAGAACGTCGTATATATATATACACGTGACAAAACGTTCAGCTACACCAGTCAATGCGATATCGATGCCCAATTGTGTGTCTCTTCCAGCTGTTGGTGCTCCTGAGTGCTCGCGACCGTCTGTGTTTGGCCTCAACTGAATGCCCAGCTGGCTCCTATTTCGAAGATGAGTTGTGTTTGTCGTGTCCGTCGAGACACTTTTGCAAGGGCGGCGGCGAACCCCCCTCCATGTGTCCTGCGAACTCGTTTGATTTCCACGCCACAGACAGCACCAAGTTGGACGATTGTGCGTGTGATGCTGGGTATTTCAGGACAGACAATACGGTGGCACTTGCGCTGGCGCTGGCACAAAATGGCCTGACTCTCCGCGATTCACGCGTGCTCTGGTGTGTGCAGTGTCCAATTGGGCACTTTTGTAATACAATGCCAGACAGCACTTCGCCCAGAACTCATGTGGAAAAGTGTCCTGCAATGTCCACCACACTGACAGCTGGGGCTTCGGTAGCAGACGAATGTTTGTGTATGCCGGGTTCCTATGCGGAGCATGCTAACTCGTCGTCGTGTGTCGAGTGTATGAAAAAACATTTCTGTCTTGGGCAGTCCATACCTCCAACTGTGTGCCCGCAAAAGACTGTAAGTAATCGCGGAGCAACGTCTGTTGCTGGTTGTATATGCCTTCCCCCGCTCGTCATGCTTCCCACCGCAAGTCCCCTTTTCCTATACGATTGCGTGGTACAGTCCGCCACAGCATTCACTGATGTGGGCGTGACACAAGATCTACAAACACAACAATATGACATTTTCGGGATGGAAGCTGGTAATTTGTACGAAACGTATGCTGTAGCTCCGTCGACTCAGTGCACCTTGATCGAGACAGGTGTGAACTTGGACCCCTCTGATTGTGCCTTGGCGGTGGGTCCATGTATGTGTGCTTGAGTGACAATGGGTGACATTTGTTTTGTGCGCAGGTTTCCTGCAAGACTGCAAACATGACATCCGCGCAGCAACGAATGTCGAGTCGAATGCCGCTATTGTGCTGTTCAGAAATTTGCTGCTGGACCCCGTGTACTTGGACCTGGTGCTCTTTTTCTTCAGATCCGCCAAATACAACAGTATTACATACACCATGGAGTCGTATCTGTGGGTGCGGGCATTCTCTCTGGCCGAGGGTGGGGCTGCACCAGGGAGCATCCGTGAGCAGTCTGATTTCGTTGCATCTGTGCTGACACACCCGGATATCTCGCGACAGACACAGGTGTCTATACAATGTGCCCTTGTTCTGGAGTCTAGACTGCTGATCTCACCGTCAGAACACAAAACCGACCTGTATAACATTTCAAAAATGCGTTCATTTGTGTATACGTCCTTGCAGAGCTATGCGGTGCACAACGTTGACATAATCGCCCGCCCGAGACTCGTTGTCATGTTCCTGCACGACTCTCCCCTGAACCAAACAGAAATCTACGTACAGCTTGGGCTTGGGCTTAGAGTATGTCTGCCAGCTCAGATACACAGTCCTGTGCATTTCTCGACCAAACGTTACATCCAACACGCACACGGCAACATGTCAGGCACAATTGTCACTGAAATGCATCTTCACGGTGTGTTTTGTCCGAGCGCCTTAGAACTCTCGTGTATCCACGAGTACACTGGCACCAGTA
>Ga0209491_10007399_pt1 | contig 14527 bp, 15 predicted proteins | sample BON02_FD_187213 | JGI IMG/M metagenome (GOLD analysis project Ga0209491, IMG submission 187213) | Freshwater microbial communities from Lake Bonney liftoff mats and glacier meltwater in Antarctica - BON-02 (SPAdes) (version 2) | ecosystem: Environmental > Aquatic > Freshwater > Ice > Glacier...
CTTGCGCTCTGGCGATGAAAAGCGCTGGTGCTGGCACTTGATTAAAAGAATCTCTCGTAGAGAAAAACATCGAGGCTGCAACATAAACACTCAAGGCAATAACCACGTTGGTTGGCCCCAAGTAGCTGGTGCCAATGAGCGCCGGTAGCGCCACAAATATGGCAAGGGAAGGGATTGCGTAGATGGCACTAAACGTAGTGCCAATAGTTCCTGCAAATTTTTGTGGGGTGACCCTAGCAAGTACAAATGCGAGAATCGAACCAATTAGCAGCGGGACTAAAGAGATCCAGAGGTGGGTCAAAGACAGTCCGAAGATAAATTCCAAGTTGTTAGCGACCCACTCCATGTCGTGCCCGCTATAGCCCGAGTAGTTTTTGCACGAACTTGTTGGCTGGTTTTTCGGTTAGTTCTTTTGGCGGTCCTGCCTGCTCTATCTTTGCGCCTTCGCTCAAGATCACCAGCTGGTTAGCAAGCTTGATTGCTTCGTAGCGGTCGTGGGTAACCAGAATAATTGTTAGCGAAAGCCGCTTCTGAATCCGAATCAGTTCGTCTTGCAATTCCTCGCGAACAATTGGATCTACTGCACCAAAGGGCTCATCCATAAGCAAAATGTTCGGCTTTATTGCCAGGGCTCTTGCAACCCCTACTCGCTGTTGCTGCCCGCCAGACAGCTGATCCGGAAAGCGATCCTGAAAGCTTTCATCGATTCCGACTAGGTCAAGAAGTTCCCTTGCGTTTTTGAGTGCTTGATCTTTGGTTTGCCCAGCAATGTTGGCAATCAACGTTACATTTTCTAAAACGCTTTTGTGGGGGAGGAGTCCAACCTCTTGCATCACGTAGCCTATCGACCTGCGGAGTGTTACCGAATCTAGATCCGCTATGTCGTTTCCGTCAATCAGTACGGAGCCAGAAGTTGGCTGGACCAACTTGTTTACCATTCGAAGGAGAGTTGTTTTACCGGACCCGGAAAGTCCCATGAGAACCGTTAGTTTGCCGCTTGGGGCAGTAAGCGAAAAATCGCTTACTGCCGCATCTTCACCGTATTTTTTGGTGACACTTTTGAATTCAATCAATGGTCGGCACCCCGCTAAGAGCTAGCTTTTGACGACCTCGACCGTTCGGTCAAATGCAACGTGACCGGTTATCGAAACTGCGCCATCTTTAGGAGTTTTGTAGGTCCAAGCTGAGTCCTTGCTGGTTTTTCCATCAACGCTTAGGCCGAAGTAACTCGCGGTGCCCTTCCAGGGGCAGATTGACTGCTTGTCAGAGTCTGTCAGATAATCCTCTTTGACTGAATCGAGTGGAAAGTATTGGTTACCCTCAATTTCGACTGTCTTGTCCGACTGGGCGATTACTTTGTCATTCCATTTAGCTGTGTACATGTGAGACCTCATTTCTTGTCAGTGGTAACAACATTCTGCCGTGGCTTATAGTTCCCGAAACCTTAGTTCTAGTTTAGGTTCTTGGAGAGCGTTGCCACAAAGTCCACTTATTGCTAATTGCATCCGTGGATCGACTGCGATTTTCGGCGACCGCCCTGGGGCGGAATAATCAAGCGCGGTCATCACTAATTAGCGAATAGTTTTAGGGCAGCAGACTGAACACTGTGCCGTTGTCGCTAGAGACATGAACGCCTCGTTCATCTAGGACAATCATGTTCGCTCCGCTGGCGGCTATATCCTGTATGCCGGCAAAAAATTCTGGCATTTCAATGAAAGGGGTCCCCAAACCTGAACTTCGATATAGCTTTGAATCGGTGGCAACGACAATGCCGTTGTCGGACCACTCAACTTTTTTTGAGCCTGAAGGTGCAGTTACCTCTGTAAGAGTCAGTCCTGAGTCCTCGGACAGATAAAGAAGTCCCTCAGAGGTCAACAGGAACTGTTGACCGTTATTTGGATTCATGCTCAAACTTGTCAGACTTGGAGTCGCAATGTTTGACCAACTAACTGCTCCATCTTGGGTCCCAACAACCACACCGTAGTTGGCTGCTACGCCGACCATCGAATCTCCGGAGACCTCAAGCAGGTGGAAGTCAACCTCACCAGTTAAAGTCTTTGGTGTCCAAGTGTTTCCCTCGTCGAGGGATTCTAGAATCCCGAGTGGGTCTGGGAATGATTGCCCGGGGCCGGGGTGGCCACTGGCGTAGAAAACGCCATTATCTATTGCCAAACCCATGGCGTCGAATTCTTCACCTACCAGGGTCCATCCCTCGCCAGACCATTTATAAATACCGTGGTGGCTTGCGAGATAAAAGTTACCTCCATCCACCTCGACGCTGTGGATGTGCTCCATCTGGTCCATTGAGGTTGCTCCAGTTGTTGTTGCGCAACCGGTTGTAACAAGCAAGATTGCTCCGGCGATTCCTAGTGCTCTAAGCAACTGCCAACTCCTTTAGTAATTCTTTCATTTTCGAAATTTCTTGTTTTTGTGTCATAACTATTTCGTTAGCCAAAGTGCGAGCCTCGGCATTCCTAGAATCTTCAATCAAAGAAACCATCTCCAAGGCTCCTTCGTGGTGGGCGATCATGAGAGTCAGGAAAAGTTTGTCAAATTCAGGGGTCGCAAGTTCCGCTAGTTGATCTATCTGCTCGTAAGAGGCCATTCCGGACATTTCCCCGGATCCATGGCCCATAGCCTCGTGATCCATCTGTTCTGCTGCAGATTTTGCGGATGAGCTGGAAAGCCAAGATTTCATTTGTTGAATCTCAGTGTCTTGCCCGTCGAAAATGCCCTGAGCCATTGCTAGTACGTCATTATTCTTGGAAACCTCAAGCGCAATGATGCTCATTTCCAAGGCTTGCTCGTGATGGGGAATCATCATCTGAGCGAACATCAGATCCGGTTGCGAATAGCCGACTTGCTCGGCAGCGTTGGCCGTCACACTTGGTTCTTCGAGAGAGCTGTTGATCTCACTCGCACACCCCGCCATTGACAGGATTGCGATGATCGCGATCGAAAGACTAGTAATTAGCCTGTTCGGTGAACTTGTTTGCATTTAGACAAAGTTAGCTGTTGAAGTTCGCAATCGCCTGTCAAATCTCTGCCAATTCATGTTCCAGCTCAGCTTGGGGATAAGTGATCAAGCTTCACTTGTTGAATTGATCGGAATCTTGCTATCAGGGGTTGCATTGTTGGCAGTTCGCAGCCCTTAGGTTCGTTGCGAGGACGACGCCAGCTAGCTTCTGGTCGCAGCTAGCGCAGCCAAGAACTTCTTGCCTTACTGCAGTTGAATCGTGAGTGTCACATGCTTCGCAGCTAAGACCATAGTCATAACCGACTTTGCCCCAGCCTGGACAGTTACATGTTGGGCAGAGTCTCGAGATTCTTGTCGCAAGCATTTCTGCCACCTTGATGATGTTCTTGGCTCTGGAGGGGCTGTTGTGGGCGCGGTAATCCGGTTCAATCCGCGCTTTACCGTCTTTAGATTGCTTTGCACATTCGGCAATTGCATCGCTCAATGATTCACGAGTGGATATTGCTTTTATTGGATTTAGGCTTCCTTCGCCATCAACTTGGTTCGGCTTGGCAATGAGTTTTTGTTCGGGAAAGCCCGCTGACAACAAAAGCTGCTCTAAATCTTCCCCAGGTGCGACAGCCTCGGAAACCTTCGCTATTTCAAACGAGCGGAACGATTCTGAAATTACAATTCCTCGAACTTTATCCACCAGAACCAGGTGCTCGATGTTCGAAATCGCAAAGGGAATCAGTGGATCCGATCCAATCGATCCTTCTGAGGCTAGGCCTAACTTTCCACCAGTTTTGATAAGACCTAGTTCGGCTTTGCGAATGGCCGTTTCTAGTGGAGGAAAGGCTCTTTCTACCTCTCCCGAGAAGGTCCCGAGCAAGTCGGTGTCTAGATCCTGTTCTACAACCGTCAACCCGGCTATTTCCTGGAAAGCAGGCTGAATCAAAATCAGCTTCTTGTGTTTACTGGTTAGGACTATTGGTTGATCGAAATAAGGGTGTTCTTGAGTGGCCGTATTTCTTGATGAATTCCTCATTCCGCAGCAGACCGTGTGATTCGATCGCGAATGGCAATGGCCAAACCGTCACCAATTGGCGGAACCACTCGCACGGTTTCTAGGCCAAGAGCATCAGCCTTCCTCAGGGCTGAGTAAAGAATGCGTGCGTATTCCTCAACTGAGGTCGGGGATGCCAATCGGATTACCCCGGGTGGTGTTTTCACGCAACTATCTGCAATTAGCCCTTCGCCGGTTTGACTATTTCCATCGACCAACACTTGGGCCTTGGGGGAGTAGTGCTTCTTATGAGACCCGGAGACTCGAAGCTGAGTATCCTGAGAGCGCATGACTGATAGCCCAGTGCTTTTCTCTATCATTTGGACCGTAATCGCTCCTGGCCTAAGCACTATCGGAGCGTCACCAGTGCAGTCAATGATTGTAGATTCGACGCCGACGGCTGGAGACTGACCGTCAAGAATCATGTCGTTATCGGCCAGGTATTCACCAAGCTCAACTCGAACTGCTTCGGATTCAGTTGGAGAGACTGCGCCGTAGCGATTGGCGCTTGGCGCCACAATTCCTCTACCCCCGAGATCATGAAACTTTTCTATCAAAGCTAGGGCCACCGGATGATTTGGGACTCTCAGGCCGACACTGTCCTGCCCGCCGGTTATCAAGTCATTTGCATTTTCACTTCTGGAAAGAATCAAGGTCATTGGCCCAGGCCAGTAGTTTCTCATGAGTGCTTTTGCAAAGTCTGAGACTCGTTCTGCCCAGTATTCGACTTGATCTTGACTTGACAGATGAATTATTACCGGGTGATTGGTTGGGCGGTTTTTTACCTGGAACATGCGGGCGATGGCCAATGGGTTTTCTGCATCCGCGCCTAGACCATAAACCGTTTCGGTTGGAAAGGCCACGAGCGAACCCGCGCTGAGCGCCTTTGCGGCCAGCTCTAATTGGATCGCTGTTGGCTTAGATACTTTTATGGTCACGTCCTTAATCGTAGGTGTACATCGACTTTCTTCAAGACAGACTTACACTTCCTGAATCGCGAAAAAACTGGACCAGATTCTGACTAGAAGACCTGTCGAACCCTTGTATTCAAGGGTCAAGTTGCAGCGACTGGCGTATTCTTAAGACACATATTTGATCTAATGCGCAAACCTAAAGGGGCTCCATTGACACAAGGTATTCCCATTGCAGTAGTCGGTAGCGTTAATACGGACTACTCGGTCTTTATGAAGAAGCTTCCTTTGCCCGGGGAGACCGTGTTGGCTTCTGATTCGGGTCGCTTCGCCGGTGGAAAGGGTTTGAACCAGGCGGTTGCCGCACATCGCGCTGGCGCCGAGGTAACTTTCCAGTTTGCAGTTGGTGACGATGAGGACGGTGAGTTTTTGACGAACTTTCTCACAGAGCAAAAAGTAGTGCACTCTCGAATTCTTGACACAGATTTTTCAACCAGTAAGGCCTACATTCTTGTGGACGAAGCCGGTGAGAATCAGATCGCGGTTGTCTCTGGAGCAAATTACAGCCCTAAATTGAAAGAGCAAAAATTCCAAGATGGACCGGGGCTTCTTGTCCTGCAGCTAGAAATAGGAAACGACAATAATCATGCAGTTGCCGCAGCGGCCAAGCAGGCCGGCTGGAGAGTGGTTCTTACGCCTGCCCCATCATCGGAGTTTGATCGCAAGCTGCTGGAGTTCATCGATGTCATTACTCTCAATGAAACCGAAGTTACTCAAATCACTGGTAAGACTGAATTTGAGAGTGCTGGCGTGGAGCTCTCGAAATTGGTAGCGCTAGTTTTTGTTACCCGAGGTGCTCATGGGGTCTCAGTTTTTCAAGACGGCGATATTCTCGGCAGCGTTGAAGCAATGGCAGTCGATTCGATTGATGCCACCGGCGCCGGAGACACTTTTTGCGGTTACCTGGTAGCAGGTCTATCGCAAGGCTTGAACCCTCTGGAGGCTGCAGAGCTCGGCACGGTCGCCGCAGGGATTTCGGTTCAGTCGCGGGGCGCTTCCAATTCAGTGCCGCTTCGGCATGAAGTGGACTCGCTAATGCGCACGAGACAAAAAGGTTAGTCGTGGCAAGTTTTTTTGTGGTTTGAAACCTACAAAAGTTAGTCCGCTATAGCAGGGCATCTAGCAGCATGTAGAGGCCCAAGAGCGCAAGTGCCAGGCCCCCGATTCCTTGGAAGTTTGCTAGGCGTTTTTCGGAACCACCCAGCCAATGTCTGGCCTTACCGGCCGCAATGGCATAGACCGAATCACTGCTGATGCCGATGATCAGAAAAAGAGCGCCAAGCACAAGCATTTGTGCGCTGGGGTTACCTGCCGATGGATCGACAAAACTTGGCAATGCGGCAATGAAAAAGACCAAGGTCTTGGCATTTGTTATGCCAACCACCACTGACTCGCTAAGAACTGTTTTGCCCGATGGGAGAAGGTCTGAACCTCCTAAATCGATTTTTTTACGTTGCCAAATGGCTTTTAGGCCTAGATAACCAATCATTAGGGCGCCTAATACTTTTATTACAAAAAACACATCCGGTGATTGTTGAATAAGCACTCCAAGGCCCAAGGCGACAATCAGTATCTGGATTCCAACACCGAGGGCGTTACCGAACACACTTATTAAAGCGGCTCTGGTTCCAAGCACCAATGCCCGACCGATTGCAAACAGCACGCTTGGCCCGGGCACCAGAATTATGACTACAGATAGCAGCAAGAAGCCGATTATGTTTTGGGTGGTTGGCACTTCTAGATTTTAGTGCAGTGGAGTTAGGTTTTCTTGCGCCTGAGTAGTCGATAGGCGTTGGTCGAAATAAGTGCCCAAGCAACTAGCACCGGTTGGAAAAATAACCTCATGAATCTCGCCTGGTCGGTGTCTAGACCGAATGCGCTAACACCATTGATCCACTGCGAAATGTTACCCGGGAAAATTGCGATGAAGAATAAAGCCGCCGCCAGCCCAATCAGTTGTCTTGGCAGCTTTAGCCAAAGTGCTAGGAGACCTAAACCTAAGGAGATTTCGACAATACCCGATGCGATCACAACGAAATCTGCATCTAGCGGAAGCCAAGTCGGAACCTGCGCTTGAAACTCAGCTCTGGCGGTAGTCAAGTGAGAAATGCCGGCGGATAGCAGACCAAACCCGAGGACAATTTGAAGTAAAACCTTTATGTACTTCATTTGGCTGAGGCTAACGCGATTTCGACCATGCTTACAAATCCAGATTCTCGCTCTTCCGAAGAAGTGTGACCGGAGCCATCCATCATGTCTGACACCGTGACGATGCTCAGCGCCTTTCGGCCAAAGCGTGCTGCAAGGGTGTAGAGCTGATTGGTTTCCATTTCTAGAGCCAGAATGCCAAGCTTTTTCCATTGCTCCAGCGAGTCGGTAGTGTCATAGAAAAGATCACCCGAGGCGATGCCGCCGACGTGAAAGCTAATTTCTAGCTCTCTGGCTTTTGCGACTGCCTTTTCAAGAAGTTCGTAGTCCGCACTTGGCGCAAAATCCAAGCCGTTGGTAGCTCGACGATTGATCTGTGAGTCAGTGGATGAGGTCATTGCTATCACGACATCGCGTAATTTTGTTGGCGCTAACCCGCCAGAGGTGCCAACCCGGATCGCCTTTTGCACCCCGAAGTCCTCGAACAGCTCGTGTGCGTAGATTCCGATTGATGGCGCGCCCATACCGGTTCCCTGAACCGAAACTCGTTGGCCGTCATGGGTTCCAGTAAACCCGAACATGTTCCTAACAGAGTTGTACTGAACGGGGTTCTCGAAAAAGGTCTCCGCTATCCATTTGGCACGAAGTGGGTCCCCGGGCAATAAAACTATTTCTGCAATGTCCCCGGGGTCGGCGCCAATGTGAACACTCACTAAGTAAGGTCGCTGTCGTCATTCGATAGCTGGCCTTGGTTCTTATAGAGATCAAGCTTTGCCCTGGTGTCTTCGATGTCCAGGTTCCGCATGGTCAGTTGGCCAATTCTGTCGGTTGGACCGAAAGCTTCTTCGGTATTGCGCTCCATCGATAGTTTCTCCGGGTGGTAGCTAAATCCGGAACCCTCGGTGTTCATAATCGTGTAGTCATCGCCTCTGCGAAGCTTCAGGGTCACCGAACCGGTCACAGCACTGGCAACCCAGTTCATTAGTGATTCTTTCAGCATTAGTGTTTGCGGGTCTAACCAGCGACCTTCGTAAAGCAGGCGTCCCATCCTGCGACCCTCTTGGTGGTAGCTAGCAATGGTGTCTTCGTTGTGAATTGCGCTTAGAAGTCTTTCGTAGCAAATGTGTATTAGCGCCATTCCAGGAGCTTCATAGATGCCGCGAGATTTAGCTTCGATTATTCGGTTTTCAATCTGATCGCTCATACCGAGTCCGTGGCGGCCGCCAATTTCGTTGGCCTTGAAGATGATATCGGCCGCGCTAGAAAGGGCTTCACCGTTTATCTTCACGGGGCGACCCTGTAAGAATTCAACGGTGACTTCTTCGGCTTCAATCTTTACTTTGTCATCCCAGTGCTTCACGCCCATGATCGGCTCAACAATTTCAAGTGGTGTATCCAAAAACTCGAGGCTTTTGGCCTCGTGAGTGGCACCCAGCATGTTGGCGTCTGTGGAATAAGCCTTTTCAACAGAAGAGCGGTAAGGAAGGTCGCGTTTAAGAAGCCATTGGCTCATTTCCTCTCGTCCACCAAGTTCCGCTACGAAGCTGGCGTCAAGCCAAGGCTTGTAAATTCTCAAGTTCGGATTGGCCAGTAGGCCATAGCGATAGAACCGTTCGATGTCGTTGCCCTTATAGGTAGAGCCATCGCCCCAGATTTCAACACCGTCTTGTTTCATGGCACGAACCAGAAGGGTGCCAGTCACGACTCGGCCAAGCGGAGTGGTGTTGAAATAAACCTTGCCTCCGGTCCGAATGTGGAATGCCCCACAAGCAAGTGCAGTGAGTCCCTCTTCTGCCAACGCCTCTCGGGCGTCTACGACCACTCCTGCCTCGGCACCATATTCTTTTGCTCGGTCTGGAATCGAATCAATGTCATCCTCGTCGTACTGACCAAGATTCGCAGTGTAGGCATAGGGAATAGCGCCTTTTTCGCGCATCCATGCAACAGCGACTGAGGTATCGAGACCGCCGGAGAATGCGATACCGACCTTTTCCCCTACGGGAAGTGATGCTAGAACTTTAGACACGTTGCCAAGCTTAACCAAAAAGCCGGCGCTATGCCTGTGCCATTGCTTTCTGAAGCGTGGATAGCCCAAGCCCTCCAAGATTCAAGGCAGTTTTGTGGAATTGCTTTATGTCAAAGTCATCGCCTTTTTTTGCCGCGTAGTCATCCCGCACCTGCTCCCAGATGCGCTGGCCAATCTTGTAACTCGGCGCCTGTCCCGGCCACCCGAAATACCTTGTGACTTCAAACCTTATAAATTCTTCACTCATGTTCACGTTTTTACTCATGAATTCAAGTGCGTAATCAAAATCCCAAGTTCCAGTGCCATCGAGCCTCGGTTTAGACAAGTGAACTCCGATGTCTAGAACAACTCGAGCCGCACGCATTCTTTGACCATCGAGCATCCCGAGTCGATCAGCCGGGTTTTTCAGGTAACCGAGCTCGTCCATCAGGCGCTCGGCATATAGCGCCCAACCCTCGCCATGACCAGAGGTCCAAGAAGCTAGTCGACGCCAAGCATTCAGGTTTTGTTTTACATAGGTTGCCTGAGCCACCTGAAGGTGGTGACCAGGAACACCCTCGTGATAAACGGTGGTAGTTTCTCGCCAGGTGTCAAATTCGGTCACACCATCTGGAACCGACCACCACATCCTGCCAGATCTGGAAAAGTCATCCGATGGCCCGGTGTAGTAGATGCCGCCGTGTTTGGTCGGGGCAATCATGCACTCGAGCTTTTTTATCGGCTCCGCTATTTCAAAGTGGGTGCCGGCGAGAGCTTCGATTGCAGAATCTGAAAGTTGCTGCATCCATTCCTGAAGGGCCTTTGTGCCGTGAAGCTTGGTGCTGGAGTCTTGCTCTAAGTGGGCAATTGCCTCCTTTACGCTTGCCCCCGGCAGGATCTGCTCGGCAACTAGTTCCTGTTCGGCAATCACCCGAGTAAGCTCCTCTTTCCCCCATTCGTAGGCCTCATCTAGGTCGACTTTGGTTCCTAAGAATCGCATTGAAAGTAATTCATAACGGTCCTTACCTATCGCATCCTCAATGGTTCCTCCCGGCAGCAGCTCTTGTTCTAAAAACACCCCAAATTTCGCATATCCAAGAGTTGCGGCCTCGGCTGCTTCGGCTAGGTCTTTCATGAGTTGTTCTGAAAGCGGACTGTGTTCAGCCTTGGCATCTCTAGCAAACTCCCGAAAGAAGCCATCAGTTGCTGTGATTTGTTTGACCTGATCAATTACAGCTTCAACTTGGCGCTTGGCTGGAGCATCATTCGCGCTCAGTCCGATTCTTAGAGTTTCGATATATCCGGCCAGCGAGGCTTCTACTTTTCGCATTCTGGATGCCAGGTTTTCCCAGTCTTTGATTGTGGCCGTCGGCGAGTTATCAAAAATGTCTCTTACACCTTGGGCGGGAGAGGCAATGTTATTGAGATCTCTAAAGTGCAGCCCGGATTCATAGCTTTGTATTTCCTGACTTAGAGACGCGGTCATCGCGTCCTTGGTTACTTCGTCAACCTGATCTTGTGGCTCAAGGGCCGCTAGCTTGGAAAGCACGTCTTTGATGGCTAGTTGCTCTTTAGCCAGCGCTTCTGGAGAGTGGTCATCCATGTCGGCCTCGCCACCTGGATAACCAATGTCGGTCGCGAACGAAGGGTAAAAGCTGGCTAATTGCTCGACCCATTTGTTCGCCAGTTCGTCGATTTCGGTAGGTACTCTTTTATCAGTCAATTGCTACCCCTTCAACTTTCTAGGTGCTTTTTGTCTAAGAAGTGCTTACTTCTGGCTGTTGCTGGGTAATGCAGTGGATGCCACCGCCACGAGCAAATAGCTCGCGGGCGTCTATCAGTAAGACCTCTCGACCCGGGTAGCAATCTCGCAAAATAGCCTGAGCTTCCTTGTCGTTTTGATCGTCGAAGCTTCCGAGCAGTACCGCATCATTCAGAACGTAATGATTGACGTAGCTGTAATCAACGAAACCACCGAAGTCTTTCAGAACTGTTGGAGCGGGGAGTGACACAAGTTCCAGATCGACTGATTCAAGCTGCTTCTTGGTGGCCGCACTAACCAAGAAATCCGGGTGCTTTTGATCTTGTTGATCGTGGAACAGCACCCTTTGGTCGGGTAGATAACAGGCGACTATGTCGACATGGCCCCTGGTGCCGAATTCGTCGTAATCCCGCGTTAGTCCTCGCTCGAGCCAAACAAAGTCAGTCACACCGATTGTTCTTCCAAGTTCTTTTTCAACTTGTTCCTTGGTGGCATTCGGGTTTCGGCCTGGATCCAGCTGAACAGTTTCGGTAAGCATTACTTGGCCTCGACCGTTGACGTGGATCCCACCACCTTCATTCACTAGGCCGCTGTCTAGGCGCTCAATTCCCAAGTAGTTGGCTATCGCCCCGGCAACCTTGTCGTCATTTTCAAAGCTTGCCCACTCTTGGGAACCCCAACCATTGAAGACCCAGTTGACCGCTGCCAGGTTTCCGGAACCTGTTTTCACAAAAGTTGGGCCGCTGTCTCGAATCCAGGCATCGTCGATTACTTGTGCGAAAACCTCTATCTGACTTGAGAGAAACTTTTTTGCGGTGGCAAGGTCTGCAGGGTGGACAACGGCTGTTACTTTTTCGAAGTTGCTTATCGCATTTGCAACATTTGCCCAGGTTGCGCGAGCTTGTTCATGATCACCGGAGGTCTCTCCAAGTGTGTAGCCAGCGTGCGGAAAAGCAATCCAAGTTCTTTCGTGCTTGTCCCACTCCGGTGGCATTTTGTAGCTCACGGGGTGAGCCCCGGGATACCCCCATGCTCGCCACTACCGCCGGCAACTCTTTTATTAACCACATCGTTTGTTAGAGCTTCGTAGGTATCCGGGCGCCGAGTTGCAAAGAAGGGAAACAGTTCCAGCCAGTCTCTTCTTTGATCAAGGTCAAGTTCTGCAACTATGACCTCGTTCTGCGCTCGACTGGCTTGAACCAGAATGCGCCCGTAAGGATCGACAATGAATGACGACCCGTAAAAGTCAATCAGGCCCTCGTTTCCCAATCTGTTCGGCACAACGATGAACAATCCATTTGCGATAGCGTGCCCGATAATGACCTTTCTCCAGAGCGGTTCGGTGTCAAACTCGGGGTGGTCTGGCTCCGAGCCAATCGCGGTTGGGTAACAAAGAATATCGGCTCCAGCTAGAGCGTAGGACCTTGCAACCTCAGGAAACCATTCGTCCCAGCAGGTTGGCAGTCCAAGCTTTGGTTTACCCGGAAGCTGCATTTCATAGACCGGATAGGGATCGGTGTTAGGACCCGGGGCAAAGTATTTATCTTCAAAATATCCTTCGGTAACCGGGATGTGGAGCTTGGGTGTCGAGCCGAGAAGTTCACCATTTGGGCCGACGACAATGGCGGTATTCAGGCCTCTTCCGTCGGTGAGTCCGGCTTCTTGATAGAGCGATGCGTGGATAACGACACCGTGTTTTTTTGCCTGTTCGGAAACCAGACTAAATGTCGGACCTGATTCAAGTTGCTCGGCAGTTTTATTTGGTTCGCCGATTGGCAACTCAGCGGCAGGATACTTGGAAAGCGTCAGCTCTGGAAGGAAAATGATTTCCGCTGAAGCCTTTGCGGCGGTCTCAATTGCATCTATCAGTGTTTCTAGATGCTTCGCTGAATCCTCATTGTGGCTAATTTGAACGGCGGCAACTTTTATCACTGCGCGTTCCGGTTTACGAACGCGGCTCAATGATTTGGGGGCAACAACCTGAGTTAGTTTCATGGCTAGTCCATTGTGTCCAAGATTGCGACCAAATCTTCATACTTAGTGGTCGGATTCACTATTGCAAACCTAGTGTTTGGCTTACCCAAATGGCTTGAGGGAACAACGAATGCGAACTGGGATGCCAGCAATTTTTTGGACCAAGCTTCATAGTCGGTGGCATCCCAACCAATTCTTTCGAACACGACAACCGACAGTTGCGGGCTGCGAACTAGCTTGAGGTTTGCTCGGGTGGAAATCTCAGCAGCGATTTTTTTTGCTAGATCGATGTTCGATTTGATGGCTGACCGATAAGCGGCAACGCCGTAGGTTGCAAGTGAAAACCAGAGTGGTAATCCCCTCACCCGCCTGGTCAGATTGAAGGCAAAATCGGATGGATTCCAGTCATCGTTTTTATTCAGTATTTCTAGGTACTCACCGTGTTGGGTGTGAGTTTGGCGTGCAAGATCAGGGTCTCGATAAACAAGAGCGCAGGCATCAAATGGTGCAAACAACCACTTATGTGGATCCACAATAAACGAATCTGCTCTTTCTAGGCCCAGGTATGCCGGCTTCAACTCTTTCACTAGCACTCCGGCCAAACCGTAGGCTCCATCAACGTGGAACCAAAGCTCGTTTTCGGCTGCGAGGTCGGCGAGTTCCGATAGTTGATCAATGATGCCGAAGTTGGTGGTGCCGCTTGTACCAACTAGCGCGAAGGGAGTAAGTCCTTGGTCCTTGGCGTCTTTGATTGCAACTGCGGCTGCAGCGCCAGTCAGAGAACCAGTTTCCGATGCATCCGCTGAAATAACCTTTACGCCCATGACTTTCCCCACCGACTTGACGGATGAATGCGCTTCCGAGCTACAGATTATTGCCCAGTCTTGATTTCCGTGTTTGGCTGCTGCGACATCTCTTGCAACCACCAGGGCCGAGAGGTTTCCTAGGGTGCCACCTTGGACAAACACTCCACCGGCGCCCTTCGGGAGACCCGCTTCGCTGGCTAGAAATTCAAGTACTTGATTTTCTGCAAAAACCGCTCCGGCACCTTCGGTCCAGGAGCCTCCATAAATCGAGCTTGCGGAAACCACTAGGTCAAATAGGGTCGCGGCTTCGGTTGGTGCCGCGGGAATGAAGGATAAAAAGTTGGGGTGATCAGTGGAGATAGTGGCCGGCGCTAAAACTTCTTCGAAGATTGATAGCGCTTTGTGACCTCCAATTCCGGCTTCGCTAATTGTCACTCCAGCATTGAGCTCTAAGTCGCTTTTCGAGCGTGGTCCATCCAGCGGCACCGGGTTCATGGCCATGCGCTCAGCTGCGTACTTGTAGATAGCCTCGCGGAGAGTTTTGTCTGCTCCGGCTTGGTGCATTGCCTCAGTCATTTTGACCTTTCTGACAGGGGCAATTCTAGCTAATTGGCCCCTTGTGAAAGTGATCGAAGACGATGTTGGTTCGGGTGGTGGCGACCGAGGCGTTATTACTGAGTTGGTCGAGCACAAACTCTCTGGCGGCATCGGAATCTGCTACCGCTATGTGGACGATGAAATCCTCGGCACCGCCAAGAAAGAAGACTTGAATCACCTGAGGGTGTTCTCGCATTGCCGTCATAAAACTAGCCAAGTTTGCTCTCGCTCCGGCTCGGAGT
>Ga0209491_10007400_pt1 | contig 14526 bp, 24 predicted proteins | sample BON02_FD_187213 | JGI IMG/M metagenome (GOLD analysis project Ga0209491, IMG submission 187213) | Freshwater microbial communities from Lake Bonney liftoff mats and glacier meltwater in Antarctica - BON-02 (SPAdes) (version 2) | ecosystem: Environmental > Aquatic > Freshwater > Ice > Glacier...
AGGGCTTTTTCGCATTCGCTTACCAAGTTGAATGCGGCAGACCGTGCGTCATAGCACTTCATAAATTCTTGCCATTCGGGTGTTGACTTTAATACGGTTGCGAGTTCTTGCTTAGTCATCTTGTGCCTCCGTTACATCTTGTCTAGTAGCACTAGGGCCAAAAAGAATGTCGCAAAAGCAATCATGCCCACGGCCATGCCCGCCCAGAACGAAAAATCGTATGGAGTTTGTCGCACTTTTCTGCGTTTACCAGTCATTGTTTTCCCTGTCAGTTCTCTAATAATTGCTTTTTGCTCTGCCAAGGTTGTTTCAAGGCTCTCAATGTAATGTTTTCGGGTTTTTTCTTTGAACTCATCACTATCCATCTTGTCCCTCCCTAATTGTGTCCTCTAGCTCTTGAGCCGTATAAGGGTATTCCAAGGCTTCGATGATGGTGCGCCTTGCCTCTTTAGCCTGAAACACTTTGATTATGCGCTCACGCTCTGCCTCAATGCCAGCCTCACGTCCTTTTGTCCAATAAATCTTGTTGCTCATATCTTTCATATCTACTATCATTAGTTTCCTCTCAAACTCCTATTCATACTAAGTCGGTCCTTTACCAACTTACCTAGCTGACCTTCATCATAAGTCCCGTCAGCGATAATGTCAAAGCTCAACACGGCTTGTGTTTGCCCTTGCCGGTCAAGTCGACCTGCTGCCTGTTCATTCATCAATCGGTTATCATCTTTGCTCAGCCAAATAACTGTCGAGCAAACTTCTTGTAGCCCGTCAGTGCCTTCTCCAATTGCAGAAATTACAGCGACTATGACCTGAATCTTTCCAGCGATGAAGTCGGTAAGCGCAATATCTCTGACCGGCTGGGGCTTAGCACCAGACCATTCAAAGCTCACAATCTTCTTGTTGTTCAGCCTCTGGGTAACTACCTTTGCAAACTTCTGTGAGTGAGTAAGCACCAGCAGCGGTTCGCCATCTGGCAAGTCAGAGATGATGTCAAACATCTCGTCTATCTTGCTGGACTTGCAATCATCTGCAAAGTGCACAACCCCTTCATCGTCAACGCTAGGCACACCGAGTGTGATCTGGCGAAGCCGAACTCTCTGGGCTACTGGCACTTCGGCAATCATAGGATTACCTTCTAACCAGACGAATAGTTCCTTCTCGAACTCCTTATATATCTTTCTCTGGGCAGGAGCTAATTGAACTACTCTCTGCTCTTCCACGATTGCTGGCAGGTCTGCATCCATTCCGTTGGGGTGAAGCTCACAACAGTTATCTCGCTTGAGGTGTCTGATGTAACAGGGAAGTGATGCAACAATTCCTCCTGGCATCCTCTCACCAGAAACTATCTTCCCAGCGAACGGGTCAAACTTGGTGGTGCAATACTTGTCGACCCACTTCCAAAAGCTCTTGTCTGCAATTCCGGGATACACCCAACGAAGCACAGACCAGAAGCCTTCAATCCTGTTGCCGGCTATCGTTCCAGACATACCGATGCGTCTTTCTGATCTCAATGTCTGCAACATCACAGCGGTCTTGCTCTTGCGGTTAGAAGCTCTGTGTATCTCGTCAAAGACAGCCAACTGAGGATGGCACTTAGCCCAGTTGAATCTCCTGAACAGCTCTGGACCGATGAGATACCAGCCAGAATTATGTTCGTGCAGGTCTGTAAAAGCTTCCTTTCCAGAAACTGTTGAGTTTACATAGCGAACCTGAGCATCAGGTATCTGCCTAAGAATTGTCTTTTCCCAAGCTCTCTTGTGAGTTCCTTTTGGGGCTATCACAAGATTGACCCCAGTGCCAAGCCTCTTGGCTACCTCGATGGCAATCAAAGTCTTGCCACCGCCTACCTGAGTAGCGACAATGCCAGTGCCATCGTTGTCGATGAGCTTCTGGATGTCACTCTCTTGGTAAGCGTATGGCACTAGTGGTGAATCTACCACCCCGTTGTCTCCCAATCAGTCTCTGGATACAGGCTCTTTATGTAAGACCTAGCTGTATCAAAGTCACGAAAGAACATTGACTTCTGAAACGGGAACTCTTCTTGAGGGATGTTGACACAGACTTCGTAATCTCCACCTGTGTTTATAGCTCGGAGCTGAACCAAAGTGCCAAGCCCTACTAGGTCAAGCATATTTTCGGCGCTGGTGCTCTCGTCCCAAAGGAACATATCCAGCTCCCTTTCTTCTGATAAGTAATACATATCTCTCCTTAGATACCTATGTCTGCCGAAGTTTGCTCTGGTGGCAAAACATTCCAATAGCCTGTTGGCTCATAGTCTCCTGCCCCTTCATAGTCAAATTCGTGCCACTTTTCTTGGGCTATCTCTAGGGCTTCCTCTTCTGAGCTTGCCTCCACGATTACTTCTTCCCAACTTGTAAATTCTTTTTGCACTGTGTAACTGGTCATTATGCTGTCTCCTTTTCGTATTCATCTGAGTGGTCGAAGTAAGCGTTGGAGCAATCGACACACATTCCTAATTCTTCTTCGTGCAGGTCGGTTGCCATTAGCTCTTCACACTCTTTACAAGGCGTTAGACCAGTGTCAACCTGAATTGCACCGTTATCATCACTGAAGATAGCGTCAGGAGCTATCTCCAATATCTTTTTCATTAGTTCGTTGGTATCCATTTTGCTCTCCTTAGTATTCTCTGTGTTCGTATCTGTTGTATTGTTCGTGGCGTAGATAGATATCATCTTCGCCCCCGCCTAAGTTCTGTCCGTAACCAGAGGCGGGTGGATACTTCTTGTCGTAAGCTTTGTTCTCGATGTGAACCAGTAGCAGGATGAATATCCAGACCAGCGGCATCACTAGCAATTCCATTAGCTAATTACTCCGATGATATCCTCCGCCAAGCCATTGCGATAAACCTGTGGCACAACGAACGGGTCACCATCTACATAGATAAGCTCACCATCAACACCAGCTACGATTGCGGAGCCACTTACGGCTCCTGCACCTAGTCCGTTGATTACCAGCTCCCAGCCGTTAGATGTCTCAACCACAGACCAAGTTTTGTCAGCAGATTGCGTGGTGTTGATTGTCCCAGCGGCTTCCTCAAGGATGTCCTGAACTGTTCGATAGTTAGTTGTCCCCATAGCTCTACCGATCTGAGTTCGAGGCACACCGGCGATGTCAGCCAGCTTTACGGAGGTGTTGCGGTCAGAGACATAACTCTCAAGCTTTGAGTCGAGCTCTTTCTGAAGCTCAGCTTCAAAGTTCTCCTTAGCCACTCTGTATGAGGTATGTGAACCGATTACCTTATTGAGCGCAGATTGCGCATTAGGCGATAGCTTTGTCATTAGACACCTTCTTGTTGGTTAGGCGTATTGCATAGCTGTCTCGGATGTCGTCAAGGTCCGAACTGGATATGAACTTGGAATCAACTGAGATGCCAGCTTTGACAACACTGTTGTTATCCATATCGGTGTCCCAAGAGATGTTGCTTATCCTGAGCTTATACTTCTTGTTCAGTGAGGTTGAACCACGCTCTACCAAGTCCGTTAGGAAGCTGGCTATGCGGTCTACTTCACCTTTTGCGGTTAGTGTGTATTTAGTAATCATAATATATCTCCTTGTTATAGTCCTAGTAATCTTACATTGGTATGTTTTGAAAGAGCGACTCGTTTAGCCGTTTCCAATCTATCGTTTTCGTGTGCGTCTATCACTGTGTTGAAGTCGTCGTCCGTCCAATCATCAGTGTGTATAAGGACAATGTTTTCGGCATTGCCATAGTTTCCATCCTGTGCAAAGTAGTGTTCCATTATTTTTCTCCTAATGTCTCGATGCCGTAAGCGATACTGTAAATCAGTTTCATCTCATTCAGCGGAATGTCTAAGTAGCTAGAGATAACGCTCATCGTCCAATCAGCCAATCTTGGTGACAGGTTTGACTTCATTAGCTCACCAGCGTTTAGCCACTCGGTGAAGCCTTCCAGCTCCTTTAGGTTCTTACCGGTCAAGGACATAGCTTCCATATCGGTAATTAGCACACTGGTGCACTCACCGGAGGTGTCTCCGTTGTAGATGCTGATAAACATCACCGGTGCTTGGTCAGGGGCATAATCATCTATCTTGTCCCAGACTTCTACCTCTAGGTCAGTGATAGTTCTTAGCTCTGCTCTTTTGTCGAGTATGGTCTCTTCTCCTGCTAGCACTCCGTCAATTATTGTCGAGGTGTGCACAAGTGCATCGAGCCTTCCTTCGTGGTATGCCCCCGCTTCGACTTCCTCATTTTCAGAGGCGAGTCTAATAAGCAGCTCGGCTTCCATCTCTCTGGACTTGATATACATCCCCAGATTTTTCATCTTGTTATTCATAAAGCTTTTCTCTCATTCTTGTTTGTGTTAGTTCTAATCTTTCTAAAAGGATTGAGAACGCTTTGTCTCCGTTCTCGGCGCATAGCTCAACAACTGACATCGTGAGCAGGAGCGTGTCGAGTGATACCTCAGTGGCAACACCCATCATTAGCTCCTTGTTAGCCATATTGTCTACCGCTTGCGCAATAACCAGTAAACCGATGCGGTTATCCCTGTTAGTAGCGCTGATACTTTTCTTAGCCATAGTTTTCTCCTTACATTCAATCGTGTTCTGTTTGGTGACAAGAACTGAACCCACCAGCTAATCAGCTTTGGGGAGTTCCCTTCCAGAAACTCGGTCATAGTGTAATCCCTGCCGTAGTAGCCATCGTCCTCCTCAGCGTCCCAATCCTCAGTATCAAGGATGTAGGACACCTCCGACTTATAGAGCTTTTCCATCGGAACCCGTAGGGTGTAGCACAAACCAGTGAGCTGGTCTGTTGCTACAACTACGGCGTTACCGGCGGTGTTGGTCGAGGTGAAGCTATACAAGAGCTTCCTCCTCATCAGGTTCGGATTCTTCGTAACTCGATGCCTCGATCAGCTCACCGTTAGAGGCGGTAATTTTTCCACCCCAACCAGTTTCTTCTTCGTATTCAAGAGCGAAGTATAGCTCTGGGTGCTGAGCAATCATAGTGTTGAACAAAGCCTCCGGAGGTGACCAAGCCGTTGTAAAGGTGTAGAGCAGATTTGTTGGTGGCTGGTGATGTATCTCAATATCGTAAGCATCCCACTTGGTTCCCCAGTTACGGACATTCCAGTGATACCAGCCATCCAGTATCTCAAACTCGTTTGAGATGGTTTGGATGTTTCTACGGTCGTCAGGCAGTTGCTTCGGGTCTTTCTCTATCCCGAAGTAGATGTCAAGCATCTCTGGCGCTGGTGATACAAAGTTCCAAAACGAGAACTCGGTGTCGTGGACACCTTCGGTTCGGATTCTCTCTATCACTCCGACATCATTTTTTTCAAAAGACTCGTGATTATTGGCGTGTGGCATTCCAGCCTTTTCTTCAAAGCGCTGAATGTCTCTGGCGCTACCTTCTATTAGAAGTGTGTTGAAACAATGGTTAGGCATTAGTTCTCTCTTTCGTGTTGGTGTTGTGGTCACTGCAATCGCATTCGTGTGAGACAGGAGCTGTTGCTACAGAAACTATAAGAGCTTCTATCTCAACTGCTGTTCCGGTGCTTTCTCCGTTATCCCAATCTCTGACCATCAGGTCGCCAGTGACATTGTAATAGCTACCCTTGGATACTTTGCCCTCTAGTGTCTCGGCAAAGCTTCCAAAAGCGGTTACTGTGAACCAGTTGGTTTGTCGCTCAGGAGCGTTCAAGTTTTTTTCAGCAAACCTAAAGCTGATGATCGATTTTCCATCGAGGGTGGTGTGACTTCGTGGAGTGGTTGCTACTATTCCGTAAACTTCAATCTGTGCCATAATTCTTACCTCTTTCGTTTAGGTGTTTGTGTTGGCGTTGGTGTTGGTGTTGTCGTTACTTGACATCTAGTTTGCATTTATCGCAACTGGTTAGTTGCCATAGGTATTTTCCGTTGGTGCAGTTGATTGACTTGGCGCAACTATTACAAAGTGCATAACCATAGCCAAAGTAAATTGGGTAAAACAATATCTCCTGTGTTGCTGTTGCTGTGTTAGTCATTCTGGTTGCTCCTTATTATTGTTGTCTCGCTGTGTTGTGATGTCAGCTTATCGACTATTACTCCATAAGTCAAGAAGTAAGCTCCAGCGATTATCAAAAGTGCGGTTGAATCTAATCTCTGGTCGGGGCTAGTAGTCCTCAAGAAGAGGGCTGAAACCGTGCCGAAGCCAATCAGAAAAACTCCTATCCTCTTCATTTTGCCTCCTGTCCAGTAAGGGGTGATGCCTTGCGGTTGACCGCTATCGTGAACTCGATTGCCAAGTCCAAGTCATTCGCAATCATCGTGAATGCATCAAACAAACAAGAGGTGTAACTGGAGCGAACTGGATAAGAGTTATCCATAGATGTCGCTGGAACAAACTCCATAGTTCCATTTTGGTTCATAGTGACAAAGCCGAGCTGGATATTACTCTCAATAGAACCCAAGTAAATTGTGTCGTAATTCGTGCCAGATTCAATGGTGAGTATGTCGGTCAAAGATCGATTTTTGTCAGTTTGTGGTGCGTAGGTGACTTCTATCAAAGTGCCCTCCTTAGGCTCTGTGAAGCGGAATGAAACATATTCGTGCCGGTGATACATATTCGTGCCAAAAGTGAGACAAACTCGTGCTATGGGGCGTATTTGTTTCAAAAGGGCAAACGCTATTACGGGTAATGCTACATTTTTTATGACATAAAATGCTATTTTATGTTGCGTTTTTTGTAGTGTATAGCGTTGTAGTGTTTTGCCTTTTGAAACATACTCGTCCCAAAGAGGGTGTTTTGGTCTGTTTCGTGAAACAAACTCGTCCCAAAGTTGGAGTTTTCTCACCGTCCCTATGTCTACAGATTATATATATATGTAATGTATAGCATAGTAATACGGGGAGAGAGTGCTGTTCAAAAATTAGCCTTGAACAGTGTAGCCTTCAAAGAGTCCGTAATCTTCCATCTCGTGATGGTCTCCTACGAAGTGACCAGCGGAGTTGAAATACTCTCCGTAGTCATTCACAGTGAGACCTTCTACATTCGGATAGTCGGCTTCTGCTGGCTTGAGGATAGTTCCCCAAGCAGATTGGAACTGAACATAACGGGGTGTTGTGTTGGAGCTTTTTGTGTCGTTATATTCTGCCCACTCTTCGTCAGAGTATCTTGAGCCAGAGAAGTAGTAATCTTCGTCTAGGTCGCTGATGCCCTTTGGATATGTATTTATTGACCCGTTTGTGGAGTTGTGCCCACCAGAGGTCATATTACGGAAGTTTCCATAAGAACCATACCAAGCGCTATCTTCATAAGCTGGGTCAAGTGCTGGTATTGCTTGAACGATGTCCATTCGTCCGTTACGGATTCCGATTAGTGTGCGCTCTGGAACTGGCTCGCAATAAATAAGCTCAGTATCTAAACCACTCTTTACCAAAGCACGCATCAAGATATCTTCCGTAGAAGCGAACAGGAATGACCCGTCCTTGAGTTGCGCAATAAATAATGGAGAGTGACTAATCCTAGCTACCCACATTGTGTTTGTGTCGTTCTGGTCTAGCCAAGCTACAGATGCATCTCCGTCAATCATATTTAGTTTGTCGAAGTTGCGGTCATAGCTTTGTAGGATAGCTGGAACAACTGAGGTATCTACTTCTGGAAGTAGGTTCTCTGGGTCGATCTCCGTTCTGATTAGGTCGTGGTTATAGATAACTCCGTTGTGCACCAGAGCAATTGTGTTGTCTGGAGACATTACGGGGTGGTTATTAGCAGACACGCTGATTGACCCGTGAGTAGCGTATCTGGTGTGCAAGATAACATCGGTTGACTTGCGAGACATTGCCTTCATAGACAGTGAAGCGCCAGACACGGCTTTCTTGTAAGTTCCGGTGCTGTTAGGCGAGCGGAATGCATAGCCAGACGCTTGATTACCTCTTGCGTCTAGTTCTGACAGTATTGAGTTGCTAAGGCTTCTCGGGTTGATAGTTGAGTTTGTTGATAAACTAAATCCTCCAATTCCACACATAAGGCGACTCTCTTTCTGCTTGCCGAGCAAGCGTGTTGTGCACATAGCTGGATTGCTATGCCGTTGAACCTGTTTGGCTCTACCTATAGTTTATGACACTATGTTGCTAAATGTCAAGTCAATCTGGATAAAAAGAATGTAGCCAGTGGCGGTGACAGGTAAGGGGGGTCTGTCAATCGACACTAGGGGTATCTACACCACTGGCTACTGAGTAGAAGCTTAGTGGCTGTCTTTGTGCTTTGTCAAGTAGGTGTGCTGAATTGGGGTCAAATAACCACCAACACGCAGGAAATCTTGACCAATTCCGAAAAAGCCACCAACTTGGGGGTGATTACATCGCTATGTCGTAAAACTGCCCCCGTCAAAACTTACATCATCCTCTCTCTCAGTATTTCCCCCCCCGCATTTTGGGTATGTCCTATCTCTCTAAATTATTGGTTGCCTGAACTCGGGGGGCAGGGGGGGGGTCAAAAAAGGGGGTCGATTTTACCAAAAGTTATCCACAATTTCGATCAAAAGCTGTGGATAACTGTTCACCTAAAGTTTACTAAGCAAATGCGGCGTTTTTCACCTGAAACGGCGTTTTGGGCATAGCTTTTACCCAACGCCAAACGGCGTGAAACACGACACTAGGGAGATACAGAATGTCAGTAACAAGCGCAAGAGCAAAAGCCACCACCACCAAGCCAAGCGCCACAGCAAGGCGCTTGACGAACACGGAGCTACTAATCCAAGCCAATACCCCAAGAGAGCAAGGTCGAGTCAGATACTGGGGCGCAGAGTTCGAACACCCAGAGGCAGGCAACCACGCCCACCACCTTGACGGGACGGTATACGAGGCGAAGAGCGATAGCACAATACCGAGGGGTTCAGGAAATTGCGGTTGCCAAGAGTGTAATCATTCGTGCAATTGCTCAGAATGCAATAGGTCGAGGAACTACAGCAGTTGCAACAACCGAGGGTTGAATGAAGTCACAACGAAGCCGACAGATAGGGATTGGGGTCGACACTTAACCGACTACATCGAGGCGCTAGGCGAAACGGGACTAGACCCCGAGGATTTCCGCTATTGGTGTGGTGACTGTGATGACACTGATTGTGGTTGTGATGAGGACTATTCGGAAGACTTGAGTAATTGGGGATTTCATACGCACATAGACGCCCGTGATTTGAGCTTCCGTGAGGTTGCTTCGGTGGTCAGATTGGGAACAGCGATTATGCGGAATTTTCCAGCGGTGTTCGGGGCAGATGAGGACGAATACAACCACCACCACCAAAACGAAGAAGAACTACACGAACTAGCAACAAAAGGGGAGTGGCGAGGGTCACGACCAAGTGTGAATCCAGCAGGCGTTATCAGGTATCTATCGCTTGAAGAGAGCGACAGGCAAGACCCAAACGACTATCCATTATCAAGCCAAAAGGCAACGATTGAATTTCGGACATTCCGATACACCGACAGCCCAAAATTGCACAGCGCCAGAGTTGCAACGGCGAGAGCGGTTGTTGATTATGTCAAAAGTGGAAAGCCACTTTTTTACCTAATCCGAGAGAAGAAATTCGAGCTAGTTCTTGAGGCGCTTGAGATAAGCAAGCACTAGCAAAACCGAGAATGCCCCGACATTCGTGTCGGGGTATTCTTATGTCCAGATGTCCCCCATTTTTTCGGGGCGCAATCCTGCGGATTGGCTCGCAAGCTCGCAAGCGCCCCGAGAGAACCAAACGAAAGGAATGCCCCCGAGGGGCATCGAAAAGCTTTTCTTAGCGCACCTACTAAGCCGTAAAGAAATCATTTTATTTGGGTGTCTCCAGTCTATATAATACCTTCCCCTACCGTATGTACTTCAGGCAGATTTACAGTGATTCCCCTCCCTGCGTGATAGGATACTGGCATGAACGAAATTACAGTGAGAATCACTCAGGCAGACGATAGCCTAGATTCTTTGGAAATGCAAATAGAGTTAATCGATCCCGCAGGAGAGGATGACTTCGTTGATGTCTGGGCAGTCACCCTCTATAGAAACATGGAAGCTGAGTACGATGGCTACTTCGAGATAGCAACCCACAGCGACGAGATAGACATTATTACTATGGCGTTCCTAGCAGTTGGTTCAAAGTAAAGTTTTACCCAAACAGCAACTCTAAAAAATTTCCCGTATGATTTTTTAGAAAAACCAAACAAGGAGAAGAAAATGTCACGTGGATTAACAGAGGAAGCCGCCCCCCAAGAAGAGCCTGCAACATTAGCAGAGGTAGCCGACATTGTGTTTGGCACAGCTCTATATCTAGAGACACTAGAAAAAAAGCTAGATGAAGTTTTGGCGCTTTTGAGGGCTGAAGACAAGGTATAATTAGATCATGTCACAAAATCCAGTCTCCCTACTAGACGAGACGCTTATTCGAGCAGCTGCCGCTGGTAAGTCAGGCGACGAGATGCAAGAGCTGACGGGTATACCTGCAGCTCAAGCTGTCATGCACATTAAGCAACTCCTGTCACGTCGTGATATCTGGTCAGAGGTGGAACGCCGACAGCTACTGCTCTATGAACTAAACGAGCTAAAGGACAGCCTGACTGCCCGTGCTGTTGAGATGCAGGACGAGGACTCAGCTAGGCTGCTGCTAAAGGTGCTTCAGGAGATTGGTCGAAGGCTAGACCAAGAGAACATAAAGCTAGAGCACGATGTTATAAGACTTAGTGAGTATCAAGAGCGTGTGCTAATGAAGGCAATGGATGCAGCGTTGAACTTTGCAAAGGGCGAGCTGTTGTCAAGATACCCAGAAGTTCCAAAGGGTGAGCTTGATGAGCTAGTGGTTGAAGGATTGGTTAAAGCCAAGTACGAACTAGAGCAGGAACGGGATGAAAACTAATGCCACTATACGAGTATGTGTGCCCTTGGTGCGAAGAACGAGTTGAGATCAGTCACTTGATGGTTCACACGCCACAGGTGTACTGCCCAGTGTGCGTAAAGGCAATGAACAAAGTGGTATCAGCCCCGCAGATTACTTTTAACGGAACTGGCTTCTATAGTACGGATAAAACCCAAGCATGATTGAAGGTGCAATTGACGGTGTTGTTGCGGAGATGCGTCGCCGTAGCAAAAACTCAATGTACCTCAACGACCCAGTTGCTTGGGCATCTGATGTAGTTGGCAAGCACATGTGGTCTAAGCAAGCTGAGATCGCTGGAAGCATTGTTGACAACACACACACTGCCGTGGTAAGTTGTAACGGAGCTGGCAAGAGTGCAACCGCTGGCATCTTAGGTGCTTGGTGGGTTGCAGTGCACGACCCTTACGAGGTTGCAATGATTGCCTCAGCTCCTACTTACCCTCAGATTGCTCGTGTGTTATTCCGTGAGCTAAAAGACAACTACAAGGCAGCAGCCATCAGAGGCTTCAAGCTGCCCGGGCACATCAACCAATCAGAAGAGTGGAAGCTTGACGATGAGTTTGGAACGCTGCTTGGTTTCGGTAGGCGACCTTCTGACACAGACATCGTTTCTGCCTTTCAGGGTATCCACCGTAGATACGTATTTGTAATCCTTGACGAAGCTGGTGGTATCCCAGTAGACCTATACACCGCTGCTGAGGCGGTTACAACCTCCGCTGACTCTAGAGTGTTAGCAATTGGTAACCCTGACCGCAGAGGCACAGAGTTCCACAGGATTTTTCGTGAAGACGAGACTTGGAACAAAATAAAAATTTCGGCTTTCGATTCTCCAAACTTCACAGGCGAGTGGGTTCCAGAAGAAGTGAAGCCGCTTTTGATCCAGCAAAGCTGGGTTGACAGGCAGAAGATTGCTTGGGGCGAAGACTCTGCAAGATATAAGTCCAAGGTGCTGGGCGAGTTCCCAGACGAGGACGACACTGCGTTCTTTAGCCAGACCGCTCTTGATAAGTCTGTTGACGCTGAGTTTGAAGAAGATTCAGAGATAGAAATAGTAATGGGCGTTGACCTTGCCCGCTTCGGTGAGGACGACAGTGTTATCTACACCAACCAAGGTGGCAGACTGCGGAAGCATTCAAGTTGGAGTAAGGCTACTTCGGTTGAGAGCGCCAACAGGGTTCACCAAGCTGCCATTGAGCTAGGAGCCAATCAGGTTCGAGTTGACGGCGCTGGACTAGGTGGGCCTGTTATCGACCAGTTGGCTGTTCTTGCTGACGATAAGTACACTGTTATATCTATGATGGGTTCTGCTGCCTCGCCAGACAGGACTAGATGGTTCAATGCTCGTGCCTATAATTTCGACTCCCTTCGGGAGCAGATGCTTGAAGGTCAAATTGACATCGACCCTGATGACAAAGACCTGATGGATGAGATGATGATGCTTAGATATAAGTTCTCATCTCTTGGTTCTATTCAGATAGAGTCCAAAGACGACATGAAATCCAGAGGAGTTCACTCTCCTGACAACTTGGACGCTGCTGTTTACGCATCTGTGAACCTAGATAACATCTTTAACTCTCCATTTGGCGACTCAAAGGTGGGTGACAGGATACTTATGGACCCAGAGATTCAGTTCCAAAGTGAATCTTTCTATGGTTCTTGGGTATGGTAGACTGCTTTTACATACTTTTTAAGGACTTTTAGTGGCTGATTCAGACTTTTTAGCAGACTTTCAAGCAATGTCATCAGAAAACGAATTACTTCGTGAGTCTTATGCTTCGATGGCTAGTGCAATCCTTTCCTTCGATGATGAGGGTTGGAATCCAGTTGGCGTTCAATACGGTGTCAATGGCTTCACTCTTACCGAACTTAAAATCTCTGCAGCTAAGATCCGTGAGGTAACAGAGGGAAACCCTCTACTAAAGCGTGGTTCTGCTATGAGAACAAGCTATGTCTTCGGTCGTGGCGTTGTCTTTGGTGACCAGCCACCCAGAGTGCGCAGGATTATGGAAGACCAGCAGAACCAAGACGTTCTGTTTAGCGCCGAGGCTCAGATGATTAACGAGCGTAGCCACTTTACTGATGGTCAGTTCTTTATCCTTGCCGACAACAAGACTAAGCAATTGCAGCGAATCCCTTTTGAGGAGATCACTGGTGCTGTGACTGACCCTGATGATTCAGAACGCATTAGATACATTCGCAGGACTTGGACTAGAACTGATGTAAATTTCCCAACTGGTCTTGAGACTTCTTCGGCTAGAGATGTCTGGTACCCAGTTGACACCTACAAGCCTTCAGGCAGGTTCTCAACGACTATTATGAACCAGCCAGTAGACGGCACCAAAGTTATGTTCTACAGCCGTGTCAACCGACGTGGTGGACGGATATGGGGTGTCCCTGATGCACTGCCAGCTCTACCTTGGGCTCACGCTTACAACGAGTATCTAAAGGACGGCGCAAGGATGCTAAAGTCCTTGTCGATGTTTGCTTGGCAACTAAGGTCAAAGACAAAGACTGGTGCGACTGCAGCTGCTGCTTCTATTGCAACCAAGGCTACCGCTGGCTCAACTGCAGTGATGGGCGACGGTATGGAGCTAAGCTCGATGCCTAGAGGAAACAATGTTGACTTGAGCACAGGAAGACCACTTGCATCTATGGTGGCTTCTGCTCTAGAGATTTCAGTTGTTGCACTACTCAGCGATCCTGGAGGGTCTGGCTCTTACGGAACCGCAGCTACTCTTGACGCTCCAACCGTAAAGGCAATGGAGTCTCGCCAAGCTGTGTGGACCACTTTCTATCGCAGGGTTCTAATGTGGATGGGTGCAAACACCGTAGACATTAACTGGCCCAAGATTGAGATTGAGCCATCACAAAGACTTATGCAAGCTCTTGCACTAGCTCGGGAGACCAACGCAATCTGGGACGACGAGTATCGTGCTGCTGTTCTTGAAACGCTTGATGTTCCTAAGTTGCATTCAGGTGTTCCACCCGTTTACGACCCTGAATCTAATGACAGCCCGATACCGGGTCAGGGTAACGACGGAGCAGTTGGATCGATGCAGGATAATGCAAACGATCTGCGTGATGCCGACAACGAATAACCTGCACAACCAATTGCTTATGGTATGATTTGTAATAGATAATTCTGTTATGGAGCATTATGACCACTAAGCTGTCCGAGTCTCTTGGCTTTGAAGCCAACGAGTCTAAAAATAATAAATGGCACGTTAAAGTTATTCAGTCCGGTTGGGGATCTTCTGGCTATTATGGCTCTGACATGCTGCGTGAATATGGCCCCGGTGTTTTTAAAGCCGGAACCAAAGTCTTTATGAATCATCCGTCTTACTCTGAGTCGAGCGACAGACCAGAACGTGACGTACACCAGCTTGCTGGAAAACTTGTAACAGATGCAGTGTTCCGTGAAGACGGACTGTTTGCAGATGTTCAATTTTACTCTCATTACGCTCCAGCAATAAAGGAAATGTTCAATGACGTGGGTCTTTCGATTCACGCCATGGGCAATTCTTATATTGGAGAAGCAGAGGGTAGAGAAGGACCAATCATCGAATCGTTAGTGGACGATCCACTAACCAGCGTTGACGTGGTAACTGTTGCTGGCGCAGGTGGCAAATTTGTCACCCTGCTTGAAA
>Ga0209491_10007401_pt1 | contig 14522 bp, 15 predicted proteins | sample BON02_FD_187213 | JGI IMG/M metagenome (GOLD analysis project Ga0209491, IMG submission 187213) | Freshwater microbial communities from Lake Bonney liftoff mats and glacier meltwater in Antarctica - BON-02 (SPAdes) (version 2) | ecosystem: Environmental > Aquatic > Freshwater > Ice > Glacier...
GACACAAGTGTGTCGCCCCAGCCCACACACAAAAGTTTTTGGGCTGTGCTCATGACAAAATATTTTGACACCGTGCTGTGCATGTTCATGTTGAGACAATATGCTGTCACCCGTACACACTACATGATTTTAGTTCTAAAAATCACACGTAAGTTTGTTCTATTTAGTTCGTTTTCAGGTCAGGCATTTTTCATGTTATTATTTTCAAGTCGTGTGAGAGAGTCGTCCTCGGGTGACACAAGTGTGTCGCCCCAGCCCACACACAAAAGTTTTTGGGCTGTGCTCATGACAAAATATTTTGACACCGTGCTGTGCATGTTCATGTTGAGACAATATGCTGTCACCCGTACACACTACATGAGTGTTAGTTCTAAACATCACACATAAGTTTGTTATATTTAGTTCGTTTCAAGTCATGCATTTTTCATGTTATTATTTTCAAGTCGTGTGAGAGAGTCGTCGTCGGGTGACACAAATGTGTCGTCCCACCCCACACACAGAACTTTTGGGGCTGTGTTCATGACAAAATATTTTGACACCGCGCTGTGCATGTTCTACTCATGACAGAATATTTCGACACAATGATGTTCATGTTCATGTTGGGACAATATACTGTCACTCGTACACACTACATCATTTTTAGTTCATACAAGTCGTAAATACATTTATTCTATTTAGTTCTTGTTCGTATAAGACAGATTTCTCATATTATTATTTTGAGTTTGCCTGAGAGAGTCGTCCTCGGGGGACACAAGTGTGTCGCCGTACCCCACACACAAAACGTTTTGGTTGTGTCCACAACAAAATATTTCGACGCTCTTCTCTGCATGTTCGTGTTCACACGAATAAATTTCAAGTTTTATTTTCAAGCGATTTTAATTCTGTCGTCCTCGGGCGATACAGGATTCGCAAAAATTACCACGTGTAAGCCTTCTAAACACGCACGAAGACGACGCAGTCACCATACACTTGTTCATCATCGATGCATGGAAAATGCCACACGTGCATCATGCGTTCTCTCATGTGTGGGCATTCCGACACTGCAAAGTGACACTGGCCCCTGTCTTGTTTCCAAACACACATGGATCCATAGGTGCCGACAAGTTCGCGGTGGCTGCGGCGAGTTCCCCACAGAATATCAATGAAGAGCTCGGGAGAATGCTCCGTCCTGCTGTCAATGATTTTAAAAGTCATGTCTCCTTTTGCGTCCGACTTATGGTCGTAGTGCTCGTCGACGCACTGCACACCACACACAAAAGGCCCCGAATAGTCTTGAAACGACTTCTCCACCATAGCATACATGCCAGCAAAAGTTCGCTGGCTCTGAGGGACAGTAAAAAGGCCAGACATTTTCCCGGTGCCTTGTGCACGCCGACGGGCAAAAAATCAGTCAACTTTTTTGATCCGGAAGAAACTTCAGAGGATTCAACTCGGGGCAGACACGTGGAGGAGGATGCAGGTGGAGAATGTAAATTCAATGTTGCTCAGGAGTGTGTCTTTCATAGTGAATGAAGTTGGCTTTTGCTGCTTTTAGAATCGGAAGCGATTATTGCAATTGAATGCAATTGAATTTCCCCGGTTCAGAGTGGAAACTGATTTATTTCTTGTGGCAGTCCTGTGCAGTGGTATATGAAAAGGGGACAGGCACAGTGTGTGCACACTGCGGAGTGACGAAGCTTGTGAATGTGCTGTTGCGATGTGGAAAGTGCAAAAACGAGTACTATTGCGACGTGGGTTTCCAGCGTGCACACTGGAAAGTGCATAAGACCGTTTGCCGTGGCAACCCGTTTGACGAAGTTTCGATGAGCAAGGAGGGCAAAAAACTCATAAAAGAAGCTGGAATGATCAATGGGGTGTGAAATATCGTCGGGGATATTCTGAATGCTGACGGAGCTCCGTGTGGAAAAAGTTGGCATTGCTCTATTCATGTTCTCGGAGGTTACTCGGACCTGGAAAGTTTCGGGGTGGATCAAGGCAACTCGTAGAGAACCCACAGGCCGGACCTTGAAAGTTTCGGGGTGGGTCAAGGCAACTCGTAGAGAACCCACAGGCCAAGGTGTTTGAGAGATAGACTGGGCTACGATTTTTGTGCTCGGCTGAAATCGGTATTTCCATAATGATATTACATGACTGTGTTTTACAAATATGTGTAAATCATGCGCAGAGAATTTTCATCCAGACTGTGCATAGGACATGGTAAGTTTTCATTCTTCTGTGAAAGCTGTGATAGCACACACCACCGCATTTTCTCGGCTCGAATTTGTTGAAGTATCGGAACCAGTTGGTGTTCTATTGCATAGTATTCTATGGTGTGGTCATGCTTGTCGCGAGTGTGCGTCAGTTGATACATCTGCAAATGGGCACAAAGTTTTGCTAACATGGCGTTGATTTGTGGCTGCGACGTGGTCGTGGAGGGAAACGCTCCAGTACGAACAAGCATAAGTACGATAGTTTCCGAAGTTGGCTGTTGCAGTGCTTCCGGACACATGTCAAGCAATGTCGTAATCGTGTCTACAGCATATATGTCTCTAAAAGGTCGCTCCAAAGCACACAGGGTTTCTACATACTGGTGTAGAATCCCGCCGCCTGCAAGCATCACACTGTTTCCAAAAACATGGGTGAGGTACGTTATTTTCCAGATGTTTTCGCAATTGTCGAATAAACATTTTCCATATATTTCGCAATTGTCGACGGATAGTCTGTCATTGAAATCTCTATCCAGTTTGACCACACTTTGCAAAAGCGCGGGCGAGCCCATTTTATACACCATGGTGTAGACAAGGTGTGCACGCACACACGATGGTACGTGAAAAGCTGTACCATGCGGGAAAAACCGGATGAACCCGCGGTAGTTGAGCACATCTCTCAGTAGTCGGCGGTGGTGGAGCGAGAGAAATTCCAAAAAGTACCTAAGAATACCGTTGAGTTGCTTTTCACGTAGTGTCCGCCCCAAAATTTCCGAAATTAGATTGGATTCAGACTCGGCATGTAATGCCGGGTAGGATTCCAAACCCTCATTCGAAAACGCATTCATTTCTAGCAAAACTATTTTCAAAACACGGTAGCCGGCGTTTCCGGTGAAAGGGGGGTGTGCAAACTTCTGCATGTAAGGCTTGAATTTTTCCAAGTCGTACTCATAGCGCACATAAAGTCCCCGTCCGGAGAAAAGTGGCTTGCCATCTAGCGACGCGGTCTCCGAGTCAAACACCGCCCTGATTTCGTCAAACGTTCTGACACACAGTTGGTTGAACTCGCTAGAGACGTTGTCTTGAGAAACACCCGACGACATGATTGTGGCACATGAAAATATAATTTGTTTATATATGTATCCGAAAGACAAACACTCTCGGTCACACCAGAACCTCCATTGTATAGATATTCATCACGTATTAAGTCCGAATCGGAAAAATGGCAAATATAGTCGCGAGTGGCCATTGAAGAACGTCTCTATCTTCTCAAGGCTCGTTCAGCGCATATATTCCCGATCGGAATCGAATTTCTCGACGTGCGGAGCTATCTTGTAATGAACCCGCAGTAGATTCACAATCGACATATCCTTGGCAGGTCGCTGGAGATATCCACCCCAGCTCTGTACAGTGGCCATACTGTCTGAGCGTTTTTGCAGTGCTGCGTTGTACATTTCAATGCTGCAGTCGAGACGGTCGATGTGATCCATCGCCTCCTTCGCATCTAGTCGACGAGAAAATTCGGTAGACAATTCGGACTGTGTCCTGTGGAAACATATGCTCGCGTGTTCGCTCGCGTTGAACACTGTAATCAGTTCCTTGCATGCACTTATCAAAGCCTCCAACACAGTCTTCTGCATTGGAAATTTTACGTAATCAAGCATGTTTATGTAGATCTGGAGAGCCTGACGACCGCACTGCATTGCACGGCTATAGTCGCCGCTTTTGAAGGACGATTTAGCGGCAAGCTCTGCGGACAACGCGTTTGCAAAAATGATCTCGATAGGGTCTGGGCGGATTTCCAAAGTGTCCAGGTGGTTAAAGTGCTGCGACAGAGCCAAAACGGCTGGCGTTTTCGACTGTGAAGACACACGAAGGCGTCCTAGTTGATGCATGAGATTTTGGTCTAGGTCTGACATATCAGTGAGTGTACTCGACACGATGCCGTTGTTTATATACACCACAACGTGTACAAAGTGCAGCAACCGACAACATGTACACTCCTCGATGTAAAAGGTCCAGTTGCGACAAAACACACCAAAAAATCGACATATACGCTGTCTTCGAAACCGCTTGCTGTCGCGATTTTTTTGGCACGTCTGGATAGAAGTACTACACAAAATTGGCCAGCCCCCACGCGACCATTGAGAAAATCAAAAGTCAAGTTCAGCACGACTTTCTCCAGCCAATACTCGAACGCGCGTGCGCACAGTACAAATGGTAGCATGTGTACTTGAGTACACAACTTTATGAAGAGGCTTTGTGGATGGACATCTACAACTATATCCTTGTGCGTTTGATGTGTCGATTATAAACAGGCGCGTCCGTATTTTGTGTTTATGCAGTTGCCGTCGGTAATGAGTTTTACGAACATGAATGTCAACACACTCTTGGAGATAAGACTCAGGATGCTGTAGGCTAGCCCGGCGACACCAAATGAACTGGAGCTTTTGTCGACAAAGATAACGTACAGAATCTGAAACAGTGGCACCAGTCCAAAGAGTGAAAATAGCACACACTGCACAACAACAATCTGTCCCACGATCGAAGGTAGCGCGGTCAGACCCAGGGCACACGCTTGGAAGTTGTCCTCGTAAGTAAAAAATCGTGTTAACAGGTTCAGCCAAATGACGCAGTGCATAACGACTGACCCGCCAAAGACTACTGCCAATTTGCCCACGTGGGGATGCGCGTTGCTGGTAATGTAGCCGTTTGAGAAGTAGTATTTTTCAAACTCGATCATGCAAATTAGCTGCTCGATTGTCCATCCGGACAGAGCGAGCGCTCCTTGCAAGGTGCACATGAGCATGATTTCTGTGATGTTGCGAATGTACAGGATTCCACAAATAATGGCAATCATTGGCGGCGAGCTTAGGGTGTACTCGACCCAGCGCAGAAAATCGGGCCCGTGTTCGTCGTGTACTGCCTTACTTTTTTCGTATGTCGTCGGGGGCTGCGCAAGCACCCGCCAAGCATGGAAATTAAACGAAACGATGATAACGATCGCCAGCAGTAACTTGCTGTTCACAAAAGTAGTACTGGCGGCGGTGAAGACAGTGCCAGAGAGTTTGGTGGAATTGAGCGAAAAATCAACCAAGGGCAAACTCATGCGCAAGTCGCCGTCCTTTTTGACAGAGCACACCTGGATGAGCGTGTTGTTGACGTGGTGTATAGTATCGTTCAGGTTTGCACTGGCACCCACAACGACGTTTTCGTGCCACGTTGAAAACCCCGGACTGTTAGTGCGAACGGCAAACAGAAAAATAAAAAGCCCTCCGAAGATACAACAGGCGATGCTGTTAACGAACATGGTGCACTGTCGGAGCATAGCTGGCGACATTCTGGACACAGTCCATCCCTTGGGCGCACTAACCTATATACGAATTGCTCATAACACGCCAGTCTTCTCGTGTACATAGTGTCTCCGTCGAGTTGTTGAAAACCACGCGAGAAATAATAGCACACGTTTCTTCCGGTAGACATTTGAAAATGGCCTAAATGGGTGTGTATTGCAACCCTAAACACGCAGATGTGCTAAATGAAGGAAATCGCATTTGGATGAAATCCTTGTTTTCTCGACAGTCGTTCACGGGTGTATATATAGGACTGCAGTTTAAGAAATCACAGGCTGCCATGCCAAGTCCTGATACATGTTCGCGCTGGGATGGGCGAAGTTGGATGCATCAATACTGGGAAGAAGTGCGCAATAAAAATATCACGCAGATTGTGCTGCCAGGAAGCCACCACTCGGCAAGCTCTACGTTGAGCGAAGACGCTGCAAACGATCGGGAAGGAGCGGCTATCGTGCGATGGAGGCTTCTACTCGGAAAGTCCTGTGTGGACCATGTTGCTGGGAAGTGGAGCAAATGCCAAAAACTCGACATTTTGCAGCAGCTCGAAAGCGGTGTGCGGTACCTCGACCTGCGTGTAGGATGGGATGCTTCAAAGTTTCTGCCAGAGCACAAGCTGCGTGCTTGCTACGGGTTCTTTTCGCAGGACATAGGGTCAATTCTACAGCAGGTGACGGACTTCTGTCTCAACAACACCAGCGAGTTTGTCATTCTAGATCTGAAAAAACTTTATTTCAAAGTGTCACAAATTTATGTAACCACGCCACTGCGTGAAGCCCAGAACTTGCATCTTGTCAAGGTGATTGAAGAGCGGCTAGGAAGCCTGCTCGTTCCGTCGCGCTTGTGGCACCAGACGCTATCGAACATCCGCCCCACAGGATCGCGCATCTTTGTCTTTTACCCAGTGCGACCCGACACGACCGCATGGCTGCGTCCGTGGATGATTCCAGGGTCGTATGTGGATTCCATGTGGCCGCCGCTGTCGGAATCCTCTTTCTTGAAATCCCGAGTGCAATCCTTCATCAAGACACAAGAGGGAAAGAGGCAGCAGATCATAGAGTCGAGCACCGCCCCGAAACAAGAAAGCCTCTTTGTGATGCAGGGAATTGTCAGCAAAAAGTCTTGCCACATGGTTCGTGGCTCGATTCTTGCCAGTGTGTCTTATTTCTCACAGGGGTGCTTGAACTTCGACACACAACTCAGCAGCATCGAAGCCCACGCCAGCATTGTCAATCCAATGCTTCTGAAACTGTTGAAAAACACGTACAACCCGGCATTTCTCAACATAATACTGCTCGACTGGGTTGACAATACGGTGCTCACGCGTGAAATCATAAAACTCAATCTGTAAGCTCGCGTGTGGCATACAATCGTGAACGATCACTAAGACGTATCTCGAGCCAGCTTCATCGTAGTTTTGGACTGTACGTTTCAAGCACATCCCGGATCTCAAAGTCTTGCCGTTTTTGGAACTGCTTCTGATTGAGATACATTTTCCTCAGATTTCGGTCGACGGCCTTGTACTGTGCTTCAGTCTCGAAATAATTCTTGTACAATGTCACTTGTTCTTCCGATAGACTTTGTCCCCTATTCTGCAATCGGGCATACCATTCGATAAAACCTTTGTTGGTAACATGAACCATGAGCAAGCCGAGCTGGGCGTCGATTAATTTATTGGTCTTTTCACTTTTGATCACCAGCAATGTTGCCTTGTAATTCGACACGTGCAGTTCCAGATCGCGCTCCACATGGACAAAGTCAGACTGAAATTGTTTTTGGGTATTAATCATCTTTGTCAGTTTGAGTCGGAGCGCGTCATACGTGGACTGTTCGCGATCATCACGATATTGTTCTTGCATCCCCATAATATTTTTTTCCAAAGCCCAGATGTCTCGGAAAATTTTGCCAAGGTCGGCTTGCAAGTGCCACATCTGCTTATTACTCTCCACTACCATGTTTCGAGAAAGATTGCTCAAAAGAACTTTGCGCTCGAAACTGGTGCACTTTACCATCGTGTCAGTCTCATGGTTGTAATAGTCATTCACACCCGTGTCCTGGTCTGTGCATCCTGTGTCCCACGCATCGACAGCATCAATGTCGTAGTACACTTCCACATCAGAATCCTCGTCAGATTCCTTGTACACTTCGCACGGCTCCGTGCTGGCGGTGCTCCTACTGTCTTGGTCAACTGGATTTTCTATCTCTCGCGCGTTGAAAGGCATCGAGCGGGACTATACACCCCACCACACTTATATACAAAAACAGCACTATTCGCGACGCGAAAACGGCGCAGACACAGCACCCACACAAGACCACAAATCGAGTAGAATTACGTGGATTTTATTAAAACACCAACTAGCTTTCACACCAACCCAGAAGTTTCCTATACGTGTCCTATCATGATCGACGACCGTCAAGAGACCGTCAAGAGACTGTCTTCATAGCTGCCAACGACAGTAACCGCAGACCGCTCAATGTGGAGGCATCGTGTTGTACACCGCACTGGTGTACGACACGAAATCGCGCAACAGTGTCTCACGGCCAGCGTCGCCACTCCAGTTGGAATTGGCATAGGCCTTGTAGTCTAGCGTCGCCGCAACGACCATGCGGTCGAACCTGTCTTGGTTTCCCTCGATCGCAGCAAAGTCGGCGCCAAACTTGCGCTCGAAAAACATCGTGCATATCTGGACAGCACACGCCACGAGCATGTCGTCCGACGGGAAGGTGCCGGCAAACCGGACGATGTTCCCCTCCGCGTCCGTCGTCTTCATAGTGAGAAGCAGCATCAACAGGTGGTCGTTGACGGCAGGTGAGGTCCTGTTCTCCGACGCCGCGTGTGTGGCCATGCGAGAAAAGTGTGAATGCATCCGATGATTCGTCTTGCTACTTCAAAGACAAAATATTCTATTTGCGGAGGAAATGCAATTCTTGACACATCGCGGAAAAAGGGTTCGTATCCACTGCCCGCACTCCTGGTATAAAATAGCGTAGTAGAACTTCGGGAACACTTTCCAGTTGCACTCCTTTTCCCAAAACGTATGTACATCTTCGTGCGAAAAAGTGTGAATGCATCCGATGATTCGTCTGACTGCTTCAAAGACAAATTATTCTATTTGCGGAGGAAATGCAATTCTTGACACAAAGCCGTGCATCGCGAAAAAAGACTTCGTATACACTGCCCGCATTACCTGTATAAAAGAGCGTAATAGAACTTCGGGTTACACTCAATTTCTTAGAACGTATGTACATCTTCATCAACAGGATGAAACCCGACGCCGAGACGACACAGTTCATGTTTTACCTCGAAAACGACGACGAGAAGAGCATATCTGTGTACAACGCATTTCTTCACTGGGACAAGAGACAAAAACATTATTTCGTCGTGCGCAGAGAAGATGCTGGACTGTTGCTCTCAGGATGTGAGTTTTGGGATTTTCAAAGGACTCTGTCGGTGCACGGGGTCCAACCGACACGCCGGGACCAATATCAAGCGGCACTCGATGTGTTTTTCGACGAGAATATGGTCGACACTAATCGCTGGCCGCGAGAAGGGTGTGCACACGAAACGATGGAACAAATGACGTTCATGGTGATTTACGAAACCCGCGATTTTGACCCACTGACTTTTCTAGCAAAATGATTCGGACCAAGACACGCACAGTGTACATTGTATTGAAATAAAACAGACCACTATACTTTTGACAACCTCGTATTACGCTCTGCTCCAGTGGTCGTCGATGGCTTTGAGTTGCTGTTGATACTGCTCGTCGTTCTCTAGGAGAGGATGTGAGGGAAACACAAAAATGCACTTGTCAAAGTCTCGTTTCCTGCATTTCGTAAGGGGTGGATCACGTACCCAGACATTGCAGAGATATTTCAGAATTCTTTTCTGCAAAGTACGCGCCTCGTCCGTGTTTATCAAACAGTGTGTTTTTAAAAGATTGGCCGTTGTTAGAAATGATTTCAGCATGAGGTCATGGTCTAGGTTGCGCCTTTTGTGTAGGAAATCCAGCGCCTGCACACACAACGTCGCTTGCTGTGTTGTTACGCCCGAACTTCGCGAAGTAGCATACACTATTGCGCGCGCCACGGTGCTGATGCTAGGCCTAAAGATACTCTCGTGTATCATTTTGAAATTATGCACGACCAGAAACGACATGAGCCTGCAAGCAGCAATTTCGAGTGGTGTGGTTTCGTTTCCTCTTTCGACGCTGACCAATTTTTGCAACAGGTGCAACCCGTCCATGTGAATTAGACGCGTCTGGTATTTTCGTTTGTCAGCGACTGCCAGCGACAATAGCTCCAACCACAGTCTGGTTTTCTTCTGATCGGCATTGGTGACCTTCCCAGCATCATTGCGACGGGTTGATGTCATATCTCCAATCATCGCTATGCAGATTGTAAGAATGCCCTGCGCAACCACGAACTTTTGCGACTTTTCATCAGGACGCTGGCAAGCGTCCTTCAAAAACCTCCCGAGAACCTCTGCTATAAATACTTCGGAACGAAAGAATCCGTACACACGGAGCGAGGACTGACTTATGACCAACCCCCGTAAGAGACAGTGACGAATTATGCTACTATGGTCGGGAACGTCGTGGCCACTGCTCACGACCTGGTAGACAATCGACAGCATTCTCATGTCGTTTCTACGCGTCATGCCTTGTTTCCAATACTCACACAAATGAGACAGGAGGTTTGTTTTCAAGAGCAACTCGACTGTATGTACATTCGTGCCACCACCCCTAGCGCAAACGGAAGACAAGAGATATTCCATGGCCATCATCATGGTATCGTTGAGTTCTGGGCGCTCAAAGTACTTGACAATTCTGTCAAAAGTCTGCAACGACGTCTTGAAAATAGTGCTGGTGTAGTAGTCTGTTTGGAAGCAAGTCCACAATATTCCTATCACCCTGCATGCTGCCTCGATAAGTTCGGCTCGTTTCGAACGCAGCGCGGGACCGGGGCTCGGCTCGTTCTGCGTTTTCTGAGCTATACAGTGGTCCATGATGCCACACACTGCTGCAGTGAGATTCAGGCTATGCTGTAAGCAAACACCTACTATGTTAGAAACAATAGACGGGTGTTCACCGTGTGTTGCGCTGATTTGACACATGACACGCGATACGACGGAAATATTTTTCCGGTGTGTGCAAAATCCTTCAACCAACATCGACGTCGCGGCTGCAGTATAATTATCATGCCATCCGTCGTAATCGTAAAGTGCAGTCATGATGGTGCAGCCGTATTTGAAAATATCAATGTTGCCTATGTGGCAACGCGTCGCTTTGATGCACAGAGAAAATAGGTCAGTATCTCTGGAAACAATACCTTCGTTGAGGCCTTCCGTGATAGTGGTCATGACGTTCGGGATGTTTCCACACAAGTGCTTGAAAATCGTCTTGACAACGTGCTCCTCTGTATACATTGTTTCAAGTAGATGGACGGCTGACATGCGGGCTTTGTTCTCGCGCAGCCGAAGTAAGTTATCGTCAGACTCATTCTCGTTATCATCCGAATCATAGCCGGACATTTGTTTCCGGACTTGGCTGTCTGTAACGAGAGCGGCTTTCGAACGCAGAGCTGCGAGCCACGTTGGGACTAGGGTTTTTTTCTTGGTGTTTTTTCCTTCGGGCTCTGTGTCCGGCACTGCACTCATCATATCCTTTACTATTACCCTGCTATTATTGCACAACGATCCCAGAGAGAGCAGATGCTTTACGCTGTCACTTGAACTTTCGGCGTGCTGTAGAATGTTAAAAAATATGTCATTATGTTTGGTAAAGTCCGTGACATTCATTGCTTTGTTGCTAGAGCGATCTTGACGGAAACGCTGCAATTTGTTTAGAGGTACATCGTCTTCGTCCGGATCGGACATTTCGTTCGCGTCGCTATACATGGTGTATACTCTGCACTGAATGGAACAAAAGTGTGTTTGCATGCAGAAGCGTTTACTTATATACCAAATATCAACACATTGACTCGGAGATTGTCAAAACGTTTGCACAACTTGGACACGCTATGAGATGAGATGTATTCGCACATATACATACGATTTCCACACTCGAGAGAGATATTGTGGCTCGGACTTTAGAACCGCCTCCTGATTTGATTTTTATAAAAGCAAACGCTATATAAGAAAATGCTGTACAAGTAATGCCACACACCCTTGCGAGCAGAAAAGTTCGAGAATGGCGGATGATACCGAACCCGTTGGTAGGACCGTGTCCAAAGTCAACACCAATTTCCAGAAAACTCCCATGCAGGACATGTTGAGCTACACTGGGAAAGTCACCATGCCTGGCGTAGGCCCGCAAACTGCGAAGAAGTTGCTGGAATGCAATATCAAAACGCCCAGTGCACTCATCGGACAGTTCATGGTGCGTACTTGAAACCTTGCTGTTCCTGCTGTGCGGTGGCGTGCATGCGTCGTTTTTATGAGAATTTCCATGAGAAGGTTTGATGAAAAGTTGTGCTGCAGGTACTGGATCGCGACAAGGATCGAATGAATGCGTGGCTGTGTTCTGTTACGTCAGTACGGCAACAGGAGGCAACCGTGATCATTGCGGCGCTCGACGAAAAATGCAGGAAAATGCTTACTGTCTAGATGGGGCAAACCCGTCGTGATAAACCGCACTTTGCTCCTTCTCGAGTTGTGTAATAAATGCTGCAACTCATGTCGTGCCAACTTTTCACGCGCCTTGTAGGGTTTATGCAGGCAGAGGCCAGTAACAAATTTTTCACGCATACGACCGCGTCGATTGCCACCTTGTCGGCTTTGTTCTCACAACGAAACCCGTGGCACGGCTTTGTTCGAGTACTTTGAGACCTACCTGTACATTGTTGTCGTATTGGGCACCCTTGAAAACCACGTATCATATCTGTTATATCCGTCCTTTTCATTGAGAATGGAAAATGGCATATTTGGAGACAAGAAGAGCGCAAACATGTTCAATTGCGACGCCGTGATAATTAGATGGTCACACTCCGCGAGCATGTACGAGTCGATCAAAGCGCTTTCGCCTTTTTCGTATGGCGTCGATTCATTGTTCCGAGAGTCGTGTATGGCTATATTTCCGCGGCTCCGGGGTATATGCTGGCTGACAATTCGATCTTTAAATACGCGCTTCAACTCCACCATGGTTGTCTCGTCGTCTGTTGCAACAAAAATTGTCGTCGTTTCTGGGTGCAATTCCAGGTACTGCTCGACCGTCTTCTGGATGTGTGGAAATAGCACGACATACAACTTTTGTGCAATGCCAGCTTGGTCTGTCATTCGGTCTGTCTTCCGAATGTGTACACCCAAATTATGAGCACCAAAATGACGATGCTTGAAGTGGCGTATTTTGGCCAGCAAGTGTGGAAGAAGTCGGACTTTGTGCGTGGCAGCGTGGAAATCCTGTCGAGAGAGTTCTTTCGACGAGTTGCTTTTTCCGGGATGTCTCACGCCCGCACCATTCCAAGGTGCACGTGGCGATAAAGCCGGATTGCACATCGCAACGGGGAAAAAGTATTGAGTCCATGTGTTGTTGTCACGTTTGTACATTGCATGTGTCCACTGCACATGTACATGACTGTATTCCGATAAAGCCCGCAAGACACCCATCATGTTTGAAAACATCCCCGCTGTACTATCTTGAACCACCATACTACATGGTGTCTGCGTGTGACTGACATTGCTCCGTTCTATATACCGCATGTACGATCTGTTTTTTACACTCTGTTTTGTATTTTTGTCTGGATGCATTTCAGTACTTTTGTGAATGATACACATTGCAGTCCAGATAAGCAATGCCAGCAGCAAAAACTTGACGCTTTTTGGCATTGTCATTGCGATCATATCATGGCATGATGTCATCCGTCGAGATCATCATGACTATGACGTCTTGTGTGTGAGTGAGGCAACGCATCTAGTGTGCTTAAATATATTTTTCGTGTATTCAAACTTGCATATACATCATAGTCGACTACACGCATTCTGGCAGTCTGTTGAACGTGTGTCCAAACAATACATCGACAAGCAAAACAAAATATTTATATAGTTCACTGTATGCAGGGCGTGTCGTGTGCAGCAATTCGGAAAATGAGGCCGGTGTGTTACTTGATAAACGTTGTCGCGTTGGCATTGGCTGTTGTGGCTGCTGCTGTATACAACGCAAGCTTTTTCCGGAAGGAAAATTTCACAAAAAATATACACCCGTCTCAGCAGATTACACAGAGTTTGAATGTCCATATAGCAGACACGACCCCTGAACTGATACACTCGGACGAAAATGACGTCTTCTCCCAGGAACATGCTGTGCAGACACTGCAATACGACGGAGTCGTGTGGAAAACACCGAAGTTCTCTACCATTTCCAGGATTCGCAACGCACAAATCACTACCGACGGGCTGGTTTCCAACGCAACCGACATATACACATTTGGCAAATGGTACTGGTTGCAGGCGCGCGCAAAGCACATGCGCGTGTCCAGACTTACCCATGTCGAGAACCACGCTTTCTTGTCCCTCGTTCAGATATACAATGAGTTTTTCCAGCACATCGTGTTTGACACCCTTCCGAAGGTGGCATTTGCGTGTCGATTCATGCAATCTCGCCCTGACATCACCGTGCTGGTCATGAACAACCTACATCGCGATCTGGTAGCAGAGTATTGTCGCATCGACAAAAGCCGCTTCATGATTTTAAAGTCGCCTCTGCATGCCACAGACATTTTCGTGCCACACTTTGTGGGGCCGGACTTGCAGATGGGCATGATACCCGCAAATTCAATCAAAACGCTCGGGTCTCAAAACGCAACAGGATCTCGCGTGATATACGTGGCGCGAAAAGTGGGGGCCATTCGCAGTATCTCAAATGAGGCATCTGTTCTCGCAGCGCTACGCGAAATATTCCCGGGACTCGTAGTAATGTTTCCTACAAACAACTGGAGACAAGATCGTGGAGTTTTTGCAGAGGCGTCAATCATCATAGGCCCGCATGGA
>Ga0209491_10007402_pt1 | contig 14520 bp, 3 predicted proteins | sample BON02_FD_187213 | JGI IMG/M metagenome (GOLD analysis project Ga0209491, IMG submission 187213) | Freshwater microbial communities from Lake Bonney liftoff mats and glacier meltwater in Antarctica - BON-02 (SPAdes) (version 2) | ecosystem: Environmental > Aquatic > Freshwater > Ice > Glacier...
TGCCAATGTCGCTGGGGGGGGGGAGCCGGGCATGAACAGCAGCAGCAGCAACAACAAGAGCAGCGACCCTTTTGCGGACTTGCTGCCTTTTAAGTGAGCCGTGTGTAGGCCAGGAGAGGAGGAGAGGAGGGAGGGAGGGAGGGAGGGATGGGTAGGAGGTTTTGGGGCGGTGTTTCTAGGTGTATGTTTAATTTAGCAGCAGGAGCAGAGCAGGCCACAGCGGCGTGGCACAAAATTGAGAAAGGAGAGCAAGAAAGAAGAAACGATGACCAAATTGTATAACCAAGACTAGACTATGGGGTGGCTTTGCTCTTGCTCTGGCCCAACTAATCGCTAAAATTTGCCCCCAAAAAAAATGAAATATGAGCCAAGCAACTGCCAATCGTGTTGTGGCTGATGATTGTGATGGCGCAACACACGCGACCCCAAGCCCATAAACTGGCCCACCCACCCTCCACACCACTCCGCATGAGCCCTGCATTCACATTTCTGCATGCTAAAAAACTGTGCCCGGCGCAGCAATGCTTGTAGCGGCGTGTCGACCACCCTTCTCTTTCATTCAGCCACCCCCGGCCTCCCCCGACACCCACACAACACGCACAGGTCTCGATGCACACGATGCCGCCTTGCAAGTGAGCCTCCCCCTGTCGACCAACACACACGCCACGCCACCATGAACATGCCAAGCTCTACGTCGTCGTCGTCCGGGGCGGCCGCGGGCGCCTCTTCCTCCTCTTCGAATGGGTCCGCTGCGCTTGGCCGCCGGGGCCCGACAAGTTTCGAGCGCCTGCAGTACGGAGACATGATTTCTCTCTTCGTGGAGGACAAGGGGTTCTTGGCCACGCCCGCTGTCGGCGAAGCCATTCCCCTCGCGCCTGGTGTGCAGCAGCTCCAGCAACTCCGGCCTGTGAGCGGGGCCGAGGGGGACTTTGCCTTGTTACCACCATCAGCACCACCGGCGCCGCCGCTCTCCCATTTGCGGGTGGCCACGCCCTTGAATCGGGGGACCAAGCTGCCCAGCGACTTCCAGAACCGCTGCGTCTTTGAGGTGTTGTCCGAGGGAGGGTTGAAGGCGACGGACGAGCCGGTCACGTATGGGTCGATGATTCAGTTGCGGCATCCCAAGACGGGCTTTACCATCATGGTGGACTCCTTGTGCAGCGGTGGAGGGGCAGGAGCGACGGCCGCCGGGCTGGTGCAGCAGCAACAGCAGCAGCTTGGGATTACGACGCCGTTCGGGGGCGGGCTAGGGGCTGCTGGTGATGGGGCCCACAACACAAGTAGCAACACCAACAGCGCCAACAGCACCAGCACCAGCGGACCCCTCCTCTTTACCCGGCTACGGAACGCCACCACGCGCGCCACCGAGACCTCTGCCCAATTCTACTTGCGGCCCCGGTACTCTGTGCGTGTGGAGGGGGACATGGTTCGTGACCACGATCGCATCGTCTTGGAGAGTTGTCGCTTCAAGGGCCTGCAGCTCTGCGTGGACAAGGGGACAGAGGCGGCTGCTGCTGCTGCTGCTGCTGCTGCTGCTGCTGCTGCTGCTGCTGCTGCTGCTGCTGCTACCGCTGCTGCTTCTTTCCCCGCCGACGGAGGGCTCATGCGAAGGACCTCTTCCCTTCAACCACTTGACGAAAGTGACGAAAATGATGGTGGGCTTGCCGACCAAGCACGCAATCAGGAAGGGGTGGTCTCTGTTTCGGACGACGCTTACATTCGCTCGGGCTGGCAGATCCATCTCATTTCCCGGGCACGACACACCATGGGACGCGACCCTCTTTCCTCGTCAGCAGCAGCAGCCATGGCCGCAGCAGCCGCTGGTCAAGGTCCTTCGAGTGCAGGAGCAGCGGGCCAGCACGACCATTACCACCGAGAAGGAGGAGGAGGAGGGGCGTCAGAGGACGGGGTGGTGATTGCGGGGGGGGACTTCGTCCGCTTCGCACACCAAGAAATCGTGGGCCACCTCATCGCCCGCATCGACGACGGGGCTGAACGCTGCTCCCGTATTTCTCCCCTTGGGATGGTCTACCGCAAAGCCCAACTTGAGAAAGACCACTCTGTTGGTATCTTCCTCCGGCGTGGTGCCACCCAGCCCTCGGCCCTCTCCATCTTTCAAGTCATCCCCCACCAGCCCATGTCCGGCCAACCAATAGAATGGGACGCCCCCATCCGCCTCCGGCACCTCCTCTCCGGGCAATACCTTGCCCTCCGTCCCGCCCACGTCAAGGACAGCGCCTCCCTCCACGCCTCAGCCAAACCCATCTCCTCCATCATCGCATCTGGCTGTCGTCCCGGCACACCCGCAGGCAGCCGCAGCCACAGCAACCACCGTCCCACCGACAGCATGGAAAGCGTGGGTTCTGCCTCCCTTCCTCCACTCTCCACCCGCGGCGGTACCGGCGGTGGCAGCAGCGGTGGTAATGGTTGGGTGATGAGCCCACCGAGCTCTCCACGTCCTACTACTGCTGGTGCTGTTGCCGGCGGCGCCGAGACGTCATCGACCCTGGACGCGGCTGCAGCGTGCTTGAGTCCCACCAGCGATGGGGTAGAGGCTGCTGTGGCTGCTGCTCCCAGTGTTGCTGCTGCTACTGCTGCTTTTGGTAGTACGCGCAAAAGCTCCCGTGTGCGGATGGTGGTGGCCACGGTGGAGGACCCTGAGGACTCGGCGACGCTCTTTCGGTTTCACCCTGCCCGTGATGCCGACACTTCTTATGTGACCTCAAAAAGCAAGTGTCTGCTCGTCCATCACGACACGGGCGCGCACTTGAGCTTGGGGCATAGCTTGATTGCGCAGTATGGGAAGAGCGGGCTGCGGGATCGGCCAGGCACAGCGCCAGCAGCAGCAGGGAGTGGTGGTGGTGCTGGGGGGGGAGGAGGGGCGGGTGGTGGCTTGTCGTTTGCCTCTGTGGCTATGGCGGCGCGCGTGGCCAAGGCCCGCAAGCCGCGCGATGGCGAGGAGGAGGGGGAGGGAGGGTCTTATAGCGCAGCAGCAGCGGCGGCGTGGAGCAGCTATTGGGAATATGAGAATGATAATCTCGTGTTTGCCAGCTGTGAGGACAATTCGGACGCGGAAGTCTATCGCATCTATCCCGTCAAGCCGAGCTCGACGCGGCACGTGCTGTACGCCCTCCGCTATCAACCCGTCCTTGGTGATGCCGTGGAAGTGGTGCGGAGCATGCGGCTGGACTTGTCCGTGGGAGGGGCAGATCCCGCTCTGGACGCCACGCTCACGAGCAGCCAGGGCACGCAAGGTGGTGGTGGTGCAGCTCTTGCTCATCTTAGCTCGCGGATGTCCCCTCCGATGAAGCGCTTGGGCAGTCATGTCTTTGCCCGGCCGGAAGAGCAGTACGTGGGCGTGTGCCAGCATCTGCTGTATGCGTTGCACGAGCTCATGCTCTGGCAGGCGGGCGAGATTGATGCCGACGGAGAAATCCAGCGACGGGAAGGCGTGCCCTTGTTTTGTGATGACCCATCTGCTTCTACGCGCTTTGGGGACTGTACGGGCACAGTCTACAGCTGCAGCTCGGCTGCTTCGGCCGGTGGCATCCATCCTGGTGCCGGTGGCGCGGTCCCTTCCTTCTCCTCCTCCTCCTCCTGGATGCGCGGTCGGCAGAACGCCATGGAAAAGGACGAGGACTCCTTCGACCGCGACTTAGCCTGGCGGCGCCGGGAGCTCCTTCGCAACTGCCACCTGGTGGAAGCCCTGCTCATGTTCATCAGCGTCTCCTTCCAGCTGTACCGCGGCCGGACTTACGCACGTTCCCGCGCGGAGCTCTTGCTGAAGAATGCTGCTGGGATTCCCAGTGTCGGCGAGGGTGGCAGTGGGGAACCACCACCCTTTTGTCCGGATGCCCTGCCCGTCATCGACGCCTGCTGCAAGTGCGCCTATCGCCTGCTCCGCGAGATTATGACCCCGAGCTGCGCGCGCACCGTGTTGTACCTGGCTGGCATTAACTCCATGGTCCGACACATCTCTCTAGGATGGGATCCTCCGCTGGAGGAGATTCTGGCGGCCGCGGCCGTCGACCAAGACGTGGCCGTACGAAGGCCTTCAGGGACTGCAGCTCCGATACCTGCTGCTGCTGCCACTGCTGCTGCTGCTGCTGGCGCGGCGGGCGCTGTCAGTGCCGCAGGGCAGGGGTTCAATCAATATCGGCTGTCAACGTCGGATCTGTACCAGCTGGTGTTGGAGCTGTATGGCTCGTACATGCACAAGGAGATCTCGGGCACCAAGATCCTCAAGCTGCTGGCTAATGTCTGTGCGCCGGGCAATGTGGTGGACGCCAAGGTACAGTCCTTTCTGGCTTCGCTGATCCTGCAGACCAAGCGCAAGGACGGCAGTTTGAGCTCAAGGAAGGACACAGGCGCAGGGCCTAACTCCACATTTGTGTTGGACGACTTGAACTTGGTGCCCGAGGTGACCTCGTTGCTCTTCTCCCTCCGACCTGGTGGCGCCCAGGGTGGCTGGCGAGTCCACCTGTCGTTGATGCAGGAGAAGCCACTCTACACGCCCGACATGCAGGAAATGACGCAGTTCTCGGAGGCGGAACGGGACATAATCCGCGAGGCCTTTAACCGTTACGACGAGGATGGGAACGGCGCCATTGATCGGGAGGAGCTTGGGCTGTTGCTGCAGGACTTGGGCCTCCAGTCGCTGATCGTTGAAGAGGTCAAGGCACGCTGGAACGAGAGCTGCAGTTTTAACGAATTTTGCACCTGGTGGCACCAGCATCGGCACATTCTGGAGACATGGAGCTCACCTTTCGACTATTCTGCGGCATCGTCGGCGGCGGCAACGGCGGGGCCCGGTGGCGCTAGTGTTGGCGTTGCTGCGGATGGCGCTGCCTGGATTTCCGGCAGTGGTGGCTCCCCCACCAACAAGGCACGAACACCGGCTGGTGTTGCGTCCCCACCCGCCATCATAACCTCTTTCTCTCACGCTAGCGCCCAGTCCGCCGCAGCCGCTGACCTCACTCTCCCTCCCGCTCTGCATATCGCCACGCCCCAATCCCGACCACCATCGGGCTCGCGGCAATTGTCGTCACCCTTATCCTCGCCCGCCAAGCCTACGACGCCCTTGTCCGCCATGCTCTCCCAAAAACGGCAGCGGCATCTCGCTCCAAGGTCTTTGACGCTCGAGGACGACATTGGGAAGGATGACCTCTTTGCCATGCCCGATGCGATCTTCCGGCGATGGATCGACCTCGAGCTGCTCTTCACCCACGAGCGCTTTGCGGCCGAGGCCAAGTGGATTCGGGCTTCCGTCCGCCTGCTGGTGGCGCTCTGTCGGGGACGGAACCTAGTCTCGCAGCGCTTGGTCGGGAGCATCATGCCTGTGGACGCCGTCCTCTACTTGCTGCACTCGAAGGCGCTGAAGGAAAGGGATAAGGCCTTGTTCTGCGACCTACTCCGCACCTGCTACGTCGAGCACGACTTGGTCTTTCCCGTCACTCCGCTGCTGCCCAAGCAGGCCATCTGCCTGTCCCTCGAGCCCGAGGCCGTGGCTCACGGGGAGATGGGGCGCGTCTTCAATCCCCTGAGCCAAGTCATGCTGACCCTCGCCTCATTGAGCACCAACCCCGCGGAGCAGCGGGAAGGACTGCGCGCTTTCTTGACGATCCACTTTGCTCATCTGGAGGAGTATGTGAGTCAGCGTGATGGCCAGAGCGCGGTGGACTTGGAGGCCTTTGCGACAGCTCTCTTGCGGCTCACGCATGCTCTTCTGCTGCAAAGCTTTTTCGAGTCGGACCCCAAGAAGCAACAACAGCAGCAGAGGCAGCAACAGCGGCAGCAGCAGCAACAGCCGCAGCAGGAGGTCTGGTCCTCGGCGGCCGCGGCGGGAGGCAGTGACGGCACCATCAACGCTGGCATGGGCATGTTGACGACTTCCTTTGAGGCGCAGCACCCGCGCCACCCTCCGCGCGCGCCAACTCCTGAATGGGGCTCACCAGTGGGCCGCACTTCCTTGGGGAAAGTCGGTGATGGGGGCCGGGATTCTATCGGCAGTACCACTCTGGCCGATGCCGCGCGTGGGGTTAGTCTCTTGTCTCGCGTGTCTGGCACCCCAAGCCGCAAGCACCAACAGCCCTTGGCGTCCTCTTTGCTCGCGGATGGCGCGCCGCATCGCCTGACCTACTCCTTCTTGGAGTCCAGCCTTATCTTGACGCTGGAAGTGGCTGGGTCAGCGGCGGCGAGCCGTGTGCAGACAGCGAAGGACAGCATGCTGGAGGACGTGCAGCTGGGTTACAGCGCATTGTTCGACGAGCCGGGGCCTGTCACGCTCAAGACCGAGGTCCTGAATCTGCTTCGGGTCCTGGTCGATATCCGCTCCGTCAAGAACTTTAAGGCCTTGCTTTGGAGCTTCCAGGCGCAGACGACGGCGGCGGCCTGCGACGTTGAGCTTTGCGGGAGCGGTGGCACCAGCAGTAACAGCGCCGGCGATGGCACCGCCGCGCGCTCGCTGTCTCAGCTACGTTTTACCAAAGAGCAAGAGGCTGTTTTGGAACGAGGTTTTGATGATCGGACCATGGATGGAGAGATGCTGGTGGACTCTGTCGTTAGCACTACGGCTCATCGCGACAAGCAGCTTCTGATCCAAGCCTACGACCTCCTCTACCACCATGCCGTTCAGCGGATCAGCTTTACGAGGCTGCTAGATCAAGTCAAGGTGACGCGGCACCCGTCCCTGGCCATTACTATGCGCATGCAACGGATGGTCCTCGAGCTTTTCGACAAGCACGTCCCGGGCTTTTTGCTAAAGTCCAGGGGGGCGTGCGACGTCTTGAGCTACGCGCTCCACCTGCTGAACCGCATGTGCTACCGTGATTGGAACGACCATGCGCAGCATCTGGCCAGCCCGGGGGCGGCGGGCACTGCGAACGCGGGCGTGATGCTACCACCACTGGGGCCGACGATGGCCTCGGGTCAAAAGAAGGAGAAAGCGAGACGCTTCCACCGGGGTCCAGTCGACGTTGCAGCCATGTTTGGGCCCTCGTCGTCCGCTTCTTCTTCTCCTCGGGACGGCGACGAGACAGGATTTGGCGCTGCTGCCAGCACCACGAGCAACAAGGTCCCCTTTGTGACTTCGCAGGGCCTTGGCTTGGACGACATGTGCAGCCAGCCCATCCCAGCGCAGCAACGAGAGCTGCAGTGGGCCGCGCGGCATGTGGCTGGCTTTGTGGCGCGCGTGCTCGACGCCAGCAATGGAGGCAGAGACCTGGCGGATGAGCTCAATAAGAGCCACAGCCTTGGCACCAGCAACCCGGCAGCCGGGCGTAACAGCCCCACCAACAGCAATGCGTCCCGAATCGGTTTAATGGACTGCAGCTATCATACGGCCACAATGGATGCTTCGACGTCCGCGTCGGTGTCGCACGGTCCTGGGGGCTTACGCGATGGGAAAGCCTCTTCCTGCACCACGCTGTCGCTCGAACAACGACGGGTCCTGAACGAGTGCTTCGCCTTTTTGGTCCATGCTTGCCGCAACCACGACGAGCTCATTCGAGCTTTGGTCATGCCGCAGCTTAAAGTACTCAGGGCTCGGGCATTAGAGTTTCCAAACGCCATGCGTCTCCTTGCCGCCTTGGCCCGCCATTCGCTCAAGGCGACGTGCCTTCAATCGGACGACGTCAAGCAGGTCCTGAGCCACGCTTTTCCCTCCGAGGCAGAGACAACGGCGGTGACAGCGGCTGTGGACCTGCAGCAGCAGACGGCAAGCTTGGGCCTCTTGTGTGCTATCTTGGAGTCCGCGCTCAAGGATGAGCCAGCTTCCTTGTCGATGGAGGACGCTTTGGACGAGGAGACGGATCGCAGCGTCCAGTTGGCGCTTAAGAGCGCTTCGCTGACTGCTGTTGGGAACCACTTTCTCGTCGATGCTGCAGAAGACGGGCGCGTGCTGTCTATGGCGACTCTGGGCTTTGCGACGCCGTCGTCCTCCCCTTCCTCCCCTGCATCGTCGTCCTGGCTGGCGAGCAAGAGCTGGGCCTTCAAATCTGAGAGCCTTGGGCTTATCTGTGCCTGCCTGGAGGCAGTGAAGGAGCTGGAGCTCTCAGGAGCGGGCACGCCGTCCTCTTCCTCTCCCTTGCCGCCGTCGTCGTTGCTCTCGCCGATCAGTGCCGCATTTTCGCCAGCCTCGAGTGGCAGCAGCATCAGCGTGGACATCTTGCCGGAAATGCGCGAACGTATCGCCGCCCTGTTTCCCTCTTCGGCGTGTCTCCAATCTGCGTTAGATGCACAACTGCCCCTCCCGATTCGGAGCCTGCAGCTTAAGCTGGTGCGTTTGCAGGCGTTCACAGAGACGCCGAGGCCGCCCTCGTCCTCGTCTTCATCGCCAGCGGCCACACGGCCATCCTCGTTGTCGTTGAGCGTTGTGCGTGTCTCTGAGCATGATCTTCGCCCGTCTCGGTTGTCGTCGCTGGGATCATTGGAAGCGTCAATTCCGCTGTCCATGCCGCCTTCCTTGTCGTCCAAGCTCTCCTTGGAGCTAATGCATACCTTTGCAACCAACGCCCAAGCCGAGCTGGAAGCCCTGCGCCGGAGCTTCAAGTACGGGACTGTGACCCTGAAGGCCTTGGAGGGCATGGCTGCGTTGCCGTTTCTGTTCAAGACCATCCCCAGCTTCATCACGGCTTTTCTGAGACACCAGGGGTACGATCATGCCATTGATGACGCCGTGCAGGCCTCTCTAGATCACGCGAAGCGGAAGATTGAGAAGGAGCAGACTCGCAGCCGGCTCTGGAAGGCGACCGACAGCTCGTTGCCTCTAAAGGTGGCCAAAGCCTTGCTCACCGATCGGGCCGAGGAGGTCATGACCTGGGTCCTAGAGACATTTGAGCGACAGCAACAGCTGGCCAGGATGCCCTTCCATCAACCCACTCAGTCCAAGCAAGTGCACGAGGGAGAGCGGGTGGCCCAAGCCCCAGCCCCTACGGGATTCCTGGCGGCACTTACTCGAATCGGGTCCTCCCCTGGCTTGGCCACGCCGCCCCCTGGCAGCCCACAGTCGCCGTCCCGGACCTTCGTGCCGCAGCGAGGGTCGCTTACGCCAAATCATCCAGCCCTGCCGCCCTCCTTGGAACGTAAGGTGTTGGGTCAGATCTTGAATCTGATCGACCGCCTCGCCAGCGTGATCCTGCGCTCGCCAGCCATCCAGGCCCAATGGGCTGCTTCCTACGACCCGTGGGCGGAGACGCTGCTGACGCTCCTGGTCTTTGGCACGCTTGCCGATCGTGTGCATCAGATGATGGGCCCCGCTACCTCGTCACTGCCTGCAACTACCGCTGCTGCTGCTGCTGCTGCTGCTGCAGCTGCAATGACAGGTGCAGGCGGCGGCGTTGCAACTACCGTGGCCGCGAACCTGAACAAGGCACTCTCTGGGCTGTCATCGGCCGCCACGGGCCTTGCCCTTACAGCAGCTACGCCACTGAACGCAACGGCGGCTGCTCTTTCGCCAAAGCGCAAGGCCACGCTTGACAACTCGGCCGCCTCCGAATCCCAGGGGATGGGGCCAAGGCTCTCGCAAACCAGTAAGATGGCCTTGCGCAGTGGCGCAGGTTTGACGGCGGACTTTGCTGCAGCTGCTGCTGACGCCCGTTTCGTGCTCCACCTAACACAAGCGCTGGTGGCGCGTCGGGCAGCGGAACGTACGACAGCTGATGAGCGGGACGTGGTGGAGAACCAGGTGCCGGTCATGCTGGAAGAGGCCCGGTCCTACGTGCTGAACGTGTACGAGCCGCGCGGGCCTGTCGATGACGGCGATGCCAACCAATGCCATCACCTCGCTAGCGCTGGGTGGCAAGCTGCCAAGGAATGGGTGTCATCCAAGCTCAACCTGGGAGAGGACAGTGACGATGCCGCGTCTTGCTTGGCGACTACTGGCAGCAGCAGATTCCCGTTGCACCACCACTGCCATTACCATCATTCTCAAGCGGCTGCTGTGGCCGCGGGGCGCGTCCTCGCCTATCCCCCGAGCGTCGCGGCGACGGACTCGCTCATTCGGCGCGTGCTCTGGCGGCAGTTCGAGTCCTTCATGGAGTACTATTACGAAGATGGCGACGACGAGGAGGACGAGCGGAAGGGGTCCCACGACGGCAGCAAGAGGCTACACCACGACCGGCATCTCCACGTGCACCATTCGCGACCTCGGTCCTATGCGCCGCAAGATTCGCTCGATGAACGCGCGTCGTCGCCTGCCGCAGCGCTCGCAGGCAGTCGTAGTTTCCGGGCATGGAGCAAGGCTGGGGGCCTTTTCATCGAGCACATCTTGCTCATGATTCGGTACCGCATTTGGGAGGAAGACGACTGTTGCCTCTTCTTCCTCGACGTGGTGACGCAGTTCTTGGAGGACGACTTGGCCCGCATCCGACGAGAAGGCGCGTCCCGCTTCGACGCGCAGAAGCTCATCAAGCTAGTACAGGCCGAGGTGGCCGGCCAGCAGAAGAAGCAACAGGCTCTGCAGGTCGTGGACGGGCATGTGGTGCTCATGGCGATTGTTGCGCAGGCGGCCCAGCCAGGCTTTGTTGCGAGCAAGGCACCCGCCTTGCTCAAAATCATGCCTCGCGTCCTCCAATTTGGGACCCGATTGATGGCGACGGGGAACCGCCAAGTGCAGGAGACCATCATGGACTTTTACGAGAAGGCCATTGTGGAGCTGTTGGTGCAGCGCAAGTTCTGTGTGGGCCTGCGCAACATGCTGCGGTTTTGCCGGTACCAGGTCGAGACGCTCATGTACTCGGCCAACGCGGCGATCGGGGTGGGTTTGGAGGCGGCGGGGTCTGCCGCCCCGGTGCAGCTCGAGGCTTTGATTCAAAAGAGCCAGCCGACGTTGGAGCTTGTGGGATCACTCTTTGACTTTTTAGGGTCCTTGTGTGCGGGGCACAACATGCGGGCGCGCTCGTTTTTGCGGGAACAGCGGGTGTCTGGTGACTCGGTCAATTTGGTGGCGGAATGCGCCTCTCTTGTCTTTACGCTCGGTTCCTACACGCGGAGCCTCATGACCTACGTCGGGAACCGCACGTTTGGGAGCAAGGTCGCTCCCATGGTGCACCTGTCGCAAGCCAAGAAGACGCGCCGCTTCATTGCCTGGCACCAGAACCCACGCAAGTTCGCGCACTTGACGGACTTGCTGCAGGTGGTGGGGCAGGGCTTCAACTCCTTGACGGAGATGGTCCAAGGGCCGTGCCGTGAGAACCAAGTCTTGTGCGAGCGCTTGTGCGCCTTTGCGGGCGAGATCCTCGAGTACACGGGCTCTCTCCACTTAGAGCTGCCGAGCCACCGAAACAGCAACCGGTTGTGGAGCGGTGGCGACCCGCTCAAGTTCTACGAGCTGTACACCAAGGAGATGGCCCGCGTCGGGGGCGGTGGTGATGGAGGCGGTCTTGGAATTGGCGGTGGTCGACCTGGTGGCGTGACGGTGGGAGGCCAGCCCCCACCGCGTCCTGTCTCGTTTATGCCCTCGGGAGGCATGGCAGCAGCGGCCGTCACTGCAGCGGCCTCGTCCCAGCAGCAGCACCAGCAGGACCTGGAGGACCTCGAGACCATGCAAGTCCTGGAGAGTTTGCGATTGTGGCGCCGCGTCGGAGAGCGCAAGATGTTTTCGTTTCACTTGCACTTGACCAAGGCGTTCCAGGCCTTGTCGTCGACTCAACGCCGCGAGGGTGGTGCCATAGCAGCAGCAGCATCGACGGCGACGGGCGCTGCCACCGGCGGGGAGCGCCCTATGACCTTGAACAGCACTGCCATGGGCGCGCTGACATCGAAGGACATTTTGGGGGTGGACTTGCAGGACTTTACGAACGTGTGTCTGGGTGTCGAGAAGTCCAGCCTCAAGTTCCTGACCGCCATGCTCGAAGGCCAGAACCCCGGCGTCGTGGATCACGTCCGTTCCAGCATCGACTCCTTCATTCTGTTTCAGAATATGGACAGCTTGACTCGCAGCACTGCCCAGGGGCCAACCACTGTGGCAGGCTCCTTGTCGTCGGCGTCTTCCGCGGCCACGTCCTCGTTACCCTCGCTTTCGTCCGCAGCCACGGGCGCCGGCTCCAGCACCAGCACCAGCACCGGCACCACTCTCTCCTCCTTGTCCTCCTCGGCCTCCTTTGATGCGGAGCGCACGCAGGCCAAGCAAGAGGCCGCCGTCTTGTACTTGACCATTCTCTCCTCGCTGGCGTCCTTGTCGTCCTTAGCGACTGGCGGCGGCGACTACGGCTTGAGGATGACCAAGGTGCTGGAGGAATGGCAAGACACCTTTGCCAAGCAAGGAGCCCACGGCAACGCGGCGGGAGTCAACACCCTGGTGGCTTCGGTGGAGATTGTGGGCCTTGACGGGCAGGTCCAGCAGGTCTTTTTTTCGCCCCCGGCGTGGATCAAGCAATACTGGAACTACCCGCTGGTGCAGAAGGCCAAGAAGGAACTCGCGTACCAAGTAAATCGCGCCAGCCCCGAGGAGAAGATTTTGGATTTCTACGACCGTATGACACTGCTCACCAAGGTGATGCGTCGGCAGCAGCTGTTGCATCGCATTTTCAACGTCTTCCACGGCTTTGTCGGCGGCAAGTCCGTCGATTCGCGGTGGGTGCCTAACCCGCGCGCTATCCTGCTGGTGCTGACCTTGCTCCTCAACATGTGGCTCTGCACCCGCCTCTACTACCGGGACATGCCCGACGAGCCCAGCGCCATCTGGAGGGCGTTTCTGAGCTGGCGCACGACGCCCACTTTGGTGTGGGGCGTCAAGTACTGCCACTTGGCCCTCTGTTTGTCCTTGCTCTTTACGGCGGCGCTCAATTCGGGTGCCGGCGACGGCGTCCGTGGCCACGCCATGCATTTGCCGGGCGGGCGCAAGGTAATGTCGTTCGACTGGTTGCTGCGGCTGTACGTGGTTTTGAATGACGTGCGGTGGTTGCTGATCATGTCCGTCTTGAGCGGCGTCGGGCTGTGGGTCACCGAGAAGGCCTATCCCTTTTGCGTGGTGGATGTGATTCCCCAAATTCGGCTGATGAAGTTTCTGCTCGAAGCCATTACGCGTAACAGCCACAAGATCTGGCTGACGGTCCTGCTGTGCATGGTGGTGCTGTACGTGTTTTCCACCATTTCCTACATGGTCTTTCAGAACCAGTATGGATTTCAGGGGATGAAGGACTGCGACACCCTGGCCACGTGCTTCAAGCTCCACCTCGACTACGGCATCGCCAACAGTCCCCTGTGGATTGGCCACGGGGCCATCAATCCGACCATTCACACGACCCTGGTGACGACGCCGGCACAAAAGAGCGCGTTTAACTTTGCCATGACGATTGTTTCGAGCCTGTTTAATCTGATGTATGTCATTTTGGTGAACTTGGTCCTGTCTGCGATTATCGCCGGTCTCATTATCGATACCTTCGGGCAGATGCGATCGGAGAACGAGGCCATCGAGGAGGACATGCAGGAGAAGTGCTTCATTTGCAGCATCGACCGGGATTTGATCGAGTCAGCCGGCATTTCGTTTCGTGATCACATCCGGAACCAACACAATATGTGGAGCTATTTCTGGTTTCGGGCGTACCTGAATGGGAAGGATCCCTTGACGTTTACGGGGCCGGAGATGTATGCTTTTGAGATGTTCAAGGACAAGCGCAACCTGACTCGGTTCTTCCCGCTCAAGAAGTCCTTGATTATCGAGCGGAAGAACATTGAGCTCAAGTCTAAGAACGAAGTGGACGTGTTGAGCGGGCGGGTGGTGTCGGTGGAGGCGCAGCTGGGCAAGCTGAGTAACGCCGTCGAGAAGCTTGTGGTCGAGCACGCGAATCAAGGCAACAAGATGGCACAGGAGCAGCATCAGCTGGCGGGCACGGCCAGCGAGACGGTGGAGATGCTCAAGGCCTTGCATGCGCTGGTGGCGGCGCAGCAGCAGCAGCAACAGCAGCAGCATCATGGGGGAGGCGGAGGCAAGTCGTCGACGGGAGGGGCGGGGACGCGTGGGCGGGACATGTTCTTGAACAAGGTCACGCTGGCACAGCGGGAGCGAGAGCGCCAGCACGACCAGCAGCAGGAGGACCAGCAGCAGGAGCAGCGACGTGAACGCCACCATCGGCAGCAGCACCAGCCGCCGCAGGCAACCCCTCCTGCGACCACGGCGGCCGTTCCCGCCCTGAGCGTGAAGACGAGCCCGCGCTGGAAAGCAGCGGTGGCCAATACGGCGACGGCGGGCAAGGGCACCCATGACTCGATTGATGCCGAGGAATGCAAGGAGTCGAGGTAGAGGGTGGAAATGGGGGGGTGGCAGCGATGGATGTGGATTTGAGAGGGAGGAGGAGGAGGAGGAGGAGGAGGAGGAGGAGGAGAAGGAGTAGGGGTAGGAAGAGAAGGAAAGGGACGCTTGCATGAGGGGAGTTTTAAGAGAACATCCGCGGCAGAAATTAAGTGACAATGAGGAAAGCGGCGGACCAAGATAGCCGATGGCAACGCGCTCTTCCAAGAAGAAAGGGGGGGAAGACAGGAGTTTAGTGTGTATAAATGATGTGTGTCATGTATGTGGAAGGT
>Ga0209491_10007404_pt1 | contig 14519 bp, 13 predicted proteins | sample BON02_FD_187213 | JGI IMG/M metagenome (GOLD analysis project Ga0209491, IMG submission 187213) | Freshwater microbial communities from Lake Bonney liftoff mats and glacier meltwater in Antarctica - BON-02 (SPAdes) (version 2) | ecosystem: Environmental > Aquatic > Freshwater > Ice > Glacier...
TTCATCATGCAGAGTCCGAGGGTACCTATGGCGCGCCGAGGATTGTTGCGGATTTGCGGGATGAAAACATTTTCGTTACTGAGAAGACCGTGGCAAAAGTGATGGTAGAGCTAGGGATTGCCGGTATTAGCCCTCGGGCGTTCGTGGTGAAAACAACGATCGCGGACCACGAGGCAGTGTTCCCACCGGATCGGGTGAACAGGCAATTCGATCAGGGTCGGCTTAACGCCGTCTGGACAAGTGACATTACGTATCTGCGTTGCGGTGAGAGCATCGCGTACTTATGCGCGATCCGTGATGAGCATTCTGGTCGGGTTGTTGGTTACGCCGTCGCTGATCACATGCGTGATGAACTTGTGGTTGCTGCTTTACGTATGGCGTTCTTCACCAGGGCCTGTCAGACGCGCGGAATCGTGTTCCACACGGACCGTGGATCTCAATTCACGGCAAAATCCGTTGTCAAGCAATGCGCACTCATGGGCCTACTCAGATCAATGGGTGCAACTGGTTGCGCCTATGACCATGCGAGCGCGGAATCGTTTTGGAGTATTTTCAAACACGAATATTTTTACCGTCACGCGTTCACATCCCTGGATGAATTACGGGCAGGAATCGACCGGTTCATGCACCGCTACAACACGAAACGTAGGTATTCAAAGATCGGTTACAAAACACCCATCGCCTACGAGTTAGAGTTCCACCAAAGCGCGGCACAAGCCGCATAAACCCGTGTCTACAAAACGGGGGGAACCTCAGTGGTACATCGTGACTTCGAAGTCGTCAGTTTTAATCAACGACGAGCATGCGAAGCGTCGTGCTGTGTTTGGGCCCAGACATGTCGTCCAAAAATACAGCCCGCAAGCATGACCTGTCACGGACTACCAAAGCCAAAGCCAAAGCGAAAGCGAAAGCCAGCAATGTGGGTTCCACCGCGATTTTCCGGAACCCGCGCTCGGTCAGACAGTGAGGCGCGCATCTCGCCCGTCCCATGCAGCAACTCTAGCGGCTTTTATTATATGCGCTCAAAAAAATTCCCATCGCAACCCTGCTATCAGCGCACCTCAATATTTTGATGACTTACTGCAGTGAACCACCCAGTTTGAACAACAGGCCGATAATCTGCGACTACAGCGGGAAGGGAAAGTCCAAGACCCAGCAGCAACTTGTTCAGCGAGTGGATAACTTATTCCGCATCGAAACACCACGTCATAACCTTGGATTGAAGGAACGTGCACCAACCCAGTCGTGCACGTCAAACAATACTTTTCCCCAACCCGCACCAGTGCAAAAGCCCTAAACTCGGTTTCAGAAACCCTAGCGACCCCATGGGACTGATGCCACTCATCACTGGCTCTGCTCACACCCAATGAATTCCGCGACGGCACCTGGCGTTGGCAGCAACGCGATCAAACCCAGTGGGCCTGCTACCCCGCGCATTCCGAACGATTCCACCGGCCTCCTCAAACGCCCGTGCCCGCGGGAGTCGCCAGCGTCAACCTCGCCAACCCATACAACAAAACCCAGAGCGAAAGACTCCGCGCACATTGATTTCATAGCGGCCAGTTTGGACAATAAAAACCCGTCAAACCTTGAAGCTGGTCCTTGTACCGGCATTCCAAAGAACCTCGATACGACGAACCACTGGAAATTCTCCTGCGATTAGCGCACTTCCCATCAGGCAAAAATTTCGAGACCTAAGGCTTCAGGAACATCTGTCACGTCATTGCACACGATAATACCCAACGCCTGTAGGTCTTGGCGGACATCGATCGGTGTATCGGATCCCTCGAAGTCCTGGTTCAGGATTCCACCAAAAAGAATTGATAAAGACAATTTACGACTACTCAACTCAGTTAAGAGTTGCTGCGCGTAGGTCAACGCCATACCGTTGTGGGTCGACACCAATAACGCAGACGCTTCAACCTCCATTGCTAGGTCGCTAAGTTCGTCTGGATCCACTCCCATACCTCCTATAATTGGTTCAATTCCCAAGGAACGGAGTGCGTCGACGAGAACATGAAGTCCGAATTCATGAACATCCGTTGAAGCGACAATAACGCGCAACTGAGCATCGGGCTTTCCGATATTTCGTGAGGAGAAATTTTTCCTAACTTCTTTCTTTTTTTCAACTAGGTCACGGTAAGTATCAGTAGCAAGCAGAGGATCGCGCCTATCACCCTGCGATTTAGGATCAAGCGGTCCCACCCCGAAATGTCTCTCGATCTGGATTGCGCCTAGTCGGCGCACAGCCAGCAAAACCATCAGTGGATCCCGCAAGTCGACACCCATGTCGATTAACCCGTTACACAGATTTTCAAAAAAACGTCTACCACCGACGAGAAGTTCCTCTTTTAGAACATCCAACCTCGACCAGTCAACGGTATCAACGAGATTTGGTACGTATTCGGAAATCCGACGAGTTATCGCATGAACCTCCACGATTTCCTGCCATGACGGGATTCTGATCGCTTCTGTAACCGGTATTGGGAGCACCGCCGCTCCAGTTTTTAACTTGTTCTGGACCAAAAGTAAGTACAGCATGTCAACACTCAAGATTCCATAATTAATGTCTATGTCAGGCTTGTACACTGTTGTATTGCAATGATAAAACGGATTACATGTGCCCTCCGGAGTAATCGACTCAAGGGCCATAATCAATGCGGCTTTCATTATTGGGTCATGTGTTAAGCCGCCGTAAGAAATAGCGAGTCGAGCTCCAATCACATCCGTCACTATAAATCTCTCGAACATTGCCCAACCAATGTACGAGGTAAAGTCTTCGAACTGTGCAGGGAACCCATCATCTAGATACGATTGCATAGTCGCGCCTTCATCGCGCTTCTCGGCCATTAAGCCCAAAGCTTTAGTCATTTCAACCATCTGATCAACGTCAGTTCCCGACCAGCTGGGAAATTTCCAAGAGAATTGCGACATGTTGCCGACATACGTGATCCCAGCCTGAAGAGCACTAGTCGCATTTTCAAGTGACATTGGGGATCCAATCATCATGTCACCAAACCCAGGCTGAATTGGTACGGTATGAGTCGTTTCAAACCAATCTTGACTTGACTCCAGAAGCGGCCCCGTTTCTTTCGCGGCTCGCAATCGTGACTCAGGCGGTACACCCATTCTTCTGTCCATCTGCATTTGGTACCGATCGATTCGGAACCCTCGGCGTTCACACTCGTTGTGGATGAGTTGTAATGCTCTGGCGGTGTCCCTCCAGGTTTGCAATCCGATGTTCATTGTTGTCATCACTCGGCCTTCGTCACGCATTTTTATTTTGTACTCAAGTTCCGATCGAACTCCGATTTCTTCGCAGAGCATACTTCGTCCGATTGGTAAAGAACGACCGACGATCTTGCCCTGATCTAAAATTTCCAAGCCATTCGGTAAGTCATTGGGTAGATTTAGTAACGGCATGTTTCTTGACTCCATGTGAATCCCTCCTTCTAAGAGAATTTATAGACAGTTAAACTGTGTTTATTAACTTTTTTCGCATTCGATTGGCTAATGAAAAGTCGTGGCGAGCCACAAGGCCGATTGCATAGATTGAATATCCTTGGTCGACTAGAACTCTCGGATTACGGGGTACAAACGAATCAGTGATTGCAGTAAGCGCACTCGCTACTAGATGAGCAGGATCTCGTAGATGGCGGAATACGCCGCCAGTCGCGATTAGTGTGCTGCAATCTCTAAGATCTTTTCCTACGACTCTATGCCTGTCACCCCAAGCGTTGTGACGCACTATTACACGACCTGCATGCCGTTCGAGCGCGATTACTATTGCTCCTTTAGCTAACGCCATGTCTGTCGCCTGATCTACCGCGGTGAGTGGCAGAAAATTCGGGTCGTCATGACGTCGTTGTGCCTCTTCACGCAAATCTAAACCTCCTGCCAGCATCGAACTCATGCGATCACCTAGCGCTTTAACGATTCCGGGAGCCCCCGAGCGCATGCCCAAATCGCCCTCCACCGTCCGCATAACTTCCGGAGTTGGCAGGTCAACTGTGCGATGACTATGAACTTGACCTCCTACTGAGTGCACATCGGTAGTTGCTCCACCAACGTCAATAAGCACCAAGGGGTCATCTGACTCCTCAAGTCGCCCCCACAGTGCACGGCTCACCGCTAATGGCGTCGGCTCACAATCGGATTGAAGTAACTCGAGTAAGTCGCTGAGTCCCTTTGCCCGCGTGATGTGCTGCATGAATAGATCCCGCACCGCCTCACGAGTCGGCGCAATTACAACTTCTCCTGGTCTCGGAAAGACGTTTTCCACCACTCGAACATCGTGCCGACTCCCATATCGCATCGCTATAGCAGCCTCATTGGCTGCATTTTTATTACCTGCCAAGATAACACCGGGAAGATTCTCAAGGGAGGCTAGTAAATTCGCGTTATGCATGAGTCCTCGTGCATTTCCGCCGTCGATGCCGCCAGTCAAAAGCAGTAAGTGTGGCTTTGCCTCAGAGATCCTCTCAATCGACTCCATATCAAGGTACCCTGATTCAACTGCTACGACTTTCGCTCCTGCGCCCAGCGCCGCAAGCACTCCGGCATTCCCCGAAAGTGCTTCTGTCAGCCCGACAGTTGCCATTCGCAGTCCGCCTGCTGCACTACTTGACGTCAACGCCCAATCGAATTCAACTAAACCCGATTGCAAGTTTGAGACCGCATGCTCCACACCTAATCCGACGCTAGTGGATATGGTGGTGGGAGCATGCGCAGAATCCACAAAAGAACCGTCAGGAGCAATCACACTCACCTTCGTGAAGGTACTTCCAACATCTACCAGAAGTCCAGAATTCCATGTCCCTTCATAAAATGCAGTTGGTGCACTCCCCCTGATGTGAAGATTGTTGAGTATCATGTCCAACTCCCCGCCATGCGATCCCAGACCTTATGGTCTTGCTGAAAAGACGGTGCCATAAGGTCGGATTTTGCGACCTTCGAAGACGCCGTCAATGGTAGGGCGTCCAAAACCACCCAATACCTTGGCACCTTGAAATAGGCCAATAAGGCATCACAAAATTCAGGTAGTTCAGACTCAACAAGATTTTTCGGCGAGCCGGGCTGAAGAACCACAAATGCTTTTACTTCTTCCCCACGTAAATCATCTGTAACGGGCACGCAAGCCGAGATAAGCACAGCCACGTTCTGCTCAATTACTTGCTCAACTTCGACCGCGGAAATATTTTCACCGCTTCTTCGAATCATATCTTTCTCGCGTTGGCAAAATTTGACGAACCCATCCGAATCCATTACTACACGATCACCCGTTCGAAACCAGCCATTATAAAAAACCTGCGCCGTAGCCTCAACATCGTCAAAATAACCGTCCATAAGTCCAACACCACGCACTGCTAATTCGCCCTCAATGCCGCGTTCAACTGCTGCACCATTCTTGTCCAACACACGCAATTCGCGCCGACTCGTTGCCCGACCGATGACACCGGTACCCACGAATCTGGCAGCGTCTTTTAGATGCATCGACGCACCGTTTCCAATTTCCGTCATGCCATACGTTTCGATCCACGGCACGCCAAATCGTGACTCTAATTCGAAATGCAAATCAGTTGGTATGCCAGAACAGCAAACTACCCGAACGCGATGCTCCCGCTCCGCGGGAACCACTGGACTGCGCAACATTAGCCGCGGCATTACGCCGAGGCAGTAGAAAAAGGTCACCTTGTAATCAGCAACCGACTTCCAGAATGACGATGGATGAAATCGGTCCAAAACGACGAGTGTAGCCAGAGCCGCCATAGAGGAAACGAAGCTCCACTGCGGATCCATGTATGAAAAGGGCTGGGCCGTGAGAATGACATCCTTCGAATTCAGCCCAGGGACTTCAATCACATTCTTGTGGGCCATCGTTAGCCAATAACGATGGCTTAGCACGCAACCCTTTGGAGAACCTGAAGTCCCAGATGTGAACTGAAGGTTCACCGTGCTCTCTGGCACAACCAACGCTGTTATCGAATCCACTTGCGCGTTTCCTTCTTCCACCGCGTCAGCATCAACAATAACGAGTTCAGGTACCAAATCACTTGCTACAGAGCGAAGAACGCCAATGGTGTTCTCAGCGCCCACAACCAGGCGACAACCTGATAATTTGATGATGTGGCCCGCGTCATGACTCCGGAAATTTGAATTTACCGTAACCATAATTGCGCCTAATCGTGCAAGACCGAACCAAATAATTGGATACTCAATTCGATTAGTGAGCATAATCCCAACTCGATCACCGAACGCGATTGAATGCGACCGCAAAATCCGACACCACAAGTTCACTTGTTCATCGAACTCTCTATACGTCAACGACTTTCCGCTCTCGGGAAAAATGACCGCGACATGGTCGGGTGCGAGTTCAACCGCCCTATTTAACAATTCACAGAGTGTTAAATTTCCGAAATCAAGACTCTGGCGTAAACCAACCGTCTTATTCATGGACGACGGCTCTCTGCGTAATAATCAACATGCTTTTTTGTTTGCGGATCATTCTGAGCGGCGATAGCGTCCACTGTTTCTAATCCACAAGCGATTTCCAGTGCGGAGTCGCTCGGTTGATTAAGCAATCGCTTGGTTCTCGAAAACGCATTCCGTGGTAGTGAGGCGATTCCTTGAGCAAACTCGGCTGTAACGTCCTCGAGCTCACCCCTGGTCGTTATAAGTGAGACTAATCCGAGTTCCTGTGCATACCCGGCCGAAAAACGTTTTGTGCCTAATATCAACGATTTAGCAACGTGCAGTCCTACAGACTCTGCCAGCAATGCGGTTAATCCTCCAGTGACGCCCAAACCCCACTGGACTTCTGGAAAACCAAACTGCACGTCATCAGCGGCCACAATGAAGTCGCATGCAAGGGCAAACTCGCACCCATTCCCTAACGCGTAGCCATGAACCGAAGCCACTACTGCGAAAGGCGCCATCCGAATAATGCGTGTCACGTCATGCAACCGCTCAATTTGTTGTCTGTGCTCTACTTCCGATCGAATGCCATTTTCCTGCGTGAGATCGTAACCTGAGCAAAAAGCGTCACCGCGGCCAGCAAGAACAACCGCGTTAACGTTGTTGCGGCTTGCTGTTTCAAGTGACTCAATCAATTCTATTACCAACTGGGGATTCACAGCGTTTAACTTCTCTGGCCTATTTAAAAAAATCCAAGCGACACCGCTACGGATTTCATATTCAACCATGCGTGTCGCATCGCTGGAATGAGATCTATTCATTTTTCCCCTCAAAGTAAAGACGCGATGAATTTTTTTCCATCAGATTGCGAAGCGTTTCAGGCTTAAGGCCGATGGCCTCCCATTCGCGCACAGCCCGATCCATCGGGAACACAGGCCAGTCAGTAGCGAATAAAATCTGCTCGCTAAGAGGCCCATCCATAAGTCGGCGTAAGGTCGCCCACCCCGTACCATTTTCTCCAATGTAACGCGGCGCAAGCCCTCCAAAGTCTGCATACACATTTCTGTGTCTACGCATCACTGCGCACAACGTGTCTACCCAGGGCCATGCAGCGTGACAAGCGACCAAACGAAGGTCTGGGAAATTGCAGGCAACTCGATCAAGCATTTCGGGTCGTTCGAGATCCATCGGTTTGTGTCGCGTGTAGTTGATTCCGGTATGAATGCTCACGACTAGCCCTAGATCAGACGCGGTAGAGAATAGTGGGAAAAGGCGCGCATCATCAATAGCTAAACCAAAGAACGCAGGCTGAATATTAATGCCTATTAACCCAGATTGCTTTATGGTTTCCGCTTGGCGCACAATTCGCATTGGTTGCGCTTCGGCAAGAGAGACCGTGCCAACTCCCCAAAAAAGAAGAGGCTGACTTGATACGAATTGCGCCACCGCGAGATTGAGTTCGTCAGCAAAATCACCATGCTCGTATTCGGCGTGGACAATTGCCTTGGCAATGCCTGCATTTTCCATGTCGTTGACTAACTCCTCTTTCGACCGAAACCGCGATCGGTCTGTCGCAAGTACCCTGTCGTAATCTTCGGTGTATTCGATCGGCTTTACGGTGCTTGTCGCGGGTCGGCGTTCCATAGGGAGCCGGACTCGGGCATCAACAGTCATGACGCCCTTCAAGTCGTTCACGAAGTACTCTTAGTCTTGCGCGCGCCCGACGAATTAGATTCATCAAGTTCTAAGAAGATCGCTTCTAAATCCATGCGCGAGACATCAGACACCCGAACAGGCTTGTCGTTGCGCTTTGCACGAGTCATGCCCAGAGCCGCATCGGCAAATACATCACTGACATAGGAAAGGTTAAGTTCCCCGTTAGGTCTGAACCAGTGGGATACTCCGGTGCACATCTCTAAAATGGCGAGAGTAACCAACTTGGGCTCAAGAACATCAAAAGATCCATCAAGCATTCCGCGTCTAATTACTTCGCGCCAAATGTTTTCGTATTCATCACGGAGCGAAATAATATGAGTGAGCCCCTCGCGACTCAATGAGCGGATTTCTGTATCGACAACAACAGCTGATTGTCGACGGTTTGCATGCCTCCAGACGTGAAGTCTGACGAGTGCTGCGAGCTGCTCGATTGGATCTGTTTGATCTTTCAAAGTCCGGAGTGCGACATCGCGGATCTGCACGAGGCCTTCTTCCATTATTGAAATGAGCAAATCTTCCTTAGACGACATGTAGTTGTATAAGGTCGCTACCGAAATGCCTGCTTCGTTCGCGATATCACGAATACCTGTTGCCTCGTACCCCTTCAGTGCAAAAAGAGACAGGGCGGCCCTGCGAACTCGGTCATTCGTCGGAAACCCAGGCGCCTGCGCCGCTCTTCTTCCCATGTTGCTACGCTACCATTCGATCGATCGATAGTCAAATAGTCAATAGTCAATTAGGAGATTCTGATGCAGGGTGCAGCCGTATATGTTGTGGACGCCATTCGCACGCCATTCGCACGCTACGCTGGAGCACTGTCGCACGTGCGCCCGGATGACCTTTTAGCGACAGTTTTGCGTCAAGTCGTTGAGCGGAACCAGCTGCCTAAGGATCGCGTCGACGAGGTTATTGCCGGTTGTGCAGGGCAAGCTGGTGAGGATAGCCGCAACGTGGCCCGTATGGCTCTACTCCTCAGCGGATTACCGGAAACCACTCCTGGAGTTACAATTAATAGGCTCTGCGCCTCCGGACTGAGCGCCTTGACGTACGGTGCCCGATCTATAGCCTCGGGCGAAGCCCATCTAATCATCGCGGCTGGTGTGGAATCCATGTCACGGGCCCCATATGTGATTGCTAAGCAGGGGCGACCATTCCAATTTGGCGCGCCTGAAATTTTCGATTCGGCATTGGGCTGGCGTTTTGTCAATCCAGCACTGGCCAAATTGCATCCGCCTCTAGCAATGGGGGAAACTGCTGAAAATGTAGCTGAACGATACTCTATAAGTCGCGAAGATCAGGATCTTTTCGCATTGAGATCGCATGAAAGGGCTATCAGCTCGTTTGAATCTGGCTTTTTCTCTGATCACGTGGTTCCAGTAATTTCGGGTAGCAGTGAGATTGGGCTAGATGAAGGCCCCAGGGCAGACACTTCGTTGAGCAAGCTCTCAAAACTCAAACCCGCATTCAGAGCAGGCGGAACTGTTACAGCGGGTAACTCCTCAAGCCTCAATGACGGAGCTGGTGCAGCTGTTCTTGCCAGCGAGTCTGCCTGCCTTAAGTTTGGACTGGAGCCAATTTGTCGAATTGTTGCAACTGGCCAGGCTGGAGTCGATCCTCTTTTCATGGGAATTGGCCCCGTGCCGGCAACCAAAGTGGCTCTAGAGAGAGCCGGATGGGACATTGGGTCATTGGATCAAGTGGAAATTAACGAAGCATTTGCCTCTCAGGTATTGGCTGTTGCTCGTGAACTTGGCATCGAGTCGGATATCCTCAATATAAACGGAGGGTCACTAGCCCTTGGACATCCGCTCGGGGCGAGCGGAATAAGACTTGCTGCGTCAATTGTTCAGCGAATGCGAAGCTACGGCGCTGCTCAACGTGCGCTCGCGACGGCATGCATTGGAGTCGGGCAAGGAGAAGCTATCCTATTCGAGAGGGTGTAGGGGAAATATCGCGCATTGACGACATCGCCCCGAAGTTCATTCGATGCGTTGAGATTGCGAGCAGCACCTTCGGACTGAGTAATGGGTCCTTCCAGTCCGGCTACGTGACCAAAAAATCACTTGACCAGACCACAGAACCCAACTCGACGACACCTCGCGTGAGCAAGAGCACAAAAAGCAAGTTTCATCGACTGAGAAGATAAATTAAGAACGAGGTTGTCGAATCATAGCTCTCTAGCCGCGTTTCAACTTTGGTCGAGATAATAGGATCTTGGTTGGACGGAGTAAATGGGGTAACGCCGCCACCAAGATCTGTCCCTCCTCGCAGGCAAGCTTAAATAATATAGCCATGCTTGAACGCTTCTGAGGGCTGGTTAACAAAATCTGTTAACTAACATCCATCCACCGCTACGCTACGGTTTAATTTCCCTTGTGTGTTGTCCGAGCGTTGGAGCCGCCCAAACTCGGTCCGTTTTTTCGCCATTGAACCAAAAAGGGATTCCTTGCGTTCGCACTGTGCCAACCTTTGGGTGATCGAGAGAAAGAATCATCTCGTTGTGCTGAATTTGCGGATCTGTTTCGAGATCGGCGTAAGTGAAAACTCTGCCTGCAGGGATCTGGGCTGATCCGAACTTTTCCAACCATTCGGACGTGGTGTGTTGAGACAAGGCCTCATTCACCAATGATTTGAGAACTTCCCTATGTGCCACGCGAGACTCGTTGTCTTGGAAACGCTCATCGTCCACATAAGCGTGAAGTCCAAGGGTGGCACAAAAGATCTGCCAGTGCTTGTTATTCACGACTGCAAGAACAATGTCACCATCCTTCGTGCGATGCACATCGGTCGGGGCGGTAAACGGTGATCCCGCTCCGAGTCGGGGTGGTTGCTGCCCGGTTGCGAGGTAACTGCTCAGCCAGCATGCCTGTAGCGCTACGAACGAATCTCGTGCCGCTACATCTATCCGACATCCCTGACCTGTACTCACTCGTTGATAGAGGGCTCCCAAGATGGCCACTACGGCAGTCGTTGCGGCATAGACGTCAGCGGCATTCGTGCCAACTTTGGATGGTGGCCCATCATCGGTTCCTGTAATTGCCAACATTCCCGATTCTGCTTGAAAGAGCAAGTCAATTGCTGGTCTTTGGGCCATCGGCCCATCGGGGCCGAAGCCTGAGACAGCGCAATATACGAGACGGGGGTTGATTTCCTTAAGGTCCTCAAAACCGAGTCCAATTCGCTCTGCTACGCCAGTTCGATAATTGTGGATGACGACGTCAGCATCCCGAATGAGTCCATGCAACACCTCAAGATCACCGGGATCTTTGACGTCGAGGACCACACCCTTCTTCGTCCGATTTACGGCCATGAAGAAGGCGCTTTCACCGTCGACGAATGGCGCAAATGCTCGGGCCATGTCACCTTCTGGCGGTTCCACCTTGACAACGTCTGCGCCGAGGTCAGCGAGCAGCATGCCGGCATAGGGCGAGGCGACGAGAGCGCCAAGTTCAATGACCTTGATACCTGCGAGCGGGGTAGTCACCTTGTAAACAGTCATTACATGTGCCTCCCGCCAGCCACTTCTAAGACCGTTCCAGTCATGTATGCAGAAAGATCGCTTGCCAAAAAGAGTGCAACTGACGCGATTTCGCCCGGCTCACCTGGGCGGCCCATGGGTATTTCGGCGATCTTACGCTCCCAAATGTCATGCCTCATTGCCTCGGTCATGGGTGAGCGAATGAGACCTGGTTGAATGGCATTGACCCGCACACCTTTTGCTGCGAGTTCCTTAGCTGCAGCTTTCGTGAGACCGACGATCCCCGCCTTTGCTGCTGAGTAATTCGTTTGACCGAAAAAGCCGACTTTGCCTGAAATTGAAGAGATGTTGATTATGTTTCCAGACCCTTGTTCACGCATCGACATGCCCGCCATTTTGGTACCATTCCAAGCACCTTTGAGGTGAACGGCAATGACTTGGTCGAAATCACTTTCGCTCATCTTGTGCAGCGTGGCATCACGTGTGATACCCGCGTTGTTAATCATGATGTCAAGTGAGCCCATGGCACGGATGCTGACTGACACCAGATTTTCCACATCGCTCATTTTTGCAACATCACACCGGACTCCAAGTGCATGATCACGACCCAAAGTTTGTACCGCTTGATCGATTGCTGCTTCATCTAGATCAGCGATCACCACTCGGGCTCCCTCGGAAACGAACCTCTCCGCGATAGCAAAGCCGATACCTCTTGCCGATCCAGTAACAACTGCGATCTGGCCGTCAAGCAGCCCCACGGGTTTCTACCTCTCAGTCCGCTCACGAACCATTCAGTGCCAAAGTATTGCACAACACTTACGACGTGGTGCGCAATTGGTGTGACGGCGTGATTGTTTGGTGTTCGCCGTCTGTAATTTCAGGCGGTGACGGACTCCGTCGGTGGCATTCTTGCGACGATGATGATCGCAACCGATACCGGCGGATTTCGTCAACTCGTTGACTGGGCATCAACCTTTGGTCAGATCATTGCGCTTGGGATTGAGGGCACCGGCTCTTACTGTGGTGCTCTCACATCTTATGTCCGCCGCCAGGGCTTCAATGTCATAGAGGTCAGTAGAGTTGATCTCAGGTTGCGTCGGCTCAACGGGAAGTCGGACACTCTTGATGCTGAGAACGCAGCGCGTGCTGTTTTAGCGGGATTTGCCACAGCGATCCCGAAAACCGCTGATGGGCTGTCGAGATGATCCGGCAACTAAAAGTTGCTCATGACATTGCAGTTAAAGGCCGAGCGGCGACGATGGTCACTCTCAAAGCGATGCCCATCCACGCACCGGAGCACGTCCGCTGGGAGACAGCGCGCGAGACATCAAACTGCTGACCAAGCTGACAGCGCAGCGTCTCACGCAACCTGGCCGCCTCAGCACTGGTTGGAGAGTTGGGCAGGCGTACACGATCCAGTTCCTGACGGCCGGGGTCGAGCTCACGGCGGCACGACCGGCGCTGGTAGTCACGGCGACCCCGGACGGCGCCGTCGTCTCCGCGCGCTGGCGGGCTGAGGATGAAGACTGAAGTCCACAGGCGGCAGTCCAATGTCTACGTGAGTGAAGGTCAGAACGAGCAGGCGACCGTGCCTCCCCCGCCTCCGCCGGTCGCGCAGCCCGGCTTGGTGAGCAAGGGCTTCGAGCCGGCCGACATGGAGACCAAGTAGTTCGCAGCTACGTGGTGAGCAGGACAATCGCCGCGGCGGCCGTGACGGCCGTCTGTACAAGTAGAGTGCTCTGAATCCAGCGCACCACGGTGCCCTTCCTCGTCTCCGCTTGAGCGTTCTGCCTGAATGCGTGATCAAGAGTCATCGCCAGTTCCCACGGGAGATGCGGGAAGAATGCAACCTTCCACGCCTCGTCCGGATCGGGGTAGCGATGCCAGCTGCGTATTTGGAGAGCGGTCAGGCTGACCAACAGAACGAAGAGCGCGAGGATGCCGGAGACGGCGAACAGGATCCACGTTGCACGAGACGGGGTGATGTCGGCGGCCATACGGATCGTCAGCAGAGCAGTCACGAATGCGATCTCGGCCAACGACGCGGCAAGCAGTCCTGCGGCCTTCGTGTAGAGGCCGTCAACTACGCTCATCTGGTTCTCGAGGCGCCCCTGTGCGACTTGTAGGTAGGCACCGCCGTGGCCGTCCGGGAACTTCTGCTTGGCGTGCTCTTCCTTGACGTCGGCCTTCTTCGCTTGCCCACGGCCGAAGAAGCCGAGAATGAGGCCAATGACCGCGGTGACTCCGGACAGTCCCAGGATGCTCAGAATCAACGCCACCACGACAATGGTGGGCGTCTTTCCTGACGCGAGGCCGGGCGACGGTGGTGCCACAGCCATTGAGTCCGATTTACTAGTCATCGAAGCCCCTGCTTCGACTTGTGATTTCGCCGCGATCGGTGCGGGATGAAATCTAGTGGAAGCGGGACCAGTTCACCTACGTTGATGCGGCCGCGCCCACCGGTATCAGCCCGGTGGACGCGGTCCTCAAAAATCGCGTTCACCCATTTACGGTCAATCCCAAACATACCCAAAAACTCGATCCAAAACGATTGCGCCTCAGCGTTCTCATCCGTTTCGTCTTGAAACTGGAGTACAAACTCAAACGACACGTTACGGATCACATTCCACGACCGAGGCTTCTCCGACACCGGCTCCCCCTTCAGGGACGTTTCCACCAAGTATGGCAGTAGCTACTGACGGGCCTCATGACCTCAAGGCAGGTGCCGCTGGGAATATGGCGCACTCCCCCAACAAATAACGAGATCGCCCTTATGCCACGAAAACCGCGTCACGGTGATACTCCAAGTATTCCGGGACTATCTCTTTAACGGTGTTTCGGGCGTTTCTTGTTAGTACTTCTCCGCGGCCGGGAATCGGTCTGCGAAGGTGATAGCGAATGCGTTGAGAGC
>Ga0209491_10007406_pt1 | contig 14514 bp, 10 predicted proteins | sample BON02_FD_187213 | JGI IMG/M metagenome (GOLD analysis project Ga0209491, IMG submission 187213) | Freshwater microbial communities from Lake Bonney liftoff mats and glacier meltwater in Antarctica - BON-02 (SPAdes) (version 2) | ecosystem: Environmental > Aquatic > Freshwater > Ice > Glacier...
TCCCCCCCTGCAACCCCTCGTACGCACCGGCAGTGCCCCCACCCTGTCGGAAAGAAGAGGAAAAATGCTCGCCTGGAAGAAGAAGCTGCTCGAGGGAGCGAGAGAGGAGGGGGTAAAAGTGAAAGACGACAAGTCAGTGCACCTACAACCCCTCCTCCGCCACTCCTTTTACCCTCGTGCCTGTACGGCAGGGGAGGCCTGCGAAGGGAGGGAGGGAGGGAGGGAGGGAGGGAGGGCGTGTAGGTCGCGGCATGTGGGGTGTGTGGGTTGGTTCCCGACTTTGTGCCGGTATCAGGAGAAGTGCAAGCATCGAGGGCAGGGATGGAGGGAGGGAAGGAGGGTGAAGGACGGGATGCTGCAGCAGTGCCGGTTTTTGCACCCGGAGGATTTTGAGCGCGTGTTGAGGGGGGACGAGGTGCTGATTGAGGTTAGGAGGGAGGGAGGGAGGGAGGAAGGGAGGGCTGAGTAGGGCTTGTGTTTGTGACCTCTTGATTTTTATGGTCTTGGTGCTCATCGTTAATCTCTTTCCTCCCTCCCTCCCTCCCTCCTTCCTCCAGGTGGCGAACATCATCTTAGAAGACTTTTGGAACAAGGTGGCTGTGGTCGACGCCTCCCTCCGTCCCTCCTTCGCGCCCTCCCACCCTTCCTCCTTTTCTTCCGTGGCTTCGGAGGCGGGGGAGGGAGGGAGGAAGGGTGGGGGGTGCGTGGATGAGGAAGAGGAGGACGACGACGACGATGAGGAGGAGGAGGAGGAGGAGGAGGAGGAGGATGGGTACGAGGACGAGGAGGAGGACGGGCAGATTGCCGATGAGAGGAGGATGGTGTTTTCTGTGTGGGGAGCAGGGCGGGGGGGAAGAGGAGGAGGAGGAGGAGGAGGAGGAGGAGGAGGAGGAGGAGGAGGAGGGAGGAGGGTGGGATATGGAGGGCGGGAGGGAAGCCGGCGTGTTGTGTTCATGGAAGGAGGTGGAGAGGCGCCGTCGCCGCAGCAGCAACAGCTACAGCAGCAGCAGCCGCAACACTACCACCGTCCACCGACCCACCACCACCACCCTCACAACGCGCATTACACGCACCACCACCATCAACAGCACCAGCACCAGAACCAGCGGGCTGTCTCGATCTCTCACTCCCCCTCCCCCGCTTCCTACCAAGGGCAGCACCAGCGCAAGCGTTCCTTCCTTTTCTCGGGTGCGTCCCAGCCGCAGCCACCGCCGTGCCAGCGGAGGAGGGTCGTGGAGGTCTTTCATGAGTAGGAAGGAAGGGAGGGAGGGAGGGAGGGCGGGAGGGAGGGAGGGAGGGAGAGATGGATGTGAATGTAGTGTGGGGAGCCGCAAGAATGGAAGATGGTGGGGGACATGTACAGATGAAGACGAGAAGAAAGGTCATAGTTCCAAAGAGAAGGTATACGATAAGAAGAAAGCGAAGTAGTGGAGGGCGCGCGACAGAGAGCGGGCAGAGAGAGGGAGGAGGGAGGGAGAACATAGGGAAGATTAATAAGAAGGCAGCTCTCAAAAGGTGTGTTTACAACAAGCATCACCACTTTGTGGGTTCCTTGTGTGTGTCAGTAGTTCGGAGTGAGTTAGAGAGAGGAAAGAAGAAGCGCGTGTCTATTTTGCCATTCTTTCAGGCGGCCCGCCGTGACAGAGGAAGGAGAAAGAGAAGGAGCGGTTAAGGGCGCGGGAGGATGAGAAGACATATTCACGAATTTGGAAAAATGGGAGAATTAGGCAATCAGCGAGGTTAATATCGAAAGAGGCAATGTCAACGACACAGAGAAACACTAATAGAAGTCAGGAGAAAGACAGGAAAAGCGCGATAGAAAAAGACGAATCAAAAACCACCTTCATAGCTTGAACCGACACCTCGTGTGTTTGCCAAAACTATGTAACTATGTTTATGCTTTCGTTACTTTTTCCTCTCTTTGGACAGGCAGTTCCCTTAAGGCTTCTCTTCTTCATCAACGTGTGCGCTTGTGTCTATTGGGCTGGTTGTGCAGAAGGTACAGCATCGAGCTCGCCTCACGAGCAAAATTTACAAAAACTGTTTCTCCTTTTCTCTTTCTCACTCCCTTGTTTGTGTCTCCCATAATTATCACCCATTTTTTTATGAATTAAAAATCGACCGTATGCCATGGCCCAACCAAGCGCCGCCGTGCTTGTTGGTCCACCTCAAAGATCGTCGACAGCCCAAACACCTTCCCAGTCATATCGCTCGCCTTCAAGTAATACTCCCCCTTCGCCTGCCCTCTTGGCACCGTCCATGCAAATGCCGCCCCGCCCTTCTTGTCTGTGGTCACTACGCGCTTCACCACTGCTGCCGTCTGCTTGTCCCCCGTGGCGTCCCGCCCGAACAGCGAGACGGACAACAGAACCCCTTGTGGGAACCCAGCCAGCTCCACGTTGTACTCTTTCCCCACCACCGCTCGCGACAAGGGCATGCCCAGGTTCGCCGGATCCACCAACCGGACCGACTGCGCCCCAGCTGCCGAGCCCACCTCGTCGGCGAACGCCTTGGTGAAATCCAGGCTCGCATAAGCCGGGAGGTTGAACTGCTGGAGCACCGCGCCGTCCAGCGCTTGAATCAGTACCCCTTCCCGCGCGTTCAGGTAGTCGCTTACATACAGGTCCATGTCTTGGTAGCCCTCCGAGGACTTGTCGCTCAGCGCAGTCGCCAAGGCCTGTGCCTTGGCCGTGTCCGCAGTCACAAAGACAGCCTTGAGCGCGTGGGTATTGGGATACTCCGCGTTGGCCAGCGTGGAAGTTCGGCGCCGGAGCTTCTTCCTCTGCCTTGTCTGCTCCTCTTCATCCTCATCCTCCATGTCCGTCCCTTCTACCCCTCCTTCCTCCCCATTTTGCCGCAGTCGACGCAGAGCGCGCCGCCGAGCCCTTGTCGCGGGGGCCGTAGCGTCCGCCAAGCCCGTGAAGAATTCATCCGACATCCCCGAGAACGTCGAAACATGAATGCCTGAAGTCCCGTTCACCTTAAAGTAGCCCTGCAACGCCCTTCGGAGCCCCTCAGGGTCCAGTCCTCCCTCCTCCACCTCCGCGCCCGTGGTGGGCAAGAACTCGGCCACCACGATATGGGTGGGGTCAAAGGCGACTTCGCCAAAGTCAAAGGCTGCTTGCGCGCCTGCTGGGGCTCCGGCCTGAAGGACAGCGCAAGAATCTTCGACCTCGCAGGTATTGAGGCCCTTGCCGCCCACCAGCTCCGTCTCGCACACTCCGCAGTAATCCAGGTGCTCGGTGTTGATCTGCAGCGTGACAGGGTCCTCGTTCAGGTGATTGTTCAGCTCCGTGTCCTTGGTGGCCTCGAGGAAGGCCGGGCTCTCGCGCAGCGCCGCAATGTCTGCTGCCGCGTCCATTAGCTTGTCCGGCACCCAGCTCTTGAACTTCTTGGCCATGCCCGTCGCCCTTACATCCAGCAAGTTGTCCACATTCAAGCCAATGGCCAGAAGCTTTGATGCCCCGCCGTCCGCGCCATCGTCAAACAAACTCAAGGCGTCATTGAAAGCCGCACCGGACAAGCGCCGCTTCCGCAGGCCTCGGACACGATCACGGCTACTCATGGTCATGTTGTTCGGGACTCCCTCGTACAAATTGAACTCGGGGTCCGAGTCCAGCATATGCGACGCCCACTTGATATTACCCTCCACCATCCCCCCTCCCGTCACGAACGCGCTGCCTTTGCCCGTGGCCTCGGTGTTGCCCTGAATCCAGAAGTTGGCGGCGTGCGGCATGTGCATCATCATCATGCCCATGTCATCGTCCATTCCCGTGCTGTCATCATTCATCGGCCCTCCCCCCCCACCGTGGTGCCCGCCCATAAACGTCGAGTTGGGCATCATAACATCATCCGTCATCATCGTCATGGTCGGGCTCGAGAAGGCCATCAGCGCCGTCGGCATGTACACCGGCGACAAAGCAATCACCGCAGACCCCCCTCCCACAAACATCACCATCCCCAACCCCGCAAAGTACGACACCGCCACGGGCATGAAAATCGGATTCCCAACCCACACCACAATCCCGGCCCCTTGCGAGACCATCCCACCCAAGCCCAAGAACGAATAGACAGCCCAGAACATGGCCATCGGGCACCCTACCCACACCGACGACCCCGCCCCGTTGTAGCTGAACCCACCCTGCCCATGCACGGCCACGGTCGAGCCATACATGGAAGCAGGCACGCCCACGTGCGAAGAAGCACCTGTCCCCACAAACTCCACCGCGCCCGTCATGGCCATATAAGCCGGCCCGGAGAACTGCACAAAAGTCGCCCCAGACTCTACCAGCACGCCAGCACCCACGGCGTTGTACATACCCACGCCAAAGGCCGAGAAGGCAGCATACGCCTGCTCTTGCGTCACGCCCGTGGCCACCAACACCCCCGCGCCCGTCGCAAAGGAGCCAAAGCCCATAAAGTTCATGACCACCGAGACGAACCGGAAGTCCACGCCCGTCAGAATCGTCACGCCTCCCCCCGTGAAGATGACCATCCCTGCCACATACATAGACATGGCGATAGACTGCCACTGAATCGTGCACCAGGTCAAGACCGTGGTCCCCCCCAAGGTCGCCACATGCCACCCCGCCCCACCGTAATTGCAGAAAAACATGGTGTTGGTAAAGGTACAGCCCGTCAAAAACACACTCCCTGCCACCACCAGCACGTCAGCCCCAATCATGACCTGATCCGTAAAGGGCATCAAAATCATCGAGTCCCAAAAATGGCAATTAAAGAAGCGAACAGTACCCCCCGTCACGTACACATGCCCCCCATACACCCTCCACCCAGTCATATCCAACTGGTCCTGAAAAGCCCGCTCAGTCATTGCTTGGTCCGTCATGACGGCCAGGAAAATCACGCCCACAAAATTCGCGCCCTCCGCCCCTTCCTCCAGCAAGACCCCCCCTCCCTTCACCTCCAAAACCTTAGACTTGACGTCCTCCCGCCCCTCCAACCCGTACCTGTCCCGGTACATCCCCATGCTCTGCCGAATCCTCACGTACTGCAACTCGAGGAAGCCACCCTCCATGACAGTGAAGGCCCGCATGCCCATCATTGCGTCGATGGTGGGGAGGAAGGCCGGGTGGCCCATGACGCGGACGTGCCGCATGACCATGATCTCATTCATATCCATCAGCATGTACGCCTCCGGATCAGGGTTGGAAAGGACGACAAGAGGGCAATCACTCTTCTCCACCGCGACTTGGAGCTCGATAATATCCATGGGCCAGCAGGTGTCTTTCCCCACAAACTGCTGCAGGTCCACGGCACCCTTGGGGCTGTTGCTCCCGCCGCCCATGTCCATGCCCTCCATCTTCTCCCCATTCATCCCCGCCATGGTCAAGTCGCCCTTGTTGACGGCTCCCCCAACTTGCAAAGGGTCCCCGACGCTGTTTTTCGCGATGGCTGCTTGCAGTGCTGCCTCCATCTCTGGGGTGAGAGGGGTCGTGGGCACGGACGGGGAGGAGGAGGAGGACGAGGAGGAGGACGAGGACGAGGACGAGGACGAGGACGAGGTGGAGGACGCGTCCAACGAGCCCTTGGAGCCGTCCAGGATGCTCTGCAAGACGTTAGCCAGCGCGTCTCCGGTGCTCTCCTTGGTGGCAGGCGGAGTGATGCTGCTGCTGCTGGTGCTGCTTCCGCTGCCAGCACTCTTGCCTCCCACCGTGAAGACGATGGCCAGGACCCCGCCCACCACCGCTGCTAAGAGGAGACCCCCAAGGACGTAGCGTCGCACACGGCGGCTGCCTCCATCTTGAGGTGTGGCCAAGGACGGCGCAGGGGCTGCCGCCATGGGGGATGATTAGACGGGGAGCGTCCGAGCTGCTGCTTGTCTGGCTGGCGTGTGCTCCCTTGTTGCTTCTGCCTGTTGCGGAGGTGTGGTGGGGGCATGATGGGCGACTTAATAATACACTGTCTTGAGGGGGGATCAATCGAGTAATAAGGACGGGCGGGCAAGGTGGGCACGAAGTCCGTAGCGGGGGGTGATGGCCACAACTCCGTGCGTGCCCAGAACGGCCTCTTCTCCGCGCCTTCAACGGAGACGGAGAATGGCACCAGGACGGGAGGAGGCACAAATGTACCTTTTCTTGTCCTCCTTCTTCTTGTCCTTGGGCGCGACCTTGGCACATCAGCCCTTGTGATTGTCCTGGTCCTTTGCATGGGCAATGGACATGCGAATGCAGAGACGACTTGCCGCTTGCTGCTAGTAAACTGTCCCATGGCCATATCAACTGCCAAGTCGTTCACATTTGAACAGGCTACCCCTGCATGTCCCACCCCAACGCACGCAGCAGCCCAGGACGAGCCCTGCAAGCCCCCAGCACGCTTGACTTGTGTTGAGCTTCCATGATTGGCGCTGGTTGCACCGGCGCCCAGGCTGCCCAGGCCGTCTAACCACGGGTCAAGGGCGCACCACCATGCAACGCGCACGGCACGCAAAGGAGTGCTCCTGCTCCTGCCCCCGCCGGAGTTTGTACAGGTGCCTCCATGAGCGCTACCAGCGACCCTAGGACGACCCGCCCACCTTTGACAATGGGGGAGACTACGCATTCACAGTCGATCACGCACCTGGGCAGGACCACGCGTGGTGCGGAGCGACACGGCACTTGGAAGGACGCTGACCATGGGCCGCCCCTCCTGGGCGCCTAGCAGGCCAGCAGCAAGCACTGGCACGCATCTCCGGTGCCGTCGCACTATCTGGGACGACAATGTGTCTCTCTCTTTCTGCATGACTCACACACAAAGGCAGATTGTCGCTCTCTAAACGCTTGCACCCCGTACTCACGCCCACCCCGCACCCCACACGCACACCCTCCACAGGCGTCAGACACTCGTCCTCGTCCTTGGCACTTCGGACACATGCAGCTGCACTCCTCCATGAGGCCGTCGGGCCAGGTCAGCACCGCTCCGGTGTTGCTCTCCCTCTTCCTGGCAACTGCGGCACTGCTCCTTTCGCCCCCCGTCCTGGCCGAGACGTATGGCATGTCCTCCAAGGCCATGAAGAACTCGACCATGGAAGGCTCCGCCAAGGCCGACCACGCCTTCTACGATTATATTGTGGTTGGTTCGGGTCCCGGTGGCGCCACTGTTGCCCGGCTGTTGAGCGACGACCCCAAGATCAAGGTGCTTCTAATTGAAGCGGGCGAGAATCGGGACAACGACCCCCCTATCACGGACTCAGCAGATGCCTGGGTGGTGCCTGTGGATTACGTGCCCGAGTACTTCTGGCAAATAGCCATGATGCACAATGACTTCGAATACGGGACTCACGAGTGGCCCAGCTACCCGTCGCGCCGTGCGGTCGAAGAGTTCTACGCGGACGAGGTTGACGAGGCCAAGCGTCGGCAAGAGCTGGAGGACGCCATCCTAAGTCGGCGCTTTGGCGGAGGCAAGACCAAAGGCACCTCGCGCCAACGTCGCGCGCTTGCCGAAAAGGTGCACCGTCGTTTGCACGGCTACGAGGGCGAGACGGGGATGGAGCAGTACATGGGCGGGCGACTGATGGGCGGCAGCAGTTCCATTAACGGCGAGCAGTATGTGTGGCCTACGAGACAGCTGCTCGAGTCCATCCAGAGAGAAGTGGGCGGCGACATAGACTGGTCGCCCGACCGCGTCTTCGCTTTGTTGCGAGAACTGGAAAACTACGATGGCAGCTCTCCTCAACCACGGGGCACGAAAGGCCCCTTGAACGTGAAGCAGGCGCCTGCCATTGCCACCGCGTCCAAGGCCGGGAACGATTTCGTGGCGTCCATCATCGAGGCCACCAACGTCACCTTGTTGGACGACTACAACGATCCGGAGACACCAATCGGTGCCTTCCGGCAATGGCAACTGACACAGAACCCTGACGGCAGCCGCGCAAGCTCGTCGACCTCAATGCTGAACGCGGAGGCCAAGGCGCGTACAAATCTGGTGATCAAGACGCGGGCCACGGCCATGTACATCAAGTTCAAGAAGAATGTGGCACAAGGCATCTACTACACACACGCCGGGATCGGTCAAACCGCATATGCCCGCAAGGAAGTAATTATTGCTGCGGGCCATCGCTCCAGCCTGCTCCTGGAGAACTCGGGCGTCGGCGACTCGCGCGTGATAATGCCGTTGCTGGAACGCGTGGGGTTCGAGATGGTGGCTGATGTGCCTGGCGTGGGGGCTTACCTGGGCAATGACGGCGTGCTCCTGCTGACCATGAACCGCTCGGATTCGGTGGATCACAAGAATGCGACTCTCAATGACTTGTACTCTGGTGGCGCTTTCCTGCCGTGGCCCAACGCTACTACCGCCAATCACTTCCCGCAAACGACGCAGCGCTTTTCCCAGCTCTTGGGCACGGACCAGCTCGGCGGCAAAGATGGACTCGACCTCTTCCACATCGGCGTCATTCTGCTCAACACCAGCTCCAATGGGTATGCCCACATCCAGAGCGCGGATCCCTTGTACGCGCCCCTGGTGACGGCTCGCACCTTCAACGACAAGATGGACCGGGGCAACTGGTGGTACCTGCTGCGTTTCCAACTCAAGCCCATCATTGACAAGATGATGGAAAAGGGGTACACCATGATCAGCCCACCCTACAGCTACTTCACCGACAACACGCGGAATGAGAACATGAAGAACTTGTTTGAATTCCTCTTTCAAAATTACATTCCCGCCCATCATTGGTTTGGCACTTGTAAGATGGGCACGGACCCCAAGAAGGGGGCGGTCACCGATAGCGGAGGCCGAGTATACGGAGTGAAACGCCTACGCGTAGCGGACGCCTCCATATTCCCAATCAAGCTCGACGGCAACACTGGTGCGTAAGTAGATGTGGAGGGGAGAGGAGCAGGGGAAGGGAGGGGAGATAGGTGAGACGTGCAAGTATATTCTTTAATTATTCATTTACTGATTTCCTCCTCTCATTCACATCAACCTTACCCAACACAGGCGTTCCTGCGTACATTGCCGGTGGGGTCATTGCCAAAAAGATTTTGGCGGGGAAATGAGGGGGATGACGGGGACATAGGAGAGCGGGAGGGCGGGAGCAGGGGTTGAGCCTATCTAGCCCGGGGAATGAGGAGAAGAAGGAATGTTTATCCATGTAGGGGCAGCATGCACACGCGTGATCTAGGGTGTGCTTTCTAATTTTATTGACCATTTTTTGGCAGAAAAGAAAATAAGCAAGGTAACGGGCCGGGGAAGGGCAAAAGAAAAATGACTCAAGCAACCAAAACCAAGAGATAAAGATCTGAAAAGCACCAAAATGTGGGAGTAAATACTGCCGTGCCCTTGCCTTGCCTTTCCTTGTCCGCCACTTTTCATTTTTTGTTTGCCTTGGTTCATGCATGTGAACGTTGTGGGGGGTATTCTTTTGCTTTTTCTGTTTGTGGTCCCCGTTTGCTTCGACACACCTCACACACAACCCGCTTCCCACACCCACAACACACAGAGCGAAGGCATGGAAGACAGCAAGGCTGGATGCCGCAGTGCCGCTCCGACCCCGACCCCTTCAGAAGGCGGCAGACAGCAAGCAACATCGAGGCAACCCAGCCCCCGCACGAAGCCGACGCCCGGCGAAAGCCTGAGCATCCATGTGCCGCCCCTCGCCCCGATCTCACCCCACTACCACCGCCATCACCGGCACCGCCACCAGGACGACGATGAGCAAGGCTGGGACTCAGACGATGACGAGGAGCAGGATGAGACTTCCATCCATCGGGAGCACACCAGGGAATTTCCAGGCCTTCCTCCTTCATTTGCCGCGCTTGAGTCCCAGATCAGTGACACCCGCTCCCGCTCCGACTCGCTCAGCAGCGTGAGCTGCAGCAACTTCACTCGCCGCCCCTTGCTCACGCCCAGCATCAGTCCAGCCACCAGTACGCCGCACCATGGGGTGGGATTTAGCTTGGGCGGCGGCACTTTCGGCGGCGGTTGAGGCGAGGGCGGTGGGGGTGGAGGAGGGTTCAACATAGCAGATAAATATGGCATCACCAGTGATTGCGGAATGAGTGCGATAAGCGGCGCGGCTAGCTTGGCCACGGGGTCGACTATGAAGAAGAGGGGCGGGACACGGGGGGGAGAGACGGGGGGAGGGGCAGAGCATTTTCACGGGGCCGCCTCCTCTGCCCGGTGCTTGCATGAGAACCTTGGGGAGTATACGCCGTTGACCATGCTGCCGCAGGAGCAGGACGACGCTAACGTTATGCCCTTGCTTCGGATCTATGATATTTCCACCTACTTCCGTCATTTCTTTTTCCCTAAGAAGGGGGCGGGGTCGTTTGTCGAGAAGCTGCGGCATGCCATCTGGAAGCCAGTCGCGGGCCTGCTGTGGTTTTTGGGGTTGATTGCGTGGCAGGTCTTGCTAGGGCTGGCGATCTCGACGGTGGCACTTTATCTGATAAATGAGAAGAACGATGACGGGCTCGACTCGGTGGAGCAGCAGAGCTACGCGCATGAGTACCAGGCCAGCCATCGGAATTTTGGGGTAGGATGGGAGGGAGGGAGGGCAGGGAGGGAGGGGAGGGAGGAAGGGAGGAAGGGAGGGAGGGGGAGAGGGAGGATTAGAATAGTGACGGTTGGATCTGACTTGCTCTGTTTACGGAATCTATGGTAGGGTGGGAGGGTGGGAGGGAGGGAGGGAGGGTTGGAATGGTGGTGGTTTGACCTAACTAATTCTTCTACTTTTTCTTTCACCATCATCATCACAGAGTATCCTTGGCTTTGTCATCGGATTTCGCACCAACATTGGTGAGTGGAGAGGGAGGGAGGGAGGGCGGGAGGGCGGGAGGGAGGGAGGGAGGGAAGAAGGAAGTTGAATATGGCTTGATTGTGTGTCCGGATGGCCCGATGTAAGGATGGACTCACCCATCCCCTTTTTCTCCTTCTTAAATTGACTGCTTACCTCTCCCTCACTCGCTCCCTCCCTCCTCCCTCCCCTCCTTACCCCTTTCCCCTTCCCAGCCTACCAATCCTACTACGAAGGCCGCCGCGTCGTCGCCACGCTCATGCAAGCGTCCGCGAGATCGTTTTGGAAGCCTACACCTCCCTCCCCAAGGGCACGCCGGGGCCTCGTTTTGCTGACACGGGCGAGGTAGTGCCGGGCGGGCCTGCGACTACTAATGTAGAGGTGCTAGCAGCGCAGGAGCAGTATTTGAGGATGACGGCTAGGGAGATTCGGAGGTTGTGCATGCTGTTGTTGGCTTTTATTAGGCAGGATGTGAGGGAGAAGCGGTTTGGGTTTTTGAAGGGCACGGAGGTAGGGTTCGGGGGGAGTTCTAGGGAGGGCAGGGAGGGAGAGGGGGAAGGGACGGAGGGAGGGGATCTTGAGCAGTGTTGTGTGAGAGGGACCTTTGGAGGGAAGTGAAGCCATGTGTGTTGGTGCGCGCCACGCAGCTTGCCTTTAAGATGCTTACTCACTCCCTCCCTCCTTTCTTCCCTCTCTCCCTCCCCTAGGTGGAAGACCTGCCCTTTACCGAGAAGAACTTCTATTTGGACCCAGTCCGCCCAAGGCTGTGGGACCTGCTGACAGAGGACGAGCTGCTCAAGTTTGCCGCTCTCCCTCCTCGGGCCCGGCCTGGCGTGGTGGTTGGGGAGATGAAGGTGCACTTGGAGCAGATGTGCCTGCGGCTGGAGAAGGGCTGTAGTGTATTTTATCGCGTCGTGACCCCGCAGGTCCAGAACTTGATGGCGTGCCACGAGGCCATGATCCGGATTCGCGATACCCCTGTGCCGTACCCCTTCTTGTATGTCCTAAACATTTCTACCTTCGTCTTTGTTTACACCACGCCATTTTTCTACCGGACGGACGAGGTGAGAAGGGAGGGGCGGAGGGTGGGAGGGAAGGCTGGACGAGGGCAACCGCGCTGAAGAGCGCGGAAAGTCATGCACCCGGACATCTTAAAACAAAGTCTTAATCAAGCTCAGCCACGCTCTCACACAAAACAAACCCACACACACACCTGCACACACCCCTTTCATACACACATCTCCTTGTGACAGGTGGGGACCTACTTGTGCGTCTTCATTCTCATCATCATCTACTACGGCCTCCTCTCCATCGCGCTAGAAATTGAAAACCCCTTCAGGTACGCACACGGCGGCTTCTCCTTGCCTTTAGAGAAGTACTGCCACCGCGTGCACAGCGATTGTTTGAATTACGCCAAGGCCCTCGGCAACGATAGGAAATCTTTCATACCCTCGTATTTGGAGCGCAAGGAGAAGTAGCCGTTCCCTTTCCTCGTGACTAGTAAATAGAAAAAGCCTTTTCCCCCTTTTTTTTCAAAGCACACTGTCAAACAAAAACTGTCAAACAACGAGTAAAGAACGATATATAGATTAAATCATAGAGTATACATGTGTACGAATATATAAAACGATTATTGGCAAGGGAAATGAGGGGAGGAGCAGAACAGATTTTCATTGCAAGAAAGAGAAAACAAAATTGAATTATACATAGATGGAAAAACGAATGCGAAAAGAAAAACGTTCATTGTACAAAAGCGAGTTATAGATGAGAGTGTGGAGATGTGATTCGTGTGAAGTGATTGATGATTGGTGGTTTGTGTCTAGGGGTTGTGTGGATTTGAAAAGAGGAAAATGAGAAAGTGAGCAGAGGCCCACACATCAGAAGGAGTGAGAGTGTCCACATCTATATGCGCACACACCGCGCATTGCCGCAAGCGCACAAGCAAGTCCAAAAGGGAGGAGCAAGAGCGCGGAGGACCGAGGCGCGCGCAATTACCTAAATTTGGGTCCCATTTGTCGTTCTTTAGGTGCAAGCCCAGGCCTAGCAGTGATGCGGCGAATGGCGGAGCGGGGAAATTCCTAGAAACTACGTGGGAAAGAGATAAAGGAAGAAAAAGCCGATAGCGAAATAGGAACATATCATGTACTTTTTTGTTTTGTTTGCTTTATTGTTGTTGTTGTTGTTGTTGTTGTTGTCGTTGTTGTCGTTGTTGTTGTTGTTGTTGTTGTTGTTGTTGTTGTTGTTGTTGTTGTTGTTGTTGTTGTTGTTGTTGTTGTTGTTGTTGTTGTCGTTGTTGTCGTTGTCGTTGTTGTCGTTGTTGTCGTTGTTGTCGTTGTTGTTGTTGTCGTTGTTGTTGTCGTTGTTGTTGCTGTTAGTTGTTGTTGTTGTTGTCGTTGTTGTTGTCTTCTTGTTGTCTCTTTGGCTTTGCTTTTGAAAGACAGTCTTTTGTGTCAACGTCTCTTTGGGACGTTTCTGGGACGTTTCAAAAATATGTAGGACGCGCGGCAAGGCGCAGCTTGGTTATGTATGTGTAATTATACGCATGCATGCATGGTGTCTGTCCACTCTATAAAGGTCTCACTGTCTTTCTGATCGTCCAATGCGCAGAACTATTCCCCCTATTATATATAACTATCCCTCTAAACAGTCTTTTTGTATATCTGTTTGTGTTAAACACGAGAATATGTCATTGATTTCTACCCGTCTCTTCGTGTTTCGGCGCCGCACGACTAAATAACTCATTCATAAATGGCTCATGCCGCCTCTCACCTCCCGCTCTCTCTCAGTCTCCCTCTTGATGCACCGACGCGCCTGCATACCATCATTCATTCATGTGTGTTTCACTGCTCCTCTCCGTGCTAGTGTGTCAGAAAGACCCAATCCATTCCATTCGATGCTCACTTTCCCTCTCTCTCGCTCTCTGCTCTTCTCTTTCTCATCTTCTCTCTCACTCTATCTATCTATCTCCCTCTCCCTCTCTTTCTATCCCTCGCTCTCTCTCTCACACACACACACATACGCACACAAATACACACGTATACACGCACATATACGCAATGCTTTTCATTCCACCCTCCTCCTCCTTTCTCTATCTCAGCACCAGCAGCCGCGACCACGTCCTTCCCTCCTCCACTTCCTCCTGCGTGGTGGGCGCTCAACAAAAGTCCTCCCAAGAAAATAAAACCATCTAATCCCTCTCATTCTTCCTTCTCTTCCTCGTCATTCATTCAGTACGAAATCTACCCTGGCGTGCCTCGACGACGCTCAGTCATCTAATCAACGCCTTTCTCAACCATCCTCCTTCATGTGCACCTCCTCCATCATTTGCATGCCCTCTTCAGTCGGCGGAATAAGAGCCGGGCCCTGGTGATGGTGGTGGGGCTGCTGCTGCTGCTGCTGGGGGAAGAACATCTGCTGCTGCTGGAGCTGCTGCTGATGGTGCTGCTGCAGCTGGTATTGCTGATGCAGCTGCCGCTGCTGGTGGTGTTGCTGCAGCAGCTGCTGCTGCTGCGCCTGGTGCACTTGAACGCTGATGGGAATGGACATGGGCAGCGCGAAGAATTCAGACACCGTCTGCTGATGCTGGAGCTGGTGCTGCTGCTGGTGCTGGTGCTGCTGCTGGTGCTGCTGCTGGTGCTGCTGCTGTAGAAGAGCAGAGGGCGGCACCGGCAAAGGCATCAGCAACGGCGACGACGGCATGGGAAGAGGCGAAGGAAAAGGAGAAGGAACCACAAACTCCATCAACTCCATCTCCCCTCCTCCTCCCCCCCCTCCCTCCCCTT
>Ga0209491_10007407_pt1 | contig 14511 bp, 14 predicted proteins | sample BON02_FD_187213 | JGI IMG/M metagenome (GOLD analysis project Ga0209491, IMG submission 187213) | Freshwater microbial communities from Lake Bonney liftoff mats and glacier meltwater in Antarctica - BON-02 (SPAdes) (version 2) | ecosystem: Environmental > Aquatic > Freshwater > Ice > Glacier...
GTTTGACAAGCCCGACGCTCCGAGACGCCGCAGGTCTGCATGATGTTGCAGACAGCCGCGCGTCGGCGAGTCGGGCTTAGAAGTTTCCCTCAGCGGCCACTTTCAAAATTCGCTTGTCCACCTCGGCTTCGGCCAGCAACTCTTTCAAGTGACGATTCTCAACTTCGAGCGCGACGCAATCGCCTGGCCTCGGCTGACTTCATCCCGCCGTACTGTTGCTTCCAACGCATCCATGTCGATTCCGCCACACCAAGCTTCTGGTAAACCTCCGCGGATGACTTGCCGGCGGCAAGCATTGACTCACCTTCCGCTAGGGCTTTCACGACTTGCTCAGGACTGCGACGTTTTCGCTTCGAATTACTCATCAAAATCTCCGCGCCCGGAATGGGGCTCTGAAGACTCTCATTCTAACTGGTACCGAATTCGGGGAGCACGCCAGAATCGGTTGGCCCCGCTGCAGTGGTTCAGTTTTCGGCAATGTTGCGGCAGCCTTGAACAACAGCGGGCCTTCGGTGGCAGGCTGTTCGAGCGAAAGCCATTTATCATCGCCCGGTCTGTGCGCGGATCATTGTTGGACTCGGAGTCACCTTGGTGCACCGCGGGGCGAATCAGTTTTTCACATTGAACAGCCGCACAAATCTTGGCACGGCCGTCTCCGCCTTAAATTCGGCGTGGAGACCACCGGGCTACGTTTCCCAGCGTAAACAATTGCATCACCGTGGCGACCGGTCAAGCAACTTGATGTTGGCATTCAAGTTCGGTCAAATGTGCATTGCTGATGCTGCCCTGCAGCAGCTGATTGATTGCCGTTATGAGAAACGAATGGTTTATGCAGGTCGAGCACAGCGCTGTTCGAAACTCGTACTTTTGTAGTCAGGAAACTTATGTCACTTAACGCCAGCCTGGTCAGGTGCACCGCCTGTGTTCTGTTTGCAGCACTGCCGAATTTGCCGTTGCGAGCGAGTGACGAGTTGCCTCGCAGAATTATTCTGATCGCGGGCGACACGGCAAAAGTTGACAAAGTCGGCCATCACGATTATCTGGCTGGCTGTGATTGTCTTGATGTTCTGCTGCAGCAAACCAGTGGCGTGAAGCCAGTGCGAGTCAATGACGGCTGGCCCCAGTACGATTCTGTGTTTGATGGCGCCAGCAGTGTTGTGTTTTATACAGACGGAGGCGGCAAGCAGGCATTTTTGGAAACTCCGGAACGGATTGCAAAGCTGCAGTCGCTGGTGGATGCGGGTGTTGGAATCGTAATGATTCACCAGGCAGTAGATTTTCCGGACGTGTTCGCAGATCAGGGCAAGTCCTGGCTGGGCGGCGTTTACATGCAGGGAAAATCAGGTCGAGGCCACTGGAATAGTCGACATGTGGATTTCCCGGAACATCTGATTACTCGGGGCGTTACGCCGTGGGAGATTAACGATGGCTGGCTAAACGCGATTCAGTTTGTGGATGGATTGCAGGGAGTTGTTCCGTTGGTTTGGTCGGGCAAAGAATACGACGAAAGTCGTGCCGGAGTGAAGTCGCACATTGTTGCCTGGGGATATGAACGTCCTGCCGGCGGTCGTTCGTTTGCGTTTACTGGCCTGGACGCTCATTCGGCCTGGGAACTGCCCGGCATCCGTCAACTTGTGGTAAATGGAATTCTCTGGTCGGCCCATGTTGATATTGCGAAGTCCGGAGCGGACTGCATGATTGATAAAGCACAGCTCGACCAACTACAAACACCTCGACAGGCTCCGGAAAATGCTGCAACCAAGAAGCCGAAACTAACACCAGGGAAAGACGTGATAATTGACGCGAAGCCAGCTGCGGCGGCTAAATCAGAGTTGCCGTCAAAGTGATGGGCACAGTTCTTCATCAAGATCGCAACACCTTCAAGACGGCGTGCTGCGCTGCGGACACCGTCGATGTCGTGTCGGCGTCGATGTCTTGTGCGTGTGAAAAAAGCCGGATGTCACGCAGTCTGTTGCCGTGTCATTAGATTAGAAACAGTCTGAAACCACAGACCGTTTAGCTGAGCTCGCAGAGAAGAACGTCTTGGTGTGGTGGCCTGTTTTGCGAGTCGGTTAAAGCGATGGAACCGAACCTATCTGGCAACATACCCGGAAGCGGTCGGAAGCGGTCGGAAGACTGCTCCAGCGAATTTCCCGATACGAGCACGACGAACGAGTGAGTGAATTTTGCAATGGCGGTGTTGACCCGTTCACGCTGCGTGCTTGTGAACTTGCGATTGGACAGTCTTTAACGCTGATCTCGCGGTCAATTAGTTTGTGTCAGTGTTATCGAAGGCTGAATTTTCGGCGATGGTGTTCTCGGCTTCCATTTGCCGCAGCGCTTCCAGTTCAGCTTTTTTCGTCATGCGATAGAAACTGACTCCGAAGCCTGTAAAGATCGTGGCAGGCATGCCGATCATAAACAGAATGCTGTACATATACGCCTTGGGGAGATTGCTTTCGGTTTCGTTGGCGAACTTGCAGTTCGGGCAGGCCACGGCTTCGGAACCCATTCCCAAGACAGCTGAAAATGCGACCAGCATTGCGGTTTTGACAAGGTGTCGGCGAATCATGTTAGGACTTTCGAACGAGCGTCTTGAAATGGATGATCTTTGTCAGCGGTTCCAGAGTATTTTACTAAATGACGTAGACCAGACTCATGTATAGTTTCGGGGTTAAGCCAGAGGACTCAGTCGAAAGTCTTGACGACTTTCGCTAGCGCCGGAGACCGCGGCTTTTCGAAACCTGCTTACAAACACTATAGGCTGAATATCGACCGGGCAATAGCCGCGAAGTCATCACAAAACTGCGATTCTCACTCGCGGATTGACCGTTTTCAGCCCCCAGAAGCTGGCACTGTCGCCGGCCACGGCCAGTGGTACAGCATGCCATAAATAACGACCCCGGTTACGGAAACATACATCCAGATCGGGAAGGTAATCCGAGCAAGGCGTTTATGTGCGTCCCAGCGGGCGGCAAAGGCGTGCTGGAAAACTCGGATGGCAAGAAACGGAACAAACGCAGCCAGAATGACGTGCGGTATCAAGACCAAAGGATAAATGGCGGCCGCCACGCCGGATCCGGGAAACTTTTTACCGTGCAGTCCAGTGTGTTCGCCCAGCTGATAATGATACAGCAGATAACAACCCAGAAATGCGACGGAAGTTATGAAGGCAGAAATCATCAGGTTGCGGTGTATGGTCTTTCTTCCGCTTTTGATCGCCAGAAAACCGCTCAGCAGCAGAATGCCGGCCAAAGTGTTTAAGGTGGCATTGACTGTCGGCAAAGATTTGGTCCATGCCGGCATTTTTGCGTCAATCAAGGCGTTGTGTTCGACGACGGAAAGATCTACGGTAGACTGGGTTGGCGTGCCTGAATGCGAGATGTCTCTGTCTGCGTGCTGACCGGACGATTCGTCTGCGGCGGATGGAGTGGCTACGTCTTCTTGGGGCGGTTCGTTAGACGGTTCGTTAGACGGTTCGCCGCTGGCGGGCGGTGCGGAATTTGAATCAGCAGCATCGGTTTCCGGCTTGCCCGTGTCTGCATTAACAGGCTGCACCTGGAACTGAAGCTGCATGGGGCTGCCATCCGACGTTGAAAAACTCAGAGCCGGGCCGGGTTCTGGAAAATCGTCGGTGCCAACCAGAATTCGTCGCAGCTTTACCATGTCTTCGTCGCGAGTCGCTAGAAATGTGCCGACAGGAACGCCGTTTTCGTTCACTAGGACAACTCGGTTGGAATGTGCTACTTCAAAACCGGGCAATCGAGCTTCTCCCAGGTTTTCCTTCACGTACAAGCCGAATCCGTTAACGACCAATTCAAATATTTCCTGCTGTCCGCCAGTCAGAAACTTCCAGCGATCACGATCGGGCTGAAACGTTTCTGAGTAGGTTTTTAGGATTTCTGCGGTGTCGAATTTCGGATCGACCGTGATGGTCAGAAACATCACGTCCTTGTTTTTTTCCTTCACACTATCGTGCAGCCGCATCATCGAAGCGGTGATAACGGGACACGTGCTTGTGCATCGCGTAAACACAAAGCTGGCAACCCATGGTTTTCCTTTAAGGTCTGGGAGTCCGACTTTGCCACCCATGCATTCATCGAACTGAAAATCGGGAAGTGTTCGGGCTGGGAAGCTGAGATTGACCGAAGCTTTGCTGGCACCCGGCGTAATGGGGGTCTCTTCGGAACTGCCAGCCGCCTGTGGTTTCAGGGACTCATCGGCTGCGATCGGTTCGACGTTCTGTCGCTGTTGCCACATTAACGCGACGCAACCGAATACAGCCGTCCATAGCACGGCTCCGAAGATCAGCGAGTTTTTCGACATTCCACTTCTGACAATAGTCCGCGAAGGCATTTCGGCACCCGTTCGGTTTTTAAGGTTCACCTGTATTATTTAACCGGCTCGATTTTACGCCAAGACGCAGAAATGTCAGACGCGATCAGCTGAGTGCCCGGAATCTCTCTGCTTCGGGAAGCCAAAATGCCGCTTCCGAAAACATTGCCGTTCAGTACATGCGTATTTCTGGAAGTCCGACCGTAAACGAAAGTGCGGCGGCGGTCTTTCCCCGCAGTTGCAAGGTTGGATCGCGTATTGGGCGGCTCGTACGCTGGTTTAAACCTGAAAATCTAATTTTTGGCCGGATGCGCGAAAGGATAACTCGTCAAACGAATGGCTGACTATCGCGAAATGGGCACCCAGATTCCCGAAACCAACAGGAAGCCGCCGGGTATATTACGAATTCTGCAACGAATCGGACGTGAGTTCGGACTTCTACGGGGATTACAACGCTCACCGATTGAATAGTGAATCACTGGTTGCGATTATCTGAACCTCAACTGATAGATTATGTTCCTGAATGTGGGACGTCCCGATTGCCTGCCCTATTTGTGCCGGCGGGATTGGTATTCACAGTATCTTTGAGGTCAAAAAACGTGCCGGACCCAACGTTTTTCAGCAAATCCATTCTGATCGTAGAAGACGAAGACATTATCCGAGAGACTCTGTCCGAGTTTCTTTCCGGTGAAGGCTTCGACGTCCGCGCTGCAGCCAACGTCACTGACGCCTTGGCAATCGTGCGCGAACGTGACTATGACGTTGCCATCTGTGACGTGCAATTGCCCGATGGCGATGGCGTTCAGTTGCTAAGACGCCTGCATCGACTGAACCCGTCCATGTTTGTGCTGATCATTTCGGCCTATGCAACTGTCGAAAACGCTGTGGATGCGTTTACCGCTGGAGCGTTTGACTATCTGGTTAAGCCAGTCATTTTTGATGAACTGGTCAATCGCCTGAAGCGTCTGTTCAAGTTTCAGGACCTGTATTTGGAAAATCAGAAGCTGCGAAAAGACCTGGAACGTCGTTCCGGTTTCGATCAGATCATGGGCAGCAGTCGAGTTCTGCAGGACACCCTGAACACAATTCGCAAAGTCGCGGCTACAAATTCCAACGTGCTGCTGGTAGGTGAAACTGGTACAGGCAAGGAACTTTTCGCTCGCGAAATCCACATGGCGGGCCCGAATAAAGATGAGAAGTTTCTAGCCGTTAACTGCGGCACGCGTCCTCCAGAACTTCTGGAAGCCCAGTTGTTTGGGGTCGACGGCGGACAACCGGGATTGTTTCGCACGGCTGGCACGGGCACTGTTTTCCTTGATGAAATCGCTCAGTTACCACTGGGCACGCAGTCTGAACTGCTGCGAGCGATTGAGTATCAGGAAATCATGCCGGCAGGTGCGTCAGAAACCGTCAACGTGAACGCTCGGATTATCGCCGCCACTTCCCGCGACCTGATGCGAGAAGTTACGGAAGGCACGTTTCAGGAAGACCTGTTTTACCGTCTTGACGGTGTGAAAATACGCATTCCACCATTGCGTGAACGCCTGGACGACATTCCTGAACTGGTCGAATACTTTATGACTCGCCATTCCGATGCGATGGGCAAACGCGTAACGGGAGCGACCAGCGAATCGATCCGCACCCTGATGGCGGCTCATTGGAAGGGCAACGTACGTCAGTTGGACAACGCCATTGAGCGAGCCGTAATGATGTGCGAAGGCGAAGACATTCAACCGTCCGACCTTCCTCCCGATCTATTGGGACTTGGCACAACGTTGCCGGACACAGATGACCTGCGGTCTGCTTTGCGACACTATGAGCGGTTGCATATTACTCGAGTCCTGAAGCAGTGTCCGGACAAGAAAGAAGCGGCAAAACGCTTGAAGCTCGGGCTATCGAGCCTTTATCGGAAGATTGAAGAATTGAAGATCGAACTTTAGTTCTTCATCAGCCTTCTATCTTCAGGGGAAGTTCTGCCGCACAAGACGTGCGGTTTTGCTCCCGTCGCCGCAGATTTGCAAGCGTTTCAGGAAATATGAACACCGCAGAAATCATGGAATGCATCCCCCACAGACCGCCGTTTTTATGGTTGGATTCGGTCTTGGAAATCACTGATTCCCGCATCATAGCGACGAAGCATCTCAGTAAAGACCTTCCGGTTTTTCAGGGCCACTATCCTCAATTTCCTGTTTTTCCTGGCGTTTTGCAGTGTGAAGCCTGTTTTCAAGCCGGCGCTGTGCTGATCTCAAAGATCGTTGAAGTAGCGGACGGCCAGGTTCCCGTGGTGACACGCCAGAACAACACTCAGTTTCGCCGAATGATTCGCCCGGGAGAAACCATTCAGATTGAAGTGGAATTGACGGAACGCGTATCCAACGCATTCTACCTGAAGGGACGAGTAACCGTAGACGGCAAAGTCACCGCCAGACTCGACTTCGTGTGTTCATCGGCTGTTGTGCCGATTTAGGACTTGGTACCTTGCAGGATGGAAATACACGCGGTTTTCCATCAAATCCGCTGTTCGGCGTTGTCCATTAATCATATCGCCGAGGAAAATGGCGGTAGGTTCGTCGACATCATGAGTTCGATCCTGAAAAAAACAGGACTTCGACTCAATCCGGGTGTTGAACATCGGGACGGTCGTCGATACCCTTTCGAGCTTCTCGACTTACGGCGAATGCCGCTTCGTCTTCCATTCACATGGAAGGCGTTTGTTGAGAGTTTTTCTCTGTACGCAGTTTGGCCAATTGGTCTGTCAGCTGCCTGTCGATGCCACAAGAACCGCGTGACTACGTAGTGTCTGAACTGGCTTGAGATGACGGCCCTTCGCGCGTTGCGATGTGGTGGTATAGAGCCCGAGTAGTTTTCTGGAGTTTGTTGAAGCACATGGGACGTTATACAGGTCCGAAGGGACGAGTTAATCGGCGGCTGGGAGTCAACGTTTACGAATCAAACGGCGCTATCAAGGCAACGGAACGGAAGGAATTTCCTCCGGGCATGCACAAGCGACGTAAGAAGCCTACCAACTATGGTTTGGGCCTGACGGAAAAGCAGAAGATCAAGTTCCACTACGGTCTGCGTGACCGTCAGCTGAACCGCTACTTCAACAAGGCTCGTCGTACCAAAGGTAACACCGGAGAGCAGTTGCTGATCATCTGCGAACGACGTCTGGACAATGTTGTTCGTCGTGCCGGATTCGCAATGACGCGTCCTCAGGCTCGACAGGGCATCGTTCATCGCCACTTCCAGTTGAATGGCGTTACGGTTAACAAGCCAGGTATCATGGTTCGCGTTGGCGACGTGATCACTCTTCGAAACCGACCGAACGTGCGCAAGCTGTACACCAACATTCGCGAAGGAATCACCATTCCTCAGAATGAATGGATCAACTACGACGAAAGCACTTATTCCGCAATCGTGACAGCTCTGCCGACTTACGAAGAAGTAAGCATTCTGGTTGACATTAACCAGGTTGTGGCGTTCCTGTCTCGCTAATCGAAGATTTGTGCCAAAAGCTGTTTGGCACAGAAAACATACAAACGGCGACTCCTCTGGAGTCGCCGTTTTTTTTTTGTGCCGCCGCGATGGTGGCTGCTGATGGCGGCATTCATTGCATTGGCCAACTCTGACTTTTTATGCTCGTCGACCGCCTTTGATTTCGAGCAAATTACGACAAGGGTGCGGTCGCTGGTGGCGAAAGTCTTAAAAAATTTCGTGCGAGCCCTGTGGTTTCATTTGTCGAAACTCTATACGAGTTTCGCGGCTCCATTTCGTAAAACGCTCTTGCCGGATTCGTAATAACTCGGGGCGCTTCTGCAGAGGCTCCGTGTTTACAAATCCGCTGACAAAATACGTCAACTGTGAGAGCTCGTCGCTGGTCGCGATCCTGAAATCGCAAATTGACATGCACGCGGCGCTAGCGAGTGAATCCGGCCATTGCGAAATTCACTCATTCACTCGCGCGACGTGTTTTATGGAGAAGTTCGTGGCAGTGGTTTCCGAACCGCTGCCAGCAACTTCAGTTCCCAACATGTTCTGATAGCAGCACGGCAGGAATCATGGCGAGAGAAAAATCATGACGATGAAGTGGCAGTACCTGTCGAAACTGCGCAATTGGCTGGCAAAACAGACAAGCCTGCTTATTCAGGCATGTGCCGGGCCTGATGGGAAATCCGGCGGGACACGATTGCTTCAGATCGATGGCGCAATGTTCGGCTGAATTCGCGATCATCTGAGAGCTAACTCAGATCTGGATATGCTGATTCCAGATCAGCAACGCTTTCAAAAAACCAGAGTGTTACACCAATGGATGACGTCCACAATAACCTGAACTGCCCGGTCACTTCGCCAACGATGTCAGATCATTTAAAGACGGCGGGTTGCGGATTTCTAATGGGCGCTGCCGACATAGTTCCTGGAGTTTCCGGGGGCACCGTGGCTTTGATTCTGGGTGTCTACGAGCGACTTGTCACCGCCATCAGTCAATGCAATGCGGTCTTTGTCAGGCTGTTGCTGGCCAGACAGTGGAAGGCGGCAGCGGATCATGTCGACCTGAAGTTTGTTCTCGCATTAGGCAGCGGCATTGCAGTGGGTATCGCAGGGCTGGCGTCCCTGATGAACTACCTGTTGACGAACGAAATGTCTTTGACGTTCGCGACGTTTTCAGGAATGATTCTGGCGTCCAGTTTACTGGTTGCTCGACGGATTCCTTCGTGGCAGGTGCAGCACTATGGTATGTTGTTTCTGGGCTGTATTGTGGCACTGCGACTTGTTACTTTGCCAGCCTTACAGAATCCTCCCGATACGCTGTGGTACATGTTTCTGTGCGGCCTGGTGGGAATCACGGCCATGATACTTCCAGGTATCAGCGGCGCGTTTATCCTGCTGCTGCTGAATCGCTATCACTTCATTACGGAGAGCATCAAAGGAATCCTGCACGGTGAGATCACAGTGGAAATTGTGATGTCCCTGGTGGTATTTGCAGCCGGATGCGTCACTGGTCTGCTGAGCTTTAGTCGCGTGCTTCGCTGGTTGCTAAGTCGACAGCATGACGCAACGATGTCGATGCTCTGCGGATTTATGCTGGGTTCACTTTACAAGCTGTGGCCGTTTCAGATGGACACAACTCCGGACGTGGAAAAGTTCAAACACAAGGTGTTTAAGAACTGCTTTCCTGAAAGCTTTAGCGGCCATGTCTGGACAGCCATCGCGTTGTGTGGCATTGGGATTGCAGTGGTGTTAATGTTGGACGTTGTGTCGAATCGCGGATCGCGGAAGACGGCGACTGACGCAGCGGCATAATGAATTCACAGCCTGTTGCTTTCAGATCGATCGTCGTGTTCTGAGCTTTGCCGGGCTGGCTGAACCAAACATCGTGGCCAGAAACTGTTTCCGCTGTTCATTGGCGGAAGGCCGTTCTAGCGGCACATCGGCGACTGGCAGCGACTTCCACAATTGTTCAAGTGACGTCATCTGCACGCCGGCGAGATATTCTGCCAAAGGTACCATCAGCAACACGTCGGCGGCACAGTAGCGCAGTAATTGATCGCGATCCGCAGAGTTCTTCTGATGAATCCACGAACTCCACAGGCGAACGGCAAGGCTGCCGTCAGCATCCTGCAGATCGTCCGGTCGGTGCAGTCCAAGACTTGAGGTGACATGCTTTAGACCACCGTTGAGTTCTCGGTGATAGCAGGGCCAGCGCAGATCGATATGCGGGCAAGGCAGTTCGGGAATATGAAACCCAGCCAAAACGCGGGGCACGTCAAAGGTACTGCCATTAAATGAAACTAACAGATCGATATCATCCAGCAGATCAAGAAAGTCGTCCAGGTTTTCGTGTTCCACAAACGTATGCAGCTGGCCTTTGTGCCAGCAAGCTATCACCGTGATTGTGTCGTCGTATTCCAGCCCGGTTGTTTCAATATCGAAGTATGAGCACCGGTCGACATACTGCGTCAGAATTCGCCACTTGTCCTGAGTCGCAAACTTTTCCACAAAATAGCGGATGTTATTTTCTGTCAGAGCCTGCAGGCAACGTTCGCATTCTGCTGTTACAGCAGTCCGCAGCCCCAGAGGAATCAGGTGAGGCATTTGCAGTGCGTCGTGCCACGAACGCACACCAGCGTCTGACAGCTGATTTAGTCGAATTGGGCCGAGGCCGCGGCAATGCTGAAGTGCTTGGGTAATCACGATGTGCGAAGTCTACAAAGCGTAGTGTCCAACTACCAAGCTCAGCCAACATGATTTCGGGCACGAAGCACTCAAAAAAAATCTAATTTGGACGGCAACACCAACGGTTCACGCAAAGCATAGCAGCAGTTTGCCGGACTGTAGTTTGCCGGACTGTAGTTTGCCGTTTAGTAGTCCTGGCCCCGATCGCTCACTTTGCATGATTGCTGCCATGCTTTGGCTTCTGCCGCGAGGTGCATCACCAGGTCGATGTTCTTATTGGCAAGATCATGGTGTTCGCCAGGATCAGCCTGCAGATCATACAGTTCCCAGGAGTTGCCACCGTTGCTGCTGTAGATTTTGTGTTGGCCGGAATGCCATGCGATCTGTCTGCCGGATTCAAATCCGATTGGCGAAGTTCGTTCAGCAGTATCGCCATTGATGACCTTTACAAGAGAACTACCATCCACTGGCCGATCGTCCGGATAGGCAACGCCGATGATGTCCAGCACAGTTGGCAGGTAGTCGCTGGTGACGGCGGCGAAGCCGGTTTCGGAAGGCTTCACGTGTCCCGGCCATTCCAGAATCGCTGGGACTCGAACACCGCCTTCGTAAAGTGATCGCTTCCGACCTCGAAAAACGCCTGCCGATCCGGGAGCTTCGCCCTGCTGACCTTCCGGTCCATTGTCAGAACAAAACCACAGCATTGTGTTCTCGGCAATATTCAATTGTCGCAGCGTGGCTCGCAGGCGTCCGACCTGTTCGTCGAGCGCCGTTATGCAGCCGTAGTAGTTACGTTCATAGACGTCAAACTGTTTATAACGGGCCGCGTGTTCTTCTCCGGCCACAACTGGCAGGTGGGGAGCATGAAGCCAGATGGCCGTAAAGAACGGAGTGCTGCTGTTCACAGACTTTTCAATGAATGGAATCGCTCGATCCATGATGATTCGAGAATCATCTCCTTCCAGAGCGTCAGTCACTGCACTGCCGTCGTGATTCCAATATCGCGTTCCATAAGACTTCGCTGTTGCTCTGTCGATGATTGCATCCCACGCCTTGCCGTTGGCTTTCTGAGGACTAATCATCGGATCAAATGTTGGCACCTTTGATTCAGTAACAAAGCTGTCATCGTATCCGTGATCACGCGGCGGCGCAAAATGTTCAGCCCCCTTCGCCCCGCCTCGATTTGCATCTTTGACAGTCTTTGTCAGCGTACCCAGATGCCATTTCCCAAAATGCCCTGTTGTGTAACCATGTTTTCTTAATAACTCGGGCAGAGTGATTTCCTGGGGTTTCATGTGACCGGCGTTGGCCGTGTAGATGCCATAACGATAAGGATGCCGCCCGGTCAGACAACTTCCTCGCGTTGGGCTGCATACGGGCCCAGCGGAGTAGAACCGCGTGAATTTCAGCCCGTTTGCAGCCATTGACGAGATATGGGGCGTCTGAATCGGCGACTCCGCATTGAAACACTGCACGTCGCCATATCCCAGGTCATCGCACATCAGCAGAACGATATTAGGTCTGTCTGCCGCCGCGCCGCTATGAACGACTGAAAGCAAAGAGCCACACAGGAATAGACGTCTGAATGCATGAGACATGTTGGTCAATCTGTAGAACGAAACAGGGCAATACAAAAGGGCTCACTGACAGCATATTCACAGTGTTATTTTTTGAGCCGTTTAGCGCCCCACAGGCTCGGCGATTTTCTGGAACAAGCCGAATGGAAAACAGGGCCCAAAACCAGACCCACAATGCAATCTGTCTTTGCCGGTTTCAATGTTCCAAGTCTGCCATGTTCAGCTTCGCTTTACAAATCAACTGCAGCTGAATCCGAAGGCTCATTCCATAACAACAGGGACTCAGGATTCTTGCCGCGCGGTGATTCAAACCAGTGTGTTGGCGGGCCTTCCCGCTGCTCGACATCGGTTAAAATAACGCGAAATACATCACTATCTGGGGTTGGCATTCCGCACCACTGCGGCCGAGTGAAACGGATTTTAAAAGCCAGATTTGTGTTACAGGCAGAAGAATCGAACCACGATGGGTTAAATAGGAAGTATAGAAAATTGAGTGTGGCAAGAAAGCAACAAATACATTCGATCTTAAGCACGAGGACGCAAAACAATTGCATCCTCTGAAGTCTATTTACCCGTCACCGTTTTTGTGTTGAAGCCAAAGCAAATCCCTATGGAAATGGTGGACGAAATCGTCAAGGAATTCGTGGTTGAGAGCTATGGAAATCTTGATCAGCTGGACCGCTCTGGAGGATGCACCCGACGATCGCGATCGGCTATCGAGTGTCTTTCGCACAATTCACACGATCAAGGGCACTTCTGGTTTTCTTGGGTTTCCAAAACTGGAACACGTAACATACGTTGGCGAAAATCTACTGGTTCGCAGGCCTCAAAGGGGGCAGCGACGGTCTTGAAATTATTCAATAGTCAATTCGCCGAAAGCTCTTCGAATTCGATTTTTGTCTGTTTCGGCGGTGTCGTTGGACGGGGGTGTTGGATTTTTTGAGGCATGGGTTTCAGTGTTCGATGAATTGGTTTGAGATGTGGCAACATATTGTCATCTCGATTAGTGTTGGAGCAGTTGGTGAAACGGAGTACAGCTCTGCGAGGACGCAACGGTGTGGGGACGCAGCTCTGCGAGGACGCAACGGTGCGAGGGATGGCCAACGGTTTCGGTGCGTCGATGAGGCTTCGGTGGCGTTCTGGTGACAACATTGCCAGAACGTTTTTTGTTCAGGCCGCAACCGAAGTTTTCCACAGTTGATCCGTTGCAACGAGTGTGTTCAGGATGGTCAGCAGCTTTCGCATGGCGGCCGTGATGGCCACTTTCTTGAGTTTTCCGTTGGCCAGCAATCGCTGATAGAAGGCGTTGATGCGAGGATTGAATCGTGTCGCCACGAGCGTTGCCATGTAAAGTGTGCGGCGAACTCCCGCACGTCCTCCCGCCGTCTTTCTTTTTCCAATCGACTGACCGAAATCTTTATTGATCGGCGCGACGCCGACGAGCTTTGCGACTTCCCCACGATTGAGTGTTCCGAGTTCCGGAAGTTCGGCAAGCATTGTGCTGATGGTCACCTTTCCGACGCCTTTGACGGAGTCCGGAATTTTGATTTTTCGAGCGTGGGCTTTGTTGGCTCTGACGGCTTTTTTAATTTGGCCATCAATGGTTTCGACCTACTTTTTTAGAGCTTTGAGTACGGTGGCGATCGACCTTCGAATATCCTTGTCGCGTGTTTGTTGCGACCGATTTTGTTTTTGATTGATGTCGATACCAATGACTGTGGTGAAACGATATTCAGAATTGTTTATTTTGTCCCATCCTAATATTCGAGCTCGCATTTTGTGCGGCTCCTGCGACGGTTCGGGTTTGGAATGAAGCGGCTTACGATCTCGCTGACCCACGATCTCAAAAGGACCAAGGCCTCATCGATCTGCAAGCCGCCGTCACGCCGGGATGGCCGTCCCGGCGTGACTCTCTTCAACAGAGAAGATGCGATCACTCATCGCGTGTCAAGTACTCATGCTGTTAGACATTAGGCCCAATAGTGTTCGGCACCTCAATTGCAGATACGGACTACCTGGCGTGCCGAACACTATTGAGAATGTCCCCTGTTTATATGCACGATGTCGGGCATTGATTAAGCCAAATAACGAATTGCGATCTATGAGTCGGCAGGGATGCCGACTCATAGATCGCGCGTTGAGGCTGATTATTGAAACACTGAGGATGGGAAAGGTGTCAGAACAAAGGTTCCTGACACGAATGGCGTTGTCCACGGGTATTTTGCGTTTTTGCGACCGTGAATTGCCGCGACCGCGCAGCGTTGAAGAACGCGATCCGTCGCGTTCATAAATTTTAAGTTTTTTTACGCATGCAGACATGACGTCGATGGCGTGACCCTACTGATCGTTAGAATGCTGCGGGCGTGGACCTTTCCTGGTGTCGTGTGACAACATTTGACCAGGGAGGGTTCATGTCCATTCTAAC
>Ga0209491_10007408_pt1 | contig 14509 bp, 17 predicted proteins | sample BON02_FD_187213 | JGI IMG/M metagenome (GOLD analysis project Ga0209491, IMG submission 187213) | Freshwater microbial communities from Lake Bonney liftoff mats and glacier meltwater in Antarctica - BON-02 (SPAdes) (version 2) | ecosystem: Environmental > Aquatic > Freshwater > Ice > Glacier...
CCTCAAAATCTTTCTCTATCGCCGTGCTGACCGCGCTCGCCTTGAACATCTGAACCCCCAAAATTTATGGAGAGCCTCTGAATCATACATGATTCTTATAGGTCAAGAAAATATGACGGGTGGTAAGAGCGTCAGACCGGAAGTTTGTAAAATCTTCAGAAAACGCCTATGTTGAGGGAAAAAAGGATCGCATCATGCCCGCTGTAAAAGCTGCCAAACCGAATGAGATTTTTGCGCGCGAGGAGTGGACAGCGCTGACTCGCGTGTCGCGCTGGCACGGTCTGTGGCTGACGCTGCACGGCTGGCTGATGGTGGCGCTGGTCACCGGCGGCACGGCGCTGCTCTGGCAATGGTACTGGCTGGCCGGGCTGGTGGTGACACCGCTGGCATTGGTGCTGGTCGGCGGGCGGCAACTGGGCCTGTCGATTTTAATGCACGAAGCGGCGCACGGCCTGCTCCATCCCAAGCGCAAGATCAATAATTTCGCTGGCCAGTGGCTGACCGGTTCGGCGACCGGCAGCGACCTGCACAGTTACCGCGCCTATCATCTGACCCATCACCGCTACACCCAGCAGAGTGAAGATCCCGATCTTGGCCTGTCCGCAGCTTTCCCGACGAGCAAGGCCAGTATGCGGCGCAAGATCATCCGCGACCTGACCGGACAGACATTTCTCAAGCAGCGCGGCAATCAGTTCGCGGTGGCGTGGAAGGGACTGAAAGCCATGATCACTCCGTTCGTCCTGAGCCTGTCGAAGGACGAGGATGCGCGCCGTGCGTACTTCGACAAGCTCAGCACGAACGGGAATGGGAAACGCGACACATCGGCGGGCACCCCGCTCAACCGCAATGGTGCCGCCGGCGTCGCCGCTCCGGTGGTCGATCTCGATGGCGCGAAACGGACGACGCGGACAGTGGGCCGCTTCCTGCTGATCCAGCTGGCGGTGCTGCTGGTCAGCCTGGCGACGCTTGGCATCATTCCGTTCCTGATCTGGCTGGTCGCGCTGGCGACCACCTTCCAGCTGATCCTGCGCATCCGCAATATCGCTGAACATGCCTGCACCACCACCGGCGGCGATGATCCGTTCAGCCATGCCCGGACCACCTATGCCAGCTGGTGGGAGCGCGCCTCGCTGGCGCCTTATTGGGTGAACTATCACAGCGAACATCATCTGTTCATGGGCGTGCCCTGCTATAATCTGGCCGAGGCGAACCGGCTGCTGATCGAGAAAGGCTATGGACCCCGGATGACGCTGGCAAAAAATTATGGCGAAGTGATCCGGACGGTGACTCAGCCAGCAGCTTGAACATATTTGCCGAGTTTCTCGGTCGTCAAATGCCCGGTTTTCACCCACGCAAGACAGCCTTCTTCGCTATGGGGGCAATGGCTCCAGCCATCGGGCGTCCGTTCCCAGCTGCCCGTCGGATAGTGGCCATGTTCATCCGACAGACTGCCTTCGAGAATGAACGTCTCGCTGCCGCCGTCATGAACATGTTCTGGATAACGGCTGCCCGGCGCCCAGCGGACAATCTTCACCTGCTCGCCTTCGAACCGGTGCAGCCACGCAAATTCGACGCCGGGAGCGCCGCCATCTTCAAATAGCAGATCATCCATATGTACCGAGAAATGCGCGGTATCCGCAGGATCGAATTGATGCAGTTTCACCAATATGATGCACCCGTCCTTGCTATGCGGCTTATGCTTGGTGCCAATCGGATTGCGGACATAAGTACCAGCCGGATAATCGCCATGCTCGTCCGAAAATATGCCCTCGACAACCAGAAACTCCTCGCCGCCGCCATGGACATGCGGATCAAAAAAGCTGCCGGGCGCATAGCGCACCAGCGAGGTTGCCCGCGCCACTTCATCGCCAATCCGGTCGAGCATCTTGCGCTCGACACCGGGCAAGGGAGAAGCAATCCATGCCATATCCTCGGGCAACATCACCACAGGTTGATCAAAATCAGCGTGTATTCTCATGACTGAAACCTATGGGCCGAACCGGGTGAATACAATAGCGATTGATTGCTGGCGTTGTGGAATCTGATAAACGAGGTAAGGGGTAAACAGGGCCATGCCTTCCTTCTACGTCATCCCGTTGGCCTTCATCCTGGGGTTCGCGCCGTGCCGGGCGGCAATCTGCACGGTGGCGGCGACCGGCCGATGGGTCAATAAGGGCAAGATGGACTGGCTGTTCGGACTGCTGATCGGCAAAAAATTCAACCGGCAGGCTGCACCGCTGCCTTGATTTCATTGAGGTCGGCTTGAAGCTTGGTGATCTTCTCGAGCATCAGCAGGTCCATTTTCTCATGCAGGCGGATGATGTCAATTTCCGCCCGCAGATTGACCTCATAGTCGTGCGCTGCGGCAATCCGGTCCTTGTTCGCCGCCCGGTTCTGGCTCATCATGATGATCGGCGCCTGGATCGCGGCCAGCGTCGACAATATCAGATTGAGAAAGATGAAGGGATAGGGATCAAAGGCGGCATCGAACCGGGTCAGCACTTCCGAGTTCAGCAGCATCCAGCTGAACAGAACCAGCGCAAAGACAATGATGAAACCCCAGGACCCACCGACCGAGGCGACCCGGTCCGAAAGCCGCTCGCCGAAACTGGCCTGCTCGTCGGCCAGAGTGCTGGCATCGTCGGCAATGATCTGGCGGGAGACGATCGCTTCCAATACGCCCCGTTCCTCGCGGGAAAGCGCCGCCAATGGTTTGTCGAGCAGTTGCTCGCTCAGTTGCTCGACCGTCCGCATTGCCATCTCAATCCTCCGTCAATGTCACCCTGTCCGCAAGCTAATCCTGAACCCTGATGAAACGATGCGCCGATCGGTCTTTTTGTGTTGTCGCCGGATCGAATACCTCGCCATTCATCGCAATATAGACGCCCGGCGGCAGCGTCTGGGTTGCGGCCAGCGCAAAACCGACATTGAACTCGGCATCGCTGTTGCGCAGCGTCGCCGGCTGCATTGCGCCCGTAATCACAATCGTCTTGCTCGCAATGTCGGACAGCACGCGCGCGGTTTCCACCATCGTGTCGGTCCCATGGGTCACGAGGATCTTGTCCGCATCGCTCGCCGCCACCGCATCATGGATTGCGGCCCGGTCTGCGTCGGTCAGTTCGAGACTGTCCTTGCGCATCAACTGCGTCACCCGGTGGGCGACAAAGACGTTATTCTCGGACAGGATATCCGGCAATGCCGTCGCCCCGATCTGATATTCCGACAGCGCATCAAAATAGACCTTGTCGATCGTCCCACCGGTGGTGAAAATATCGATCATTCTGCAGACAGCGCGTCAGCGATCAATGCGCGGGTATTTTTCACCCCGTACAGAGCAATGAAACTGCCCATGCGCGGCCCCTGCGACGATCCCAGCAACGTCTCGTAGAGCGATTTGAACCAGTCGCGCAGATTCTCGAAGCCGCCTTCCTTGCCGATCGTATAGATGATCGTCTGAATGTCCTCGGCTGCGGCATGTTCTGCCAGTCCGGAAAGTTCCTGATCAAGCCGCTGCAGCGCCGCCACTTCAACGCCTTCCGGCTTGCGCCGGTGCAGCGTCGGGGCGATGAAATCCTTGTGATAGGCCATGGCATTGCCGATCAACTCGTCGAGATCGGGATATTTCTCTGATGTCGCGTCCGGCGCATATTGGCGCAAATAGCCCCAGATCTGGTCGCGATCGGCATCGCCCATCACGCCGACCAAATTGAGCAGTAGACCGAAGGTTACCGGGATCGTGTCCGTCGGCACATCACCATTGTGGACATGATGAACCGCATTGCCGAGCCTTTTTTCCGGTGTCTGTTCATGCCAGAGGGCGCGAGACTGGAAATATTCGTCGACCGCTTTAGGGATGACGCCCAGATGCAGTTGCTTGGCCGATTTGGGTTCGCGAAAAATATAGAAGGCAAGGCTGTTCTCCGAGCCATAGCGCAGCCACTCGTCGAGGCTGAGACCATTGCCCTTGGACTTGGAAATCTTCTCGCCCTTTTCGTCGAGGAACATTTCGTAGATCAGGCCCTCGGGCTTGCGCGTGCCCAGCACCTTGGCAATCTTGCCCGACTGGATACCGCTCTCGGTCAGATCCTTGCCATACATTTCATAGTCGACGCCCAGCGCCGTCCAGCGCATCGCCCAGTCGACTTTCCACTGCAGCTTGGCGCCACCGGACAGGATATTGTGTTCGATCATCTCGCCCTGATCCTCGAACCGCACAATCCCGGCTTCGGCATCAACCACTTCTACCGGCACTTGCAGAACATGACCGGTTTTCGGACTGATCGGCAGCACCGGAGAATAGGTCGCCTGCCGTTCCTTGCCCAGGGTCGGCAGCATGATGTCCAATATCTGCTGGTTGCGCGCCAGCACCAGTTTCAGCGTCTCGTCAAACGCGCCGCTCTGATATTTCTCGGTCGAAGATACGAATTCATAGTCAAAGCCGAAGCGGTCGAGAAACTCGCGCAGCATCGCATTATTGTGCGCGGCAAAGCTTTCGTGCTCGGTTTCGAAAGGATTCGGGACTTGCGTCAACGGCTTGTGGAGATGCTCTGTCAGCATATCCTGATTGGGGACATTGGTCGGAACCTTGCGAAAACCGTCCATATCATCACTGAACGCGATCAGCCGGGTCGGATTGCCGGTCAGCGTTTCATAGGCATGGCGCACCATGGTCGTGCGCAAGACTTCGTTGAATGTCCCGATATGCGGCAGGCCCGAAGGACCATAGCCGGTTTCGAACAGCATCGGCTCGCCACCTGGCTTGGGTGCAGGCGCACCGCGCTCGCCACGATAGCGTTTGAGCAGCTTGCGGGCTTCCTCAAATGGCCAGGCTTTGGAATTCTCTGCTGCTTCACGATAGTCGGTCACGAAATTGTCCTGTTTTTCTGCCTATGCTGCGCAAATAGTGGCCTTAGCCTGTATAGCAAGTTAGAAGAGGACAAAATCAGGAGAATGGTGATGACACTATTGATCGCGGGCGTGCTTCTCTGGAGCATCGTCCACCTAATGAAATCGGTTACGCCGGGACTACGTGGCTCGATTCAGGGCGCGATTGGCGAAGGGCCGCATAAGGGACTGGCCGCATTGCTGCTGCTCACCTCTGTTGGATTGATAATCTATGGCTGGCGCACGACTCCGGCAGAATTTGTCTACGACCCGCCGAGCTGGGGCCGCCATCTCAATATGTTGCTGGTGTTTTTCGCCATCTATCTGATTGGCGTGGCACAGGGAAAATCAAGGGTCAAACAGTGGATCCGCCATCCAATGCTGACCGGCGTGCTGATCTGGTCTGCCGGCCATTTGCTTGCCAATGGCGACAACAAGTCGCTGATCCTGTTTGGCGGTCTCGGCCTCTGGGCGCTGATCTCGATCTTTACCGTGTCTCGCAATGAAGGTGCCTGGGTGAAACCGGCCGCAGTGGCAACGCCAGGCCGGGAAGTGATCAGCGTCGTCATCGCGCTGGTCCTTTATGCTATTTTGTTCGGTGCCCATCGCTTCATTGCCGGGGTCGCACTGGTCGGTCCGCACGCGCCCTGACATAGCCGCGATAATCTTGACCGATAACTCCCTCCCCTATCCCGCGCTTCACGCCAGCCACAGCGGCATCTGGATTTGTTCGATCGATGGCGAAACCCGTGCGATTGGCAAGGGCGAGGCGATTGGCCGTGTCGCAGAAACGCCGCATATCCTGCTCAATGCGCCGCTGCTGGGTCAGAGGCTCGGCTATCCCGATCTGTCCGGTCTCGACCTGCTGGAGCTGTTCGCCTTCATCCATCCAGCGCAGTTCATTGTCCCGACACCGGCTGGCCTCGCCAAGACGCTCGGCCTGACCCCGCCGGGTCAGGAGGCCGATATTGCCAGTCTCTATCGGCAGGCCGCGCGCCTGCTGCTGGAAGGATTGGAGGCACCTTATTGGAAAGAGCGGGCAGGCGCATGGAGCAGCGCCCAAGCGCTGTTCCGGCTGCGCTGGCCCTGGGCGCAGGAAGTCGGACGAAAACTGGAAAAGCCGGTCGAGGCGGAACGCTGGCTGTTTGCCAAATTGTCGGAATGGGAAGAAGAGCCGCCACGTCCGGCCCCCCAATCGATTACCATGGACAAGGAAGATACGCTCGCCACGCTCGATGCTTTGACCGGGGAAGGCGCCGAGGATCGCAAGGGCCAGAAAAACTACGCCGCCGCCGTTACCCAGATATTCAATCCGCGCCGAATCAAGGGCGCTCCCAATATGTTGCTGGCAGAAGCGGGCACTGGGATTGGCAAGACGCTCGGCTATCTGGCGCCGGCTTCCTTATGGTCGCGCCAGGCCGGCGGCACCGTGTGGATTTCGACCTTTACCAAGGCGCTGCAACGCCAGCTCGACCGCGAAACCCGGCGCATCTATCCGGACGAAGAGACATTTCGCAAGAAAGTCGTCGTGCGCAAGGGGCGCGAAAATTATCTCTGTCTGCTCAATCTGGAAGACGCGCTGCAGGGCGGTTTTGCCGGACGGGCGGCTATCCTTGCCCATCTGGTCGCGCGCTGGGCCGCCTATAGCAAGGATGGCGATATGGTGGGCGGCGATCTGCCCGGATGGCTCACCACCCTGTTTCGTCGCAATGGCGCCACCGCGATGACCGACCGTCGCGGGGAATGCGTATATGCCGGCTGCCCGCATTATCGCAAATGCTTCATCGAGAAAGCTGCCCGCGCCAGCCAGCAAGCCGATATCGTGATTGCCAATCACGCGCTGGTCATGGTCAACGCCGCCCGCGGACGCGAACAGCAGAACCGGCCGACACGGCTGATCTTTGACGAAGGCCATCATCTGTTCGACGCCGCCGATTCGATGTTCGCCGCGCGGCTGTCCGGGCAGGAGACGATAGAGATCCGGCGCTGGGTGATCGGGCCGGAAACGAAAAATCGGGGCCGCCGGCGCGGACTTGCCGCACGCCTCGCCGATCTGGCATCCTATGACGAAGAAGGCGGCCGCGCGATCGAAAGCGCCCGCCATGCCGCAGAAGCGATGCCCGGTGACGGCTGGCTCCAGCGGATCGGCGAGGGCGAACCTTCTGGTCCGATCGAAGCCCTGCTCCACGAGGTCCGCGCAATGGTGTTCGCCCGCGACGAAAGCCAGAGCGCCGATGCCGGCTATGGCCTGGAAACCGAACTGACCGATGTCGAAGGCCCGATGATCGACGCGGTGGCCAATGCGGCAGAGGCGATGGATGCGCTGCTCAAGCCGCTGGTTCGTCTCGGCCAGCGGATCGAACATCTGATCGAGGAGGGGCCCGACTGGATGGACGCGCAGGCCCGGGCGCGGATGGAAGGCGCCTTGTCGAGCCTCGGCTGGCGCCGCGATACATTGTCTGGCTGGCTCTCGCTGCTGTCGCGCATCGGCGGACCGGCCGATCCCGACTTTGTCGACTGGCTGATGATCGACCGCTACGAAGGCCGCGAATATGATGTCGGGATTTGCCGTCACTGGCTCGATCCGACCATTCCGGTCACCGAAGTCGTCACCAAACCCGCCCATGGCGTGATGATCACGTCGGCGACGCTGAAAGGCGGGGGGGGCTGGGATACCGCCCGGGCGCGCAGCGGCGCGGTGCATCTCGAACATGCGCCACAGGAATTCGAAGTTGCCAGCCCGTTCGACTATCCCAATCAGGCCAAGGTCATCATCGTCACCGATGTGAAACGCGGCGATATGGCGGGACTGGCCGGTGCCTATGCGCAGCTGATCGAAGCCTCCGGCGGCGGCACGCTGGGTCTGTTTACCGCGATACGTCGCCTGCGCACCGTCTATGCACGGATCGCCGACCGGATGGCGCAAAGCGGGCTGCCAATCTATGCCCAGCATGTCGATCCGATCGACACCGGCACCCTGGTCGATATCTTCCGCGATGACCCCAAGGCCAGTCTGCTGGGCACCGATGCGCTGCGGGACGGGGTCGATGTACCCGGCCAGAGTCTGCGACTGGTAGTGATGGAATCGGTGCCTTGGCCACGCCCCAATATTCTCCATCGCGCCCGGCGGGTGGCGGGTGGCGGTAGTGCCTATGACGACCGGATCATTCGCGCGCGACTGGCGCAGGCCTTTGGCCGGATCATCCGGCGCGCCGATGACCATGGCCATTTTGTCATCCTCTCCTCCGCCTTCCCCACACGTCTGCTTTCCGCCTTTCCCGAAGGCACGCCGGTGGAGCGCATGCCGCTGGAACAGGCGCTGGCCGAGATCCGCAAGGCAAAATCGGAAATGAAGCAATCCGGTCTTCCAACTGAAACAAGTTTGATGCATGACAATCGGCAATGAAAAAACTGACACTCCTGCGCCACGCCAAATCCAGCTGGGATGATCCGGTCGATCGCGATTTTGATCGCCCGCTCAACAAGAAGGGCAAGCGCGCGGCAGCGGTGATGGGCCGCTTCATCCAGCGCAATGGACTGAGCTTCGATCAAATCCTTGCCTCCCCCGCCGTGCGGGTAATCGAGACATTGGAAAATGTTGAGGAAGCCAGTGGTCTGGCGATGGAACCGACCTGGGACCGCAAAATCTACCTCGCCTCGTCGGCCACTCTGCTCGACGTATTGCGCGCTGCCCGCGCCGATGCAGACCATATTCTGATGGTCGGCCATAATCCCGGGCTGGAGGACCTGATCTTCGATCTTGTTCCCGATGACGGCAGCTCCCCGGCCCGCGACCAGGTGGAAACCAAATATCCGACTGCGACGCTGGCCGAGATGACGCTGGCTATCGATGACTGGGCCGATATCACCGAAAAATGCGGCACGCTCGACCGATTCACCCGGCCGCGTGATCTCGATCCGGAACTGGGGCCAAATTACGACTAGAGCACAAGTGCCTGGTCATGTTCTGAAATTATCCGCCCTATTCCCTCCACATTTGATTGATGATCCAACGAAGGAAATTCCTTCCCTGTCCGGCTGCGGGTTCAGCCAATGGAAATGTGCCGGTGCATAATGGTGGGGTCTGGACCTGTTTCGGCTACCGTATCGCGGATCTTGATGATCGCTGACGTCTGGTCAAAACCACTGGCACAAGGATGATGGCTATCGTCAATTTTTCAGTCCGCGCAATATTCGCCCTGTTGACCATGGGATCGCTGCTGATCGTAGCGCCGGCAAAATCTGAAGAAGCAAACAGGACCAACGATGCAGTCGAGCGATGGTCGGTTTTGATCACTTACGGTGAAGACGATTGTCCGGAATCGACTGCAGGCGAAATCGTTGTTTGCGCGCACCAGCCCGAAGCGGAAAGATACCGGATACCAAAGGCCGTTCGGGAAAAGGACAAGGAAGACGAAGCGCAATATGCCACGTCCTGGTCAGCGCAATTCCAGAACCATGAAGATGACGCACGGCTGGGCCGACCCAATAGCTGCTCGGCGGTTGGCAGCAACGGCTTTACCGGATGTGAGGCGGAATTTTTTTGCGAGACTGGTTCGCACAACGCAATATAGACAGCCCTGAAGAATGAATGATCATGTTTCGGCGCAATGGGCCCACTATTCCGACCAGGCTAAGCCGCGCTAAGCGCATCCGTTAGCTGATCGCGGATCGATTTCAGTTCTGCCAGCATCAGGCCATTATCCTCACGCGCATTTGCGAATAACGGCAGTATCGCAGAGGCCGGTTGCGGTGCATCCTCAACCATCTCAGGTCCCCTGCGCCGAGCGGCCAGAAATTTGCGAGCACCCTTGATTGTATAGCCTTCTTCGTTGAGCAGGCGATTGATTGTCTTGACCATCGCAATATCTTCGGGGCGATAATGGCGCCGCGAACCAGCGCGTTTAAGGGGAGTCAGCATCGCGAACTGGTCTTCCCAGTAGCGCAAAATATGCGGTTTGATGCTAAGCTCTTTCGACAGCTCTCCTATGGTCCGGAAAGCCCCTTTTTCCTTGGTCATACTCTACTCTCCCGGTTCGCCGGGCCCATTAACCTGCAGCGATAATCCTGTCACGCATCGTTTGGCTGGCACGGAAGGTCAAAACCCGTCGCGGCGCGATCGGCACTTCAACGCCGGTCTTGGGATTGCGGCCGGTGCGTTCTCCCTTGTCACGCAACACGAATGTCCCGAATCCCGAAATTTTGACATTTTCGCCATCGACCAGCGCTTCGATCATATGATCCAGAATCGATTCCACCATGACCGCGCTATCGGCACGAGAAAGCCCCACTTGCCGGTTCATTGTATCGGCAAGATCGGCGCGGGTCAGGGTGTTGGTATAGCTCATCACAATATCTTTCACTAAGAGATTGAAAAATCAACGAAGCTATAAATCAAATCCATGCTTTTGTAAATATCGATAGAAAACTTACCAGTGGATTTCAGTCGATTAGCCCGATAAGCGGAAAGAATGACCGATAAACATCCCAAAACTGTCGCCCTTTCCGAACTGCTCGATCAATGCGGGCCCGGTGGCCCTGACCATCCGGTCGTCCTGCCGCAAAGCTGGACGCAAGGTCGCACCGCCTTCGGCGGCCTGTCCGGCGCGCTTGCCTATCAGGCAGCCAGCCATATCGAAGCGGACCTGCCGCCCCTGCGATCGGCGCAAATTGCGTTCACTGGCCCGCTGTTCGGGACATTGACTGCGGAAACCGCCATGTTGCGCCGCGGCAAGAGCACCGCTTTTGTGCAGTCGGAGATTTTTGGTGACAAGGGCCTTGGGCTCCATTGCAATTTCATCTTTGCCGCGCCCCGTGCCACCGAAGTGAAGACATTCGATATTGACGCACCGGATTTTCCTCCACTGCCCGGCGAGGCCGACCTGCACAGCGGCCCGCCGCAGTTTTTCACCTCAAACATGGAATATGTCGGCAAGCGAATCGACACCAGCACCAAGACCAACCGCCTGACCCGCTGGATGCGGCTGAAACAGCGTGCCGGCCTCGACCCCGTCGCGGAAATCCTCTGCATGTGCGACAGCCTGCCGCCTTCGGTCATGGGACTGCTCGACCAGAATGCGATGGTCAGCTCGATGAACTGGCAGGTCAATATCATTGCCGAACAGCTCGCCACCGAAGACGGCTGGTGGCTGATCGATTCCCACACCCACCATGCTGATCATGGTGCCAGCAGCCAATATATGAGCATCTGGAACAGCCGCCGCGAATTGATCGCAACCGCCATGCAAAGCGTGGCTTATTACGCCTGATGGAACCGGGCGCGAACAACCGGCACAAACCCAGTCTCGCCGTTATCGGCACGGGTATTGCCGGTCTGTCCGCCGCTTATTTGCTGAAGGACAAATATCGGGTCACCGTTTTTGAAAGCCAGGCGCGCGCCGGCATGGGCGCGTTTAGTATCGACTATGCCAGCAATGGCATCACCCGCCGGATCGACATCCCGCTGCGAATCTTCTGCCGCGGCTATTATGACAATCTGTTCGCGCTCTATGAGCATATTGGCGTCGAGATCGTGACCAGCGACCATAGCGGAATATTCTCCGATCAGGCGGACCGTGTCATCCTGCATTATGGCAACAAAGATTGGGGCGTGGGACGATTTTCCCATCTCAAAGGCCGCAGCTGGCTGAGCCCGGCAGCCTGGACGATTGGCCTACAGAGTCGGCGGTTTTTTGCCCGGGCAAAGCGGGATGTCGGCCGCACCGATCTGGCCGACTGGTCCTTTGGCGAATATTTGCAGCAATCCGGGGCGGGTCGGCAGTTTGTCGATACCATCCTGTTACCGATGATGTCGGTGACCTGCACCTGCGACTATCAGGCGGTACGCGCCTATCCGGCTGACATCATGCTGGAATATCTGACCTGCGGTATCCACGAAATCGGGATCATGAGTGCCGCCAAGGGGGTGGATGATATTGTGCCGCGCATGCTGGTCGATGTCGAACTCAGGACCAATAGTCCGGTTGCGATCATTGAACCAGCAGGGCAGCAACTGCGGATAGCAACAAAGGCGGGCGCGGATCAGCGCTTTGATCAGGTTGTCGTCGCTGCCCAGGCACAACAGGCGGCAGCCATGATATCCGGGTTTGACGACCGTCAGAGCTTGCTCGGCCGCATTCCTTTCGAACGGTCCAGCATGAGCGTCCACACCGATGAGGAAATCCTGCCGGTACCGGCCAAAGGCCTGTCCCCGGTCAGCTATCATGTCCCTCGTGGCAGCAGCCGCGCTGAAGTATCGGTCGAACTGACCAAGGCAATTGCCCGCCTGTCCGGCCAGGAAACTATATTCCAGACTTGGAACCCGATGCGCAGAATCGCCCCCAACCGCGAACTTGCGAGAGTCGATTTCACCCGGCCGACGGTGACGCGGGACAGCCGCAAGGCGGTCATCGCTCTGCGCGAAAGCCAGAAACAGCCCGGCAACAGACTATGGCTATGCGGCTCCTATATGGCGGAAAAAATTCCCCTGCTCGAGGCGGCGGTCGATTCTTCGGTGGCGGTGGCCGAACAACTGGGTGCCGCCATACCCTGGAAAGCCAGCGCCGCCGCTGCGGTCTGAGCGATGTCCGAATTCCACGATCTGGCGGAACTGGCGCTCAATCGTGAAGGGGAAGCCTGGGGCAATCTGGGATATTGGCAAACCGCAACGGAATATTCAGATGCTTGCCGCGCGCTGGCGCTGTTGCTCGGCGAACAGGCTGGCCTGAACCCTCAGTCAGTGGTTTTCGACGCCGGTTTTGGCTGCGGTGACCAATTGCTTCTATGGCTCGAGCATTTTCGCGTGGCCCTGGTTTTCGGTGCCAACCTTTCCCGCAGCCAGACCGCCTATGCCAAAGCCAAGCTGGCAAGGGCCGGTTTCCCTGCCGCCGCCGCTGCGATTCTGCAGGCCAATATCAGCGATCCCGAAGTTTGGAGTGCCGCGCTGGACCGGCCCAGCCATGTCCTGGCGCTGGATTGCGCCTATCATTTCCCCAGCCGGGTGGAATTTTTCACTCTGGCTGAGCAGCATCTCGCATCGGCGGGTCGGCTGGCGCTAACCGACTTCATGCTTGCGGATCAGCACCGGACAGGCTCCTTCACGCATCGGCTGCTGCGCTGGATGCTGAAACGCTCGCATATCGCGGAGGCCAATATCGTGCACCGGGACATATATCTGCGCCAGCTGCAGCAAACCGGCTTCGGTGACATCCGCATCACCGATATCAGCGAGCATGTCATGCCCGGATTTGCACATTCCATCCACACATTGCGACGAAACGGAAAACTATCATGGTCGGGACGGGGCAAATATAACGTGACCGGCCGGTTTCTGGAATGGGCCTATCGCCGCTCGATTTTGCGCTATTGCGTGATCAGCACCACCAAAATGGGTTGAATTCACCATCAGGCAGTTCCAATCAAATTTTTCAACCAATGGCTTGCGAAACTCTATCCTGCCAGCCATCCTGCGAGACAATGGCCGGTGGCAATGGGTGACAGACACCGCACCAGAACCGGACTTGGCTGGATGAAAGGAAGATAGCGCCATGAGCGAAGATGATCTGCTCGAAAATTATCGCCGGGCCTATGATGTCAAAGTCGGCTTTGGCCAGCGGCCTGCCCTGATCCTGATTGATTTCTGCCAGGGCTATTTCGATCCCGATTGCGATCTCTATTCCGATGTGGAGGATGCGCTATCCTCTGCATTGCGCGTCCGCGACGCCGCCCATCTGGCCAAAATACCCGTGATCCTGACCAATGTATCCTATCATCAGAGCGGCATCAATGGCGGCCGCTTCTTCGAAAAAGCCGCGCCGCTTCGCTATTTCATTGAGGGCAATCCGATGGCTAGCTTTGCCAGGGGGCTGGAACCACGGGCAGACGAGCTGGTCGTTGCCAAACAATATCCCAGTGCGTTTTTCGGTACCTCGCTTGCCTCTACCCTCACCGCAATGGGTGTGGACAGCGTATTGCTGACCGGCCTGACCACCAGCGGCTGTGTGCGGGCAAGCTGCGTCGATGCGATGTCGCATGGCTTTCGCACCGCGGTTATCGCCGATGCCTGCGGTGACCGGCATGAGGCCCCCCATCAGGCCAATCTGTTTGATATGAACGCGAAATATGCAGACGTCGTCAGCGAGGAAGAGACAATGGACTTCCTTCAGCGGCTTCAAAACATGCACGCCACGCAGGATGATTGATTTGCGCGGTGCTGTCAGTCTAACCGCAACTCATCTCCGATCGGCGCACCAAAAACCAGATCGAAATTACGTCAGGCCACGAGGTTTTGCCACTTGGCCAGTGCGGCCGAGCGTCGTGTCCTGTAAGTTTGGCCGTCGACGAGATGGCGTTCGGAGTTGAAGTGGTTGTAAAAAGAGGTGTGGACTGAGACGAACTTCTGCAGCGTTTTCATTTGTCGAAAACGCAGCATTGCGCGCGCTCGTCGTCGAAATGGCAAGTGACTATTTTCGGCTCGATTGTTGAGCCAGCGGCCCATATAGAGGTGGCTCGGTTTGTCTGCACAGTGATTGGCAAAAGATAAGTGGATCGTCTGCCGGTTGTTTCCTCATTATTCCGATATGGGGTGTCATGCAGGGAGGGCGTAGCCCGACCGGAATGACGCCCC
>Ga0209491_10007411_pt1 | contig 14506 bp, 7 predicted proteins | sample BON02_FD_187213 | JGI IMG/M metagenome (GOLD analysis project Ga0209491, IMG submission 187213) | Freshwater microbial communities from Lake Bonney liftoff mats and glacier meltwater in Antarctica - BON-02 (SPAdes) (version 2) | ecosystem: Environmental > Aquatic > Freshwater > Ice > Glacier...
AAAAAGGAAAGAAAAAAAAAAAAAAAAGACGCACCACAGCGCCACAAAGTTGCCGACGGTGCGCGGCGCGACGTCGGCGCGCAGCTCGACGACCATCCGCCCCGCGGCGCGCCCGCCGATGGTCACGTCGAGGAAGCAGCGCGGGCGCTTGGCGGCGGCGCCGCCCGCGCGCGCGTCGGGCGCGGCCATTGCTCCTTGCCGGGCGGGAGGCGCTCGCGGCCGCGATTAGGCAGAGAGAGGAAGATTTCTCGTTTGCGCCGGGCGCGCGCGCGCGAAGAGGGGGCAAAGGCGGGTGGTCAAGAGGGAGGCGCGCGTGCCCGGCTGCTCCGATGCATCGGTTTGTCGGTTGTGCGTATGCGTGTGTCGGTGCGCGGCGCTGTCTTTTGCTTGTTGAAGAGCGACGGGCGCGGCCGGCGGCTCGCTCGGCGCTGTCGACGGACAGAAACCCCTCCTCCGCCGCCCGGCGGCGAGGGGAGGGAGCGCGCCGCTGTGGAGCGAAAGGCGACGCTTCTTTGTCGCCCCCCTCGCCACCGCCGTCGACGCAAACACGACGCTCGTGTGTTATTCAGATGAAGTGATACACGATTCTGGTCAGGCCATTACGTCCGAGGTCAGATGTCAAGGAAAGGGAGAAGGACGAGGAATGAAAAAAAAATTCACTTTCAAGAGACAAAAGGGCGCGGGAACCGACAAACGACGGCAGCGGGGGTCAGGGGGGCGGGCCGCTGCAAAAAGGAGCTGCTCGCGTCGAGAGCAAAAACAAAGGGGTAGAAAAGAGTAGACCGGTGGTCGCGCGACCGCCTGGCCGCGCAGAGCGCCTGCCGGCCCCCCTCTTCTCTCACCCAACCAGCGCGCCGCCCGACGCCGCCGCGCCGTAAGCGATGAGCGCGGCGCGAAAGTCGCTGACCACGCGCCGGAAGGCGCCCGGGTCCGTGGGGTTGACGGTGAGGAGGGTGACCCCCCCCCTCCTTCTTCACCCGACCAGCGCGCCGCCCGACGCCGCCGCGCCGTACGCGATGAGCACGGCGGCAAAGTCGCTGACGACGCGCCGGAAGGCGCCGGGGTCGGTCGGATTGAAGGTGAGCAGCGTGGTGCGCAGCGGGTTCTGGGTCGGGGTGCCGGTCTCGCCCCAGTGGCGCAGGTAGGGGTCCTGCGCAAACCACGCCGGGTTGGGGGGCGGGGCGGCATCAGGGGCGGCGGCGGCAGCAGGGCCGACGGCGGCGGCGGCGGCGGCGCCCCCCGCCCAAGGGGAGGACGAGGAAGAGACGTCGGCCACCCCCATCGGCAACGGCGGGCTCCCTCCCGCGATCCGCTCGAGCTGGCCCCACAGCGTCGCGCGCAGCTGGTCACGCCGTCCCAGCGCGGCGTCGAGCGCCGCGCCGCGCAGGTGCCGCAGGTTGGGCGGGACGGGGCCCCCGGCCGCCGCGCCGCCACCACCGCCGCCGCCGGTACCGCCGCCGCCGCCACGGAGCGCCGACGCCGCCTCTTGCTGCTCCTTCTCCCACTCGAACCACAAGAGCTCGCCGTCGGGCATAAACAGGCCCACGTCCTCGGCCGTGGCCTCGGCGGCCGCGGCCTGCCAGCGCGCCAGCTCGGGGGACGCGCCCCGGCGGCGCGCGACGGCCGCGAGCTGGGCGCGGACGCGCAGCGAGATACGATCGTCGGCGGCGGCGGCGTTGTCGGCGGCGTCGGCGGCGACGACTTCAATGTCAACGGCGGCGTCGGCGGGGACGGCCCTCTGTGTGAAAGAGAACGGCAACGACGACGGCGACGACGCCGACGACGACGTCGACAGCGGCGACGCGGACGCGCCTGTCGCGTTGCCGCCGGCCTCGGCCGACGCCGCAGCATCCCGCCCCCCGCGACCGCCCAGCGACGGCGAGGAGGAGGAGGAGGACAACGTCGACGACAACAGCGTCCGCGGGGGGACAAAGCCCATCTGCCGCTTGCACGCCAGCGCCGGGTCCGAGCCGCACTCGCCCGCGCACCCGCTCGCCGCGTCGTCCTCGGCCGCCGGCCGCCGGCACTTGGCCCACCACTCCGCAAGCCTCGGGCACACCACCCCCAGGCCCGTGCCGCCAAGCCCCGTCCCGTACACCTCGAGCGTGGCGGACGGCCCCACGCCCAGCCCTCCGTAGGCGAAGTCGGCGGCGGTGCCGAGCGCCGTGTAAAGCAGCGCGGCGGCGGGTCCGTTCGTGAAGTTGCCGACGGCGCGGACGGCGCGGTCGGCGGCGTCCTGCAAGGGGGCCAGGTGCGACGGGTCGACGCCCAGCTGCGAGCAGGTGCTGCACAGCGGGGTGAGCAGGGCGTGGATGCCGCTGTGCACGTCGGTGTAGGCGTGCGGGCGGACCTTGGCCAGGAGCGCGGCCATGGCGCGCGTCTTTGGTTGTTTGATTTGAATTTGGTTTTGGGATTTGGTTGTTGGTGTTTGATTTGCGAGTGTTGGTGTTGGCGATGGGGCTGAGAAGGGCGCAGCGGTGGGTTTCGAGGCGTCCAGGCGTTTTGTGGGTGTTGGCGTCGCCAATGGCCGTCAATGCTCGCTCCTCCCCCCCGGCCGACCCACTGCCCCCCATCCTGCCTCTCCTCCCTCACTGCCCCCTCCTCTTCTCCTCTCATGCAGTCCTCACCTCCCACTGCGACGCGGGAAAGGGGCCCGGGTAGGTCTGCGACGCCGGCGCGCCCGCCGCCGGCGACCAGGCCACGTGGAAATTGCGGTTGATGTCCACGCCGTCCGGAACGGTCTTGCGCAGGTTGTACTTGCCGCTGTTTTCGATCAGGAGGCGCCCGTCGATGTTGACGAGCGGCGCGACGTGCAGCTCGTACCGCTGCGAGAAGGACGAGGCGAACGTGGCGACCGCGTCGCTGCCGGGCAGGGCCGCGGGCGAGCGCCGGCGGTCGAGGACGCCCGCGCGCACGAGCGCCGCGGCCGTCTCGCGCCACGCGAGCACAGGGGCGCGGTCCGCGGGCGTTCCGGCGAGCAGCCGCAGGGCGTGCAGGCACACCTCGGCGGCGACGAGCTCGCGCGCGTGCACCGCGCACGTGACGAGCACGCGGCGGCGGGGCGGCTGGCCTGAAGGCCTGGGCAGGGAGTGATCCGTAAACCTGGCCACGGGGAAGGACTGGCCGGTCTCCGGGTCCGTCGCCCGGTACACGCTCAGGTAGCGCGGGCTGGCCGCCGCCCAGCGCTCCATGGCGGCGAAGATCTGGCCGACGCTGGCGAACAGGGGGCCCTGGCCGGTCGGGAGGACGTTTGGGTCGTCGACTGCGTTATTTTCTGGGGGGATGGAGTGGGCGTTGGTTTTCGATGTTTCGGGCGACAGATAAGGCTCGACGATGCGGCGCGGCTCTCACCAAACTGCGCGCGCGCCCCGGCGAGCCAGAGGTCGGCCGCGGCGGCGAGCGCCAACAGGAGCGCAAGCAGGCCCCGCCGCCGGGGGGCGGAGGGCGAGAAGAAACCGCGCCGGGCCGTCATTGTTTTTCTCGCGGGGGGTTACGGGCCGACGAGCCCTGCCCCTTTGCCCCTCCCGCGCGCCGCCGACAGCGCGCGCGAAGGGAGGATGGCCAGAGCCCGGGGATGGGCGCTTGGTTTCGGGGGGTTGCGGCGGCGACCCAAGGGCGCGCGCGAGAGAGAGCAACAGAGAGGGAGGGAAAAAGGACCCGGGAGAGTGATTTAAACGGCGCGCGCGTGGGCAGGAAAGTGGAGGAAAGTGTGCGGCAAGAGAGGTTCGCAGGAGGAGATTGAGCTCGGGCGCGAGTGGCAGGGCTTCTAGATGAGAGATAGACAGAGAGACGGTCGGCCGCCCGACCCCCAGTTCGCTGGACCCGCGAGCGACGCCGCGCGCCGACTCAACGGCCACAGTCAAATTTGCTTTCCTCGCCCATCACAAAATGCCGCGACCTCTCCCGTCCCCCCTTGGGATGCTTGCGGCGCTGTCTCTGCGCAAACTTGTTCAAGTTCATCCAATCTCCACCAGGACCCCTGTTCCCCCTCCTTCCTTCTCGTCCGGGGCCTCTCTTTTCTTCCCGTTGTACTTCGATTTTTGTACATCTCTCGGCTCCTCCTCTTTTTCCCCTCCCCGCCCTCACCCTCACCGCACTGCCAACCACAATGCGGCAATCACGCCGCGCCGATATGACGCGCGCGACAGTAGTAGTGGTATTCGCCGCGCGCCTCGGCCTGCCGCTGCTGCTGCTGCTGCTGCTGGCGGCGGCGCCGCCGCGCGCCGCCGCCGCCCGCGCCCTGGTCTCTTCGTTGTCGCCGTCGTCCGGCGAAGACGAACCCACCGCGCGCCTCGGCGCCTCGCTCGCCGACGACCCGACCGCCCCCCTCCCCTCCGGCCAGGGCCCGCTCTACGCCACCACGTCGGCCATGGCCCGCGCGATCGAGGGCTGGGCGTCCAAAGGGCTGGGCCTCGAGATGCTCGAGATCGCCGACCCGCTCGACCTGGCCCCCGGCGACGCGCGCGGCTCGCCCTCGTACGGCGCCGCGCTGACGGCCGCCCGCTTCACCGACGGCTCGGTCCCGGCGGAGGGCAAGCGCAGGGCCGTGCTGACGTGCAGCACGCACGCGCGCGAGCTCATCACCGGGGAGACGTGCTTTGCGCTCGTGAGGCTGCTGGCGGGGGCGTCTGCCGATGGCGGCGGCGACGGCGACGGCGGCGCCGCCACAGACGAAGCCGCTGCAAACAACGACGACGCCGACGACCCCTCGGCCCCGCTCTGGCGCTGGGCCGAGATGCGCGAGGCCATGCGCGCCGCGGGCCTCGTCACGCGCGCTGAGTCCGCCTCCGCGGCGTCCGCACGGCTTGCGTTCCGCGCCGTCGCCGCCCGCGTCTCGAAAGAGCTGGATTTGACCATCCTCCCCGTGGTCAACGCCGCGGGCCGCGACCTGATCGAGGAGGAGGGGCGCTACGCCCTGCGCAAGACCGTCGACGCGCGCGCGCCGGACGCGTCGCCGTCGGTCGACCCCAACCGCTCCTACCCCTGGAACTGGAAAGGCGCGCCGGCGGGCGCGTACGCCGCCGAGGCGTCCGAGACGTACCCAGGGCCCAACAGCGCGTGGCCCTGGGAGGTGCGGGCGGTCGCGGCGCTGCTGGCCAACGAGGGCGGCGCGGCCGGCGCGGGCGCCAAGGCCCAGCTCGACGCCGCCGTGGACGTGCACTCGGGCATCCACGCCCTCTTGTTCCCCTACGGGTACACGTGCGACCTGTCCGGCGTCCCTACCGCGCACGTCGAGCGGTGGCAGCGCGCCGCCGACGCCGCCACCGCCGCGTTCGGGGACGTCATCGTCGGCCCGACCGCCTCGGCGCTCTACGTGGCGGCAGGCACAACCTCGGAGTACGCCTACGGCGCGCTGGGCGCCGTGCTCGCGGCGACGCCGGAGATCTACAGCGGCAGCGGGGACGGGCGCAACCAGGCGTGCCCGCGCCTTGGCGGGTGGGTGGCCGGCTGCGGGGCGGGGGCTCAGGAGGCGTCCATCCTGGGGGTGTGCGCGTGCGCGGCGGGCACAGAGTGCCGCAACAAGAACGACGGGGGGCAGCAGCAGGAGGGACAGCAGGAGCAGCAGCGGCAGGAGCAGCAGCAGGAGCAGGAGCAGGAGCAGAGCGACGCTCGCACGTCGTCGCCTTTGCCGTCCTCCTCCTCCCCCTCATCCACCTCGCGCCCGTCGCGCTACGGCGGCGGCGAGCTCACGCCCGCAGTGGTGCTGCTCGAGGCGCAGATCCTTCGCGCGTCCGGTGCCGCCGACGAGGCGGACGCCGCCGAGGCCGGCGCCGCGGCCGCCCTCGGCCTCGACGTCCCGGCCGCGCGCGCGGCCCTTGCCGCCGCCGCCGCCGCCTCGTTCCGGCAGCGCGGCCCCGGCGGCTCGCCCGACCCGGAAGAGGCCAACAGCGCCCACTACCAGCCCGGCAAGTGGCCCGCGGGCGTCACCCCTGGCGTCGACCTGGCCGACGCCATCCAGATGGGCGAGCCCGTGCGCAACGCGGGCGAGCCGTGGTACGCGCGGGACAGCTACTTGCGACACTGGCCCGACGTGTCGCCCGGCGCCCGGGCGACGTTTGCCTTTTTCAACCCGACGGGCGCGGCCGAGTACCGCCGCACGGTCAGCGACTACGCGGCGGGCATCCTGGCCATGCTGCTGGCCGCGTGAGGAGGGGGTATGGACGAAATGGAAGCGCGTGTGTGTGTGCGCGGGCGACGTTTTGCCTGCTTTCCGACGTCAGCTCGGGGGCGCCGCCGCCGAGCGCCGACACAGGTACCGACCGCCGCACGGTCAGCGACTAGGCGCGGCGGGCCCCGCCCTGGCGATGCTGCTGGCCGCGTGAGGGGGTTTTGGACGAACGGAGGCGTGTATGTAAAGAAGGCGTGATCGAGCAGAGGCGTGGCGGAGACTTTTTACCCAAAACAACAACACCAGACAATTCAAAACCTTCCGCCCTCTGGGCCGCGTCCAACCCCCCCTTGGACTGCTTGAGGCGCAGTCTCTGCGCGACTTGTTCAAGGCTCGTCCGACTCCCTGATTCCCCTCTCCTTCCCGTCCTCTCCCGTCCCAACCGCCGGCGGGCCCTGGCCTGAGGGGAGGCCGACCGGTTATAACGGTCTCGGCTCCTCCTCTTTCCGCTCCCCCTCCCGCCCCCCCTCACCGCGCCGCCGCCACAATGCGGCAATCACGACGCGCCAACAAGACGCGCGCGCCAGTCGCCGCGCGCCTCGGCCTGCCGCTGCTGCTGCTGCTGCTGCTGGCGGCGGCGCCGCCGCGCGCCGCCGCCGCCCGCGCCCTGGTCTCTTCGTTGTCGCCGTCGTCCGGCGAAGACGAACCCACCGCGCGCCTCGGCGCCTCGCTCGCCGACGACCCGACCGCCCCCCTCCCCTCCGGCCAGGGCCCGCTCTACGCCACCACGTCGGCCATGGCCCGCGCGATCGAGGGCTGGGCGTCCAAAGGGCTGGGCCTCGAGATGCTCGAGATCGCCGACCCGCTCGACCTGGCCCCCGGCGACGCGCGCGGCTCGCCCTCGTACGGCGCCGCGCTGACGGCCGCCCGCTTCACCGACGGCTCGGTCCCGGCGGAGGGCAAGCGCAGGGCCGTGCTGACGTGCAGCACGCACGCGCGCGAGCTCATCACCGGGGAGACGTGCTTTGCGCTCGTGAGGCTGCTGGCGGGGGCGTCTGCCGATGGCGGCGGCGACGGCGACGGCGGCGCCGCCACAGACGAAGCCGCTGCAAACAACGACGACGCCGACGACCCCTCGGCCCCGCTCTGGCGCTGGGCCGAGATGCGCGAGGCCATGCGCGCCGCGGGCCTCGTCACGCGCGCTGAGTCCGCCTCCGCGGCGTCCGCACGGCTTGCGTTCCGCGCCGTCGCCGCCCGCGTCTCGAAAGAGCTGGATTTGACCATCCTCCCCGTGGTCAACGCCGCGGGCCGCGACCTGATCGAGGAGGAGGGGCGCTACGCCCTGCGCAAGACCGTCGACGCGCGCGCGCCGGACGCGTCGCCGTCGGTCGACCCCAACCGCTCCTACCCCTGGAACTGGAAAGGCGCGCCGGCGGGCGCGTACGCCGCCGAGGCGTCCGAGACGTACCCAGGGCCCAACAGCGCGTGGCCCTGGGAGGTGCGGGCGGTCGCGGCGCTGCTGGCCAACGAGGGCGGCGCGGCCGGCGCGGGCGCCAAGGCCCAGCTCGACGCCGCCGTGGACGTGCACTCGGGCATCCACGCCCTCTTGTTCCCCTACGGGTACACGTGCGACCTGTCCGGCGTCCCTACCGCGCACGTCGAGCGGTGGCAGCGCGCCGCCGACGCCGCCACCGCCGCGTTCGGGGACGTCATCGTCGGCCCGACCGCCTCGGCGCTCTACGTGGCGGCAGGCACAACCTCGGAGTACGCCTACGGCGCGCTGGGCGCCGTGCTCGCGGCGACGCCGGAGATCTACAGCGGCAGCGGGGACGGGCGCAACCAGGCGTGCCCGCGCCTTGGCGGGTGGGTGGCCGGCTGCGGGGCGGGGGCTCAGGAGGCGTCCATCCTGGGGGTGTGCGCGTGCGCGGCGGGCACAGAGTGCCGCAACAAGAACGACGGGGGGCAGCAGCAGGAGGGACAGCAGGAGCAGCAGCGGCAGGAGCAGCAGCAGGAGCAGGAGCAGGAGCAGAGCGACGCTCGCACGTCGTCGCCTTTGCCGTCCTCCTCCTCCCCCTCATCCACCTCGCGCCCGTCGCGCTACGGCGGCGGCGAGCTCACGCCCGCAGTGGTGCTGCTCGAGGCGCAGATCCTTCGCGCGTCCGGTGCCGCCGACGAGGCGGACGCCGCCGAGGCCGGCGCCGCGGCCGCCCTCGGCCTCGACGTCCCGGCCGCGCGCGCGGCCCTTGCCGCCGCCGCCGCCGCCTCGTTCCGGCAGCGCGGCCCCGGCGGCTCGCCCGACCCGGAAGAGGCCAACAGCGCCCACTACCAGCCGGGCAAGTGGCCCGCTGACCTCCCACTGGGCGTCGACCTGGCCGACGCCATCCAGATGGGCGAGCCCGTGCGCAACGCGGGCGAGCCGTGGTACGCGCGGGACAGCTACTTGCGACACTGGCCCGACGTCTCGCCCGGCGCCCGGGCGACGTTTGCCTTTTTCAACCCGACGGGCGCGGCCGAGTACCGCCGCACGGTCAGCGACTACGCGGCGGGCATCCTGGCCATGCTGCTGGCCGCGTGAGGAGGGATTTTTTTTTGGACGGAACGGAGAAACGGAGGGGCGCGTGTGTAAAGACGGCGGGATCGGACTCCGTGATTGAACAGAGGCGCGGCGGACAAGTCAACTCAAATCAACAACACCAATTTGAAAAAAAACCGACCATATGCCGCGCACTCTAGGCCGCGTCCACCTCCCCCCTCGTCCGCGCCGCCGCCTCCTCAGAACGCGTCGCGCGTCGACTGCGGCGACTCAAAGGGCGAGCTCCCGGGCCCGTCCAGCTCGAGCGTCGACTGCGGCGACGACTCGGGCGGCCGCCCCTCCGGCAGCGACGGGCCCGCGGGCGGCGACACGACCGAGCGCCAGTCCTCCAGGCGGAACGAGGCGGGAGGAGGAGAGGAGGCGCGGCCGGCGGCCGGCGGCCCCCCGCCGCCCCCGCCCGCCGCCGCCCGGGCCGCCGCCGCCTCCGCCTCCTCCCGGCGCACGCGCCGCCAGTGCTTGTGAAGCCACCCGATGCCGCGGTCCGCCTCGACGAACGCCGTCTGCACCTCGAGCGGCAGCTCGTCGAGCAGCCTGGCCCCTCCGTGCCGCCGCATGCGCAGCAGCACGGCGGGCTCGTGCTCGACGGCGGCGGCCACCACGGAATAGTCCCCAGAGGGGTGCAGGCGCACGAGCGTCCGCATGGCCTCGGCCACGCGGGACGACAGGTAGGCGGCGGCGGCGGCGGCCCCGTCGTCGCCGCCCAGCTCGCAAGCAGGGACGGACGATCGCGCCGCGCCGCCGTCGGCGGCCGAGGCGGCGGCCTCGAACGCGGCCGACGCGGACGCCTCGGACGCGGCCTGGAACGCGGTCAGCACGAGCTGCGGGCACCGCAGGACCATCTGGCCCGCGTCGGCGCCGGGAAAGGCGGCCACGAGCGCCACCATGCACCCGACGAGCACGGACTGCGGCACGGCCAGCAGGCGGGCGTCGCAGAGCGCGAGCTCGGCGGCGGGGACGCCGGGGACCGCGCGCGCGAGCAGGTACAGGCGCCCGGCCACGTCGCGCAGGGGGCGGGACGCCAGGTGCGGGACGTCGCGGCGCACGTCGCGGGCCAGGCGGGCGGCGTCGTAGGCGCGCAAGCCGGCCTCCTCGAAAAACGCGGCGAGGCGCTGCTGCCCGCCGTCGCCGCGTGTTGCGTCGTCCGCACCGCCGCCGTCGTCGCGCCCGCCGCCTTGCTCCCGGGCGTCGCGTTCGGCGGCGGCGAACGCTCTGTCCGCCGCCCACGCCGCCGATAGGTCGGCCCTTGTCTGGATCTGGGCCATTTCCTGCGCCTGCCGTAGGATCAAGACTGCCTGGCGCAACGCCGCCCTGTCGAATCGGCCGTCGTCGTCGCCGCCACCGGGACCGCCGCCGCCGCCGCCAACGCCATCATCGCGGTAGTAGCTCTGGCAGCGGTGCAGAGGGCGGCGGCGCCCGTCCTCGTGTGCGGGGCGCGGTCTGACGCCCCCCCCGAAGCACGCGCGCGCCAGCGACGGGGGTCGGGGGACGACCGCGACCGCGGGCGCGTGACGGAAGAGGGGTCGTGGGGCTCGCGCAGAGGGAGGGTTGGTGACGGGCGCGCGCGCGCGCATGGCGTTTAGGCCGGGTGCTACGGGGCGAGGTGCAACGTGTGTGCGTGTTATGTGTTCGTTGGTGCGTTCAGGACTGGCCGAATGTTCGGAAAACGGTTTAGCGTGCATTCGAATTTCCCTCCGGCGAACTGGCCCGCGACTTCGCCGCCGCCGGCGGCGGCGCGCCCGCGGCCGCCCTCACGGTCGAGCGCGCGCTGCGCCGCCAGCACGGCAACAAAAGCGACAACAAGAACGGCAAGGACAACCATCTGCTCGCGCGCCTGGTCACGCGCGCGCTGCCCCGCGCCCCGCCCGCCTCGCTGCCGGACGCCCTGGTGGTCGCCTTGCTCGCGCGCGCGGCCGACGTGGCGGGAGCGGGCGTGGCCGCCCTCCCTCCCTCCGCCAACATCGGCAGCAGGCAGCTTCCCCGCTCCGCCCGTTCCGCCGCCCCTTTGCGGCGCGCCGCCTTGTCGCCGCCTGCTGCCACGCACCTGACACTCACGAGCACGTCCGCCCCTTTTTTTATTTTTTATTTTGCACGCTGCCCCGATTACTATTTCTTCCCCGGCGGCGGCCGGCGCAGCGCGGGCGGCCCAAGGGGGCGCCAGCAGCGGCAGCGTCGGCATATCCGCACCGGCACCGGCATCGGCAGCAGCAACGCCGAGCCCGCCGCCCCTCCCCTTTGGTACCGCCCCCGCCAACGCCGCCACGCCCTTGCTTTTGTCAGGCCCCAGTCCGCGCATGTTTTTGAAACAACAAGAAAGCCGAAAAGAAGACGCCGCCGGCCAACCCGTCCGCGGGGGCGCCCGCCGCTCGCCCGGCAGGGCGCCGCCGCCCCCGGCCCCGGCGCCCGCGCCAAGGCCGTGGCTGGCTTGGCCCGCCTCGGTTCTGGGATTGCGATACGGGGGTCGTGTCTCGGCGCCGACCGAGCGGGCGCACGGGGCGAGGGCAGAGAGGCAGGGAGAGAGAGGGAGACGGAGAGAGACGGCGACGGGCGACGGGCGACGGGCGACGGGCGACGGGCGACGGGCGACGGGCGACGGGCGGCGCCACGCCCCTCAAACCCCGTCGTGCGTTTCGCAGTATAGAACAACAAAAACGACGACCCGACGCCGAGCCTCGCCGCGGCCGACCCGCCAAGCTCGCCCGCATGGACCAGAAAGCCGCACGCGAGAGCGCTCCAAGCGCGCCGCCCTCGGCCACGCTGAGCAGACGCGCGCGGCGGCCGGCACGCCGCGCTTCGGCCCCGACAACGAGTCGGCGGGCGCCGGGAACGGCGACAACGACGGCGATGGCGGCGAAGGCGGCGGCGGCGGCGGCGACCCCGAGTCGTCTGCCACCGACGACGAATCGCCCGCGTAGAAAGCGCCTTGCCCCCGCTCGCCACTGGGCCCCGACCCACGGGAGGACACCCAGCAGATGACGATTGATGAAGGCGAGCATATCGGCCGCCCGTCGCCGCTTTGTGTTTGGCGGCGCGACGATGGTGCCGCGCCGCCGTCGGCCTTTCCTCCTTTGTCTCAACATAAGAGCCCAGCGCTCACCCCGCCCCCCCCCGCCATCCACAGTGATCCTCTTGCTTTTCTATCGATTGCGAGCAAAGACTCGTGAGCCAATCAGCAAGCCATCCTCCATTCTCTCTCTGTCTCTGCCCCAGAATCCACCCGCCTGGCGAGCAGCAAACCCCGCTGAATGCAACGCGCGCTCGAGCACATTCGTCCATCGGTGCCACCGAGCGCGAACAACAACGCCAGGCGCGCTCGCGCATCGGCGAGGCCGGCCGCAGCGTCGGCGGCGGCCGCGGCGGCAGCGTCGGCAGCGTCGGCGCTCCGCCAGCGCCGGCGCCGCCCCTCCCCTTTGCCCGTCGCCTCTTCCGCCGCCGGCAACGGCCGCAACAACGACCCCGACGACGACGACGACGATGAGAGCGACGTCGACCCGGCCGTGCTGCTGGCGCTGCGCAGCCCGGCCGTGCTGATGCCGTCGGTGGCGTCCGCGGCGGCGGCGGCGGCGGCGGCGGCGATAGCGGCGTCAGCGGCAGGGGAACAAGCGGCGGAGGACGAGGACGTCGACGACGACGACGAGGACGGCGCCGCCGCCGCCGACGCAGCCGCCCCTCCCCTCCTGCATCCGCGCTGGTCACGCCGGGAGGCCCGGCGAGCGTGGCCGCCAACGGGTCCCGGCGGGGGGTACATGGCCCCGTCGACGGCTCCGGACCTCTTGTCGACGAGGGGGCCGCGAGCGCAGCCGCCGCCGCCGCAGCCTCTGCCCGGGGGCGGGGCGGTGGCAGCGGCATCAGCAGCAGCAGCAGCAGCAGCGACAGGAGCAGCAGCAGCAGCAGCAGCCTCGACGGCAGCTCCGACAGCGCTCGCCGCCGTCACGCCCGCGGCCCTCTCCCCGTCCCAAGCCGCCGCCGCCGCCCGCGACCCCTCCGCCGCCGCCGCCGCCCTGCTCGAGGCGGCGGCCGCCGGCCCGCCGCCCGGCGCCCGCTGGTGGCGCGAGTTCTTCGAGCAGTCCCTGCGGGAGGAGGAGGACAAAGAGGACGACGCGCCGCGGCACGACGGACAGAGGCAAAACGGCGGCGCCGGGCGGGGCGGCGCCCCTCCGACCGCCCGCCTGACGCCCGGGGCGGCCGTGCGCCTGCTGGCGCCGGCGGTGCGCGGTGCCCCAGGCTGCATGGACGCAGGGGCGGCAGAGGCGTGCGCCGCTTGGTGCAGGCGCCTGGCGCGCCGGTGCCTGGGGCCGGTCGAGGCGGCGCTGGCGGACGCCGGGCAAGGCGGGGAGGCGGAGGGGGAGGAGGAGGAGGAGGGGGAGGCCAAGGAGAGGAGGGGCGAGGAGGGGGAGGGGGACGTCGGCCTGGCTTGGGGCGCAGCCCGCCCCGCGCAGCGGCGGCGGTGGCCGCGCGGGCCGAAAGAGGACAGCATGGCGGAGCAAGAGCACGGCGCCGAGGCCGCCGACGCACTGCTGGCGCCGCGGCGCGCCCTCGGCCTCGCGGCGCGCGCGGGGTTGGTCCTCCCCTCCCCCTCGGCGGCGGCGGCGGCGGGGGCGCCGGGGCAGCGGCGAGCGGCGGGCGAAGAGGGCGGCGGCGGCGACCCAGCAGGCGAGCCGCGGCCGAGCAGCGGCAGCGGGCAGACGACGGACCACATCCTGGACGAGGCGGCCGAGCACCTGCCCGCCCTGCTCAGGCTGCTCGGCCAGCTCGTGGCGGCGTCGGCTGGCCCTTATCCTGCCTCTGCGCCCGGCGGCGGCGGCGGCGGCGGCCCCGGCAGCGGCCAAGGCGGCGGCGCCGGCGGCCGCCTAGGCGGCGCGCCCTCGGCCCCGCCCCTCCTGCTGCTGCCGCCCGCCGGCCGCCTCGCCCGCCTCGCCTCGCGCCTCTTCCCGCGCGCCTGCGCCCGCGCCGACCCCCTGCGCCTGCTCGCGCTCGCCGAGGGGTGCGCCGCGCTGCGCGCCGAGGGGTGCGCGCCCTCGCGCGACGCGTGGCGGTGGCACGGCTCCGCGCTGCTGCGCGCGGCGCTCGCGGAGGCGCCGCCGCCGCCGTCGAACGCGTCGGCTTCCTCCCCCTCTGCCTGCCCCCCGGAGCTCCTGGCGCGCGTGTCGCGCGCCTACGCCGCGTGCGGGCACGAGCCGGAGCCCATGGTGGCCGAGGCGCTGAGGCAGGCGGAGCGGCTGCTGGCGCGCAGGGGCGGGCGCGGGGCCGAGGCCGAGGCGGCGGCCCGACGGCGGCGGACGCGCTCGTGGCGCGTGCGCAAGCAGATGCCGCCCGGGACGCTGCTCAAGTGAGACGCGTTACTACCCGTTCACGACACAACCATTATTGAGACCTCTCTCTGTTTCTCTCTCTCTCTGTCTCTCTCTTCCACTCTCCCTCCCTCTCTCTCTCGAACTCTCGGTTGCGTTTTTCGCAAAATGTTGCGCGCGACAGCATTGGACGTGCGCGGTGCGCGCCACCGCAGCAGCGCCGCGTCCCGCAGGCGTCAGACGTCGTTCGTGTCGTCCGTCGCGGCCTGGCAGCAGCTGCGCCTGGCGCGAATGCATGGTGAGAGAGATGGTCAACAGGAGAGGGGGGGCTTTGGCCCGTCGGCTCAATCGCGCGCCCGAACGAGGCCCGCGTCAGGCCACGCTCGATGCGGCCTGACGGCTCGACTCGGGCGTGCTGCGTCCTGGCCCCCGCGCGGCCGCGCCTCCTTCGCCCCGAATGCTCCAAGAAACACAATCGCGCGCCGTCGCCTCGTCGCCGGCTCGTCTGCTCACCGC
>Ga0209491_10007412_pt1 | contig 14504 bp, 17 predicted proteins | sample BON02_FD_187213 | JGI IMG/M metagenome (GOLD analysis project Ga0209491, IMG submission 187213) | Freshwater microbial communities from Lake Bonney liftoff mats and glacier meltwater in Antarctica - BON-02 (SPAdes) (version 2) | ecosystem: Environmental > Aquatic > Freshwater > Ice > Glacier...
AGAGTGGTGTGTGGCATTTTTGGCCTCGTTACAGGTTGGTCTAGACACCCAATTTCCTACAACATGCCAAAGGCTTACGCCACTCTCGCTACCACTTATGCCCAGCGCCATGAATAAGACGGGCTAGGACCTACCGAGCGATGGGCTTCAAGACTGCCATCGATGACTTCGGAGCGGGCTTTGCGGGTCTGGGACTGCTTACCAAATTTCAGCCGGATATCGTCAAGCTCGACATGGCGCTAATCCGCGACATCGACACTGATCTGGTGAAACGCACGATCGTCCGGAATACCATCAACATGCTGCGTGACCTCGACATCGAGCCGGTTTGCGAAGGAATTGAGACCCGCGGCGAGCACGACGTCCTGCGTGATCTCGGCGTCTCCCTTATGCAAGGCTTTCTCTTTGCCAGGCCAAAGGTTGCGGCGCTGCCGGACCTTCTACCGCTGGTATGACCGTATCTGGAGGGTGGTTCTGAAGCGTTGGAGGACCGGCCATCGGCGCCAAGCAGGGTATGGAACCGGATCCCGGCGCATATCCATGATCAGATTATCGAACTGGCGCTGGAACAATCCGAGCTCAGCCCGAGAGAACTGGCTGTGCGGTTTACCGATGAGAAGCGCTACTTCGTATCCGAGGCGAGCGTTTACCGGTTGCTGAAGGCCCATGACCTGATCACCAGCCCGGCCTATGTGGTGATCAAGGCGGCGGACCGCTTCCATACCCAGACCAACCGGATCAACGAGATGTGGCAGACGGACTTTACCTACTTCAAGATCGTTGGTTGGGGCTGGATGTATCTGTCCACCGTGCTTGACGATTACTCGCGCTACATCATCGCCTGGAAGCTGTGCTCCACGATGCGGGCCGAAGACGTGACCGATACGCTTGGCCTCGCACTGGCGGCGTCAGGCTGTGACCAGGCGCATGTGCATCACAGGCCCCGCCTGCTCAGCGACAATGGTCCCACCTATAACATATGATGGTAAAACTTATCGAGCCCGCGACGTAAACCGCAAAGGGAGACTAGCTGGACCATGCGTGACGAGGCTTGGCAGATAGGTCAGTTCATCCGCGGAAACCGCCAGTTCAATATTGTCCAACCGCCGGAGTATCTCGCGAACAACAACTCGTATTTCCATGCGCGCCAAAGCCTGCCCAATACAGCGATGGATCCCGGTACCGAACGCTAAGTGGTGCCCCGCATTGCGTCTGGCTGGATCAAACTGGCCCGGGCACTCGAATTTAGCCTCATCTCTATTTGCCGATGCCCAAGCCAACAGTATCGGGGAAGCTTTTGGAACGAATACGCCGCCAATAGTAGTATCTTCCGTCGCCATCCTGAACAGACTTGGCACAGGAGATTCAAAGCGCAACAGCTCTTCGACAAAATTGACAAATGGTCGACTCTCGTCGATCTTTCCTCGCAGGTCAGCGGCAATGTCCGGTCGTTCCGCAATCAACCGCAACGCGCTGCCAATTCCATTTGTAGTTGTTTCATTCCCTGCGACTAAAAGCGCTCGGACAATAGAAAATAACTCGGTCTCGTTAAGCGTTGGAATGTCACCGGGCAAGCCGTCATCATCATTCAGCTTGGCGTGGACAAGATCGCTAATCATGTCATCTCGGGGATCCTCCCGACGTTCGTCGATCCTGTCCTTGAGATAGCGCTGAAAAACTATTGTTTCGCGTGCGCACTCAAATGCTCGCTCCCGCGTAATCACGCCGCTGAGTGGCTCTACCGAGATGTCAGACCAATTCTTGAATTTGTGACGGTCGGCGCGATCAACGCCTAACTGATCAGCAATCACATACATGGGGACGGGGATTGCAAGCGCCGATAGCATCTCGGCCTTCCCCTTCCCTTCGAATGTATCAATCAGTTCGTTTACAATCCCAACCACATAGATTTCCATTGCTTCCACACGTTTCGGCGTGAAGGCTTTGTCCATCAAAGCACGGAGGCGCGTATGCTCAGGTGGATCCCAAACGGCAAGTGGGATTGGGCCGAAACCGTCGCGCCTCATCATATCGTCGATTTCTTGCGAATAATCCTGCCGCATCATTTCTTCGAAGCCTTCGGCACTCGAAAAGACCAGCGGGTTTTTCGTAACTTCAACAATATCTGCATAGCGGGTAACCACGTACATCCCAAGTGCAGGATCGAGGTGCACGGGCGCTTCCTTGCGCATAGCGGCATAGTAGACATGCGGATATGCCAGCGTTTCCGGGTCCGCAAAACTATAGCTATTTACATCTGTCATAAATTAACTTCTCCTAAGTCAGTCACTCGAGTTTCCGCAACATATGCGTCCACCGCTTTGTAAATCTGCTCATGAAACTGCCTCACGCACACTTCTTCATCAGTTAGCGGATAGGTATCAAAGGCGCGAGTCTCTAGGCCAGCCTGCTGCGCTTCCAGCAAACTCACATCCTGCAGCGCAGCCTCCAGAAACATCTGGACACCAGCTTTATGCGAAAGAAGCTCCGAAAAATTCCTAGCAGGCGGCATGTACATGTCGATTTCGAAACGCATTTCATTATAGGCCAGCGGGATCATCTGATAGGTTACATACCAGCCTGGGGCATAAAATTGCAGGTAGAAATTCGGAAACAACATAGTGCTGCTATTGCCCCAATTTTCCATCCCAATCGGGTTCGCCCCCTTTGGAATTTGTCTATATTTCGGATCCATCGGATGACGGGGCCCTGTCCCGAAAGCTTCCGTCATGCGTTCATAATCAAAATGGTAGAAATCGTCCGGATAACCGCCCATCAAATATTCACGGTGCTGCCCGCGGACATTGTAATAATCTCCAGTGAAGCTCTCGCCAGCTCCCACCATGGCGGCAGCGCTCGGGAAGGGCAAAGCATGGGTGGTGGTTGCATGATAAACCTCGGCAAAGCCGTCGACCATCGCCTTCCAATTTGCCTTTGCTGTTGCTTTTGCACTGTAGTGCTCCGACAACTCCTCATAGGGGAAATCAAACTCGTTCCAATAATGGTCGCCAAGAAACTCGCGCAATGTTTGCTGAGGCCCCCTTCGATCAAAGTTGACAAAGATAAACCCGTTCCAGATTTCGAAAGGAACTTCCTTCAGTCGCATTTGCTCACCTTGGCCTTCGAGCCAGGCCTTGGGGTCAGTAAGCTTGGAGACGTTGCCCGCTGTCCCAAAACCGATACCGTGGAATTTGCAAACAAACATCTTGCAGCGACCGGAAACTTCCTGATCCGCGTGCGTATCCCACATGAGCTTATTGCCGCGATGCGGGCAGACATTATGATATACTCGCAGTCCCATTTCCCGGTCACGCGTTACCAGCACCGATTGCTTGAGCGCGTCAAATTCCTTGGTGAAGTAGTCGCCCGGCTTCGCCACGCGATCCACACGACCGACATAAAGCCAACTGCGGCGAAAAACAGCCTCAAGCTCCAGTTCGTAAAATTCTGGCGAAATCGTATCTTCGAGGCTTATAGGGTCCCGACCAAGTCCGAGTTTATCCGTCCAGCGCTCGCCATCCTGCCGCATTAAATTTGTCATCTCAAACTCTCCTGTCCCTCAATGCACGTTAAATTTCAGCTTCAACCTGAATGTCCCAGTACATTTTAGAATCGGGTACACGGGCCTGCTTGAAAACCTCAACCGCTTCCGCAACGATAACCCACGACCAAGCAAGTCGGGCCAGCCGCCTGTCTGCATCAGAATAATCGCAAAAAGCCTTTTTATCGAGATGGGCCTTCACGTCGGCAAGCCTTGCACCAAATATCGCGTGAAATTCTTCCAGTTCGGGATAGTGACTTGATAGACGTTCCGCATAGCGCTCGTTAGTTCCGGGATGGTCCCATTTGCCGACATAGCAATGAAGATCAAAAAATTCTGCCGGCAATAACCCTTGCGTCATCATACATTCTCCTTAGCAGATCCCGCAATCTTCATCATCGAGCACGTCGGATCCAGATATACTCTGCTCGAATCTACGAAGCCTTCCTCAGAGCAGCACACCGCGACAGCAGGTTGAGTAAACTCAGCTCCATTTTCGAGCATGCCACTGGCTAGGACTTCCAAGAAAATCGTCCGCTCTTCACCGGATCCATCAAAGCGAATGGAATCAAGTACATATGAATCTATGTCCACGCTGCCTCCCTAGCGCCCCGGAAATAGCTTCAATTCCATCACAGAGTTCCGCCATGCCGGGCCATGCGGAGGCAAATTCAAGAACTGTCTCCTCCGTAAGTAGATTGCACAAAACATCGATATCAGGCTGGAAAATTCCAGAAATAATCTGCCTTGCCGCTGTCCCGCAGGCACTTTGTCCAAAATTGCCAAACACCGCCAAACCTCCCCACCAATTCCTTCTGCCTCATCAATCTCTAATTCATAAGGTTGCGCTTGAACCGTCGCAAGCTTTTTACGATATCTGTCTCATAATTCAAGACGACTAATAGGATCGCGGCAACCCGAGGACATGTTCTGAAACATAATTCATCACCATTTCCTGACTTACTGGTGCAAGCCGCATCAGGCGCGCCTCTCGCCAGTAGCGCTCGACATGATACTCTGTGGCATAGCCGAACCCGCCATGGGTCTGGATTGCCTGGTCCGCAGCCTGAAACGCTGCGTCGGCGGCCAGCCACTTGCCCATATTCGCCTCTTCACCGCAGGGTAGCCCCTGATCCATCAACACCGCCGCCTTACGCACCATCATAGCTGCGGCCTCTAGCCGCGTCTTTGCTTCGGCAAGTGGAAATGCCACACCTTGATTTTTGCCAATTGGGCGCCCGAACACCACACGTTCATTGGCATAGTTTACCGCCCGGCGCAGGGCAGCACGGCCTATTCCAATGGCTTCGGACGCAATCAGGATCCGCTCCGCGTTCAGACCGTCGAGAATATATCTAAAACCTTTACCTTCTTCACCAACCCTGTCTTCAACAGAAACCGGCAAATCATCATAAACAACCTCGCAGGATACCACAGCGTTGCGTCCGGCTTTTTCAATCGGTGAAATCGAGACCTCAGGCCGCTGTAATTCTGCTAGCAGCAAAGTCATCCCATCGGTTTTCTTGGCACATTGATTGATCGGCGTCGTCCTCACTAGAAGCAAGACTCGTTCTGAAATGGTGCCCTTTGTTGTCCAAACCTTTCTGCCGCGAACGATATACTTATCACCTTCCCGCCGTGCAAACGTCGTGATCTGGCTTGTATCGGTTCCTGCATCCGGCTCGGTCACACCAAACGACACATGGAGGTCACCGCTCGCAACACGCGGCAAATATTTATTGCATTGATCTGCACTTCCATGACGTACAAGAGGATGCATGCCGAATACCGATAGGTGAATAGCACTGGCACCATTCATAGCAGCACCCGAGGCAGCAATCTCTTCCATCAATATGGACGCCTCTAAGATCCCTTTGCCAGCGCCGCCATATTCTTCCGGTATTGCAATGCCGATCCAGCCTGCCGAGGCGATTGCATTATAGAAATCCCAAGGGAACCTGTGCTCCTTGTCGCAAGCCATCCAATAGTCGTCGGAGAAGTCGGCCAACAAGCGCCGCAACGAATCTCGCATCAATTGATGCTCATCTGTGTCGGCCATGCACCCAAGGTTGGTTTCATTAGAAAATACCGATTGTGTTTCCTTATTCACATCGAGCTCCGAGATATATCCTGTCCATCAGAGAAGGGTCTAATGAATTTTGTGACATATGCCAACATAAACAAGACTCAGGCGCTGTTGCCGCTTTTGCGGCAATAGTTTTTGGAAACCTTGCATTATTGGCTATGCTCGGACAGAACAGCTTTGGACAGAAGAGAAAATTATGACCGACAAACCAATCACTAAAAAGCCGGCATCGAAACGTGCTAGCGCTTCAAAAAAAGCGCAGGCTGGGCCAGTTATCCCCGCAAATAGGGAGGCAACAACAGCCAAAGGGGATGTCGGGAAATCGAAGGATGGCATCGAATCGCCACGCCGTGGTCGCGGCCGACCTCGCAAGGGCAAAGCACTCGGGCGCGAGCTTCCTCGTGACGAGGAAATCCTCAAGATCGCTGCCGATGTACTTCATGAAAAGGGCTTCGACGGCGCTCGACTTGACGACATTGCCAGAGAAGCAGGGATCGTTAAAGGAAGTTTATATCATTACTTCGGCTCCAAAGAAGAGATATACAAACGCCTCGTAGAAAATGTTCGTGGCAAGATCGATTTTGACCAAGAGGTCAAAGGGAAGGATCCGGCTGTTGATCGGCTTGATCATTTGGTCCGCGCACGGCTTCAGACCACGGTTGAATATCCATTAGAAGTGGGGCTTCTGGTACGCGAACTGGTGCGAATGTCAGGGCCCGCTGGCGATTGGGCAAGAGAGGATCCGAAACGGTATTTCGTGGCAATCCGCCAGATCGTCATACAAGGTATTAAGGAGGGCGCCTTTCGCCCGGTTGACCCAGATATCCTTGCCTCGGTGATATTGGGAATTCTCGCGCATTTGCCCACTTGGTTCCGCATCGGCGGCAGGATAATGCCTGACGCACTTGTCGATGAGGTCACGGACTTCGTGATGGCCGGCCTTCTGAAACACCCGGCCCCATCAGAACCGCCAGCGATTTAAACCTAAAACATCAGTCGCCCGCCGTCTTTTCAAGAGCATCCCGCATCGCGCTTCGACCGCTTTCAACCTCGCTCCACCGACGTCCGGAGATCATACCCCCATCAACGACAATGTCGCGGCCGGTGATGAAAGCCGCATCATCAGAGGCAAGAAACAAAACGGTCGAGGCAATGTCTTCCGGCTTGCCTGCACGTGGTATCGGCTGGGCCCGCCTTAACATTTTCTCCACCGTCTTAGCAGTGCTATCGGCTTGATCGCTGTCAAATCCGGCACCGCGTGCGAATATCCCTGTTGCGATCGCGCCCGGAGAGACCGTGTTTACCCGCACACCATACTCCCCCAATTCTAACGCAGCACTTTTCGATAACTGAACTATGGCTGCCTTTAGCGAAGCGTATATATGCGAGGTGGAGTAGCCGCCAAGATGCGCTGCAACACTTGCATTGCTGATAATCGACCCATGCCCTGCCTCGACCATCACAGACGAGGCATGTTTGATGCCATAGAATACGCTGCGCAGCAGAAGGCGTACAGCTGCATCAAATTCGTCTGAGCAGATATCGGTGATCGAACCTGCGGGTGCCGGCCCTCCCGCATTATTGAACAAAATATCAAGCTGCCCAAAACGCGTTAAGGCAGTCTCGACCAAGCCCTTGATATCATCTTCATTCTCGACATCAGCCTCGCAGAAAACAGCGTGTGCGCCAAAAGGCGCCACAATGGTCTCACCTAACTCTCTTCGCCGTCCGGCGAAGATAACCTTAGCCCCCTCAGCAACGAACCGCTCGGCCGTGGCCCGGCCGATGCCGCTTGTTGCGCCTGTGACGACGGCTACCTTGCCCTCCAGCCTATTTCCCATGATGCCTCGACGTTTTTGTGGATAATGTCTTATAATAACGGATTTACCATACAGAAGGAAAAATGGTTGTCCAGTTTTGCCAATATTACAGCGAGCGAAATTCATCTTTGCGAGCGCCCGACCGGCATGCCCAAGGCTGCGGACTTTGCGGTTGTCGATCGCCAATTAACTGAATTGCACTACGGCGAATTCCTGATCCGCAACCGCCTATCGTCGATCGCCCCTGCCATGCGCCCGCCATTATCCTACGGATTGACATCACTGGGCGCAGCCATTGCAAGCCACGCTCTTGGTGAAGTTGTCGAGAGTTGCAACGACCGCTTTCCTGTCGGTGAAGCCGTTTTCCACCGCGGCGGCCTGCGCGACTTCGCAATAAGCAATGGTGAAGATGCCACCATCGTCGCTGTCGACGATGAACCGCTCGACTGGCACTTGGGACCACTCGGCTTTACCGACCTTACGGCCTTACGGCCTTACGGCCTAGGCCGGATTATTCCACGTTGCCGCGCTCAAGCCAGGAGAAACGATTTTCGTTTCCGCTACGGCGAGCGCAGTTGGTGGCATCGCTGCGCAAATTGCGCGCCAGATTGGGGGCCGGGTGATTGGCAGCGCCGGGTCGAATGAAAAATGTGCGTGGCTGCGCAATGTGGCGAAAGTTGACGTCGCGGTTAACTACCGGGATGCACACTTGCGCAAAAGCCTCAAGGAAGCTGCACCCAACGGTATCGACGTCTATTTCGACAATGTCGGCGGGGAGCAACTGAACGCCGCACTGCCCAGAACGAGGCCCAACGGCCGGATCGGTATGTGCGGTATGATCTCAGCTTACAACAACGAGGGAGCAATGTCCGAAGGCGTGGTTACGTTACCCACGATGATGCATAACCGCATTTCTATGAGAGCTTATATTTGGCAAGATCACATCCATCTTTGGCCGCAGTTTCTCACTGCAATGCGGGGTTGGCTTGGCACGGGTGCGATGCTCGGAGAAACAACAGTCTACAAAGGCCTGGAGGCCGTGCCAGAAGCGATTGTTGTATTGTTTGAAGGAGGCAATTTGGGCAAGATGTTGGTTAAGCTTGGCTAGCATCAGAACCTATTAACGGCGCGGGCGTGGCGTTAATAGGCTCTGATGCTAGGACATGGTTTTCTATCCCATTTCCTTGGCCAGCCGCCAAGCGTTCTCAGCCATAGTTACCGCTCCTTCAGCAGCAACGTTTGCATTAGCACTCGTCGCGGTGCCGTCTTTTATCCGTTGCGCAACGCCCTGCCGGATCGCGGCAAGCCGGTACATGTTGAAAATGACATAGACCCCCCAGTCTTCGTCAATCGGGTAACCGGTTGTAGCCGACCAACGCGCTGTCATTTCCTGAATGGGAGGAATGCCCAAAGTCTCTACGGCACCTTGAAAGCCACCAGCTTCTGCGGGAATATAATAGTCGCGACAGTAATAAGCGAAATCCGAAAGTGGGTTGCCGAGGGTGGAGAGCTCCCAGTCTATCAAGGCTGCAACCGCTTTCCCGTCAGGCTGCAAAATCATATTAGAGAGTTGAAGGTCTCCGTGCACGATAGCGGTGGGTTCATCACTGGGCAGCCGGTCGGGAAGCCATTCCATCAATTGGTCGAATGCCGGGTTATTTATGGCACTGCGAGTTTTGGAACGATACTGTTCACTCCAGCGTTTGAATTGTCGGAATACATAGCCGCCCTGCTTTCCAAAATCACCAAGGTCATGGACAATAGGGTCAACCGAATGCAGGTTGGCAGCCACGTCAACGCCAGCACGCCAGATCGCTGCACGATCCTCAACAGCCCAGCGGTCCGTCGGCAAATCCCAAACAATCGGCCCATCCGTGAAAGACATCAGATAAAATTGGCGACCAATTACCGATTCATCTCTGCAAAATGCATAGGCATGGGGCACCGGAACACTGGTCCCACCAAGGGCGCTAATTATCCGAAACTCACGATCAATTGCGTGAGCAGAGGCTAGCAATTGTCCCGTCGGCTTGGACCGCAAAACATAACTCTCGGCCGGCGTTATCAGCTTGTAGGTCGGATTTGACTGGCCGCCTTTGAACTGTTCTGCAGTCAGAGGACCGGCAAACCCGTCGACATTGCTCTCCAACCAGCTTTCAAGTGCTGCAAGGTCCAGTTCGAAACCGGCGCGCATCGCTGTCGAACCCGTGTTGGCATCAGACCTCGCCCTCAAATCCATTGCTGATACTCGCTACAGACCCTCACGTTAACTCCAATCCGCTGAACGAGCCATCAGAACGCCAATCTGCGAGCATACGGTAAAATCCAACCGTACCTGCGGGATGCAAGTTGGCAAAGAAGCCATGCGGATCATCGCTCTTGCCTTCTCCATTCATATAACTTGGCGTACATTCGACCCAGAATTTGAGCTGGCTTATCGATAAAGGAGCTACCTCGGCAACATAAGCATCAACCGCCTGCTTTGATGCCTCCACCATTCTCGCTCCCTTTTCCTTTACACCGGACAGTATGAACGTAATATGCTTGGCCTGCTCGTCCAGGATAAATGCAAAATTCGTCGCCACTGCATTTTGACCAAAACCAACAAAAAAACAATTTGGAAAACCGCGGCTATGCAGGCCGTGCAATGTACGCATACCATCATGCCAATGGTCGCTAAGTTGCAGGCCGTTGCGGCCTGAAACATCATATCCAGCCCGCCGAACATATTCGGTCCCGACCTCAAATCCGGTCGCAAATATCAGACAATCAAGTTCATATTCTTGGCCTTTTACGACAACTCCCTGCTCGGTCATCCGCTCCACCCCTTTGCCAGCAGTGTCGATCAGATTCACATTGGCGCGATTGAAAGTCTGGAGATAGGTATCACTGAACAGAGGGCGCTTGCACCAGCGGCGATGCCAGGGTTTAAGCGCCTCTGCGGTCATCGGATCATCTACCACAGCATCGATCCGCGCGCGGATATCAATCATTTTTTTATCATCCAGCACCTGGGTGATATAATTACCCTCATCTTCGCTGAGAGGACGTCCAATAATAGCCGAAGCCCAGGATGCAGTGGGATCCAGTAACTTACCTATCGCAGTGAAGCCATCGTCTACCAAATCAACCTTCTGAGGAATTCCGGTAACTATATGATTGAAGTTATCGATACGTATTTCTTGCCAGCCTGGATCGAGGCCGGTTGCCCACGACCCTTCTGTCGGGCGGTTTGCGCGAATATCGACAGCTGCGGGTGTGCGTTGAAACACATAGAGCTCTTTGGCCGATTCTCCCAAATACGGGATACACTGCAACCCAGTGGCAGCAGTTCCAACAATGCCCACCCGTTTATCAGCGAGGTTGGTCAGCCCCCCCTTTTCGTCACCGCCGGTGTAATCGTAGTCCCACCGACTGGTATGGAAGGTATGCCCCTTAAAATTCTCGATCCCGGGAATGCCAGGTAATTTGGGTTTGGACAGCGCGCCATTTGCCATCGCAACAAATTGCGCGGTCATTTCGTCGCCGCGATCGGTTTTGATATGCCACCGCACGGTATCTTCGTTCCAGCGCAATTCTGTGACGCCTGTTTGCAAACAGGCATTGCGGTAAAGGTCGAAACGCTCTGCTATTTTTTTCGAATGCTCATAGATTTCTGAGCCACGAACATATTTTTCAGATGGCATGCCCTCAACTGCTTCTAGCATCGGCAAATAGACATAGGCCTCGGTGTCGCATCTTATCCCGGGATAGCGATTCCAGTACCAGGTGCCGCCAAAATCACCGCCCTTTTCAATAATGCGGATGTCTTCAAAACCAGCTTCGCGAAGCCGCGCACCGATCAACAAACCACCAAAGCCACCGCCGATGATCGCCACTTCAACATGATCAAATAGCGGTTCACGCGCCTCCCTTTCGGTATATGGATCATCAATATAGTGTGAAAATTCCGCGGTGATATCCGTGAATTGTTCATTCGCATCAGGTCGCAGTCTGATGTCACGCTCGTAGGCGTAGCGGTGCTCGATTTCTCCTTGATCGAAATCCACATCTCCAACCAAATCCTGTATTGCAGGATCAATTTTCACTATCTGCTCCTTCTCATTCATATCGCAAAACATCCCGCTTTCCCGATTGATCCCGACTATGATCAAAACTTGCTCATATTTTTATTACATAAGTAGCAAAAATCAAGAAGTATTGCAGAGCAACGTGCGCTCAAAGCAAAGTGGATGGGTGGGTATGGCGTTCTTGATCTGCTCAGATGGTTCTGTCAGCGCAAATGCACCGGATTGAGATTTGAGGCAATTGGGGTAGGGTCAGGCGATGCCCAAACCCAAGAAACCAGCCAGTCCGTTCCGGTATTTTAACTCTTCGTCGGAGATAATTCGTCTGGTCGTGATGATGTACGTGCGGTTTCCGCTGTCGTTGCGGAATGTGGAAGACCTGCTGGCAGAACGCGGTATCGATATCTGTCATGAGACGGTGAGGCATTGGTGGAACCGGTTTGGCCCGCTGTTTGCGGCCTATATCAAGCGCCAGCGGATCAGCCGAATGCGCGGCTTTCGTCACTGGCGCTGGCACGTCGATGAGGTGTTTGTGAAGATCAACGGCGAGACCCATTACCTGTGGCGAGCGGTCGATCACGAAGGCGAAATCCTGGAGAGCTACATCACCAGGAAACGGGACAAATCCGCCGCTTTACGCTTCTTCAAGAAGACATTGAAGCGGCATGGCAGGACTGAAGCCATCGTCACAGATGGCCTCAAGTCCTACCGAGCAGCGATCCGCGAACTGGGCAATTTGGAACGCCGAGAAATGGGGCGCTGGCTGAACAATCGGGCGGAGAACAGTCACCTGCCTTTCCGACGAAGAGAGCGAGCAATGCTACGATTTCGCCAGATGAAATCGCTACAGAAATTCGCCTCAGTCCACGCCAACGTCCATAATCACTTCAACCTGGAACGCCACCTTGTAGATCGCCAGACGTACAAGACCCGCCGCTCGGCCGCCCCGGCCGAGTGGCAAAACCTCATTGCGTGAGCCGTGGCTGGGTTCAGGGCGAACTCCGCCAATCGGAGACGAGTTACGATAGGACTGACAGCACCCGAATAGCAGCCCCCTGCCCCTTCACAGCTACTTTGCTTTGACAGCGCCGGTCAACACTGGCGATGGAGGCGCAAATGCACTAACAATCAACACGGACTGTTCGGTGGGGCGGTCATGAATAGGTCGCACCCATTCGACATCTCTCACTGCAGCAGTCCAAAAAGGAACGAGGGGAAGATGAATGACGAACGCGATTTGTAATAGTACCGTAATGCGGGACGCCATAACTGGCATAACTGATGCTATCAGCCGGATGGATCATGAGCTGCTGCGGACTTGGCTTGACGATGAAGCGGTAATGGAATTTCCTTATGCTTTTGGAGATATGCCGGCCCGGTACGAAGGCGTGGATGCCATCTTGTCAGCTATGTCGATTATTTCTCAGATGTTTGTTTCATTCACGCTTACTCCTGTTAATTTTTATTCTTCGCCCGATACCAACAGTATGATTGTTGAAGCGGTGAGTAACGGCGTCCGCAGTAATGGTTCCGATTATGATAATCGCTACATTATTCTATTTTCATTCAAGGGCGAGAAGGTGGTGATGTGGCGCGAATTTTTTAACCCACTCAAACTGCCGGAGGCAGTTACCGATAACAACTCGTGACTTAATAGTAGATTTCTTTCCGAATAAAATCATAACGACACCTGTTTGGAGTGAATGGCCTTGTCTACTCTGGTCGCCGTCTGCTGGAAACGAAGTCCAACCGGTCATCCTGTCACACGTAGGTTCGCCTATATCGGGCGCGACGTCGACGACTGCATCGGGTCGCCGAACGCGCATCAAAGGAGGTAAATATGTCCGAGTCCCAAAATGTACAGGTCGTCCGCCAAGTCATACAGGCCGTTAGCGATTTCGACTTCGACACCGTTGAGCAACTTGTGTCCGGAGATATTGTTGTCGAACAACCCTTTGCAACACTTGGAATGGCGGAAAAGATGAAGGGTAGAGACGCGTTTATTGCCGGCCTTAGATTCGTACCTTCGATGTTCCACGAATTCAAACTCAACATCACGGCAGTATATGACTGCCCAGATGAGAATACGGTAGTATTTGAACAAACCAGCGCTGGTATTTTCAATGTCGATGGGTCGAGCTATTCTAATCGGTATATAATGATATTCGGTTTCTGCGACGGCAAGATTTCCATCTGGAAGGAAGGCTATGACGCGCGAATCATGCACGAGCGAATGACGCCTGTGATGGCGGCCATGGGGACTTCCAAGGGCTCTTCAGGCGCCCAATGAGTTGGTATCCGCGATGAAGCATATTACTATCACCATGCGAACCAACGAATTCGCCGACTTATAATCTCGGCTTCCTGAAATTATCCCTTGCAGTGCAAGCGAGATAGAATCTTTCTCGTATTGCGACATTATTTGCCAAGCCATGTTCCCCGTCAGCACCTATGGCACAAAATTGAGGTTGTGATTTAAGGAGGATTTGGGTCTCGTCGTAGTGACGAAGGAACGAAGATGAGACCTAAATCCTCAAAACCCAAAGCAAGTGCTGAACGGGTTGTAAAAGACATCCGCCGGGCGACCCGGCGCCACTTCCCAGCAGAGGACAAGATCAGGATCGTGCTGGAGGGACTGCGCGGCGATGACAGCATCGCCGAGCTGTGCCGCAAGGAAGGCCCCATGATCTTCGGGCGCAGAGCCTGTATTACGTTTGGTCAAAGGACTTCATGGAAGCTGGCAAGCGCCGGCTTGCCGGTGATACCGCCCGTGCTGCCAACAGTGACGAGGTTAACCCGTCCTATTCATGAGCGGTCGTGATCGGGCCGTTGGCTGCCGCCATTGAGCGTGACTGCGTGACGAGGGCGAGCGGGTGTATTGCGCCTGTTGCGTCGCGGGGTGGTCGATGGCTTGCGGGGTTGATGTCGAGGGGCTCAAGGGTCAGCGGCACGGCCGCTTTGGCTATGTCGGAGCTGGCCTGAGCGCTGCG
>Ga0209491_10007432_pt1 | contig 14484 bp, 9 predicted proteins | sample BON02_FD_187213 | JGI IMG/M metagenome (GOLD analysis project Ga0209491, IMG submission 187213) | Freshwater microbial communities from Lake Bonney liftoff mats and glacier meltwater in Antarctica - BON-02 (SPAdes) (version 2) | ecosystem: Environmental > Aquatic > Freshwater > Ice > Glacier...
CCCCTCCCTCCCCTCCCTCCCTCCCTCCCTCCCTCTCTCCCTCCTTACCTCAAACACAAAGTCCCGAAATAACTGCACACAATGCGTCACCCCCCTTCCCCCCTTCCTATTCACATCTACCAATATATCCGCTTCAATCTGAGCCGACTCCGTGTATCGTTTTATGTTCCTCACCACCTTGATCGCGACCTTCCTCTCCCTCTTCCGATCCACGCACTGCACGACTCGACCAAAGGTACCCATCCCAACGTCCACCTCCACCACATATCTCCCCTCTATAATATCACCGGGCTTCCCCTGATAATGCCCCACGGAATCATCCTTCGACTCATCGTCGTCATCTTCTCCTCCTGACCCTCCCTCGCTGCCTTTCTTCTCTTTCTTAGCCTCCTGCTGCTGCTGCTGCTGCTGCTGCTGCTGCTGCTGCTCGTGCTTCCTTTGCCGTTCTTGCTGCTGCTGCTGCGCCTGTCGCTGCTGCTGCTGCTGCTGATACTCCCTCTCCTTCTCCTCCTCCTGCCTCCTCCTCCACTCCTTCTCTCCCTGCTCTTTCTCTGACAAGTAAGGGCCCGACCTAACACCACCACCACCACCACCAGCAGCAGCAGCACCACGCGAAGGCACTCGCTCCTCGCTCCGTTCCCGCTTCCGTCCCGGAAACCCTCCTCCTCCTCCTCGTCCTCCATCCCTCCCTCCTCCTCCTCCTCCTCCTTCTCCTCCTCCTCCTCCACCACCATTCCAATACCCCCCTTCCTCCCTCCCTCCCTCCCCTCCCTTCCACGCCAGCGACGCATTATCACCAAACGGCCGATACTGCTGCTGCTGCTGCTGCTCCCGACGATCATTTAAACGACCACCCCCTCCTCCTCGGCCCCAATTCGCCCTCTCTGCTGAGCGTGTCCGTGAGCATGAACGTGACATTCCTCCCCCCCCTCCTCCTCCTCCTCCTCCTCCCCTCCTTTCATACGCTCGCACCTTACTCCTAGACCTATACTTCCTCCACCTCTCCCCTCCCCCCCTCCCATCATACCGCCGCCGCTCTTCATCCCGTCCACGCCCTCCCTCCCTCCCTCCCTCCCTCCCTCCCTCCCTCCCATAGCTTCGACTCCGGCTCCTCTCCCTTTTCTGATACATGAATCCTCCCTCCGCCCGCGACGAAGGACGGCTGTGCGCGTCTGCACCACTGGCATACCCTCCTCCACCTCCTCCTCCTCCACCACCATTACCCATCATCCCCAAAGAAGAACCTGGCCTGCTCCCACCACCACCGTGGGTGTAGCTGCTGCTGCTGCTGCTGCTGCTGGTGTTGGTGTTGTGGTAGGCGCCAGACATGATGGGAGTCGTCCTCCCCCCTCCTTGATAAGACGGCGTGATGCGTCCTCCTCCTCCTCCACTCCCTCCACCGGGGAAAGTAGGGGTCGATCGTCCTCCCCCTCCTCCTCCTGCGTGCTGGTAAGGCGACGGTGGCGGTCCCCGCGGTCCGCTTCCTCCCCCTCCTCCTCCTCGTCCTCCTCTCCCTCCTCCTTCCTCCCCCGGCCGCCCAAAGACAGGAGTCACAGAGCGCCAATTGCTGCTGTCTTGACCACCGCCGTTCCCTCGGCTTCTGTCGTTGTTGTTGTAGTTGTCGTGCGACTGGTAGGAGGAGGCAGACGACGCACCATTGAGTCGCTCCCTGCTTCGGTCCCTCTCCCTTTCCCGACTGCGCCCACGACCGCCAGTGCCGCCGTTGCCGCCGCCGCCCCCACGATTCATCCTCTGTTGGGCTGCCGCACGATAAAGTGCCCGGGCTTGCGTGCGTTGGTGTGCTGTGTGGTGTGGTGGGGGGGGGACGTAGGAGTGAAAATGTGTGTGCGGCGTGCGTGAATTTTCTTCTTTGTTGGAAGGGGTGGTTGGTATTGGGTTGGATGCATGGTCGTCAGCCCACGCACAAGCCACCACCAGGAACGAGGCCACGGGCACGTCCTCCTCGTCGTCGTGGTGGTGGTGGAGCTGAAAGCAGGAGCTACACACAAAAATTCATGGTGTGCAGGGACAACCACTTGGCAGGAGGAGGAAAGGCAGCCTGCCTCGCAAACGCGATGATGATTTTCTTCGACCATCTTGCTCTCTCTTCTTGCATGCCTTCTTACTTACATTACCACGCCCACCCCCACTATCACACACAACCACACAGGTAGTGCCCTAGTTGGCCTAGCTACCACCTGCCCGAGGCCGAGGCGCGGCCCGTCTTTGCAGCCAGCAACCGCTCCCAACGTCCCTCCCCACCCACCACCCTCCCCTCCAACGAGCATCATCATCACACACACCGATCGCAGCCGCAGAGCCGCAGCCCCGCAGCCATGCAAGCTCCGCAGCACGACGGGGTCATCATCCCCATCCGGGGCTCGCAGCAGGCCGAATGCGTGCATTTGTTGCCGGAGGACCTGCCGGACATGAATGACTCGGCGGGCGTCGACGCCATCCTTCAGATTTTGCAAGCTGAGTTTGCCCTCCCCGACGTGTGGGCGGACTTGGCCGAGGCCTACTACCGCAAGGGACGCCCCGACCTCTTTCGAGATGTCTTGAGGCTGTTGCTGGAAGGCTTGTTAGATGACGATGTCAAGGAGGAGATGCAGGGGCATACGGAGGCGCAGAAACGACAGTTTGCCATTGGGTTGCTCCGTGTGTACAACATGCTAGGGGCCCAAGCGACGCTGGAAGCCATCAAGTGCAAGCACGCCGAGGACGAACAACGCCGAATGGAGCTGTGGGACACGGCCAAGCAGGATTTTGATTTGGCTGACACGGTGGTGCAGTACGCAGAGCCCACCCTCTTAAACAAGGGGTGGATGGCCTTAAATCTGAGTGCGGGCAACACATGGAAGCACGCCAACTACCTCTTCAACAACGCCATCACCGAAGCCCGGAACCGTGGTGGGCACAATCTCCTTGCAATGCTAGGCCTGGCAATCCATGCGTATCATCTCAAGACGCCCGAAGAGCTCCGACGGGCCCGCAAGCTTTTTGGGGAAGTCATCCGTCGTTACCCCGGCTGCCCTGCTGAGGTCCGGGTGGGGTTTGGTTTGTGCTGTTATCGCCTGGGGGAGACTGATCGAGCCAAGGCGGCGTTTCAGCGGGCGCTGGCTTTAAATCGTGGGAATCGGTTGGCGCTTCTGGCGCTGTCGAGGGCGGAGCTGTCGGATGCCAAGCCGGAGGAATATTTGGGGACCTTGGATAGGGTGGTGAGGATGCAGACGGCGGCGTACGTGCAAGGGGAGAAGGACCCCTTGGCGTTGATTAGTTTGGCGACGTATTATTTGCATAAGTGGTTTCCGTTGCCCGCGGATGCGTTGAAGGTGGGGGATGGGAGTGATAAGGTTATGGTGGGGCCGTCGGAAGGCGCGAATGGTCGCCGGGTTGATTTTGAGAGGGGGGATTTGATTAGGGTGGGGCCGGTGTTTACTGCTCGTGTGTTGGAGGTGGTAGAGGAGGAGGTGGAGGGGGAGGAGGAGGATGGTCGGATTGTGGTGACGACGACTTTGACGTTGGATAGGCCTTTTCATGGGAGGGGGGTCGCGACGGAGGCAGAGACGGAGGATGGGCATCCGCCGCATTACCCACGGTTGGCTCTTTACCGTAAGGATTTTAAGCGGGCTATGTCCCTTGTTGATCGTGCACTGGCTCGGCCTGAGGATCTCTGTCCGAACGACTTGCGAGGGGAAGCTCTCTATCTCAAGGCCCGTGTAGTGCACCAGCTTGATGATTTTGAATCCGCTCTTACCTACTACCAACAAGCCTGCCAAGCCTGCCCTGACCTCGCCCCCGCCCAGTACGGCTACGCACAGATGCTCGCCGCACAAAGCCGCACCTTGACACTACGTGATCGGAAGCAAGAGGCGGCTGCACGCTTAGGAGAGGCAGTGGTAGCGTTGAATCGCGTCCTGGACAAAGTACCTAATGACCCCGAAGCTCTAACCTTGCTAGGCCTGCTCTTGGCGGAACAACATCACGGCGCCCCTAATAAAAACGAGGCGTTGGAAAAATTACGACGAGCAGTGGACCTGCGGCCGGACGTGAAAGAGACATGGGTGGCTTTAGGCCAGGTGTACCAACGTGAGCCTGGGGCTGATTTGAAGGAGGCGCTGCGTTGTCAATTGGAGGCGGAGAAGCTGATGTTGGCGCACCAAGAGCCGGTCCCTGCTGCGTTATTGAGTAATATTGGCGCGTTGTTTCATGTAAAGGGGGAGCAGGAGGCGGCGAGGGGGTATTATAGGAGAGCGCTTGAGGCGTTCGCGACGACGGGAGGGACGGGGTTGGGGGATTTGGAGGCTCAGTATCTACCGAGGGAGCAGGAGATTAGGCATGCGAGTAATGCGGTGTTCTGGCGGTGGGAGGATGTGGGTGGGATGACGGTGAGGCTGGAGACGGGGAGTAGGAGGGCGGCGGTGGTTGGGAATGGGGTGGAAGGATTGTTGGGGTTCAAGGCGGGAGAGCATGTAAGGTTTAGATTGGGCTATGGGAGGGCGGGGTTTGTGTCGGAGGTGGCGGGGGAGGAGGAGGAGGGGGGGGAGGAGGATGGGATGAGTGGAGATTTGCTGTTGAAGCATGTGTTTTTCTTGCCGGCGCCTTCGGGGCCGGTGCCTGTGGCGAGGAAGCATAGTCGGGGGTTGTTGAGGCAGGAGACGTTGACGACTGTCTTTAATCTGGCGATGATTCATCAGGAGATGGGCGAGTTTGCGGCAGCGGAGGAGCTTTTCCTGGCGATCAGTAAGCAGTATCCTTCTTATGTGGCTGCGTATATTAAATTGGGGCTGTTGGCGCAGAGTCAGGGGAGGGGGGCGGAGGCGTTGGTGTGGTTGGGGAAGGCGAGGTCGCTGGTGCCGACGGATAAGGAGGTGGCGGCGATTTGTGGGAAGGTGGAGCAGGATTCGGGGAGGAGGGATCAGGCGCAGCGGGTGTTTGAGCCGTTGAATAAGGAGGGGGATCCGTACGCGATGGTGGCGTTGGGAAATTTGTATTTTATGAACTCGATCACCGTGCCGGATAAGGCGCATCATATTGGGCATGCCCGTGTTTATCACACCAAGGTCTTGAAAAGAGAGCCGAAGAACCTGTATGCTGCCCATGGGCTTGGCTTGGTCTTGGCGGAGGAATTTGGGAAGGTGGATGATGCCCGCGCGGTGCTGCAGGCAGTGAGGGAGAGGTCGGGGGATAAGCCTGATGAGATTTTGATCAATATTGCGCATTTGTTTGTGGCGCAGGGGCAGCGGAGCGCGGCTATTCATTGTTATGAGACGTTTTTGAAGAAGCGCCCGCCGGCGGCGGATGGGTTGCATGTACGTGTGTTGGAGTTTGTGGCGCACGCGCATTTTTTGGAGAGGAAGTGGGAGAAGGCTTTGAGGGCGATGTTGAAGGGATTTCATTTGGAGCCGACTAAGGCGGCGCTTGCTTTTAATGTGGGGCTAATTTTGGATGCTTCTGTCTCAGAGGCTTTCAAACGGACGAATGCTCTGGTGACGACATCGGTGGTGGAATCGAGGGGGGCGGAGCGGGATTTGCTTGTGGCGATCGATATGCTCTCACGGCCGGAGTTGGCATTGACGTATGCGAAGGTTAAGAAGAAGGTGGATTATTTAAGGGCGAATCTATCATTGGCACGGCAGTATGTCCAGGCGGAGGAGAAGAGGTTTAGGGAGGATGAGGAGAGCAAGGCGAGGCAGGCGGCGTTGGTGGCGGTGGAGATGAGGAGGCGGGAGGAGATTAAGAGGGTGGAGGTGGAGGAGAAGGAGAAGGAGAGGGAGGCGGCTAGGCAGGCGGCGTTGCAGAGGGACGAGGAATTGAGGCGTTTGACCTCGCAATGGGCACAGGAACCGAAGGAAGCGCCGAAGCCGAGCAAGAAGGGGGGAGGGAGGAAGAGTGGGGAGATCTTGTCAGAGGGCGAGGAGGAGGAAGGGAGCGAAGGGGAGGTAAGAAGGAAGCGGCCTGAGATGAAGGCGGGGAGCGATGATGAAGATGAGGATGAGGAGGAGGAGGAAGGGGGAGGGGCAGCGCACGTTCCGCCGCAGTTGGCCAGTAGTAGCGAGGGTAGTAGCAGCGAGGACAGTTCGGACGACGAGGCTTATGGGGTGCGGCCTGTCAAGCCGAGCAAGAGGAGGGAGGAGGGAGGGAAGGAGGGAGGGGGGGCCACGCCGATGGAGGAAGGCGATGGTACCACCGGTGGTGGTGGTGCTGGAGGGGAGGAAGGAGAAGAGTCCCGCAAGCGCAAGGGGGAGGAAGGGGAGGGTGGCGGGCCGAAGAAGCGACGGTTGCAGCGGGCTCAGCAGAGCGATGATTCTGGGTCGGATGGGGAAGACGAGCTGTTTGGCAGCAGCAGCACTACTACTCCTGCTGTTGCTGCTACGTCCGAGGTGCCGGCTAGTGAGTCTCTCCCGGCCGTGGCGGCTTCATCCTCGCCTGCGCCAGCGGCAGAATTGGCGGCCGCGTCTTCTGCTGCTGGTGGTGAAGGAGGAGGGGAGGGTGGTGAGGCACCGATGGCGTCACCGTCTGCAGTGACGGGGCGGCGCAAGGTCATGGCTGACGACGACGACGATGACGACGAGTAGAAAGAAAACACGAGTAAATAATTAAAACAGACTTATCAGGCATTCGGTAAAAAAGAAAAAAAGAAACAGAAGAACAAGATGAAGCGATTAAACATCAGCAGAAAAGAATATTATTTAATTTCTTTTTCCCAAAAAAAATACCAGCTCGCGCCTTTTCTACCTCCGTCTACAAAAGCCACAACCACATTTTTCGCTCACCGCATCAACCATCACTCCTGCCCTGCCTTTCCTCCCCTGAAATCGACGCCATTGCCCTCCACTCTACTTCGTCTGCGTCTTCTTCTGGTACTGGACTCGCTTGCGCTGGCCGCCCCTGCTGCGCTTGGGCTTCGGCTGCACACCCTCCTCCACCTCCTCCTCCTCCTCCTTCTCCTCCTCTTCCTGCTCCTCAGTCTCCACCACCGCCACTTCCTCCTCCGACATAGTCGCCGACACATCCTCCTCATTGGCGGTGCGAGGCCACTGCCGCCGCGGCAGGCGTCCAGGAAAGAGCTCCGGAGCATTCTTAAGTCGCAAACACCACCGCGTAGTCTCTCCCTTGCGAGGGCGGCGGTTGAGGTCGAAGCTGTCGCTCGCCGCAACGTACCGCCCGAGTGCCTCCATATTCCGATCGTGCACACCTGCGGCTCTGCGGAAGCAGACCAGCGACCCAGGGTGCTGCCGATCGATGTCGGCGAGGATGTACTTGAACCTCCGCATGTCTCGCAACGCCTGGTACATCATGGCCGAACCCAAGCCCAACCCCTGATACTCCTCGAGGACCCCATAGGCCTGAATAAAAGACATCGTAAGCGTCCCGCACCTCATCTGATTTTGATAGAGGTAGGCGACAATTCGATTACCATGATAAATCACATAGAGGCGTTTCGTCCTCCCGTTCGCGTGCGCCCACGACCTGACATGGGTCTCGCTACCCCTAAAATCGGGCACGGTGGCGTTGACAAGTGGCGGCAGCTGCTGCGTAACAGCTTCCGGGAAAAAGCCGTTGTCCGAAGTGCTCTCCAAATTGAAATTGGGGGGAAGCGTGAATTCCTGCGCATTAACCCCCTCCCCCCAGACCACGCGGGCAGAGTGGAGGCTAGCGAAGATGCTAGCGAACGAGACATTCCCGTGCTTCTCCAGCCGGTGCTTCCCCACCTGTGCCGGGTACGCCTCCCCCGCGTCCTCAGGCTCTTCCGGATTCCACGCATCCAGGAAATCCCCGCTGAGGCCGTACTCCTGCAAGAGCTTAGACGTCGCAATCTTCTCAAGCCGAAGGAACTTCGACTTGCTCATCAAATGATACAGATCGGTCGGGCCGTTCCCCCCGCGCGTCAACGTCCCGGCCTCCAGCATGTCATAGACCAACTTCACAAACTCCTGGATCTCAGGGATCATCCCGTACGCAGGCTGGTCGCTAACCGCGTATTCAAAGAGTTGCGTCAAGGCGCATGCTCGGGAAGTATCGGGTCCAGGAGTGGCGGCCAGGAGCGTAGCGCGGAAGGCGTGGCGAGCGGTTTCGGTAATGCGGATTTCCACGGGGATAACGATGGTGACGGGGGCGTGAGCTTGCGCAGCAGCAGCCCCGCCAGCAGCATGCCCAGTGGCTTGGCCTTGCGTCGCGCCCCCCCTGGCCTTGACCATCGTTTTTGAGTAGGCTGACCAAGCAGCGAGGCATTTTTTGTGTGGAGGGAGTGGGCTGACCAAGCGGATAGGCGGTCCTTGCTGTGGAGGGAGGAGGCTGAGCGAGCGGAGAGGCGTTCGTTGCTGTGGAGGAAGGGGATGGAGGAGGGAGGACAGGTTGTTAGAGGCGGGCGTGTCACGCTTAGCCACACAGAAATCACCTCAAAGAAACTATGGGAGGCAGCACGCGCGCGAGGCCGCAATGCTCAAACCACGCGCATCCGCGTAGATGATAATTTGTTGTTGTCTTCATCAAGAGGACGACGCAGGCCATCCTTTGTTTGCCATAGGCCACAGCAGCCACGCACCATCCCTTCAGCGAGCTAAATTGTCCGGGGGTGCCGATCCGCCCCTTCCACACGATTCGTATAGAGGTCTCTGGCGAGATTACCCCTCAAGCTTGTTCTTTTTTTTTTGGGTGCATTTCAGTCACACGCAAAAGAAACGAGAAAAGGCGTAGACGTAAGACTGGCCCCTCGAGACGCTCCCTTGGGGCTCTTGGCGCCGCATTCGGCCTCGGCCTCACGAGCGCCTGCGATCCGAAGGAGGAAAGGGTCAAAAAATGGCTTAGAATCGTGTGGGGAAGGCGGGAAGGAAAGAGCTCGAGATCAGGAAATGGCGTGGAATCGTGCGCTACTAGGGAGACGAGTGCTCAGGAAATGTCTTGGGATCGAAAAATGTGGGACACACAGACAGACGGACGGACAGACTATAAAGAAGTGGACCCTCAGCAAGCTTGAGGGGATATTTGTCCGGGCAGTCCCGCCGCCCGTTTGGATGCCAAATTGCTTCACGAACATGCTTCCACACGAGCAGCGAAAAACCCTCCTGGCCATCTCAACCGATCTCAACCGCCACTTCAACCCCCCGCTCGCAACCGCCGCTGCTTCAAGGCCATGACGGCTCTTCCCCGCCACCACCCCTTTGTGTGCTCAATTCTTATTCAATCAAGCCCAAACTGGCCAGTGTTCTTGGCCTGATCCTCACGCCCATATCTACCTGAGAATGCATTACATGCCCCTCATAACCTCGGGCGAAAATGGCCAGCCACGATCCTGGCTCCACGCGGGAGCCAGCCTTCGGGCATCTCCACTTTTGGCCACCTAACTACTTTCTAAGCGAGCGATAGGAGACAAAACGACCCTGCGGTAGGTAGCTGATATCTTAGTGGATATATGGGACGCGTCAACTTGTCAAACCGACTTGCGGTTGTTGCGTGCTGAATCGGCACGTGCGCGCTTTTTGGACCCCAAAAGGGCCTCTGGGCGTTGCAAGGCAAACCACTTCTCACACAAGGCAAAAAATGGCAGACCGGACCCTGCAGTAGGTAGCGGACATACTAAGGTCAAGATTTATCAATTTTTCCTGAGCCAAGCCTGCGCGCACCCTCGTGCTGAATCGGTTTGTGCCACCCCTCAACCTCCCCCTTATGGGCCGCTTCGCGCGCTGCTTCAAGCTTCAGCGACGTCGGAATAGCACAGGCAGCCCTTGCACGTTATAACGGACAGGGGACGAGCACTTGAACATATCAAAACATTTAACATTACTTTTGAAAAGCTGCAGTTGGGTAGGAGCCAATACATTTATAACACACGAAGAGAAAGAAAGAAAAAGCTATAGTAGTCTCCGACAAAAAGCCTTGCGCATAAAAAGGAATTTCGACTATCTCAAAGCAATGATATCAGGAGAAAATACGTAAATCTTTCTTTACTTTGCGTGCGTGGTGCCCTGCGCATTTCATTATCTGTGCATGCATTCTACTCTAAGTTCACTTCCCTCTATCCTACCTACCAACCCTAATTAAATCACCCTCTCCTAATTAAATCACCCCCTCCGGCAAACAGCTCACGGCCGTATCAGTCGCCTCGCACGCCGAGGGAATATCAACCTCAATCCCCTTCTTATTAATATTATTCCCCAACGGCGTTGAATACGCAGCAATCGTCACCGACACCCCCGCCCCCTGCCCGACCTGCTCAATCGTTTGCACCACCCCCTTCCCAAACGTCTTCTCACCCACCAGCTTCGCCCGTCCATTCTCCTTCAACGCGGCCGACAACACCTCCGAGGCACTCGCCGTCCGTTTATCCACCACCAAAAACAATGGCTTCGTCGTATCCCGCCCTTCATCCGTCGTTTGGTACTCTTCTACAATACCCGTCTTCCCCACCACCGAAACTATCTTCTCATAGCTCGGCAAGAAAAGCCGCGCCGTGTCAATCCCCCCTCCCAAAAAACCACCGGGGTTCCCCCTCAAATCAATAATCAAAGCACTAATCCCTGCTTTTTCGAGCTTATCCAACTCCGCCGCCACCGTATCAGCAGTCGTCTGCGAAAAAGAACGAATCCGAATCACTCCTACTTTCTTCCCCCCTTTTGTCGCAATCGAGGCTTCCACGCTCTGAATCTTGATCAGCTGCCTCGTGATAATCAAATCTTTCGTTTCCCTCGTCTTACTCTTCGCAAGCACCCCCACCTTCGTCCCTGCGGGCCCTCGCAGCAGATTCGCACAATCATCAATCAGTAGCCCCGTGGTTGCCTGCCCATCGACATTTAATAATTTATCCCCCGCTCTCAACCCTCCCGCTTCGGCCGGCGAGCCCTTCTCCACCTCTGCTACTGTCAGTTCTTGCGTTGCGGGGTCTATTAATAAACTAACCCCCACCCCAGCAACACTACCAGTGGCGAGCCCGAAGAGAGAATCGTATTGGGAGGGAGGGAGGAAGCGCGTGTATGGGTCACCGAGCGGCTCAAGCATTGCCTTGATACCATCGTAGACTTGCGCGGTGGTCTTATAAGTTTTTTTCAACGCTGCTTGTCGCAAGGCAAACCAATCTTGCCCGTTAAACGTGCGATCGAGGTAGAGTTTATCCACGCGTTTCCAGACGTCGGCGACGAGCTGTTGTTCGTCTGTGAGGCCGGCTACGGCTTGACTGACCGTAGCGGTGCTCCCGAGGCGTTGCAGACCTAATGGAGCAAGTTGCTCGGGCGTGGGTGGGCTCCATAAGGTGGGGACGACGAGCAAGAGCCACGTTAAGAGAGGACGCCATTTGATGGAGGTTTTGGAAGTAGCTTTGGGGTTGAGGTTAGGGATTGGAGGCGTGGAGGGGGAGGAAGAGGAGGAAGGCCGGAGGGGAGATTGTTGTTCTTGTGGTTGCTCTAGCTCTGGTTCGGAGGAAGGTCTTCTTGTGGCGGAGAGCGGGGAGGGGAAGAAGGAGGACGACGGCCGCGGCTTGGGAGAGGAGGTGGACGATGATGATGATGATGATGACGACGAGAGGTAGGGATGGGAAGAGGGCAAGGAAGAGCGGGCGAGGTGGTGGCGCTGGCTATGCGGCAGAGGAGCAAGAGGCTGGAGGAAGCCCAGGGGCGTGACGTTGGCCGTGGCCTTGGTGGGCAGCATGGCGAGGCGCTTGTCTGCGTGAAGTGTCCAACCTGGCTTGCAGACGTGTGTGTTGGCGAGGCCTGTTGTTGGTGAGTGGTTTGTGCGTGGGTGGTCGGTGGTTAGAGAGAGGCATTGCATTTAGTAACAGACAGAGCATCATCAAAGCGCGCCTCTCCAAACAGGGGTGCCGTGCCTTACACTCACTAAGCAAACTGACCAATAGCATGTCCCAAGCCAAAACGAAGCGGACACCCGCGACCTCCGCTCGCGCATCGCCAACTCGTTTTCTGCCCAGGCCCGGTCCTTCTGGGCAATTCTTCGTGCCCACCCGGACGCCCAAACAAATCGCATTCACGCAGTCAGGAGCCTGAAAAGGCCTTAAACGAGGTGCGGGGCGTGGTGGGCCCTGTGGTGGCGTCGTGGCCACGCAGTTAGTGCGGGAAGGAAGGGCGAGCAACCAATCTCGTTCTCTGTCTCCTTCCATTCTCTTTGCTTCCGTGCCGTCGACCGCGGCAGCCACCAAACCCACACACAGACCCCACGACCAGCCCCGCCGCACCAAAGCTAACTTGCCACACACCTTTTACACCCATTTATAGGGTCGCGCCGGTCGGACGGCATGCCTTGTCCCCCTACTTCCGGCATCCATTTTGGCCATCGAACCAGTCTAGTGAATGCCCTTCCAAGCCACGCCCTCCACGCACACTATTATGCCCAAAAGCACAAAAAAAACACCCACCAAACCCAGCACAAATTTTAACTCATACTATACCACCTTTCCCACGCACAGGCCGCCGCTGGGAGACGACACCACGGCCTGCACTGAGAGCCACGCGGAGCTAGGGGAACGAAGAAGCGAGGCGAGCAACGACGCACAGCACGCCGCAGGCAAAAGGGCACGGCCGCGGCTAGGCAGGCGCGCGCCCCCAACAAGGACGAAGTAGAGCATGACCATGAGCCTTACGACCCCGCAAAGATCATCTCGAGGCAACAACAGCAACAACAGCAGTAGCGGCGGCGGCGGCAGTGGTACCAACGGGGGGGGTGGGAAGCGGGGCAAGATGGACTACGGCAGCACTAACAACGGCCCTTCCCCAGCAATCGGCATGGCAACTTCGGCAGCAGCAGCAGCAGCGGCGGTCTCACCCACTCCTTCTTCGTCCTCCAAAAAGCGGGGCGCGGCGGGCGCGGCAGCAGGAGCAGCAGCAGCAGCAGGAGCAGCAGCAGGGACAGTAAGAGGACTTCCACCACCACCAACCTACATCGTCCCACCAGCAGCATTCTTAGCAGGCAATGCTACCCCTGTAGGAGAGGGAGGGGGAGGAGGTGGAGGAGAAGGAGGGGGAGGGGAGGGGATTATGGGTAAGATGGCCTCGCCCACCCCACGGAGCGTGACCAAGGCACGAGCCTCGCCTAGCAGCCGATATGATAGCTCCCTTGGGTTGCTGACGAAGAAATTTGTGGACTTATTGCAAGGGCAGCAGGCGAGGGGGGATTCGTTGGATTTGAACCAGGCGGCAATCAAGCTGTCGGTGCAAAAGAGGCGAATTTATGATATCACAAATGTGTTGGAGGGGATTGGGTTGATTGAGAAGAAGAGCAAGAATAACATTGCCTGGCGCGGAGCGGCTGCTTCGGCCTTGAGTACCAGCAGCGCCAGCAGCAGTAGTAGTATTAATGGGGAGGAGGAGGAAGAGGGGGGGAAGGAGGACGGGGGGAGGTATGTGGAGGAGAAGGAGCAGTTGCAAAGGGAGATGGGGGAGGTTGAGGAGTTAAGGCAGGAGGACAGGGACCTGAAGGAGTATGTCCAGCAGATGACCAAAATGATGCAAGACGAACAAGACGAAGAAGAGGAGAACACCCGCTTGATGTACGTCACGCAGGAAGACCTAGGCAAGCTCCCTTGTCTTGAGCAGCAAACCGTGATTGCGATCAAGGCCCCCAAAGGGACTACGTTGGAAGTGCCTGACCCCGACGATGGCATGCCGGAAGGCGAGCGAAAATTCGAAGTGCAACTCAACTCGGCCAATGGCCCTGTGGATATTTATCTAGTCAGTGCTCCCCCCGCGGTCGAAGGTGGAGGGGGGCAGGTACGGGGGGAGGGAGGCCATGGAGGTCAAGCAGGGCAGGAGCAGCAGCAAGGAGGGGGAGGTGGAGGAGGGGGGGGAGGGAGGGCGATGGGAGGGGAGATGGTGCCACCGCCACCAGTGGCAGCTGTGGGGGGTGGGGGGAATTTGAAGCAGGCGCATCATTATCAGGAGCAACAGCAGCATCATCACCAGCAGCAGCAGCACCCGAACCAGCAGCCGCTGCAGCAGCACGAGCTTGGCGGGTTGAGCCACCACCACAACCAGACGGGGGCAGGAGGGCTGGTGGGCGCCGTGGGTGGGTATAAGCCCTCCCCCGCTCCCTCGCCTTCGGGGGCAGCGGGAGGAGTGATGAGCGATCCGGTGTTCCAGTTTGGCATGACGGACGAGGAGGGGATCTCGGAGATGTGGCTGGAGGAGAGTTAGGGGGAGGGAGGGGGGGAGGGGGGAAGGGAGGCAAGGAGGGAGGATTTTGGGGAAAGAGTGGTGTGGAGTGCCTGGCTTTCGCTTCCCTTTCTTTGCTGCAAGTTTTCGAAGGTAGAGAAGGGGGGTCGGATTGGCCTCATGCCTTTCGTTTTTGTGTTTTAAGATTTAGAAGGAAAATAGAAAACTGGAGGAAGAAGGGGAGAGAGAGAGAGAGGAAAGGGTAGGAGGGGAGGGAGGAGGAGGAAGGATTAGATTGGCTCCGTCACTGTGTGCATAGGTGAGGGGCAGTGTAGTGTACCACTAAAAAGTAGTAGGAGGAGCAGCAGCAGCAGCAGCAGTAGTAGTA
>Ga0209491_10007434_pt1 | contig 14481 bp, 8 predicted proteins | sample BON02_FD_187213 | JGI IMG/M metagenome (GOLD analysis project Ga0209491, IMG submission 187213) | Freshwater microbial communities from Lake Bonney liftoff mats and glacier meltwater in Antarctica - BON-02 (SPAdes) (version 2) | ecosystem: Environmental > Aquatic > Freshwater > Ice > Glacier...
AGATAGGCGCGCACGGGGCCGAAACCGGTGCCGATCAGGTAACTCTCGTCGGCCTTGAAGCGGTGGAGGGCCAGGCGGTCCTCCTCGGCATAGACCGCGATGGTGGCGATGCCCAGCTCGTTGGCCGCACGCATCACACGAATGGCGATCTCGCCCCGGTTGGCGACGAGCAGGCGCTTGATGGCACGTGGCATGGCGGTGTTCCCGTGAGGCAGGGCGGCATGGATGATCTATTACGGCGACTCGCCCCATGATAGCGTCCGCGCGACATCGCCCGGTGAATTCGCGCGACCTGTCTGCCCTCGAAACGCCCGGATCAAACGGTAGAGGGCGCCAAGCACCCGAAACAGATGTGGTCACGCCAGCATGTCTCTCGCCCGCGCCTTCGCCACCGTTTCAGGGCTGACGCTGGTCAGCCGGCTGCTGGGTTACGGGCGCGACGTGCTGATCGCCGCGGCGCTGGGCGCCGGCGTCACCTCGGACGCCTTCTTTGTCGCCTTCAAGCTGCCGAATTTCTTCCGCCGCCTGTTTGCCGAGGGTGCTTTCGCGGCGGCCTTCGTGCCGGTCTTCGCGCGCAGCCTGGAGGGCGAAGGCCGCGAGGAGGCCCGCCGCCTGGCCGACGAGACCCTGGCGGTCCTGACCGCCGTGCTGCTGGTGCTGGTGCTGGTGGTCGAGATCGCCATGCCGGTGCTGATCTCGCTGATGGCGCCGGGGTTCACCGAAGACCCCGAGAAATTCACCCTGACCGTGGCGCTCACACGCATCACCTTTCCCTACCTGCTGCTGATCTCGCTGGTCGCCCTGTTCGGCGGCATGCTGACCTCGGCGGGTCGGTTCGCCGCTTTTGCCGGCGCGCCGATCCTGCTCAACATCGCGCTGATCGCCGCGGCACTGGTGGCGCGCGCCTCACCCGACATCGGTGCCGGTCATGCGCTGGCCTGGGGTGTCAGCCTGGGCGGCGTCGCCCAGCTCCTGCTGCTGATCGTCGCGCTGCGCCGGGCCGGCATGATGCCGCGCCTTCGCCTGCCGCGCCTGACACCGGGGGTGAAGAAGATCCTGGTGCTGTTCGGGCCGGCCGCCTTCGGCGCGGGCATCGTCCAGATCAACCTGCTGGTCGACCAGTTCATCGCCTCGTTCCTGCCCACCGGTGCGATCAGCTATCTCTACTACGCCGACCGCATCAACCAGTTGCCGCTGGGTGTCGTCGGCATTGCCGTGGGCACGGCGCTGCTGCCCCTGCTCTCGCGCCAGATCGAGGCGGGCGACGAAGGCGGCGCCAACGACAGCCAGAGCCGAGCGGTCGAGCTGGTCATGGTCTTCTGCCTGCCCAGCGCGGCGGCGCTGACGGTGATCGCGCGCCCGATCATCGCCGTGCTGTTCGAACGCGGCGCCTTCGATGCCGCCACGACCGATGCCAGCGCGGCCGCGCTGGTCGCCTTTGCCGTGGGCCTGCCGGCCTATGTCCTGATCAAGGTCTTTGCGCCGGGCTTCTTTGCGCGCAGGGACACAAAAACGCCGGTCAAGATCGCCGTGGTCGGGCTGCTGACCAACATCGCGCTCAATCTCGTCTTCATCTGGTACCTGGCCCATGTCGGCATTGCGCTGGCCACCGCCCTGGCGGCCTGGGTCAACGGCGGGCTGCTCTGCTGGGCGCTGATGCGGCGCGGTCATTTCCAGCCCGACGAGCGGCTCAAACGCCGGCTGCCGCGCATCCTGTTTGCCACCGGTGCGATGACCGCCGCGATCTGGGGCGTGTCCCTGGCGCTCAAGGCCGACGCCATGCACAGCAACGGCGACGAAGCCCTGGCGCTGCTCGCCTTCCTGGTCACCGGAGGCCTGGTCTATGGCGTCGTCGGACACCTTCTGGGCGCCTTCAGCCTGCACGAGATCAGGGCGATGATGACCCGGCGGCGTCTGCCCGCGCGCAAGCCGCCGAAAGCCTGAGCCAGCCGGCCCTGCCCGCGCTCAGGATGAAGGCACGTCGTCGTCGGCAGCCGGCTGAGAGGCGCCGTCATTGCTGTCGGCCAGATCCGAGTCGCCGGGGTTCTCCCAGGTCCTGAGCATCAGCGCGGCCTTGACGAACTGCTCGACCAGACGGCGCGTGTGGCTCAGACCGTCGAGCGCATGTTCGACCTGGGTGACGTCGAGTGCATGGCTTGCCGCGGCGGCCAGCAGCCCGGCCTTGGCATCCTGATAGACGGTCTCGAAGGTGCCCAGCGCGGCCTGGTCGTCGTCTGCGTCCTCCACCGGCCGGATGGCGTCGGCGGCTGACGCCAGGGCCTGGGCGATCAGGCGGCGTGAGTTCGGGTGGGGCAATGCGGCGGCCTGCCGGCGCAGCGTGTCGGCATCGGCAATGCGGCGGTCGGCCTCTTCGAGATAACGCGCCACGCGCAGCGCCCGCGGCAGGGTTTCGGCGACCTCGCGGCTCAGGCTCTCCATGCGCATCGAGGTGGCGAAGGCGTTGATTTCCTGGCCCAGCGCCAGCACCGCCTCGGAGCGCCGCTGGACCAGCGCCGGGCTGGCGACGCTGCCCTGCAGGGCGCTCAGCGCCAGGGCGCGCACCAGGCCCTCGAGCCGGCGCAGTTCGAGTTCCAGAGCGTCGATCGCCAGCACCGGAGTCGCCAGCAGCGTGGAGTCGAGGTGGCGGGGACGGCTGATGTCCTCCTCGGCGGTATGGAACAGGCGCTCGAGATGGCGCGCCATGAAACCGGCGGCGGGCAGCAACAGGGCGACACCCATCAGATTGAAGATGGTGTGGAACAGCGCCAGCATCGGCGCGGGATCCCCGCCCGTGCCCAGCCAGCGGCCCAGCATCCCGACCAGCACGACAAAGGCGGGCAGCAGCAGAAGGGCGACGGCCCCGGTCACGAGATTGAACACCAGATGGCCGGCCGCCACGCGCCTGGCGTTGGGCGTGGCATGGAGCACCGCCAGCAGCGCGGTCGAGGTGGTGCCGATATTGGCGCCGATGATGGCGGCCGCCGCTGCCTCGAAGCCGACCACCGATTCGGCCGCGGCCGTCAGCACGATCGCGATCGCCGCGCTGGAGGACTGGGTCAGCACGGTCGCGAGGAAGCCGACGCCCAGATAGAGCGCGATGGCGGTGATGCCGTCCTGGCCGTTCAGCATGTCCGGGCCGAAGGCGGCGGTGACCCCGGCGAAGGCCTCCTTCAGGATCGACAGGCCGAGGAAAAACAGGCCGAACCCCGCCAGCGCGCCGCCCAGGCCCTGCAGCCGCTTGCCCGGCGCGGCGAGTTTGAGCGCGACGCCGATGGCCAGGATCGGTAGCGCGAAACCCTCGACCTTGAAGCCGATCCCGGTCAGGGCGACCAGCCAGGCGGTCATGGTGGTGCCGACATTGGCGCCAAAAACCACGCCCAGCGCCTGGCGCAACGACAGCACGCCGGCGTTGACGAAACCGATGGTGGCAACCGTGACGGCGCTGGAGGACTGCACCAGTGCGGTCACCAGCGCCCCGCTCAACACACCGCGCAGAGGGCTGGAGGTCCAGTCGCGCAGCAGCACCTTCAGGCCCTGGCCGCCGAACACCCGCAGGCCATCCGTCATCATGGCCATGGCCAGCAGGAACAGCGCCAGGCCGCCCGCCGCGGTGAGCACAAGCGTGATCATGGAGCCATCCTAGGCCGCAGCCCGCAGCGGCGTCACTGATCTGGCGCAAGAGCGGCGGCGGGAAGACCCGTCAGTCGTCCTCGGGAACCGTGTGGCTATGGCTCGGGGCCACGGTGGCGTCGGCATGGGGCAGCTTGTCGGGGTGGTGCCAGCCCGGCAGCATCGACATGCGGCCCATCCAGGCCAGCATCTTCTTCCAGCGGGTCAGGTCGAGCCCGGCCTCGCCGGCCAGATAGACGTAACCGGCCGCCGACATGTCGGCGATGGTGAGTTTCTCCCCGGCCAGCCAGGGCTGCCGGCCCAGATGCTGGTCGACGTGTTCGAATGCGGTGCGCGCGCGGTTCTGGAAAAACTCGATCACTTCGGGCTTGAAGCCGGCGAAACGTTTGCCGAAGCGAGCAAGCGAGATGCCGCTGGTCATTTTGTTGGAGGTCCAGGCCATCCACTCCTGCACCTGCAGGCGGGTCGCCGCGTCATCGCCGCCGAAACGGCCGGTGGCATCGGCCAGGTAACGCAGGATGACGTCGGACTGGGCGACCACCGTGTCGCCATCGACCAGCACCGGCACTTCCTGGAACGGGTTGAGCGCGGTGAAGGCCTCGCCCCGGGTTTCCTGGGCGAAGATGTCGACCTGTTTCCAGTCATAGGCGATGCCCGAGAGCGCAAAAAACAGCGCGACCTTGTAGCAGTTGCCGGATTCGTGGTTGCCGTGAAGGGTGTAGCGCATCTGAAAGGGTCATCCTCGGGCAAGGGGCGGAGCGTGTAGCCCCGAGGATGACACGTTTTGTTGGGGGCGCCAGCGAGCAGTCATCCAAAACCCCTTCCCCCCTTGCGGGGGAAGGTCGGGATGGGGGGAGACGGCAAGCGCCAAGCCTGACGTTGCCTTCGCCTGCGGCGATTCCCCCCCTGGCCCTCCCCACAAGGGGGAGGGAAGCGTGGCTGGGCCTGCCGCAGCGCCTTCCCTACTGCGTCAGCACCTTGAGCGCGCGGCCGGCGACGCTGGCCATGGCGAGGTCGACGGTGCCTCCGCCCTGCATGTCGGCCATCACGGCGCGGGCGCGCTCGACCACGGGTTTGTGCGCTTCGATCCAGCGGGCGACGGCCTTGTCGGGCGAGGAGTCGTCATGGGCAAGCACGCGGGCGGTGAGTGCGCGCTGCTGGGCGAAACTTTCCTCGAACAGGGCCTGCTGGGCCAGGCGGCCCCAGCGGTCGTCGATCTTCAGGCGGGCGATCATGTCGCGCAGCCACTCGCTGCCCAGTTCCTCGCCGACATCGAAAAAGACCGTGCCGACCTCGGTGACGTCCTTGCCCATCTGCTGGGCGGTGTCGACGACATCGCAGACCGCCGCCAGCGTGCGCAGGCGCGCAATCGCCGTTGCCGTCGCCTCGGGCACGCCTTCCTTCACGAAGCGGTTGGCCGCGCGCTCCATGGCGCCGCGGCGGGCGCGGCTGACCAGGCTGGGCAGTTTCTGCGAGAGTTCGGCCACGGCCGGGCGGAAGGCCTCGACCGTGCTGGCGATCGCCATGGGCTGGGCGCGGTGGTGCAGGAACCACAGGGTCGCACGCTCGATCAGCACGATGGTCTCGCCGATCATGGCGGTCTGCTGGGCCGCGGGCACCTTGTTGTCGAGCGCCTCGATGGCGTGCCAGACATCGCGCAGGCCGAAGGCGTCGCGCGCTACGGTGTAGGCGCGCGCGACCTCGGCCATGGAGAAGCCGCTCTCCTCGGCCAGCCGGCGCACGAAGGTGATGCCGGCGCGGTTGACCATGGAATTGGTCGTGAAGGTCGCCACGATCTCGCGGCGCAGGCGGTGGCCGCGGATGCCTTGGGCGAAGTCGTTCTGCAGCGCTTGCGGGAAGTAGCGCATCAGATCGCCTTCCAGATCGGGATCGTCGGGCAGGTCGGAAGCCAGCAGCGCGCCGTAGAGATCCATCTTGGCATAGGCCAGCAGCACGGAGAGTTCCGGACGGGTGAAACGGCGGCCCTTGGCGCGCCATTCGATCAGGGTCTCGTCGTCGGGCAGGCCCTCGATGGCGCGGTCGAGCTTGCCCAGCTTGTCGAGCGTCACCATGAAGCGGGTCTGGTCGTCGGTGCGCTGCTTGCCCTGATCCTCCAGCACCGACAGCGCCTGGGTCTGCAGGTAGTTGTCGCGCAGCACCAGGGCGGCGACCTCGTCGGTCATGGCGACCAGCAGCTTGTCGCGTTGCTTGACCGTCATGTCGCCGCCGGCCACGACTTCGCCGAGCAGGATCTTGATGTTGACCTCGTGGTCGGAGCAGTCGACGCCGGCGGAATTGTCGATGGCGTCGGTGTTGATGCGCCCGCCGGCCAGCGCGTATTCGATGCGGCCCTGTTGGGTCAGCCCCAGGTTGCCGCCCTCGCCGATCACCCTGGCGCGCAGTTCCTCGCCGTCGACGCGCAGCGCGTCGTTGGCGCGGTCGCCGACCTCGGCATGGCTCTCCTGCGAGGATTTCACATAGGTGCCAATGCCGCCGTTCCACAGCAGGTCGACCTCGGCCTTGAGCATGGCGCGCATCAGTTCGATCGGCGCGACATGGTCCTTGGGCAGGCCGAACCGCTTCTGGATCTGGGGCGAAAGCGTGAGCGTCTTGGCCGAACGTTCGAAGACGCCGCCGCCTTGTGAGATCAGCGCGGCGTCGTAATCGGCCCAGCTTGAGCGCGGCAGGTCGAACAGGCGCTGGCGCTCCTTGAAGGAGGTTGCCGCGTCGGGCTCGGGATCGACGAAGATGTGGAGATGGTTGAAGGCGCCGAGCAGGCGGATGTGGGGCGACAGCAACATGCCGTTGCCGAAGACATCGCCCGACATGTCGCCGATGCCCACGACCGTGAAGTCGTCCTTCTGGATGTTCTTGCCCATCTCGCGGAAGTGGCGTTTGACCGCCTCCCAGGCGCCGCGCGCGGTGATCGCCATGGCCTTGTGGTCGTAGCCGGCCGAACCGCCCGAGGCGAAGGCATCGCCCAGCCAGTGGCCGTAGCCGATGGCGATGCCGTTGGCGATGTCGGAGAAGGTGGCGGTGCCCTTGTCGGCCGCGACCACCAGATAGGGGTCGTCGCCGTCGTAGCGCACGACATGGTCGCGCGTCACGATCTCGCCGCCCACCAGGTTGTCGGTGATGTCGAGCAGGGCGGCCATGAAGGTCCTGTAACAGGCGATGCCCTCGGCCTGGATCGCCTCGCGCCCGCCTTCGGTCGGCGGCCGCTTGACGACAAAGCCGCCCTTGGCGCCCACGGGCACGATCACCGCGTTCTTGACCATCTGCGCCTTGACCAGGCCCAGCACCTCGGTGCGGAAATCGTCGGGCCGGTCGGACCAGCGGATGCCGCCGCGCGCCACCGGGCCGCCGCGCAGGTGGATCGCCTCGAAGCGGTTGGCATAGACGAAAATCTCGCGCCAGGGCCGGGGATCGGGCAGGCCCTCGACCATGCCGGAATCGAGCTTGAAGGAGACGTAGGACTTCTCCCGGCCGTCCGCGTCCTGCTGGTAGTAGTTGGTCCGCAGGCTGGCCTCGATCAGGTTGATGTAACCCCTCAGGATGCGGTCCTGGTCGAGCACGGCGACGCTGTCGAGTGCGGCGTCGATGGCGGCCTTCACCTTGTCCTGGGCGGCCTGGCTTTCGTCCTGGCGGGCGGGATCGAAGCGCGCCTCGAACAGGGCGACCAGCAGGGCCGCGACACCCGGATTGGCGGTCATGGTCTGCTGGATGTAGCTCTGGCTGAACGGCACGTTGGCCTGGTTCATGTAGCGGGCGTAGGCGCGCAGGATCACGACCTGGCGCCAGGTCAGGCCCGAGAGCACCAGGGCGTTGAAGTCGTCGTCCTCGACCTCACCCAGCCAGACCCGCTCGAAGGTCTCGTGGAACCGCGCGCGCAGGGCCGAGACATCGACCGTGGCCTCGTGCTCCAGGTTGACGCGGAAGTCGTGGATCCACACGGTCGTGTCGTCGTCGCGCACCAGTTCGAAGGGTGTCTCCTCGATCACCACCAGGCCCATGTGCTCGAGCATCGGCATGATGCCCGACAGCGGCACGGGGTCGCCGGCATGGTAGATCTTGAAGTTGAGCGAACCGTCGACGGCATCGATCCGCCGGTAGAGGTTCATGGCGATGCCGTCCTGGGGCATGGCCTCCATGCGCTCGATGTCGGCCACCGCAAGGCCGGCAGTGAAGGCCTGGGTGTAGGCGACCGGAATGCCGGCCGCCCAGCGGTGCTGCAGGGTGTTGCCGCGGGCCTCGCCGAAGTGGTCGACCAGGACGTCCTGCAGGTCGTCCTCCCAGCGCCGCGAGGCCGCGATCAGGCGGCGTTCGATCTCGGTGGCGGTGATCTTTTCGGCCGAGCCGCCCGGCGTGTGGACGATGAAATGGGCCCGCGCCATGGGCGAATTCGAAACCTGGGTCGTCACATCGACCGAGGCGCCGCCGAGCGCGGTCTGCAGCACGTTTTCCATGCGGTTGCGCAGGTCAGTGGAGAAGCGGTCGCGCGGGATATAGACTAGGCAGGAAACGAACTGGCCGTAGCTGTCGCGCCGCATGAACAGGCGCAGGCGCTGGCGGTGTTCCAGGTGCAGCACGCCCAGGGCGAACTCCTCCAGCGTGTCGGCGTCGAGCTGGAAGATCTCGTCGCGCGGCAGGCTGTCCAGGATGTGGTTGAGCGCCTTGGCGTTGTGGCTGGCCGGGGCAAAGCCGGAACGTTCGATCATCGCGGCAACCTTGCGCCGCAGCAGCGGGATCGCGCGCGGGCTGGCGCTGTAGGCCGTGGAGGTCAGCAGGCCCAGGAAGCGGCGCTCGCCCACGACCCGGCCGGCCGCGTCGAAGCGGCGCACGCCGATGTAGTCCATGTAGACGGCGCGGTGCACGTCCGAGCGGGTCCAGGCCTTGGAGATGATGAACAGCTCCGGGCGTTCCAGATAGGTCGCGAAATGCTGCGGCAGCGGCTCCTTGTGGCGCCGGCGGCTTTCCTGCGTGATCTCGCGCAGCACGCCGAAGGCCTTGCCGTCGACGATGTGGGCATAGGTGCCGTCCTCGCGGTGGTCGAAGGCGTATTCGCGGTAACCCAGGAAGGTGAAGTGATTGTCGCGCAGCCATTCCAGGAAGGCATGGCCCTCGGCGATGTCGCCCTCGTCGACCGGGGCGTTGCCGGCATCGAGTTCGGCCACGGCGGCTTCCAGCTCGGCCATCATGGCGGGCCAGTCCTCGACCGAGGCGCGCACCTTGGCCAGCACCTGGGCCAGGCGCGCCTCGATCTCGTCCAGGCGTTCGCCATCGGGCTGCTGCGTCACCTCGACATGCAGCACGGATTCCGCGGTCATCTCGGCCGGGCGTTCGCCCGGTTCGGCAATGGCGTCCAGCTCGTCGGCGCCGTTGCGCGCAACCCGCATGATGGGGTGGATCAGCAGATGCACGCGCAGCTTCATCTGGTTCAGCGCGGCGACCACCGAATCGACCAGGAAGGGCATGTCGTCGTTGACGATCTCGATCGCGGTATGGGTCGAATGCCAGCCGTGTTCCTCCAGCTCCGGGTTGTAGGCGCGGATGCTGGCCTGGCGGGGTTTGCGCACGCGCGCGAACTGCCACAGCGAGGTGACGGCGCCGAACATGTTGGCCGCGGTCTCCTCGGGAATGTCCTCATCGACCGCATCGACGAAATAACACCGCGCGAAGGTCGCCAGTCTGGTCGCCTCGGGTGCGGGAAACCGCTCGGCGATCATGGCGAGCACCGCCTGCAGCGTCTCGTCGATGACATGCTGGTCGCGTCGAGTCATGCCCGAATCCTTCCCTCGGCCAAGATCGCACCAGCCTAGTGCACTTGGGTGAACGTTTGTATGGCGTGGTTCCCCTCCCCCCTGGTGGGGGAGGGTCAGGGTGGGGGGGAACGCCGCAGGCGGTTCTGCTCCGGAAGAAGATCGTGGCGCTTGGCGCCTCACCCCCCATCCCGACCTTCCCCCGCAAGGGGGGAAGGGGAACCCGTCCCGCACCCGCAATTCCCGCCACCCCGCGCCCTTTTTGCTCTGGCCGTGGCCTGCCCCGCGTGCATCATGGCGCCACAGCCCCTGAACAGAGACAACGAACCGGAACGCCGATGGTTTCCCTCGCCCTGCTGCGCCAGGCCTTCAGCAAGGAAGGCCGCCCGCCCCGCGCCCTGCCGACACCCTCGGAGCTCAAACCCTCCTACGATGTCGTCATCGTCGGCGGCGGCGGCCATGGCCTGGCCACGGCCTACTACCTGGCGCGCGACTGGGGCATCACCAATGTCGCGGTGCTGGAGAAGGGTTACATCGGCGGCGGCAACACCGGGCGCAACACCATGGTGATCCGCTCGAACTACCTCACCCCTTCGGGCGTGAAGTTCTACGACGCCTCGGTGCAGCTCTACCGCGACCTGTCGAACGACTTCGACATGAACCTGATGCTGTCGCAGAGGAGCCAGATCACGCTGGCCCATACCGACGCCCAGATGCGCACCATGCGCTGGCGCAACGAGGTCAGCCGCCACTTCGACATCGCCAGCGATCTGGTCGACCGCGACGAACTGCAGCGGATCGTGCCCTACATGAACCTGCGCGATGACGTGCGCTTTCCCGTGCAGGGCGCGCTGGTCCACCACCCCGGCTCGATCGCGCGCCACGACGCGGTTGCCTGGGGTTACGGCTCGGGCGCCTGGAAGCGCGGTGTCGAGATCCACCAGAACACCACCGTCACCGGCTTCGAACTCGCCCGGGGTGCCGGCGGCGAGAGCACGGTCACCGGCGTCCACACCAACCGCGGCACGATCAAGGCCGGCCAGGTCATCCAGTGCGTCGCCGGCATGTCGGGCGAGATCGCGCGCATGGTCGGCCTCAAGCTGCCGATCAAGACCTTCCCGCTGCAGGCCGGCGTCACCCAGCCGCTCAAGCCCTTCCTCGACCCGCTGATCTCCAGCACCCAGCACCACGTCTATCTCAGCCAGACCAGCCGCGGCGAGGTGGTGATCGGCGGCGGCAGCGACCCCTATCCGCTCTACAGCACGCGCTCGACCCTGGAGATGAAGGAAGCCTGGATGGTAGGCACGCTGGAACTGTTCCCGTTCCTGGCCAACGTGAAGATCCTGCGCCAGTGGGCCGGCATGACCGACATGACGCCCGACTACTCACCCGTGATGGGCATGAGCCCGGTGCAGAACTACTACCTCGACGCCGGCTGGGGCACCTGGGGCTTCAAGGCCACCCCGATCTGCGGCAAGACCAACGCGGAACTGATCGCCACCCGCAAGACGCCGGAGCTGATCAAGGCATTCTCGCTGGAGCGGTTCGATACGTTCGAACTGCTGGACGACAAGGCGGCGACGGCGGCGAGTCATTGAGAATGTTTGTGTGGCAAAAACGTCAAATCCTATGCACTATGATTTGCACTTTTGCTATTGGGTTGAGACGTGGTGGTCGATGGTGGAATATACGATGCTGAACGTTAACTAAGATGCTATTGAACATGAAAAATGCTTGATGATTTCTTCACGCTGAACCCTCCTGTTGATAGGAGTAAAAATTTTGGGACCTATATACCTAGCTAGCCGCCCTCAATCGTATGGTTTCGCCTTGAGGCAGTGACCAATCGAAAAATCGATTTTGGTGCCGTCGCTTCTGACAATCCAAAAGCATCTCTTGGAGAACTGGGGAACGTCCTGCGGCGGCACGTTGACCTCAAAGCCGACAACTCCCGTTCCGACCTTTTCCTCAAGTTCATCATGACGCTCAAGAAGCGCGGACAGATCGGCTACGTCCTCTGCGCTGACACGATCTCCGATCTCATATCGGTTGAGCATTGCAGTGAAGAAAGCGGTGGCGTCACCCACTTTATCGAATGATCGCGTCTTGAGCAAAATGCTTCTTGTCTTACCCATGCCAATGCGCCCCTTTTGAAGGAATTATATCACGCTGGCTATTTCGGTCTAGCCGCGATGATCCTCAACTACCCTTGGCTCGTACATAGCGGCTAGTTGACGGGCCTCGCCTGCGCCGCCCGGCAAGAGGCTTGCCTTCTTAAGGCCACCTCTAAAAATACTCCTTCGCGCTGCGGTGTAAACCTGATTCAGATGATGTGAGGCACCGACAGGGAGCATGTCATGAGCCAGCCTGGTTTTTTTGATTTGTCACGGCGCTACGAAGGGCTTGATGCCAAGAAGGATCCGCTGGTGGCGATCCTGGCGGCGGTGCCGTTTGAGCTGTTCCGGCCCCAGTTGAAGGCGGGGCTGGTGGCGGGCGGTTTGCGGACGGCGGATGCCCAGCGCAAGAGTGCCGCCGGGCGCAAGCCGTGGGACGAAGTGCTGATCTTCAAGGTGTTGGTGCTGCAGGCGCTTTACAACCTGTCTGACGATCAAACGGAATATCAGCTGCGCGACCGGCTGTCGTTCATGCGGTTCGTTGGCCTCGGGCTGGAGGATGCCGTTCCCGACGCCAAGACGCTGTGGCTGTATCGCGAAGCCCTGACCACAGCCGGGGCGGTTGAAGGGCTGTTCAACCAGTTTGACGCCTATCTCAAGGAGCGCGGCTATCTCGCCATGGGTGGTCAGATCATCGATGCGACGATCGTGCCCGCGCCGCGCCAGCGCAACTCGCGCGACGACAATGCGAAGCTCAAAGCGGGCGAGACCCCGGCGGAATGGGAGGCGCAGCCCGCCAAGAACCGCCAGAAAGACAAGGATGCGCGCTGGACCAAGAAGCATGGCAAGTCGCACTATGGCTACAAGAACCACATCAATGTTGATCGCCGCCACAAGCTGGTGCGCCGCTATGCGGTGACCTCTGCCTCGGTGCATGACAGCCAGAAACTGGGCGATGTGCTCGATCCGGCGAACACCGCCAGCGGGGTGTGGGCCGACAGCGCCTATCGCAGCGCCGAAATCGAGGCGGCGCTCGCCGCGCGCAACCTGACCAGCCACATCCATCGGCGCGGCAACCGGAACAAGCCCCTGACCAAGCGTCAGGAAGCGGCCAACAAAACCCGCTCAAAGGTGCGTGCGCGGGTCGAGCATGTCTTCGGCAACCAGCATAACAGCATGGGTGGCAAGTTCATCCGCACCATCGGCATCCTGCGTGCCACCGCCAGGATCGGCCTCGCCAACCTCGCCTACAACATGCGCCGCCTGGTCGTGCTCGAACGCTGCGCAATGGCCGCCGGATAATGCCCGAAGTGGGCTATTCGGGGCCCCAGCGGTCCGGATCAGCCCACAAACGCCCCCGAAAGCAAAGGACAGACCGCCGACTTAACGGAAATCGGCGGCTGCGGACGCCGCTAACCGGTCACGCTCAACGCATCATGCCGAAATCACCATTCTTCGAGGTGCCCTTAATAGTATCCGCGACGCCCTGGCACTCAGCGATGCTCTGATGGCCCGAGATGTCTCCCTGACGCATCTCGCGGGCCAGGCCGGAAAGCACGGCGCCGAGATTTCCCTCGTTGTCGGCGCTAAGGCGCGTCAAAAGCGTGTTGCGGCCCCAGGTAAAATGAAAGTCGGAATAGGTATCAACGCGGCTCAAGCCTAAGGCGTCGCGGTCGACGGCATAGAGCGGCTTTCTTTCGGTGGCCTCCCCTTCATCGCGTCCTTTGACGACAAACCACTTGGGTTCAAGATTCCTATCGATGCACAGGGATACGGAAACAGCTACCATACCGCCCTCTCGCGGCTCAGTCAGCGGCCCAACTTCGCTGAGGCCGCACTTATGCTGTGCGAATTTGCTTTCCTTAAAGAACTTGCGGACGGCGGGCTGGGCTTCGTCCCAATCGGTCAGCGTGACCTGGATGACGATGTCCTGATCGACATCCAGATTGAAGAAGTCCGAATCTTCGAATGAGAGCGATGTGCGGGGCGAAAGGGCGTAATCAAGCGCTGTCAGGATCGTGGTCTTGCAGGTGTCGCCCGGCCCAATGATGCAGCAGAAATCGCCCTTTACATGCCATGAAAGGGATTTGATGCCACGAAAGTTCCTGATTTCAATATGCCTGATTCTCAACGAAAAACCTTTCTCCGGTATGCATCCGGTTCGACTTGGCGCCGCATTGATCCGCTAGGTAGCCTTCTGCGCGAAACCATGTTGCGCTCGGCACAAGGGCCAAAGAGTACAGCACGACGATCATGACCTGGCCGCTTCCGCTGCGACATGACCGGCGAGTTCGGTGATGAATGTGCGCAGTCCAGTCAAGTCACTCAGTTCGGCATAAGCGCCGTCCGCCGAAGCCGAGCGCGGCGATGTCAAGATAGCGGCTGTCGTGTAAAGTTGCTCATGAACCAGCTTCCTGCAAAGCACGCTATAGCGCTCGGCATATGAGGCACCCTGAAACTCCTTGAACACCGGGAAATGAGGCGAGCTATCTCGCACGGGTGAACGCGATGCTGGCGCGTCCTCAAGTAGCATCAGCCAGCCGACGAAAGGGCGCGACTGCTCACCAAAAGCCCCTTCCCTGTAAGCCGTCCACAGATCATGCGCCGTGCCGATCGCTTCTTCCGACCGGTTATTGAAATTGTTACCGAAGGACGGGCCGACCTGACTCTTGAATTCAAGCGCCGCAATCAGGCGGCCTTCATTGATAACCAGAAGGTCCCACAGCTTCGTGGGCCGGAAGTAGCCCGGCAATGTCAGCACGCGGCGCATCTGGTGGATATCGGCATGATCCAGCCCGTTGGCCCGCACGATGTCGATAACCAAGGCGATAAAGCCATCCATGTTCTTGCCGCCAGTGACGCCGGCGCGTTCGCCCTGATCGGCCTTGCCGGCCTCAATTTGCTTCTGACGCGCTTTTTCGCGATTCCCCCAAAACGCCTGAACAGCTTCACGGGCCTTTCGTTCGTAGTCGGCAAGG
>Ga0209491_10007435_pt1 | contig 14478 bp, 14 predicted proteins | sample BON02_FD_187213 | JGI IMG/M metagenome (GOLD analysis project Ga0209491, IMG submission 187213) | Freshwater microbial communities from Lake Bonney liftoff mats and glacier meltwater in Antarctica - BON-02 (SPAdes) (version 2) | ecosystem: Environmental > Aquatic > Freshwater > Ice > Glacier...
ACATCGGCGATGCCACGGATCGGCGGTAGCGCGGACCGTCCACCGGTGGCGATAATGATCTTCGGCGCGCGAATTAGGCGGCCACCCACCTGAACGCCACCCGCAACCAGCGTCGCTGCCCCTTCGTCCATATATGTGATACCCTCATAGCCCGGCAGCAGATCGGCGTATTTTTTCTGTCGCAAACCAGAAACAAGTGCCTCTTTTCCCGCCATCAACGTTGTCCAGTCATCGACCCGCGCCTCACCCGACACTCCGGGAAACCGCTTGGCCGCCCCCGCACTATGGATCGCCTCCGCCGCGCGGATCATCGTCTTGGAGGGCACGCAGCCCACGTTCACACAGGTGCCGCCAATCAGCCCGTGACCAATCAGTGCCACGCGCTTGCCCGCCTCGGCTGCGGTGATCGAAGCTGAAAACCCCGCTGATCCGGCGCCGATCACGGCCAGATCGAAATCGTTTTTCCCGTTGCCGGGAACGGTGCAGCAGTCGTGCGGTTTTGCTTGTTGGTTCATCGTAAAATCCTTTCTGCGCGGTCATTTGTGCGCAACTTCATGGGGCGGATCTGCGCCGATGAAAGGCATCAAACCATCGAACCGATGTCCGAGGCGTAGCTGGGATAGGCAAAGATCATTGCCTTGATCTGGTTGGCGGTAAGCCCGGCACCCATTGCCATGGCAAAGAGATTGATCTGTTCCTCGGCGCCCGGCCCGATCAGATGCGCGCCAAGGATCAGGCCGGTTCGCTGTTCCACGAGCACTTTGAAGCCGGTCCACTTTGCGCCGACCCGCATCGAGGAATACCAGTCCGATGTTTTCTCGAAATGCGTCTCGAACTTCAGACCCTTCTCTGTCGCCGCCGCCACGGACAGGCCAACGGTAGCGACCGGGGGCAGCGTGAACACGACGCTTGGCACGGGCGGGTAGGACACGTACCGATCATCCTTCCCGGCCAACAGATTCTTGCCCGCGATGCGCCCCTCATAGGCCGAGACCGGGGTCAGATTCAGGCCGCTATCGGCACAATCCCCGGCTGCGAAAATTGCGGGATTGGTGGTACGCATGGCTGCGTTGACCTTGATGCCGCGCAACCCTGCTTCGACCCCGGCGGCGGGCAGGTTCAGATGGTCGATATTTGGTATCCTCCCTGTAGCATGGACCACCAGATCGCAGGTCAGCGTTTTGATGCCAGACGGCGTTTGATAGGAAACGGCGAATTCGGCGTCGCGCTTTTCGACCTTCAGCACTTTTGCTTCGGTTTGCACGTCGATACCCAACTCTACCGAGGCCTCCACCAGCATCCCCACCAGATCGGTATCGAAGGGTCCGAGCGGCCGTTTGGCCATTTCCAGCACCGTGACCGCCCGCGCCCCAGCGCGTTTGACGATATGCGCGAACTCCATCGCGATGAACCCGCCGCCGACAAAGGCGATCCTGTCGGGACGCTCGTGTAGGTCCAGAAATTCGGTGCTGGTGATCAGCATCTCTTCACCGGGAATATTCAGCGTCATCGGGCGCGCGCCGGTGGCGATGTGAAAATGCTTGGCGCGCATGGTTTTGCCGTTCAACTCGATCGTGTCGCGCCCAGTGAACCGGGCTTCGCCATGCAGCGACGCGATTCCAGCCATGCGGAAGCTCGCCTCGATGCGCGGCGGCATTGCGTTGGTGAAGGTGTGCTTGAAGGCGATCATGTCGGGCCAGTTGACCGACGTTTCGGCTTTCAGCCCCTTGCCCGCCATGTTGTGAGCCCAGTCCACACCCTCAGTGACGCCGATCAGCATTTTCTTGGGATCGCAGCCCCGCAGGGCACAGGTTCCGCCATAGGGCAGGCTGTCGATGCTGGCGACCTTCCATCCCTCCGCCGCCACCATCCGGGCAACCCCGTTTCCGCCAGTCCCGGCCCCGATCACAATCAGGTCGTAGTCATATGCGTCGGTCATGAAAGTCATCTCCTGTTTGGGCTTCTGATGCTCCCTGATGATCGGTGCTGCACGGCGACCGCATTTTAGGGGTTCTTGATGCGCCGGTGGCGGCGCCAGACGGCATAGACTGTCAGACCGATGAAGAAGGCCAATGCGGGCAACAGGACATAGTCGAGCCAACCCAGCATCGCCGACAGACCGACGACGCCAAGAAGCACCACCAGAACCGGGGTGAAACAGCAGAGCGCCAATATGACAGTGCCGATCAAGCCCACCGTCACCAAGCGGATATCGGGTTTTTCGGGTTCAAGTGCCATGAATTTCCGGCTTCCCTGGTTCATTGTCGATGTCAGGCAGCGCGCAAGCCATGCCCGCCCGCCCCATGCTGAGCATCGTCAGGGCGGCGACGGCGACCACCAACATCGTGACTAGGCCACCGAGGCCGGTGAACCCGCCGCCCACGACTACGGCGGCGGCCGCCAACAACACCGCGCCGCCGTAACAGGCCACGACGATCGGTGCAGCGACGAGCGTCGCCAACAGGCCGCCTTGCAGGTCGTCGCGCATCGACCCTAGCCCTGGACAGCGGCAGGATAGCCTGCCTGTTCGGAGGCATGGGCGATAGCAGCCGTATCCGTCAACGCCGGATCAAAGATCACATGTGCGGTGCGGGCTGGGAAATCGATTGCGACCGAATTTACCCCGGCGACCCCGCTCATCGCGGCCTTGACCGTCACCGGACACAGCGCGCAAGTCATGTTATCGACGTAGAAGGTGGTCTCGGACTGCACAGCCTCGGTGGCCGATTGTGCGAAGGTCGCGTGAGTGAGGGCGGGAAGGCCCAGCATCAGCGCGCCAAAAGCCAGAATAGCGATCCGTTTCATTCATTATCTCCTTTGGTTTCAGTACAAGAGCGGCGCCCACCAGTTGAGCGTCAACGACAAGAGCACCAGCACCATCGCGGCCCATAGGGCCGTTTTGGTGACGCGCGAGGATTGCGGGCGGGCGCAGTATGACCCTTCAACGCAGACCGGCTTGTTGCGAAAATAGATATGCCAGAAGCCCAGGCCGATGAAGACGATGGCAATACCCGAGGTCAGCGGCTTGTAGGGTTCCAGCGCCGTCAGATTGCCGATCCATGCGCCCGAGACGCCCAGCGTTACGAAGGCCAGCGGCAGGATGCAGCAGGCCGAGGCCAGGAAGGCCCCCGCCAGACCCAAGGCCGCAAACAGCCCCTTGCGGTCAGCCCCGACCGAGGTGGTTTCACTATCGTGAAGGTCGCTCATGCGCAGGCTCCTTGTCATCGCGTTGCAACCTGCCTACGGTCTGTAGCAACTACAGGTGCAAGGAAAATTGCCATGCTCGCCGATCACAACAGCGCGATCCCCAAGGCCCTGCGTCGCGTCGATTTGGCCCGTGCAACCGGCTGCAACCTTGAAACCATCCGCTATTACGAAGGGGCAGGCATCCTGCCACTCCCCGCCCGCACCACAGCAGGCCACCGGACCTATGACGCGGCCGATGTGCAACGCCTGCACTTCATCCTGCGCTCCCGCGAGTTGGGTTTTTCGCTGGAGGATATCCGCGGCCTGCTTGGACTTGGCGATGGAGCGCTGCGCACCTGTGCGGCCGTCAAGGAAAAGACCGAAATTCATCTGGCCGAGGTGCGCGCCAAGATCGTGGATCTGCAGCGCATCGAGTCGGTACTTTCCGAAACGGCAAGACGGTGCTCGGGCACAAGCGTTCCCGACTGCGCGGTCTTGTCCAGCCTGCGGGACTGACGCTCAATCCAGCGCAACTCTTCGCCTTCATATCATGGCCCCGCGATTGCGCAGGCTCGTGCCTGTTCACGCATGACCGCGTAGTCGGCAAGCCAGTGGATGATCTTCGCATCTTCGGGCAGCGCATGAGTCTCTTCTGCTATTCTTGACTGCTCGGCTCGGCTGTACTCCACCACCGGTGGGCAGGGTGCAAGAACATCAGAACCGCCCATCGCGCAGGCGCTCAATAAGATCGTCGCGGCCATGAGGGCGGCGGCTGGCGGCGTCCAGCATCTGGCGTTGGATTTCATGGGTTCTCTCCGATGTTGAAAGTCGCTCCGCCAACCGCCCGACCTGCTCACCAGAGCGGCGGAGGTTCAGCAAGAATAGGGCGATGGTGGTCGCCGCCAAAAACAAGCCCAGTGCTTTACGAGCCGGGTCGCCCGTGAGGATGGCGACGATCCAGCCCATCATCGCTGCCCTCGTTTCCAGTCGTCGATCCGCGCGTGGATGGCGACGGCGATGCCGATCAGCGCCACTGCGATGAACACCCAGCGCAGGGTGTCGAGGTAGGGCACCAGCGGCAGAATGGCGGATTGGGTTTCCGCCAGGACGTCTTGGGCCACTTCAACACCGGCAGCACCGACGGTGGCGATCCCGGCTGCTCCACCGCCTTTCAGGGTGCGGCTGTCGGCCAGCACTTCGCGGGCGGGCGGCACCTCCTGCACAAAGGGTGTGGCGCGGGCGGGGAAGGGTTCGCCCCAAGACCGGGCGGGCCCGAGGTCGATGTGCATGAAACCCGAGCGGGGATAGGTGCCAAAACCGAGGAAACCCACGGCGCGCGCGGCCTCTGCGAAGGTGGCGGGATCATGGTTCGATATGGCGATGTCGAACGCGGTGCCCAGCATGTGCTTTGACGCCGGTGCCCCGCCGACTGCGCGGTTGTGGCTTGGACTGCGGTAGCCGGAGCGAACGATCAGCGGTTTGCCTAGCCGATTGCGCAGGGATTGCAGCTTGTCCATCGCGTCGGTGTTGATCTTGATCGCCCCGGTGCCGCGGCAGGCGATCTCGGCCGGGGAAAAGCTCGGCCAGCGCCAGGCGCTTTCGGGGACGTCGCGGAAATGGGCATAGGTCGTGGTCGGCATGATTGGGCTCCAGAAATGCAAAACCCGCCTCTGGGGCGGGTCGGGTGACAGGTTTGGTGATGGGTTTGGTCGTCGGTCAGTCGGTGCGGCCGCGCTGGAAGGCTATGAGCATCAGATCGCGCATGGCGCGAATGTCTGTCTCGATCCGCTCCAGCCGGTCAGCATCGCCCTTGCGGTCTTCCGCGCGCTGGCGGTCGACGCGGTCACGTTCTGCCAACAGTTCGCGGTCCAGCCGCGCCAGCATGGCATCATTGGTGAACGCCCGGCGCGTGACGGCGGCCAGAAGGGCAATCGTGCCGCCGATCAGGGCAGTTATGGCTGCGGTGATGCCGTGGTCACGCAAGGCTGCGCCAACCTCCTGCAATAGAGAGTTGTCTTCTGTCATCTTAATTATCCTTCAGTAATCGGTCTCGACGTAGACACCGGAGCAGTCGTAGGCGACGGCCGCCGCCGTAGCACCGGTGTTCATGTAGTTGCGTGGACTCAGAAGCTGGGTGGCGGCGGGCATGTCGGTGGTAATGGTGAACTCCACCGCCACCCCACTGACTTCCTCGACCACACGGACGCCGATGTCGGATCCGTTCGGCGCGGCGGCGATATAGAGCGTCAGCACATTGGTCAGGCTGTTGACCGGGAAACTGGCGCCCAGATCGGTCAGCGTCGGCGCGCCGGAGCCATCGTTGTGCACCAGCTGCCAGTTGGTATGGGTGCCGCGCTGGAAGCCGATGCCGATGCAGTTGACCGCAGCCGCCAATGTCAGCGTGGTGGCGAGCGCAGCAGTCGACCCATAAAGCCCGAAGAACCCCATGCCGTTGGCCTGCAGGGTCGTCAGAGACAGCCGGTTGACGTAGTTCCATCCGCCCAAACCATCGGCATTGCCGCGCCAGCAGACCCAGCCAGCGGAGCGTTCTTCGGCCACCGCGTCGGCTGTTGCGGCACTGGTCACCCGCCAGCGCCGCATGCTGGTGGAAAGGTTGGTGGTGGCCAAAGTTGGCGTCGCAACCGTGCCGACGGCGGTACGCGGCATGCCATTTGTGTTGACGGTTGTGCTGGTCGAGGGTGCCCATGTCGCGATCCGGTTGACCCCGAAGTGCGGCTGCAGCGGAAAGAACCGGCCCGAGGGGCGCTGCACGTCCAGCCATCCGGCCCCGGCGCGATCCCGGGCGTAGACGGCGAGCTTGCCCGCAGGCGGCGGGTCCGGGGCGGCGGGCAGGCTGGGCATGTGCAGCGGTTCGGGCAGCTCAACCCGGCCGGAGTTGCGGTCGATTCTGATGGCATCAAAAAAGGTTGATCCGTTCGGGCTGACCTTGAAGCTGAAGTCGTCATTGCCCAGCAACCCGATCAGCGCCCGTGCGGAAAACCCGGTCTTGAAGGCGAAGGCGGCGTCGTTTCCAGCGGCGTTCTTGTTGAACGTGGCCTCGATCCCAGCGCCTGCATTGTTGAAAAGCATGGCCGGGGCGTTGATCGACAGGCGGTTGTAGCTGTCGGCTGTGGCCCCGCCGAGGCCCAGCAGCTGGGAGGTCAGGTTGGCTTGCGGCATCCCGACCTGCGTCACGGCATTGGCGAAGGTGACGGTCGGCGTGTTCACCACCGTGGCCCCACCAGCCCCTGCGGTGGCTGACCCGATGTTGACGACCGTGGTTGATCCCGATGCGCCCCCGGTGCCGAGGTTCACGGTCTTGGTGACCCCGGTGCTCGTAGCCCCGCTTCCCATCCCATAGGTTGCTGTCGTCGTTGCCGTGCCGATGTTTGCCGCAGCCGCCGATACGGTCACCGTGCCCGACGCCGTCAGGGTGCCGGAGAAGGTCTTGTTACCGCTGAACGTTTGCGTGCCCGCAAGGATTGCCAGTTCCGAGGACGTGTTTGGCAGAGTGAAGGTTCGGGTGGTGCCTGTTGTGATCCCCGACAAAGAAAACGTCGCCTTCTTCGTTGGATCGGCATTGTGCACCAGACTGAAGATGGCATCAGACACATCCACCGGTTCGCCGACCGCATCCCAGGTGGTGCCATTCCAGACAACAAAGGTAGCCTCATCCGCGATCCACGCCAGCCAGCCCGGGCGCGGCACCAAGCGCATCCAAACGCCATCGACCCAGAAGGCGACGTTCAAATCCCAGCCTGCCCAGAGACCAGTGGCACCCGAGGCCACGATATACCGGTCGCCATCTGCGGGAGATGCAGGCGGTGCGGTGCGGCTGCGATCCAGAACCGATAGTTGCACCATGGCATCCAGCAGCCGCAGCGCCTCGTTATGGGTGACATGCTTTTGCGCCTGCGATGCCAGGATGTATGGCAGCAGGAGATGGGTGGTGATGTCGGACATGGTCCTGCTTTCAGAAGGTGAGCGTGACAGATCGTGGTGCCCCGCGCCCGATCAGGGCGGAAAGCTGGTAGATGCGGATTGAGAGGGTCTGGCCAGAAACGAGGACGGATCCCCAATCGGCTGTCTGCTGGGCGGCGGTGTAAAGGGCCGAGGGAGTGGCAACTTGTAAGGTTCTCGTGACTGTTGCCCCGTCCAGAATATCGACCTCATAGGCCTCGCTGTCCTCGGCCAATGGCACATCGCCCGCGCCCCAGTTATCGGCTGCAAGCGACCGTGACCTGCGTGTCCAGCGGATCGTCAAGTCGCCCGGGTTGCGCGCTGTTCGCCATGGCTGTGGAACATGGCACCCCGAGAAGGGCCGCAGCCCAGCGCCCTCCGGCGTGAATGTGGCCGCGACAAAGGTTTCATCGCCGACCGGGCGTGAGGCCGGGCCGATGCGCCAGTTCCATGGCAGACCAAGATCGGCCTCAGAAATCGGTAGTGAGGCCAGCGTGGTGTCCAGCACGACAACCCGCGCGCCGGTCGGGACGATGCTGACAACAGCCCCTTCGGTTCCGCGTTGGCCACGCAGCAGCCGGGTCAGGCGATATCGTCCTGGCGCAATCAGTTCTGCCGCGCCCGCTTGGACGATTTCCCATTGCCCGAGACCAGTTTCTACCGCCAGCGCATTGGCCCCGCCCAGCAAGGCAATGTCGGTGACACTCTCCAGCGTGCCTGAGAACAGATCGATGACCAGCGCATTACCAAGATCGAAGCGCGACACTGGTCCGGAAAAGAAGTCCGCAGCCAACACACCCATGCGGGCGCGCGTGCCAAATGTTGTCAGCAGGTCAAACCCATCCGTCGCGGCGCTGCGATACACCGCCATTTCGCCGGGCCACGGTTTTGCATGGGCTGCAATGACCGGCCGGTGCGCAGGCTGATCCTCCCGTAGCTGCGGCAGGTCAAGCAGGATCACATCGGGTGTTCCGAACACCGTGGGCGTCGACAGTGAGGCTGGGCGCGGCTCGCCGGGCGGCAGATCGTAGACGGCCCGGTCCTGGCGCACCGCATCGATGCTGCGCAGGTCCGAATCCGCAATCGATACCAGCCGCATTTCTGTCAGGCGGCCATCATGATCGAGCAGGATCACGTCGCAAGGGTCCAGCGCCAGCCGCGAGGGCGGCAGGCGGAACACGGCACTTTCGCGCCCGACCCAAGCCTCCATCAGCGCACGACGGCAACGGCGCTCCGCCTCTTCGGGCGGCACCGCCATTGGGAACGCCTCGGACGCGATGCGTGTGGTATCGACGGTTATGCGCCGTGCTTCGACTTGCGCAGCGTCATAATCCTCGTCAGCCCGCGCTACTTGCCATTTGAGCGCCTGCGGCAGTTCGGTTTCCTGCGCGCGGGTCAATTCCATCACATCGCCCTGCGCAGAAGCCGGGGCCACCATGCTGTCGGGCGTGATGGTCAGACTGGCAATCCGGCCGCGCATCAGGAAGCGGATGCGCCCCTCGCTCTCAATGGCATCGAAGCCAAAGTGCCGGGCAAGCGTCGAAATCGACGCCCTCGGGGCTTCCAACGCTGAGATGACATAGCCCTCGACCGCGCCCCAAAGCCCGGAAACGTCGATATGAGCTTCCGGCATTCCGGCGCGCAGGCAAAGGTGACGAACAAGGGCTGCCAATGATACTGCGCCAAGACGCCCGGTCAGCCAGTGACCGAGTTGCCAATTCGGGCCATCGGTCCAGACGTCCGTCAGTTCGGGAAAGAATGGATAGGGTCTCGCGTCCCAGGTCCATGCGGCGCATTCCGGCACATTGACCATGCGCGCGCCCGTCACTCCCGACAGCGGGTTGTTGGCTGGAGCTGACCAGAACAGATACGTCGCTTCCAGATAGGCGCGCTGGATCGCATCGTCGCGCCAGCCGCGTGAGAAATACGGCGTGAAGCTTTCCGAGGACTTCGGATCGAAGAAGACGTTCGGCTGGTTGGTGCCGCGGTCAATAGCCGGGCAGCCCAGCTCGGTGAACCAGATCGGCTTCGATTGCGGCACCCATGCCGTCGGCGTCCCGCTTTCCACCCCGCCCGGGCGGTTGGAATGAGGGTTCGACCACCAGGCGCGCAGATCCTTGTAGCGAAACACCCACGGCTTCGCGACTGCGCCATCGGTGATGGGTGTGCGAAGCTGTGCAGCGCGATCAGACGGGTTGGCATAGAACCACTCGAAACCCTCTCCGCCGATAATGTTCGACTGAAGATAGTCCCGATCATAGATCGCTGGAGCCAGTGCTGCATCAGAATGATCGAACCCGTCGCGCCAGTCCGACAGCGGCATGTAGTTGTCGATGCCGATGAAATCGATATTGGCATCCGACCAGAGCGGATCGATGTGGAAATAGACATCGCCAGAACCGTCGCCTGGATGATGGCCGAAGTATTCCGACCAGTCGGATGCATAGCTGATCTTGGGCCCAACGCCGAGGATTGACCTGACAGACGTCGCGAGGCTTTTGAACGCCGTGACTGTCGGATAGGTTGCGGCCCCGCTGCGGATCGTGGTTAGGCCGGGCAATTCCGAACCAATCAGGAAAGCATCGACGCCACCGGCAGCTTTACACAGATGCGCATAGTGCAAGATCATCCGACGCAGTCCCCATTCGCCCACGGGGCCGGTCCAGCTGACATTTTCGCCGGAGACGCTGAAATTTGCGGGTGTCGCAGTGCCAAACATGGCCGTGACCTGCGAAGCGGCCATGCCGGTTTTGTCCACCGATCCAGCAAAGCCAGCCGCTGGGGAACACGTGATCCGGCCGCGCCAAGGAAACGTCGGCTGACCCACCGTGGCGGCATTGGCACTGTAGGGGTTGGGCTTGGTATTGCCGGGCGGGACGTCCATCAGCAGGAACGGATAGAAGGTCACCCGCAGTCCGCGCGCCTTCATTTCCTTGATCGCCTGCACCACCGCGAAATCCGCCGGGGTGCCGCCATAGATCGGGCGGTCCTCGGCGTCGCGGCTGACCAGAAACGCATTGACGCGGCTGACGCCGTTAACCGACCAAGACGTGGGCGTGGTGGTCTTGGCCGCGACCTCGACGCCGGGGCGAACCTTGCAATTGCCTGCGCGCAGGTCATCGCCGAACCACGCTACGACGAGGGAGACGCTTTCCACTGCCGGTGCCATGGATTGCAGACGATCCAGCGCCACAACGATATCGGCGGTGTCGGAAATGGCGTTCAGGTTTTCGGCAACCGTCGCCCCACCAGCGCCGCTCGATTTCTTAACTGGCACCGTCGCGTAGCTGAACTCGCCAGAGGCCGGGATCAGCGTGACGGCTTTGACCAACCCCTCGGCCGTGTCCGGATCCGCGAGGGGCCGGAACACCTCGAAGCTGATCTGAGGCAGGCGATTGCCGAAGGCGCTGAGGTCCAGCTCTTCGAACACCACATAGGCGGTGCCGCGATAAGCGGGCGTGTTGGCGGCCCCCATCTTCGCCGAAATGAACGGGTCTGGGCCTTGCGTCTCGTCGCCCGGATACCAGCGCCAGGTGACGCCGGTCATATCCATCGCCTTGCCGTCTGCCCAGAGGCGGCCGATACCGGTGATCTCGCCCTCGCACAAAGCGACGGCAAAAGACGCATAGTAGAGATACTCGGTGGTCGTGACCTTCGGCCCGCTGCCCTTGCCACCGCCTTGGCTGGTGGTGTTGACCTCTTCGCGGAAATCGGTGGCCCAGATGATATTGCCGCCGATGCGCATCCGGCCAAAGAGGCGCGGGATCACGGCCCCTTCGGTCGCGGAGGTGATCCGCAACCCGTCAAGGCGCGCGCCCTCGATGCGTTGAGCGGGCGCGAGGGACGACACGATCCAGTTGTCGACCAAGGACCCCACGCTCGATCCGATAAAGCCGCCGATTGTGACGGCGCTGACTCCAAGGAGAGTGCCGCCGATGGAACCACCGATCGCAGCGCCAGCCGCGCCGAGTACAAGCATTGCCATATGAGGACTTTCAGATGCTGCCGGAGGGCGGAAACAGGAAGGCGAAGGCAATACGCCGTCGCCAGACAGGGGTCAGGGTTTCCTCGACGACGCCAAGGCGCTCGTAGGAATGGATAAATCGGTCGGGCGCGGCCACGATCCCGACATGCTTGGCAATGGCGCGTGGGGCCATGCGGAACAGGACCAGCGCGCCGGGACCGACATCACTCATTGCAATCGGGATCAACATCGATGCGGCACCGTTCGCCAGCACCTCGTGCGGCCCAGTTTCGCCCCAATCCCGACTGTAGGGCGGGATCGGAAAAGGCTCGTTCCCGACCACGTCGCGCCAAACGCCGCGTGCAAGGCCAAGGCAATCGCAGCCGACCGCTCGCAAGCTGGCCTGATCATGGTAGGGCGTGCCCAGCCAGCTTCGCGCCGTGGCGACAACGAGGACGGGATCAGCGATGGCTCTCGTGCATCGTGAGACGATGCACTGCCGCCCGCCGTTTCCAACGGAAACGTCGTTCATCACAGCACGCCCCCTTCATGGCCACCGTCCTGGCTGGCATAGCGCAACACGGAATCTTGGCCCGGAATGTTTGGGAACCCGCGAAAGTTGGCGGTGTTGGCGAACTTCGCGCCGCAGGTGGCAATCCGCTTGTCGCAGCCCGCCCGCGCGATGAAGTTGTCCCCCTCGGTGATGGCGCGCACGGGGGCTTCCAAGAGGGTCATGGTCGCGATGGCATCGGTCAGGCCATGAGCCAGCACTTCGGTGATGCGACCGGCATTTGCACCGCTTGTCCAGGTGACTGTTCCGGATGTGAACCAGCCAGCGTTAAAACCGGACAAACCAGACGCCATGAACGCCCGGTCGCGCAACAGGTCAGTGACGACGCCGGTGCCTTTGTAGACGGCGTTTTCCAGATTGATCCCGCAGCGCGTATCGCCCAACGCCGCATCACACCCGGCCTGAAACGTGCGCCCGACGGTCTGGCCCAGCACATGCGCCAAGGATCGCACCTCGGCCACGAACGCCATGCGACCGCGCCGGATTTGCCCCACCGCTCCCCAGCGCAAGAGTACGCGTTGGCTGGTGTCGGTCCAGTTCACCCGCCAGAGCTCAACGTCGGCATTGTCCCAGCGCCCGTCGAGAATGTCAGTCTCGGTGATGCGGTCCGACGTCAGCACGCCGGTGGCATCCTGTGCATCGACGGCGAGATCGGAGCCTGAGCGGATTTCCGAGGCGGCAAAGCCACTTTCAGGCTCAAACTCGGTGCCGTCAAAGCTGAGGGCGCGATCATGATCGGTAAAGCCCAGCGCGACACCATCCGCCCGCGAAATTCGCCAGCACCAGGACAGGGTTGTGGTGCCATCGTCCAGATGGGCTTGCAGTGCTGGAGAGAGGGATTTCATCTGCGGATCTCCAGCAGGGGGATGGAGGTGATCGAGCCGAGCCGCTCGATATCGAGGGTCACGTCCAGCGTGTCGGTATCGAAACGCACCGGCACATCGAATTCGAAGCCTGTCGTGATCGCAACGCCTGCGCTGGGGGCGGTGGCGAACGTGACACTGCCGGTGGTGGTGTCGACGGTCCAGCCTGACATCTGCTCGACGCCGTTCAGGGCAGGACGGACGCTGCCTGCAACCGGCTTGGCGATGGCGCGGGTCCAGCTTTGCGCGCCGGAGGTATAGCGTTTCAGCAGGCCGAAGGTCGTGACAGCGCCATTGCCGGTGCCGATGGGCTGGTCGGTCGGGGCCACGGCCTGCGACGGCAGGCAGGATTTGTAGTCGGCCCAGTCCTTGTAGCGAAAGCCGTGCAGGCGGCCGTTGCGCGCCTCGAAGAAGGCGACGACCGCTGCCAGATCGTCGGCGCGGCGAATGCCATAGGCCACATCATAGCGGCGGCGGGAATTGGCCCAGCTGGCGTTGCGTTCTTCGTCACCGCTCGCCAGTTCAACGATCTGGGTGCGCCGTTCTGGCCCGCCGCGTGCGCCACGGCTGATGTTGTCGGGAAACCGAACCTCGTGAAACGCCATTACATGCCCCTTCGGCCCAGCGACACGGCGCGGGCGATGTCGGCCGCGACCTGCGTGCGCGATTGCCGGAAGCTTTCAGCATCGCGCGCGTTGATTGTGACGGAGATATTCGAGGCTGCACTTTGACCCCGGCCATAGCCAGCAGCTTCCCGGCGCGACAGCACGCGCTCACCACGTTGCAGGATTGCGGGAACCTCGTCGGGTTTGATGCCTGCCCAGCCACCGGAATGCATACGCGGGGCACCGGCGAAGGCCATGGCTGGCACTATGCGGCCCGGGCCCGGCGATCCGACCGTGCCACCGGAATGCAGGATATCTGCGAACAATCCACCCGCACCGCCCAGCGCGCCCGAGAGGGCATTGGCAATAGGCCCGAGGATGAAGCGCCGGGCCGCCAGCTTGGCCAGATCGGCGATCATCGACGTGACGAGGTCGCGGAAGTCGAGCTTGCCGGTTTTGACGAAAGTGGCCACCGCGTTCTCGGCGCTTTGGAATGCGCTGACCAGTGTCTGGCCAATATCGCCACCAATGTCGCGGGCCTTGGCGGCATAGTCGGCGAGCGCTGCGGTGACTGCGCCCCAGCCTGTTGCGGCTTGCTCCGCGCCCTCAGCTGCTGCCGCCCCGGCAGCGCGTGCGGCAGCTCCCGCACCACCGGCAGCGGCGGCAGTCTCGTCCAATTCCAGCCCGAGCGCATCCGCCGAGGCCGCAGCATCGGCCAGTGCGGCTTCAGCCTCCACCCCGCTGCCGGTCACCGCGTCGCGCAGCGCTTGCCAGCTGTCCAACGGTCGACCGGCGGCATCCGCCAGCATTCCCGCCGCCTCGCGATAGCCGTCGGCGCGGCTCCGTGCGTCGTCAGCCATTGTGCCAAGACCGAGGTCAGGTGGTTCCAGATAGGTGCGCGACAGAGCGGCGGAGAAGGCATCGGCTGCGGCGGCACCCGCTGCGGTTGCAGCACCTTCAAACGGATTGCCGATCCGCGCCAGGTCTACCGGCTCCAGCGTGCCGATCCGGACCCCACCTTCACCCGTTGCCCATTCCGGCAGCAGGGCCAGAGCGGCGTTCAACCCGTTGATGAAAGTGTTGATCCGGGTGACGACACCGTTCAGCATCGCCTCGACGCCGGAGATCAATCCATTTGCGGCCTGAAAGGCAAAGTCACCGATGGCACCGGGCAGACTGCCCCAGATCGCCACGGCTGCATCATAGGCCCCCTGGAAGATGGCCGCCGTCCGGTCGCCGAAGCTGACCACGCCCGCGATGGTGCCCTCAAGCGCCGAAAGCCCGGCCGCCTTCAGCCCCTCCCACCCGGCCGCCATTTGTGCCAGCGCA